>Ga0209807_1001511_pt1 | contig 11059 bp, 12 predicted proteins | sample GraSoiAngelo_154_FD_186168 | JGI IMG/M metagenome (GOLD analysis project Ga0209807, IMG submission 186168) | Grasslands soil microbial communities from the Angelo Coastal Reserve, California, USA - 14_1009_13_20cm (SPAdes) (version 2) | ecosystem: Environmental > Terrestrial > Soil > Grasslands ... | reverse complement strand
GGCGGTGCTGCGTTGCGTCGACCCCGAAGCCGTTGCGGCGCTGCTCGCCGCCTCCGAATAGCGCGCCTAGGTGGCCGGCTCGCGCTCGCGCATCAGCTGCGCGACGGCGTGCGAGTCCGGGTCGGCGCGGCGCTCCAATGCCGCGATGATGCGCGGCCGGTCCGCTGCCGGGCGGTTCTGGCTCAGCTTGAATTTGCCTTCGAGCCGGTTGACCGCGATCTCGATGCCGACAATCCCCTTCAGCATCGATTGCACATAGGCCTCAGCTAGTCCCTCCATGCTCCACGGCGCCGGCTCGCGTGCTTCGTGCCGTTCGGAGAGCCGCCGCACCAGATCGCGCAGCCATACCGGGTCGTCAATGCGTCGCGCCGGGCCGTACGCATGGACGCTCGCGTAATTCCAGGTCGGCACGGCCGGCCCAGCCTCATACCAACCCGGCGAGATATAGGCGTGCGGCCCGGGGAAGATCGCGAGCGCCTCGCCGCCGTCAAGATGATCGGCCTGCGGGTTGGGGCGCGCGATATGCGCCTGCAGATAGAGCTTGCCGCCGCGACGCTCGGCGACAAACGGGATCTGGCTGGCGATGAGCCCAGCCGGGCCATGAGTCACGAGCAATCCGAAATCGTGCCGCTCGAGATGCGCGAACCACACCTCCTCGCGAGTCTCGGTAAAGGCAGGCGGCAGGTAGACCATGCTGCAATCCTCGGCGAGTTCAGCCGGCGGCGCTCAGATCCGGCGGCGCTCAGATCAAGTGATGAAAGAACAGGCTGCCGATCAGCGCGATGCCGGAGATCACCAATATCCCGCCCGAGCCGCGGTTGATCCAGACGAGATGCCGCCGCTCGAACGACAGCCGCACCATGCCGGCGCCAAAGCTCAGTGCCGCCCACCACACCAGCGAACCGAGCCAGACCCCAAGCACGAGGATCGCGGCGCGGCCTAATGTCGCCTGCTCTCCGGCAAAGCCGATCCCAGCAAAGATCGCGAGAAAGGCGAGGATCGTGATCGGGTTTGTGATCGTCAGTGCAAACGTCGAGAGGTAATCGTTCAACAGGTCCTCGGGGTCCCGCTGCGTCTGTGTGCCGGCTAGCGGATCGGCGGCGAAAGCGGTGATGCCGATATAGAGCAGGAGGGCGCCGCCGCCGACCCGAAGCCAATCGCGGTAGTCGAGCAGCAGGTCGGAGATGACGGTCAGCCCGAAAGCGGCAATGATGCCGAACACCGCATCCGCCGTCGCGGCGCCGAGGCCCGATACAAAACCGGCGAGCCTGCCGTGAAAGATCGTGCGGCGAATGCATAAGACGCCGACCGGCCCGGCGGGGATGGCGATGATGATGCCGACCAGCACGCCCTTCAGCAGAAGCGCCAACCACATCCCGCGCGCGCACCATCCCGCATCAGTCGGCCGGCAGTCTCGGTTAACGGAAAGGGCGGCGCAACCTGCAATCCGCCGCCCTTCTCGCATTTGCGGAGCGCTGCTCAGACCTCGCCTGACCCGTCTTCCCGCAGGCCTTTAGCCCACGAATTGATCCGTGAAGAAAGCCGGGACCCACTGTTCAGCCGCCTTTGCCCTGACAAGTGGTCCCGGCCGGAGTTTATCCTCGGGCGGCACAGTGGCGCGGACCCGTGGGCAGGGACGAACTTCACACCCTTCGAAGCTGGTGACAGCTCAAGGTGGGCGAATCGCGCTATGCTGCCCGCAATAACGACTGGGGCGAGGGTACGATGAGCGACAGTGAAACGGGCGATGCCTACCAGTTCGAGTTTGTCTCGATCGACGGCGACAAGCTGCCATTGGCGGAATGGCGCGGCCGGCCGGTGCTTGTCGTCAACACGGCTTCGTTCTGTGGCTACACGCCGCAATACCGCGACCTCGAAGCCTTGTGGCGGCGGTATCAGCCGCGCGGCCTTGTTGTGCTCGGCGTGCCGTCCAACGATTTCGGCGAGCAGGAGCCGGGTACGGCTTCCGAGATCAAACAGTTCTGCGAGACCAACTACCAGGTCGATTTCCCGCTGACCGAGAAATACCGGGTCGTCGGCGGCGGCGCCCATCCGTTCTACCGCTGGGTCGCCGTCCAGCTTGGCGAGGGCGCGGCCCCGCGCTGGAATTTCCACAAATACCTTGTCGGCCCCGACGGTCAGCTGGCCGGCGCCTGGCCGTCCTCGGTCAAGCCGACCGACAACGCCATCACGTCCGAGATCGACGGGATGCTGCCGCCGGCGTGAATGATGCCGGCGCCGGCCGATCGGCTGGCCCGTCCAGCGGCATGTCCTGGGCGCTGGCGAGGATCGCGATCGCGAGCCGCTCCTGCTTGCCGCGAAGTTCGGTTTCCTGCCAGCCGAACAGGCCGCGGTCGAGCCCGGCGCGCGCGATCACCTCGTCCGATACGATCAGCTCGCATTGATAGCTCTTGGTCAGGGTTTCGAGGCGGCTGGCGGTGTTGACGGCGTCGCCGATCGCGGTCAGCGCCGCCGCGGCGCCATAACCCATCTCGCCGACAATCGCCGGCCCGGCATGGATGCCGATGCCGATGCGCAAGGGCTCGGCTAATTCGCCGCGCAGCGCCGCGTTGAGATCGGCGAGATGCAGCGACATCAGCCGAGCCGCGGCCAGCGCCTCGCGGCAGGCGGAATCGCCATCGCGCTCGATGCCGAAGAGCGCCATGACGCCATCGCCGATGAACTTGTCGAGCCGCCCGCCGGCCTGCTCGATCGCCCGCCCCATCGCGTCGAAATAGCGGTTCAGGATGAACACGATGTCGTAGGGCAGCCGCCCCTCGGCGAGCGCGGTGAAGCCGCGGATATCGGCGAACAGGACGGCGATCTCACGCTCGCTGCCCTCCGCGAGATCCACCCGCCGCGCACCATCGGCGGCGTGCGCGAAATGCGGCAATAGCGGAGTCACCTCGACCGGCACGTTCGGGCGCAGCTGGCAGGCGAGCCGCACATTGCGGCGGGCGCCGATGCGGTCGAGGACACGCTGCTCCTCCTCGCTCGGCGGCGGCAGCCCGGGCAACGCCGCGCGCACCCGCACCCGGCAGGTCGAGCAGCGGCCCCGGCCGCCGCACACCGAGGCGTGCGGGATCCGCGCCAGGCGGCTGGCCTCGAGGACGCTGGTGCCGCGCAACACCTCGATCGCGCGGCCGTCGGGATAGCTGATACGGACCAGGCCGCGGCGGCGCTGCCAGAAGTACCGGAAGGCGCGCGCGAGCAATACCGCAGCCGGCAGCGCGACAAACAGCCAGGTGAGCGCGTCGATGATCTCTTCGAGTTCCGCGACGGCTTGCGGGTTGGGCCGCGCCAGCCCGGCAAACGCCTTCCCCGCCCAGCCCGGATCGGCCGCCGCCAGCGCCGTGACATGGCGGCCGGTCTCGAAAAGCCCGAGCAACGCCAGCACCGGCACGAGCACCGCGATCGTCAATGCCAGCTCGCGCACCCGACCGTACCAGGGCCGCACCCGCAGCCAGAAATGCAGCCCGATCGTCGCATGGCTCCAGGCGACGACCAGTACGATCAGCTGGAGCGCACCGAGCCAGGGCGACCGAACCGTATAGACCCACAGGATGAAGGTGTAACTGTCGATGCCGGCGCCGAAAAAATCACTCGCGAGGCGGGTGTTGACGACGTGGCGCAGAAGCAGCAGCGGGATCGCGAAGCCGAGCACCATTTGCGCCGCTTCCGACGCGCGCAGCCTGAGGCTGCGGCGCTGCCATAACGCCCACAATGCCAGCGCGTAATGCACGGTGAAGCCGCCATAAAGCGCGAGCTGCATCGGCCATTGCGTCCAGAACGCCATGACGCCATGCAGAGTCCGCTCCATCGCCGCGAGCGAGATGAGCCCCAGCGCATGGTTGAGGAGATGCATCGTCACGTAGGACAGCATCACCAGACCGCTGGCGAGCCGCAGCCGGCGGATCATCGTGCTCCGCCCCATTTCCGGCATAATCGGTTGCTTGCAATCATCCCTGTCGCCCGGTAACGCCTTCGGAGTTGGGCCGCTGCGGCTTGCGCGGTTCGGTCGCGGTGCCGCGGCTGGAGAGAAAAGGCAGAACGGGACGCCTCCTGCGGAGCGAGGGTATGCTGGAGATCAACCATCTGGTCAAAAAATTCGGCCCGCTGACGGCGGTCGACGGCGTGTCCTTCGCGGTTGCGGAAGGCGAGGTGCTGGGTTTTCTCGGGCCGAACGGCGCCGGCAAATCGACGACGATGAAGATGATCACTGGGTTTCTCGCGCCGACCTCCGGAACGGCCGTGATTTGCGGCCATGATATCGAGACCGAACCGCTCGCCGCCAAGCGCCGGATCGGCTATCTGCCGGAGGGGGCCCCGGCCTATCCCGACATGACCACCGCCGAGTTCCTCGACTTCGTTGCCCATATCCGTGGGCTGCGTGGCGTCGAGGCGCGGCGTCGCATCGGCTACATCGCCGATCTGATCCACATCGCCGATGTCATGCACCAGCCGATCGAAACCTTGTCAAAAGGGTATCGCCGCCGGGTCGGCGTCGCGCAGGCCCTGCTGCACGATCCGTCCGTGCTGATCCTCGACGAGCCGACCGACGGGCTCGACCCGAACCAGAAATACGAGATGCGCGGCATCATTCGCGAGTTGAGCCCGCATAAGGCGATCGTCATCTCGACGCATCTTTTGGAGGAGGTCGAGGCGGTGTGCAACCGCGCCATCATCATCGCCGGCGGCCGGGTTCTCGCCGACGGTACGCCGGCCGATCTCGCCGCCCGCTCGCGGTACCACAACGCCGTGCGCCTCGATCTCGCTTCCGGCGATGCCGCCACGATTGCCGCCGAGTTGCGCGAGCGGCCCGGCGTCGCTGCGGTCGAGATAACGGCCGATGAGGGCCAGGCGGGCCTTTGCGTTTTCGCGCAAGACGGGCAGCCGATCTCCGACGCAATCGTCAGGTTTGCCCGCGAACGCGGCTGGCCCGTTACCGGCCTCTATGTCGAGCGCGGCCGTCTCGACGACGTGTTTCGCACGATCACCGCCCCGCTTGAACTGCCGCGGAGTGCGCTCCTCAACGCCGCCTGAATTATGACCCGCACCTTCACCATCTTCCGCCGCGAGCTCAGGGGCTATTTTGCGACCCCGCTCGCCTATCTGTTCATCGTTATCTTTCTTGTGCTCGCGGGCGTCTTGACCTTCTTCGTCGGCAATTTCTTCGACCGCGGCCAAGCCGATCTGCAGCCCTTCTTCACCTTCCACCCCTGGCTCTATCTCGTGCTGATCCCGGCCCTGTCGATGCGGCTGTGGGCCGAGGAGCGCAAGAGCGGCACGATCGAATTGTTCCTGACCCTGCCGATCCGGCTCTCCGAGGCCGTCATCGGCAAGTTCCTCGCCGCCTGGTGCTTTGCGGGGATCGCGCTCGTCCTGACCTTTCCGTTCTGGGTCACGGTCAATGTGCTGGGCGATTCCGACAACGGCGTGATCCTCGCCGGCTATCTCGCGAGCTGGCTGATGGCCGGCGCCGTCTTGGCGATCGGCGCGGCAGTCTCTGCCGTGACAAAGAACCAGGTCATCGCCTTTGTCGTAACCGCGGCGCTCGTTTTTGTGCTGGCGGTCGCCGGGACGCCGGTCGTGCTCGGGCTGCTGCAGCCTTGGGCACCGAGCGGCGTCATCCGCGCCGTCGCCGGAATTAGTTTATTCGCGCATTTCGCCGCGATCACCCGCGGCGTCGTTGCTGTGCGCGATCTCGTCTATTTCCTCTCGATTATCGTCGCGTTCCTCGCGGCCAACGCCGTGCTGATCGATCTGAAAAAGGCCGATTGAGATGGCGGGGCGAAGCGTTTTTGCATCCCGCCGCGTCCGCGCCTGGTTCGCGCTCTTCTGCATCGGGCTCTTGCTGATCGCGGTCAACATCATCGCCGGCCGCTTTGCGAATGCCCGGCTCGATCTGACCCGCGAGGGGCTTTACACACTCTCACGCGGCACCCGCCAGACATTGGCGCGCATCGACGAGCCGATCACATTGCGCTTCTATTATTCGACCCGCCTCGGCGACTCGGCGCCGGCCTACGGCGTCTACGCCCAGCGTGTGCGCGAATTGCTCGACGAGTATGTCGCGGCGGCGCGTGGCAAATTGCGCCTCGAAACCTACAACCCGCAGCCCTTCTCCGATGTCGAGGACCGTGCCGTCGCGTTCGGCCTGCAGCCCGTGCCGCTCGACGAGCAGGGCGAGCAGGTATTCTTTGGCCTCGCCGGCACCAACTCGACCGATGATCAGCAGGTCATCGCCTTCTTCTCGCCGCAGCGCGAACGCCTCCTCGAATACGATCTGACCCGCCTCGTCCACAATCTCGCGGTCCCGAAGCGCACCACGGTCGGGCTTGCGACGAGCCTGCCGCTCGAAGGCGATGTCATGGCGGCGATGCGCGGCCGCCCGATGCGGCCGATGGCGATCATCGAGCAATTGCGTCAGCTCGCCCAAATCGAGACGATCGGCACTCAATTCGACGCGGTGCCGCCCGATATCGACGTGTTGATGCTGGTGCACCCGCAAAACCTGCCGCAGAAGACATTGTTCGCGATTGACCAGTTTGTCCTGAAGGGCGGCAAGGCGCTGGTCTTTGTCGATCCCTATTCCGAATTGCAGGCCGGCGAGCGCACCCAGCCCGGCCAGCCGGCCGACAGCGATCTCGAACCGTTGTTCAAGAAATGGGGCGTGCGCCTCCTGCCGAATGTTGTCGCCGGCGACCGCCAGGACGCGATCCGCGTCGCGGTACATCGGCCGGGCGGCGGCGCGCAGGCGCTCGATTACGTCGCCTGGATCAAATTGCACGGCGACGATATCAACCGTGACAATGTTGTCACCGCCGAGCTGAAGCAGCTCGCAATGGGCTCGGCCGGAATCCTCGAACCGGCCGACGGCGCCGCGACGACTTTCGAACCGCTGGTCACGACCTCGCCCGAGGGGGCGAAAATTCCGGTCGATAAGATCGCGCCCCTGCCCGATGTCGCCGGCCTCTTGACCGGCTTCAAATCGGATCACACGCGCTACACGCTCGCCGCCCGCATCGGCGGCAATGCCGAGACCGCTTTCCCGGACGGCCCGCCGCAACCCGCCGCGGAAAAACCGGATGAGTCGAACAGGGCCGGCGCCGCGACACCGTCATCCGATTTCCTGCGCCAATCGACGCAGCCGATCAATGTCCTCGTTGTCGCCGATACCGATATGCTCGACGACCGCTTCTGGGCCGAGAGCCGCGATTTCTTCGGCCACCGCGTCGTTACGCCGTTTACGAACAACGCCGATTTTGTCGCCAATGCGATCGAGATCCTGGCCGGCGGCGAGGATCTGATCGGGCTGCGCAGCCGCGGCAGTTCGGCACGGCCCTTCACCGTCGTCGAGGAGATCCAACGCGCCGCCGACGAGCGCTACGCCGCCGAGCAGCGCGCGCTGCAAGAGAAGCTGAAGGGGACGCAGCAGAAATTGCGTGAATTGACCGGCAGCGAGCCGGGCAACGCGGCAAACCTCTCGGCCGAGCAGACCCGGGCGATCGACGAGTTCCGCGCCGAGATGATCGCGACCCGCCAGCAATTGCGCGCCGTGCAGGCCGCCTTGCGCCGCGACATCGAGTGGCTGAAAGCGATTATCGAATTCTGTGACATCGCGCTCGTACCGATCCTTGTCGCGCTCGCCGCCATCGTGCTCGGCATGCTGCGCCTGCGCCGCCGCCATCGCCGCCAATCCCGCCCGGCATTGGCGTAGAGAGCCAGTATCATGCAGCGACGCGGCTTCATCGTGCTGCTGACCGCGACGGTCATTGTCGTTGCCGCCGCCATCGTCGTGCTCGCCGCGGGCGACCGCACCGCGAGCCCGGCGCCCTCAGGTGAGCGCGCGCTCCCCGGGCTCGCCGCGAAGCTGGGCGATCTCGCCTGGGTCGGTCTGTCGCGCGGCCCGACCAAGATCGATTTCGCGGCGGTCAACGGAAGCTGGGCGGTGGTCGAGAAGGGCAACTATCCCGCGGCGCAGGCCAAAATGCGCCAGCTGCTGTTGGGCCTAGCTGATCTGACGCTTGTCGAGCCGAAGACCGAGCGCCCGGAATTGTTCGCGCGCCTCGACCTGGACGATCCGGCCAACGGCAAGGCAACCGACCTCAAGCTCAACGACCGCATCGGGCAGACCGTCGCCGAATTGATTGTCGGCAAGCGCCGCGCCGACCGGTTCGGGACGGGCAACGATGCCGTCTATCTCCGTAAGCCCGGTATAGACCGCGCCTGGCTGGCGCGCGGCTCGCTCGAGGTCGGGGGCGAGATCGTCGATTGGCTCGATCGCCGCATCCTCGACATCCCGGCCGCGCGCATCGCCTCGATCAAAGTTACCGGCGATGACGGCGCAATCCTCACGTTCGGCCGGGCACAGCCGGCCGAACGCTTTGCGGTGCCCGACGCGCCGCCCGATACGAAATTCAAACCCGCCGCTCTCGCCGAACCGGCCGGCGCACTTGCCGCGCTCGATCTCGCCGATGTCAAACCCGCCGCCGATCAACCGATGCCCGACAGCGGCGTCGCCATCGCCTCGTTCGCCACCTTTGACGGGCTGAAGATCGATCTGCGTCTGGTTTCGCGCGAGAACGGCGACTGGATCGCGATCACCGCTTCCGGCCAGGACGCCGCCGAAGCCGAGGCCAAGGCGATCAACGCAAAGGTGGGCGGCTGGAGCTATGCGGTGACACCAGATCGCGCGAAACTGCTGCGCACCCGGCTTGCCGATCTCGTCGAGCCGCCCAAGGGATCGTAATTGGGGATCGTGATTGGGTGACACCGAGCGACGCTCATCCCGCTTCGCCCTGCCTCGGCATCTGCCTGATGGATCCCGCGACCCGCATGTGCCGCGGCTGCCTCCGCACCGTCGAGGAGATCCGTGCCTGGTACGAGGCGAGCGCCGCCGAGAAATGGGCGATCCTTGCCCATCTCGAAGCCCGCCGCCGCGATCGGGAGCCGCGCAAATGACAAGCGCCCTCCGCCTCTGCATCGCCGGCATCATGCTGCTGCTGGCCGGCTGCGCCGCCGGCGGCAGCGATTGGGCGAAGCCCGGCGCCGACGACGCGGCGGCGGTCGCCGCCTATGGCGACTGCCGCGGGCTCTCCGACACCGTGGTCTCGACCGATCGGGCGATCGATCAGGACATAATGGCCAGCCGGCAGAACGACTGGCAGCGCGCCAGTGTCGTGCGCCAGCAAACCCAGATCATGCACGAGCATACGCGTGACCGCGCCGCCGCGATCCTCGATTCCTGCATGAAGGGGAAGGGCTTCAGCCCGAAGCGCTGACCCCGTTCAGCTCGCAATCGCGAGCGCCACGAGCGCGATCGCGCCGACGACGATGCGGTACCAGGCGAAGACGCCAAAGCCGTGCCGGCTGACGAAGTCCACTAACCGCCGGACGACAAACAACGCCGCTATAAACGCGACGACAAACCCCACCGCGATCAATGCCGCGCCGTCGGTCGTGATGATCGCGCGGTTCTTATAGAGATCGTAGACGGAGGCGCCGAGCATCGTCGGGATCGCCAGAAAGAACGAGAATTGCGTTGCCGGCGCGCGGTCGACCCGCAGCATCAAGGCGCCCATGATCGTCGCGCCCGCCCGCGACACGCCGGGGATCATCGCCAGGATCTGGCAGCAGCCGATCGCGAGCGCAGTGCCCCACGATATCCGGTCGACGTCCTGGACAATGGGCTGCGGCCGCACCCGCTCGATCACCAGGATCAGAACACCGCCGACGATAAGGCTGACCGCCACGACCCAGGGCGAGAACAGCACATCCTTGATGATGCGGTACAGGAAGACCCCGGCGATCGCCGCCGGCAGGAAGGCGATCACGATGTTCGCGACAAAATGCTGCTGCGTCCGCTGCGTCAGGATCCCCTCGGCTGCGCGCAGCAGCCGGTCGCGGTAGACCCAGCACACCGCCAGGATCGCGCCCAACTGGATGACAATATCGAACAGCTTGCTCTCTGGCCCTTCGAGGCCGAGCAGCCGGTCGGCGAGGATCAGATGGCCGGTCGAGGAGATCGGCAGGAATTCGGTCAATCCCTCGACGATGCCGAGAATGATCGCGGAAACAAAAAGGGAGGTGAGCATGATCTCAACAGTGCTGCCAATAATCGGCAGCGCCTGCCGATTTCGCGCGGGGTAGCCGACCCGGATTGCGGCGTCAAGGCGGTGCTCCGGCGCTCGCGATTAGTGGCGCGCTGCTGCCAATCCGGTCCACCGCTCGGGCAGCAGCGCGGCGGTGGCGAGCAGCGCCGCCGGTAGAATCAGCGCGGCCTCGCCCCACCCCGCAAGGAGGGCACCGATTGCCGCGCCCGCTGCATAGAAAACCAGAATGGTCAGCAGCAACCACACCCGGTTGTCCCGTTTGCGCGGCTCGCCTGGCGCAGCAGCGGGGATGAGCCGCTCGCCGAGCGTTTGGAGATCACCGGTAATAAATCCGACATTGAGCGCGACAATGCCGTGCGTCACCGCTTCATTCTGCAGCGCCATCGAGGCCGCCAATACCGGAACCGCCGCGATGCCGAGGACGCCCGTCGCCGCCGCGACGATGATCGCGGCCTCCAGCAGCAATGACAGCCGCGCCGAATGCTGGGTGCGCAGAACCAGCCGGGCGGCGAGAACGCCAAACAAAAAGGAGGCCAGCAGCGAGGCGCACCAGAGCGCGTCGCCCCACTGCCCCTGCGCCGCGGCGAGCCCGACCTCGACGAGATTGCCGGTCATGTTGGCGGCGAAAGCACCGCCGAGCCGCAAATAGCAGATCGCGTCGACATAGCCGGCGATGCCGGCGAGCAGGGCCGCCCAGAGCAAATCCTGATCCTCCTCCGACGGGCTTTTGCAAACATAGGCATACCCGGGGTCGTCATTCCGAGGCGCCGCGCGAGGGCCGAGCCCGCAATCCATATTGCTGAGGCCCGTGTTCATGGATTCCGGGCTGCCTCGCTCTGCTCAGTCCCCGGAATGACGCTGGTTGGGCAAAGCTCATAGACGGGGAACAGGCGAAGATGGCTCTCCGTCGGAACGGGTTGTGCTAAAACCGGCGCTCGAAGGAG
>Ga0209807_1001510_pt1 | contig 11062 bp, 7 predicted proteins | sample GraSoiAngelo_154_FD_186168 | JGI IMG/M metagenome (GOLD analysis project Ga0209807, IMG submission 186168) | Grasslands soil microbial communities from the Angelo Coastal Reserve, California, USA - 14_1009_13_20cm (SPAdes) (version 2) | ecosystem: Environmental > Terrestrial > Soil > Grasslands ... | reverse complement strand
CAAGATCTTCAGCAAATTATCCAAGGAAATAACCATTGCCGCTAAAACCGGCGGTGCTGATCCCAGTGGCAACCCGCGTCTGCGCAGCGCGATTCAGGCGGCGCGAGCGCAAAGCATGCCGAACGATAACGTCGGCCGGGCGATTAAACGGGGAACCGGCGAAGGAAACGAAGCCGTTCGTTTCGATGAAATTGTTTACGAGGGTTATGCGCCGGGCGGCGTGGCGGTGATTGTCGAAGCTGCGACCGACAATAAGAACCGAACAGCCGCGGAGATTCGCAGCATCTTCGTCAAAAATAATGGCAACCTTGGCTCGACCGGAAGTGTTTCTTATATGTTTCATAAAAAAGGCCAAATCACCGTCCCGCGTTCGAGCATTAATGAGGATCGCATTCTTGAATTGGCGCTGGAGGCCGGCGCGGAAGAGTTGACAACCGATGAGGACCAGTATCTTATTATCACTTCCCACGATCAGCTCTACGCCGTAGCTGAGGCGCTCAAAAATGCGGGCCTAACCACCGATGGGCAAAAGTTTACGTTCATTCCCGATACGACTGTTCCGGTCGCCGACGAAAGCGTCGCACAGCAGGTTCTGCGCTTGTGTGATGCGCTCGAAGACGACGATGACGTGCAAAACGTCTATTCAAATCTAGATATTCCCGACGAATTGCTGGCCAAATTGCCGGCCTAAAACATTTATTGCTGCAGGAAAATTTTCAAACGTCGCTCGCCGCGGCAACCTAAGGACTCCTTTTAACTATGAACGAAGAAAACGAAAACCAGCCTGCGCCGCTGGAAACTGAATCCGCTTCAACGGAGCAACGCCAGCATCGTCCGCGCCGACGGTATCCCCGGCGGCGTTATCGTGACCGGGGGAATCGCTTCGGAACTGAAAATTTCAACGATTCATATAATGACGCTCCGAATTCTTCGCCGGCGGCGCCCGACTCTGCGACCGGGAGTGTTGGTGTGGAAACGTTGGATCGACAATCGCCCGAAGGAACCGAAAGCACTGTTGAAAACGGCGAGCAAGTTCAGCGCGAGCCGGAATTCGGCGAAGGCATCATTGAAATTTCGGGCAAAGGTTTTGGATTCTTGCGGGACCCGAAACGAAACTTCGTTCAAACACCGCAGGATATTTTCGTGACGCCCGACATAGTCCGTCGTTTTGCTTTACGCGACGGCATGTGGATTTATGGCGAGACCCGGCGTGGGAACCGAGGTCCACAATTAACCAAGCTGCTCAAAATCAACGGTGAAGAGCCAACAAAATATCAGGGCCTGCGACCATTCGAAGAGCTCACCACAATCAACCCAAACAAGCGGATTAAGCTTGAGACGGTGCCGGATCGGTACACGACGCGCATCATGGATTTGATGACACCACTCGGCATGGGACAACGCGGTTTGATCGTGGCTCCGCCCCGCACCGGCAAAACGACATTGCTCCATCACATTGCCGAAGCAGTCACGAAAAATCATAAGGAAGTGCACGTGATCATTCTGCTTGTCGATGAACGGCCGGAAGAAGTCACCGATTTCCGGCGCTCGCATCCAACGGCGGAATTGATGGCGAGCTCGAATGATAGCGATATCAAAAGTCACACCCGGATCGCGCAGCTCGCTATCGAGCGCGCAAAACGACTCGTTGAAGCAGGAAAGCATGTATTCATCCTGCTCGATTCGATTACGCGCACAGCCCGCGCATTTAATAATGCGATGGGCGGGGGCGGTCGTACCATGAGTGGTGGTATCGACGCGCGCGCGATGGAAATACCACGCAAAATTTTCGCAGCCGCGCGTAACACCGAAGAGGCCGGATCGCTCACTATCGTTGCCACGGCGCTAATCGAAACCGGTAGTCGCATGGACGAGCTGATCTTCCAGGAATTCAAAGGCACTGGAAACATGGAAATGGTGCTCGACCGAAAGATCAGCGACCAGCGGATTTATCCAGCCGTCGATATTTTCTTATCCGGGACACGGCGTGAAGAATTGCTGCTACAACCATGGGAGCTAGAGAAAATCAATCTGATCCGCCGCGGTCTCGCCGGTCATAAACCGGAGGAAGCGATCCAGCGTCTCCTGATGTTCGTGAAAAAATTCCCGACGAACACGCAGATGCTCAAAGAAATCCCCGGTTGACCGTAATCCCGAGGTGCGCAGTCGTCCAAGCTAATCAGACGCGTTCTTAATGTGCCGGTTATAGAGGGCGTGGATTCTCTCGCGGGCATCGACATACTTTGCGCGGAACCCATCGAGATCCGGACAGCCAACGCGAACAGCAAGCTTTCGTTGTTCTGTCGGATTGTCTGAAATTACCGAAACGCTCTTGTTCTCGTACCGTCGCAATGCCAGTTCACATTTTCGCAGGAACCGGTAAGCATTTTTGAGATTGGCGAGTTCTGAATCAGAAAGGCACCCCGCTTCGTGCAACCGGTCTACCGCGTTCTCCCAGTTTGTTTCCCAAATATTTTCGCGCATTTGTAGCGCTTGAACAAGGAATTCGCCCTCGATCATTCCACCGGTCCCCGGTTTGAAATCGAGGAAATCGGACCCGCTTCCGCGTTCGCGCCGAATGCGCTCCAGCATGTTGTCGATCCTCACGCCAAGATCGGCGTGTTGACCGGCTGTATCCCAGGCGCGTTTCGCAATTTCGATAAACTCGTTTTGCAGTGGCCCGGCAAAAGCCCGTGCGCGAGTGAGCGCCTGTAGCTCCCACGGTTGGGCTCGGCCTGCGTAATACGATCGGTAGGTTTCGAGAGAACAGACGAGCGGCCCTTTTTCTCCTTCGGGGCGGAGTCGCGCATCGAGCACCCAAATATTTCCCTCCGCGGTTGGCTGCGCCATTGTGACAATCAGATTTTGAGCGGCGCGAATGTCGTCCCCGACGAACACAACATCCAGGTCTGCGCCATAGCTGATCTCGCGCCCGCCAAATTTTCCGAGAGCGATGATAGTCAATTGCTCGCTTCCAAGAAGCTTGATCACGAAGAGGAGGCAGGCTTCAGCAAGTGCCGCAAGTTCGGTCTGGGGCCCGCTAAGAGCGCTAAGATTTAACACGTCGCGAAGGAGAATTCGGAGCAATTGGGTTTGACGATAAGCGCGGACGGCATCGAAACTCGCCCCGCCCAAATTCAACAAGTTGAGACGGCGCAGGTGTTCCTCAAGTGTGATTGCCTGGTCGAGTTGTTCTCCGCTCGTGATTTCTTCGAGGAGTTGCGGCCGCCGAATCAAAAGTTCGCTCGCAAAACGGCTCGCATCGAAAGTCTTTACCAACAGCTCGAGCAATCGAGGATTTGTTACGAGAAGTTCGAAGAGCAAACTGCGTAAGCCGTACACTTCTACAAAACGAACGAATTGATTAAGTGTCATGTCCGGATCGGCCGCTCTCGTGAGCCATTCGAGCAAAACCGGACGCAGTTTGCGAAATATTTGGCGCGTGCGCGGCGCAATGTGGAAACCCGTAGGGCCTTGTGCCAGATCGCCGAGCGCCTTGGCGGCCCGTTTTTGGTCGCTGAAAATCGCGCGGTCAGGTTGAACTGGCTCCGCATGGGCTTCGGTAATAACCCGTTCAAAAACGGAACGAACCGCTCGCATGTGTTCGCGCAGGACGGCAGTAAATTCTTGCTCGGATGAAAAGCGGAGGCTAAGCGCGAGTCGCCGCAGGCCTTTCTGTTCTTGAGGGACAGTGTGAGTCTGCTGTTCGGCCTCGATTTGCAAACGATGTTCGACGCGCCGGAGAAAGCGGTATGCTTTGTCGAGCGTCAGCACTTCTTCGTGCGGCAGGAGATCCAATTGACGCAATCCGCGCAGCGCTTTGAATGTGCTCGACTCTTGCAAAAATGGGTGACGCGCGCCGTGGATGAGCTGAAGCGCTTGCACGACAAACTCGATCTCGCGAATGCCACCAGAGCCAAGTTTGACGTCGCGCTCAAGATTGTCCGCGCCGACTACGTCGCGCTCGATGCGTCGCTTGATGTTGGCAATCTCATCTAGCAAATCCGGTGTTGGACTCTTCGGGTAAATGAAAGGCTGATGCTGACGCAAAAATTCGTAAGCCAACTCGCGACTCCCGCTGATCCCGCGCGCCTTGATCAGCGCAAGGCGCTCCCAGGTTTCGCCGAAGCCGGCGTAATAATTTTCCATACTCTCGAGGGATCGGGCGAGTGGCCCAGTCGAACCCTCCGGACGAAGGCGAAGATCGACGCGAAAGAGTGAGCCTTCCGGATGAGGTGCCGAAAACGCTTCCAGGATTTTTTTCCCGAGCCGGTTAAAGAATTCGTGATAGGAGAAGCGCGAGGAGAGCTGTCCTTCTTCGTTATAGAGAAAGAGAAGATCAACATCCGAGCTATGATTGAGCTCGCCTCCTCCAAGCTTGCCGAGTGCAAGAATGACAAATTCAGAATTGGGCGAACCGTAGCGTTTTCGGAATTCCCCATTCCAATGTTCGAACACACGGCGGATGCAAATCTCCGCGATCTGCGAAAGTTCACCGGTGGTTTCCTCAAGCGGCGCTGCGTTCGCCAGTTCACGAAGGGCGACTCGGGTCATCTCGCAGCCTTTCCAAAAACGAAGCGCTGCGAAATTTTCTGCTGCGATTGAGTTACCGCCGAGAACGAGGAGATGGTCGAACATTTCTCCGTAATCACGCCCTGCGAGACACACCTCGGGCCGACCAAGCCAGAAAAGGGTTTCGGGATTCCGGATCAATCTCGTCGCACAAATATTGGAGACGGCGAGGAGATGAAGCAAAGCGGCTTCGCCGAGTGGAAATTCTTCGACAACATCGACGAATGCTGGCGCGCTTGCGGGCCATTTTTCGCTAAGTTGAACCAGCGTGGTTTCAACCTGCGATGGATTTAACGACGCCGCTGCCTTTTCTCGAATCCATCGATTACCGCGATCCATCGGCCGAACATCACGCGGATTTAGCGCAAAGACCAGGTCGCGCAATGTCGTCGATCACCGCGAGGCTGCCGGCGCCAACACTCGAAGCGCTTTCTCGCGGATTTGAAAATCAACCGGACAAGTACCAACCAATTCGCCGTCGAGTTCGACGGGAACGTCCTGGTCGCTGGTTATGCGCAAATTCCGGGTCTGAAAATATTCAACCTCGGGAACGCGTATGTCAGAACTGAAGACGACATCCTGCAAATATTTGATGATGTCGAGATAACCGAGGCGTTTAAAGGCGACGACGTCGAGCAAGCCATCATCGAGAACTGCCTGTTTAAAAAACGGAAAAGGCCCTCCGTAGTGCCGGCCATTTCCGACGAGAACGAAGGACGCTTCATCAACCGAAGCATTCTCTGATTCAATGAAAAGTCTGGGTGGCTCCCGAGCCGCAATCTGCGCCGCGGAAATGAGATAGCTAAGGGGACCCAGGCTGCGTTTGAAGGCGAGGCTCGTTTCCTTCACGACTTGCGCATCGAGCCCTACCCCGGCGAGCTGGACGAAGTATTTCCCATTCGCGCTCGGAAGATCGACAAAACGCACGTTGTCGCTCTGAATCACTTCCCAGCAAAACTCGAGATTGTTGGCGGGCAGGCCGAGCTCTATGGCGAACACGTTCGCTGTCCCCAGCGGAAGCAGACCCAAGGCGGCATTACTTCCGGCAAGCCCGTTGACGACTTCATTAATTGTTCCATCACCACCGGCCGCCGCAATTTTCTTGAACCCCTTCTCGACGGCGTGACGGGCCATCGCTTCAGCTTCACCGGAACGCGACGTCGTGAATAAGGTGCAGCCGTGCGCGATCGATTCGATGCGTTCGCGCCAACCCTCTGCTTGTTTGCTTCCTGCGGTCGGGTTGAGAATGATGGCTGTATTATTCACGCGAAAAAATGGGAGCGGGCTTTGACCTTTTCTTCAAACTGGGACTGCGTAGCGTCTCCGCGTGCGAAAGTTGCGCTTGGTTGTGTTGATTGCCTTTGGAACCGCGATTGCACTCGGCGCGATTGTCGTAATCGGAGTGAATTTGTATGTGCAATCGCAAGCGACACAAGCAAAGATTCAGCAGGACCTGAGTCAGCGACTCGGCACCGCAATCCAAATTCATCGTATCAGCGTCACGCCTTGGGACGGGCTCAAATTAAGCGGTATTACGATTGCGCAGAAGCCTGCTCTAGGCTCGACTCATTTTCTTGAGGCAAGAACGTTCCGCCTCCGTGTTCGTTTTCTCTCGCTTTTTTCAAAACGGCTGGTGATCAAGGAATTGTCAGTCATCAATCCTAACATAGTTTGGCCGCAGGACGCAGCAGGGAAATGGCGATTGCCCGGTTCGCGAGAAGAAGAGACGCCAGCTTTTTCAGCGGCACAGACTCCAGCTATCCCAGGAGCCCGAACGCCAGCGGTGCCGCCCAATTTGTCTGCATCTCCTCTTGCAGCAGTTACGCCGGTGCCATTTCTGACGCCAGCGAAAGGGATAATTGCCAAATCCTCAAGTTTAGAGGGCCGCTTAGGTCCACAGGTTCAACGAGTCAACATCGAGGGGGGAAATTTCAGTTTTCTCGATCGCGCGGGGAACATGGTTGGGACCTTCACAGGCGTGAACTTTCGCTCCAGCATGCGCAATGGTCTCGCCCTTCGCGGCAACACAAAGGTCGCGAAGATTTCAGTGCGCGATCGCTTTTTTCTCGAACAGTTGCAATCACCGCTCCGCTACGATCCAAATGTGCTGGAGCTTTCGAAAATATCGGCGCATGCAGGGAACGGTGAACTCAGTGGTCAGTTTACCATGCAGCCGGAAGCAGAGGAGTCCCCTTTCACGGCAAGCGTGACATTTCGTGATGTCGAAGCCGATCAGATCGTTACAGATGCCGGCGGCCCCAAGGGAACGGTGCGCGGGAAATTAGAGGGAAGATTTGAAGCGTCCGGAAAAACTGCCGATCCGGACGCGCTGGCCGGCGATGGCGAGATTTCTCTGCGGGATGGAAAAGTGCAAGAGTACAGCCTGTTGGTCGCGATTGGGCAAATTCTCCAGATCGAAGAGCTGACTCAGCTTCGTCTCGAGCAAGCCGAGGCCAAATACCACATCAGCCCCGGATTGGTCACCATCGACGAACTGATCTTGCGCTCGCCCAACATGCGCCTTTCCGCAACTGGTACGGTCACGTTCGACGGCAAGCTTAAACTCGATTCTCAGCTCGCGATCAACGAAAAAATTCGCGCTCAACTCTTCAAGGCGATTCGCGCGAATTTTCAACCTATCAGCGAGCCCGGCTATTTTGCCCTCAATTTTGAAGTCGCTGGCAGCATTGATCGGCCAAAAACAAATTTGATGGACAAGCTGGTCGGGCGCGATCTCAAGGACCTTGGTAACGTGATCAACAGCTTGTTGGGCGGTGGAAAGCGAGAGCGACAAAAAAAGAAAAAACGGACCGATGTGGTAACACCGGTCGCGCCTTCACCTTCTGTTGTCCCGGAAACGGCGCCCCCACAAATCACAGCAACCCCTGTCCCCTCACCATGAGAGTGATCGCCGGCAGCGCCGGAGGCGTCCGCCTGGCCGTACCAAAGAGCGGTGTTCGGCCAACCATGGATCGCGTGAAAGCTGCGATCTTTTCCAGTTTGGGCGACGCGATAAGCGATGCCCGGGTCCTCGATCTTTTCGCCGGAAGCGGTGCGCTCGGGATTGAAGCGCTCAGCCGCGGCGCGGCATCTGTCCTCTTCGTCGAGGAAGATCGACAATTAACTGAGGCAATCGAAAAGAATCTCGCGAAAACAAATCTCGACGGACGTGTCCGCCGGCAGGAAGTCTTCGAATTCCTCCGGCGATCTTCCCGGACTGAAAGGTTTCAAATCATTTTTGCAGATCCGCCCTACGAAAAAACAAAATCGGGCGAGCGCTTCATTGAAAAACTCCTGAAAAGTGAAGCGCTGGCGCAATTGCTCGAACCGAGTGGTGTCTTCGTTTTGGAGAAACGACCGACCGAGCAAACTCCGGTCACGACGCTTTGGGATATTATCCGGGCGAAAAAGTACGGTTCGACCGAAGTCCTGTTTCTTTCCGCGATCCGCGATCCCCGATCCGCAATTCAATAGTGATCCGCATCATCTACAATTTGCTTTGGCCGCTCGGGCTTCTGTTCTTTTTGCCGGGCTATTTGCTGAAGATGTTCCGACGCGGCGGTTATCGCGAAAAGTTTGGACAGCGCCTCGGAATTTACGGGGCCGATGTACGTACACGGCTGGTGAGGCAAACATCGACATGGCTGCACGCGGTGAGCGTGGGCGAAGTCGCGGTCGCGCTGAAGCTGGCGAGCGCGCTGCGTGCTCTCCAACCAGATCTGCATTGCATGTTGACGACGACGACGACGACTGGGTTTGCTTTAGCAAACAAGAATGCCTCTACCTGGATCGAGGTAATGTACACCCCGCTCGACTTTTGGCCGATAATCCGCCGCGCGTTTGCGGTCATCCGCCCGGCGAGAATTCTTTTAATTGAGGCGGAGGTCTGGCCCAATCTAGTGGCGGAAGCTCACGCGCGCCGAATCCCAATTGCGCTGGTAAACGCGCGTCTGTCACCGAGATCGGAAAATAGATTTCGCCTGTTTCGCTTGTTGGTGGCACCAACATTTCGACTTCTCGATCTTGTTTGCGTACAAGAGCCGGAGGACGTCGATCGATGGCAGCGGCTCGGCGTGGAGCGCAGCCGAATTCGGCACACAGGCAGCATCAAATACGATCCCGCTGAGCTTGCGGAGCGGATCGACACCGGGGAAATCGACGTGTCTGATTTGGATGCGTTCGCGGAGCGGCCCGTGCTTTTCGGCGGCAGCACTCATCGCGGCGAAGAGGAAATTCTTGCGAAGGCTTTTCTGAAGTTGCGTCAAAGATTTCCGTTGCTGTGCTTGTTCATTGCCCCACGCCATGTGGAACGGTTGCGAGAAATTCGAGCGCAATTGGACGCTTTGTCATTGAATGTCCGGCTGGCAACCGAAGTAGCAACGCTTGGTGACGCGAAACCAGAATGTGTGCTTCTCGATACAACTGGTGAGCTTCGAAATTGGTACCCGATAGCGACCGTTGTCTTCATCGGAAAAAGTTTGATGGCGCATGGTGGGCAAAATCCGGTCGAACCCATTATAGGGGACAAACCGGTCATCTTTGGACCGCACATGGAGAATTTTGCCACGCTTGCAATGTCTCTCGTTGCAAATAATGGCGCGATTCAAGTGAACGATGCGGGTGAGCTTGAACGTGCAGCCGAAAAACTTCTACGGGACGATGAGACGCGACGACTACTCGTGCAAAACGCCGGGAAAGTTTTGGCGCAACATCGCGGCGCAACTGCCCGCACGGCACAGTTGATTGTCGATCTTGGTTGAGAGTTGTAGCAGCGCGCCGGAGCCTGCCTTGGACTTGCCGAATCGGTGAGGCGCGCACACGGGGATGGCTTCTAAAAGTAGGAGCAAGACAGCGTTTCCAATTTGCCTTGCGTGCCGTGAACTCAATTCGATATTGCCCGCGCTCTTACGACCCTATCGTCTAGAGGCCCAGGACACCGCCCTTTCACGGCGGTAACACGGGTTCGAATCCCGTTAGGGTCGCCATCGCCATTTCGTAGCTAAACTCTGCGTGAATACAAGATTTTAACTATCGCATCGCCTGCCACATCGGCGACAGGCGGCATCGGCTGCACTTTAACGATCTTGAAAAGGCGATTACCGAGGTTCGGTAGAATTAAACTTTAAAAAACTGGAGTTCGCTGGCGTAGGCGCGATGTCCTGCATCAAAGCGACGACGGGCCCGTGAAATAGATGCGAGCACGACTGGAAGCGGTAAACGCGTGGCTCTTGAGCAACCGAACGTTGCAAATATCTTTGATGCGCCGCTTCCACAGAAGGTCATGGCCGAGCTCCGGTCTGCGCCCATTTCCGATAAGCATCACGTGCGCGTTGCAGGTAAGTCATGGTATCCGTCTTTTCCGATGCGTTGTTGAAATCATTACGCGCACCGACGGCTTCGATTATGCGATCCATCCAGGCGGCGAAGTAGGCGGCATCGCTGCGGGCATCCGGGGGTGCCGTCGGCAGTTCGATGTAGATCGGACTGGTGGTGGCGTAAGGATAAATATCGAGAATGATCGGATCAGCGCCATCGTTCCAGGCGCGCAACAACAGCCAGCCGCTGACGCCGAGATCAAGCGTGCCTTCGGCGTCGAAGTGGCGATGATCGCGGCCGAGATCAAAGGCGCGAATCACCTTGCTGTTTTGCACCAGTTCCAAGTGATCAACCGCCACCGGTGAACGCAGTGAGACCTTGAAGGGGACTGCCGAACCGTTGGCGCGCTTGAGATCATCGCCCGGATGCCGGCCAGCGACATCCAAGCCGAGCATCGGCCCGTTGCTGGCAAAGCCGCGACCTGCCTTGAGCGCTGACGCGGCGCTGACCGGATCGTGCTTGCCGCCGGTATCCAGAAACACCCGATTCATGCCCACCGGCCCGCGTAGCGAGGCGTAATTGGCCATCGCATCGGTGCCGGCGCCCGCCGGCAGATGGAAACCAAGATTGAGCAGGCGATACCAGACGTCGGCAGTGGCGATGTGGTCGGCGAACGACACGATTTCCAGATAATCCACCTTGCCATTGAGCACATCGGCTGGCAGCAAATGTGTCAGCTTTTTTTCGGTGGCCGGATCGATCGCGATATCGAACGGATGCGCATAGCCGACCAGCGCGCCCTGTGCATGTGCGAGATCGGCGATCACCCCGTTGTGCGGATAGGGACTGGCCAGGGCCGTGTGGCGATAGCTAGCAAAGCCCGGGGTCAGGAGGTGATCTGAGAGGTTGAGCAGGCACATGTGGCCCCAAAGGCTGGTGTGATATTCCTGCGCGTGGGTGATGGTCGCGGCACGGGTGCTGACTGGGTCAACGCCCATCGGGTAGGCGACGTCGGGCATGCGTTCTTCCTTGTTGACGATGGTATTGAAGATCAGGTTAAGATTCTCAGCCTGCGCCTGCTGTTCCAAGTGCGCCGGCGTGTTGCGGTAATGGCCGCCGTAGTTCATGTGCACGTGCAGGTCGGCGGTGATGAAATCACCGAACGCCCGAGGCA
>Ga0209807_1001509_pt1 | contig 11077 bp, 7 predicted proteins | sample GraSoiAngelo_154_FD_186168 | JGI IMG/M metagenome (GOLD analysis project Ga0209807, IMG submission 186168) | Grasslands soil microbial communities from the Angelo Coastal Reserve, California, USA - 14_1009_13_20cm (SPAdes) (version 2) | ecosystem: Environmental > Terrestrial > Soil > Grasslands ... | reverse complement strand
TCTCCCAAGGAAGCCGAGCAGAAGTTCGGTTTCCTGCTCCAGGCCCTTCGCTTCGGCGCACCTCCGCACGGCGGCATCGCGCTGGGGATGGACCGGCTCGCCTTCCTGCTCACGGGCGCGGAGTCGCTGCGGGACGTGATTCCATTCCCGAAGACGCAGAGGGGGACGGACCTCATGACGGACGCGCCGGGGGACGCGAACCCGGAGCAGCTGCGGGAGCTGCACATCGCCGTGACGTACAAGCCGCCCACCTGATCGATTACATTTTCGTTGCGACGCGGAGCGTCATGAGCGACGATGCAAAGCGTGACGGGCCCGCTGCCGAGCGCGACCGCTCGAGGCAAGGCATTGCGGCGCGAGATTTCCGCGCTCGGAGTTGCGGCGTCCTGCGAGCCGGTCGATCTCTGGGCGGCCTCGCGCGACTGCTCGGCGGCCGCGTTGCTCTGGACCAAGGCGCGGATCGTTCCTCATCCACCCGACGTGGTGGCGTGGCCCGAGGACGTCGACCAGGTGGCGGCCGTGGTCCGCCTCGCTGCGCAGCGGGAGGTCCCGGTCGTGCCGATGGGCGGCGGCACGGGGAGCGCCGGCGGCTCCATCCCGCTGCGGGGCGGCATCGTCCTCGACACCCAGCGTCTCACGCGCCCCCTCGAGATCGATCTGCCCGCCGGCTCCGTGCAGGTGGGCGCAGGCGTGAGCGGCAATCGGCTGGAGGAGCTGCTCGCCCATGCCGGGGCCACGCTCGGCCACTTTCCAGCCTCCTTGCCTGCGGCGACGGTCGGAGGCTGGCTCGCAACGCGCAGCGCTGGCCTGCTCTCCTCGCGCCACGGATCGATCGCGGACATGGTGCTCTCGCTCGAGGCGGTGAACGGAGCGGGTGAGATCTTGCGGACGCTGGAAGGTCCGAGCGGCGGGCCCGATCTCGCGCAGCTCCTCCTCGGAAACGAAGGTACCCTGGCGATCTTCACCTCCGCCCGGCTGCGGATCTGGCGCCGCCCGCGCGGGCGATGGGTACGCGGCGTGCGCTTCCCGTCGCTGCGGGACGGCCTTCGCTGCGTGCGCGACATTCTCCGCGCCGGGTTGCGCCCCGCGATCGCGCAGCTGCACGATCCGCTGGATACCCTCCTCGCCGGCGCGGATCCGCTCCGCGTCCCGCAGCCGCTGAGGTGGTTGGTGGAAGGCGCGCAGGCGGAAGCGCTGCGGCTCTCGCTGCGCGCACCCTTGCTCCTGAACCGCCTCGTCGACGCGCTCCCCGCCGCCTCCCTGCTGGTGCTCGCCTTCGACGGCGAGAGCGAGGAGTACGCGGCGCACGAGGGAGAGGTCGCGCTGGCCATCTGCGACCGGGCGCGCGGCGAAAACCTCGGTCCCGCGGCCGGAGAGCGCGGCCTGCAGTCCATGCATCGGGCGAGCTGGGCGCAGGCGCCGCTGTTCGCCGCCGGCGCGTTCGTGGAGATGCTGGACGTCGCCACCACCTGGGAACGCGCCGAGGCGCTCTGCCTGGCGGTCCGCCGTGCCGCCGAGGGACTCGCGTTCGTCCGCGCGCAGTTCGCCAACGCCGCCCCGGAAGGCTGCGCGCTCGAGCTGTCGCTGCTCGGATTCGCGGGAGCACCGGCAGAGGAGATCGCCCGCGGTTCCCGCGACGACGCCGAGGCGGACCTGGAGGAGGCGCAGCAGCGCCGCGAGACCGCCTTGGCGGCGGCGCTTTCCGCCGTGGCCGATGAAGGCGCGACCATCTCGCACCACAGCGGGGTCGGCGCCTCCCGGCACGTCTTCCTCCGGCGGGAGCTCGGCGAGGGAATCCGGCAGCTGCGCGCCCTGAAGAAAGCCTTCGATCCCAGAGGCATCCTCAATCCGGGAAAGCTGCTCTTGTGACGGTGCGAGACGACCTCGCCGCCGCCGGAGCGATGCTCGTCGAGGACGGCGAGGGCATCCGCGTGACGCCCTCCAGCGTCGCCTCGCTCGCGAGGGCGGTGGCGGTCGTGCGCGCGCACAGGGTTGCGCTTCGCGTCCGCGGCAGCGGCGACGCGCCGGTCAACGCGCCGCCCTCGGGAGTCCTGCTGGACCTCGGCTCGCTGGACCGCATCGCGACGGTGAACGCGGCCACCGGGATCGCCCGCGTCGAGGCCGGCTGCAGCGTCGCTGCCCTCGAGTCGGCTGTCCGCCGCGCCGGCTGCACGCTGGGGCCGCTCTTGCCCTCGGTGCGCGCCGGGTCGGTGGGAGCGTGGCTCGCCGGTCCGACGCGCGGAGCCCGCGGGATCCCCGGCGCGCGCCGCGAAACGGCCGCCCTAAGCCTCGCCGCCGTGCTGCCCGACGGCCGCATCGCCGAGGGCCGCGCCGCACCCGCCAAGGCGGTCGGTCCCGATCTCGCCCACCTCTCCCTCGGCGCCGGCGGGCGGCTGTGCGTGATCGCGGCCGCCTGGATCCGCCTCTTTCCCGCGACTCCCGCACTGGCGAGCGCGTGGAGCTGTCCGGACGTGGCGGCGGCGGTCTCGGCGCTGGAGCTCGTCTGCCAACGCCGCCTGGCGCCGGCGCGCGCGAGGATCCTGGCAGGTGTGGACGGCGCGCGTCTCGCCCTCGCCTGGGAGGGCGTGGAGAGTGCCGCCATCGAGCGCGATCGGGCGGCAGGCCTGCTCGCCGCGACCTGCTCGCCCTTGCCCGAAGTTCCCGCCAACTGGGTGCGCGATTCCGTCGAGGGACATCCGGTCGAGGCCGACGCGCGCTGGCCAAACCTGCGGGGCTGGTCGCCGCAAGGGGACCTGCACCTGTTCGGGCTTCATGCCGGCGGATCGTTCGCGGTGCTCTCGCTCCCGGAAGCGCGCGCCGCCGAGGAGTGCGCTGCGCTGGCGCGCGCCGCCGGGGCTCGCGTGATCGCGCCGCGCCGGTTGCGCGACAGCGGTCCGGGATGGGAGGCGGCGGGGGCAGGGGCTGCATGGCAGCGCCTGGTCGAAGTGCTGGGGGTCGAGGCGTGACGGCCCTGCAGCGGGCCCAGGAGCTGTGCGAATACTGCCCGAAGATGTGCCGATTCGTCTGTCCCGTGAGCGAGGCCGCACGGCGCGAAGCGCTCACTCCCTGGGCGAAAGTGTCGCTCGCCGCGCTCAGCGCGCGGGAGCCCGACGCGTCGGCCGCACTGGCTTTCGCGGGTTGCACGGGCTGCGACCGGTGCGCGCACCACTGCGCTCACGACAACGACGTCAAGGGAATCCTCTTTGCGGCGCGAGCGACCGCCGTTCGCGCCGGAGTCGCTCCCCGCCCCTGCACGGAGCTCGCGCTGCGCTTCTCCGCCCGCGGCCATGGCGAGACCACCGATCTCGCCGCCGTGCGCCGGACGCTGCCGGAAGCTCGCGGAGAGGCGGTGCTGTTCGCCGGCTGCGAGGCGCTCGCGCGCGGCGGCCAGGACGTCCGCGACACGCTCTTCGTGGCGGAGCGGCTTGGTGCGCCGCTGACGCTCGCGCCCGAGGCCGCGCTCTGCTGCGGCCGCAAGCTGCTCGAGGGAGGTCATCCGGAGCTGCACGAGGCGCATGGCGTCCGCGTGCGCGGCAACATCGTGCGGGGGCACCGTCCGGTCCATCTCGTGTTCCTCGATCCGGGCTGCGCAGCCGACGTGCGCGAGCGATGGGCGCTTCCGGAGAGGTCCCGGGTCGAGCACGTGACCACGTACCTGGCGCGGCTGCTGGTCGCGATGCCCGAGGAAGACCGCCCGCCGCCGCTGCAAGAGACCTTCGCCTTTCACGACCCGTGCGCGCTCGCCCGCGAGCTGCGCGAGACGATCGCGCCCCGCGCGCTGCTCGCCGCCGCCGTCTCCGACGTGCGCGAGCCGGCCCGCTGCGGCGTGGACACGAGCTGCTGCGGCGCCTCCGGCCTGCTCCCTCGTACGATGCCCGACCTCGCCCAGCGGATCGCCGAAGATCGACGGGCCGAGCTGGGCGGCCCGGCGGTGACCTCGAGCCCCGCTTGCGCCTCCGCCCTGGGCGCGACTGAGGTAGTCTCGGTCCTCGCGCGCTGGCTCGCGCAGGGAACGCGTTGAAACCCTTCCTGGTCGTCAATCCTAGCTCCGGGCACGGAGCGACCGCGCGGCATTTCGACAGCATCGTGCAGGCGGTGCGTGGCGCGGTGGGCGATGTCGACCATGTCTTCACCGAGCGCGCGATGCACGCGGCGGACCTGACGCGCGAGGCGCTCCGCGCCGGCCACGACCTGGTGATCGCGGTCGGTGGAGACGGGACCATCAACGAGGTCGTGAACGGGTTCTTCCATCCGGCGCGCCCTGGCGAGGCGCCCAGGCCGGTCCGCGCCGGCGCCGCGCTCGCGATGCTCCCGCGCGGGACCGGCGGCGACTTCCGGCGATCGCTCCGGCTCGACGGCGATCTGGTGCGCTGCGCAGCCCGCCTCAAAGGTGGCCGGACCCCCATCGACGTGGGGCGCGTGGACTACACTACCCCGGCGGGCAGCGCCGCGAGCCGGTACTTCATCAACGTCGGCGAAGTCGGGATCGGCGCCAAGGTGGTCGAGATCGCCAATCGCTCCAACAAGCGGCTGGGCGGAAAGATCACCTTCAAGATCGCTTCGCTGCGCGCGCTGGCCGGTTGGCGCGACGTCCGCATTCGCGTCTCTTTCGACGAAGCGCCGGAGGAAGACCTGGCCGTGACCACGCTGGTGGTCGCCAACGGGAAGTACTTCGGCGGCGGCATGATGGTCGCGCCGGAGGCGCAGCTCGACGACGGGCGATTCCACGTAACTATCTGGAGCGGCTACGGTCTCTCCGACTTCGTGCTCAAGGGTGGTTCGATGTACGACGGGTCCCACCTGCGGCTGAAGGGAACGCGCACCCGGACGGCCCGGACGATCCGCGTGACCTCGCGGGATCCGGCGCCGGCAGGCATCGAAGCCGACGGAGAGCGGCTCGGGCAGCTCCCGGCCACCTTCACGCTGTTGCCCGGCGCACTTCACCTCGTGCGCTAGAACACATTTCACAACCCGTACCGGAATGGTTTGCGCCCAAGCGCAGTCGCCAAGCCGCCTTCGGCGGCTGCGACTAGTTTGGCGGGGAGCGCGCCTCGCACTATCCTCGAAGCATGCCGCTCCTCGCGATCCTGCTGGTCGCCGCAGCCCCGGGCCAGGACGTCGTGCAGCTCACTTCGAAGGCGCAGCTCAAGGAGCTGTGCGAGGCGCTGCGGGCGCAACCTTCGGAGACGGACCTGGATCCCGCCCAGATCGCCGAGGCGCGAAAGGAAGCGCAGGCGCGCCGCGATGAGATGGCGGGACGCTGGTACAAGGTCGAGGTTCCCTCGAAGGGGTTCGCCCTCGGACGCTATCGCACGCAGGACCAGCAGCTCGAGCTCGACGGAGACCGGCCGCTGCGGGCGATCGACAACATGCTCTCACTCGATCTGGAAGGCGTCGATGAGGTGTCGTTCACCGCGCGCTCCGAGCAGGTCACCGCCTGGGCGCAGGAGAAGAAGGGGAAGGCGTTGAAGCTGGTGGTCGTGTGGAAGCCGTCGGGCGCCCGCTGCGCGGGAAGCGCCGCGGCGGAAGCGTGGCGCATCGCCGGTCACGCCAGGTCTTGGGAGCTCGTCGGCGCGCAGGGCACGCTCGCCTCGGCCAACGAGGAGGGCGACCCGGTCGGCGGGGGGCCGCGCCAGGTGCGCATCGAGAAGGTGACGCTCGATTCCGACGAGGCGCCGCTGGAGAACGAAGGCCGCAGCCGGCTCGCTTCCTCGCAGGGGGCGCTGGACCGCTGCGCCGGCGGCGCCGTGCGGACCGGGAAGCTGGTGATGGCGTTTTCCGTGCACGAGGGGAAGGTGCGCGAGCCGCAGGTGATCATGGACTCGCTGCGCGACGAGAAAGTCGCGGGGTGCGTGGCACGGGCGATCTCGGGGGCGGAGATGGGTGGCACCGGCCGCGGCACCGCTTCGATCACGGTTCAATAGGCCGGTAGCGTCAGTGGGCGGTAGCCCAGGTCTCGCCAGAGCCCAGCTCGACCACGAGCGGCACCGCCAGATCCGCTGCGCTGCTCATCTGGTCCTTGACGATGCGCCCGACCTCCGCCACCTCGGTCGGCGGCGCCTCCAGCACCAGCTCGTCGTGAACTTGCAGGAGCATGCGGGCCTGGTATTTGCCGCGCAGCGCGGCGTCGACCTTCAGCATCGCGCGCTTCACCAGATCGGCGGCGGTCCCCTGGATGGGCGTGTTCACGGCGGTCCGTTCGGCGGCGCTGCGCGCTGCCGGGTTCTTGCTGTTGATGTCCGGCAGATAGCGGCGGCGGCCGAACATCGTCTTCACCATCCCGCTGGTGCGGGCCTGCGCGATGGTGTCGTCGAGCCACTGCTTCACCTTCGCGTAGCGGGCGAAGTAGCGCTCGATGATGTCCGCCGCTTCGCTCTTCTCCAGTCCGAGGCGGTGAGCGAGACCGAAAGCCGAGAGGCCGTAGGCGATGCCGTAGTTGATCATCTTCGCGATGTCGCGCTGGCGGCGCGTGACCTCGGAAGGCGGGATGCCGAACGTCTCGCCGGCGATGCGGGCGTGGAGGTCCTCGCCCGATTCGAAGCTCGCGCGCAGCACCGGATCGCCCGAGATGTGGGCGAGCACGCGCAACTCGATCTGCGAATAATCGGCGCTCAACAGCTTCCAGCCCGGCTCGGGAATGAACGCCTCCCGGATCTTCGCGCCGATGGACGTGCGGATGGGAATGTTCTGCAGATTGGGGTTCACGCTGGAGAGCCGGCCCGTCGCGGCGACCGCCTGATCGAATGTGGTGTGCAGGCGCCCGTCCCTGCCGATCACGGCCGGCAGCGCGTCGAGGTACGTGCTCTTCAGCTTCGTCAGCTGCCGGTGCTCGAGCACCTTCGCGGGCAGCGGATGCTGCTGGGCGAGCTCCTCCAGCACCTCCTGGTCGGTGGAGGGGCCCGTCTTTCCCCGCTTGAGGACCGGCAGATTCAGCTTCTGGTAGAGGACCTCGGCGAGCTGTTGCGTCGAAGCCGGCAGGAACTCGCCGCCGGCGAGCTGATGGATCCCTTGTAGCAGCGCGTCGATCTGGCGGCCGAGCTCGTCCGAGAGCCGCTGCAGCCTCGGGACGTCGATGCGGATGCCGGTCAGCTCCAGGTTCGCCAGCACCTCGATCAGCGGCTTCTCGATGTCCTGGTAGAGCCCATGCAGCTCCGGATCCGCCCTCAGGTCTTCCCCTAGCGCCTCGCAGAGCCGGCGCGCTCCTTCGACCAACGCGCAGGCGGCTGCGGCGGTCTCATCCACCGGAACCTCGGCGAGCGGCGTCGCCTTCCTTCCCTTGCCCGTGCGCTCGCACAGCTCCTTCAGGAGCGGGAGCTCGCAGCTGATGCGCTCGCGCGCGGTCTGCACCAGCGAATGATCGCGCCCGGTGGGATCGATCAGATACGAGGCGAGCCTCGAGTCGAGCCCCAGCCCGGTGAGGCGGACGCCGGCGCGCCGCCAGGCGTCGACGTCGCGCTTGAGGTCGTGTCCATCCTTGACGACGTTCGGGTCTTCGAGCAGCGGCTTGAGCAAGGCGATGGCCTTCGCGGCATTCAATTCCGCCGGAGCGAAGAGCGCTCCGGAAACGCCCGCGCGGTGGCCCAGCGGCACGTACACCGATTCGTCCGGCAACGACACGGCCAGGCCGAGCAGCTCGTCGCGCAGCGGCTCGTCCTCGCTGGTCAGGGTGAGGAGCGCGAAGCGGTTCGCGGCGCGCGCTTTGTCGACCAGGCGCTGGACGTGCTCGAGCGTCGTGGCCGTCGATCGCGCCCCGGAAGGCGGAGTGGGCGGAGGGCGCGGCAGATCGTTCACCAGGCGCACGAACTCCAGCTCGGTGAACAACTTGCGCGCCCGCGGCTCGTCCACCGGCTTGCGCTCCAGGTCCTCGAGCTGCACCGGCAGCGGAAGCTCCCCGTAGAGAGAAATCAGCTGCCGGCCCCGCCGCACGCTCTCCACGCTGGCGAGCAGGTTCTCGCGCAGCTTCGGTTTCTTCACGCTCGCGGCGTTCGCAAGGACATTCTCCAGGGTGCCGTACTCCTTGAGCAGACCGGCGGCCGTCTTTTCCCCGACCCCGGGGACCCCGGGAATGTTGTCGATCTTGTCCCCGGTGAGCGCGAGGAGGTCCGCAACTTGCTGCGGCGGCACTCCCCACTTCTCCTCCACTTCCGCGGGGCCGTACCACTTCTCGTACATCGAGTCGTAGCAGCGGATCCCGTTCACGACGAGCTGCATCAGGTCCTTGTCGCCGGAGACGATGACCACCTCCCAGCCCTGCGCGCGGGCGCGCCGGGCGAGGGTGGCGATGACGTCGTCGGCCTCGTATCCGGGAAAGCCGATGGCCGGAACGCGCATCGCCTCGAGAACGCGGCGCACCAGGGGAAACTGGGGAGTGAGGTCTTCGGGAGGAGGGCCGCGGGTCGCCTTGTATTCCGAGTAGAGCTCGCTCCGCTTCGCCTTCGCCTCCTCGTCGAAGGCGACTGCCAGGTGCGTGGGGTTGCCCTCGCGGATCGCCCGCAGCAGCATGGTGGTGAAGCCGTAGACGGCGTTCGTCGGCACGCCCTGCCGCGTGGAGAGATGGGGAAGGGCGTGATAGGCGCGAAAGATGGTGTGGGAGCCGTCCACCAACCAGAGCGAAGGCATCGGAGTCGGGTTTTAACATCGTGCGGCCGCGGCCGCGCCTCAGATCAACCGCAGAGCGCGCGGAGCGCAGAGAGAATCATCCGGCTGCCGATCAAGCCTCCTCGCGGAAGACGTCCATGTCCACGGGGATGCCGCGGCGCTGCAGGTCGTCGTAGAACCTGGGGACGAGGCCGGTGGGCACGAACCGGCCGACGACCGCGCCTTGATCGTCGAAGCCTTCCTGCCTGAATTCGAAGATGTCCTGCATGGAGATCACGTCCATCTCCATTCCGGAGATCTCGCTGATCGCCGTCACCTTGCGGGAGCCGTCCGCGAAGCGCGTCTGTTGGACGACGAGGTGGACGGCGTTGGCGATCTGGTCGCGGATCGCCCGGATGGGCAGCTCCATTCCGCTCATCAGCACCATCGTCTCGAGCCTCGCCAGCGCATCGCGCGTCGAGTTCGCATGCAAGGTGGTGAGCGAGCCGTCGTGCCCGGTGTTCATGGCCTGCAGCATGTCGAGCGCCTCGCCGCCGCGGCACTCGCCCACCACGATCCGGTCCGGCCGCATGCGCAGGGTGTTGCGGACGAGATCGCGGATGGTGATCTGGCCTTTTCCCTCGATGTTCGCGGGCCGCGCCTCGAGCTGGATCCAATGCTCCTGGGGAAGCTGCAGCTCGGCCGCGTCCTCGATGGTGACGATCCGTTCCTGCGCGGGAATGTAGCCGGACAAGACGTTGAGCAGGGTGGTCTTCCCGGAGCCGGTACCGCCCGAGATGACGAGGTTGCGCCGGACCTTCACGCAGGTGTCGAGGAACTGAGCCATCTTCGGCGTGAGCGAGCCGAAGCCGATCAGATCGTCGGAGGTGAGCAGCTCGCGCTTGAACTTGCGGATGGTGATGCAGGGGCCCTTCAGCGCCAGCGGCGGAATGATGGCGTTGACGCGGCTGCCGTCGGGCAGGCGGGCGTCCACCAGCGGCGACGATTCGTCGATGTGCCGCCCGAGCGGAGCGACGATGCGCTCGAGGACGCCGAGCACGGCTTGCGGCGAGCTGAACGCCTTCTCCACCCGCTCCAGCCGGCCGGCCCGCTCGACGTAGACCTGGGTCGGGCTGTTCACCATGATCTCGCTGACGGTCTCGTCGGCGAGATAGGTCTCGAGCGGGCCGAGGCCGAGGGCCTCGTTGATCACGTCCTGCACCAACTCCTCGCGGTCGAGGTGCGGATCCAGCTCGCCGGTCTGGTCCATGCGGGTGACGATCTGCCGGACGGTGCTCTCGGTCTTCTTCCACAGCTCGTCGGATCCCAGCCTCTCGAGATCGAGGCGGCGCAGATCGAGGGCCTCGATCAGCCGATCGTGCGCGAGTTGCAGCGTCGCTGCGTAGTCGCCGGCCAGCCCGATCACCGGGGCCTTCGGCGGAGGCGGTGCGGCGAGCGGAGGCGGCGGATCACCGTCGCGCCGCGTGGCCTCGGTCCCCACGTACCGCGGGCGCGAGGGCGTCATCGTCGGCTGCTCCGCGGCCTCGTCGCCGTCCTGCAGCACCGGCTCCACGCCGGGCCCGAGGTCCGGGGGCTCGACGTTGAGGATGAAATCGCCGATGAAGACCTTGTCGTCGGGCGAGATGACCTGGGGACCGGCGAGCTTCTTCCCGTTCACGTACGTGCCGTTGGTCGACTTCAGATCGAGGACGATGATCTTTCCGTCCTTCACGACGATCTTGGTGTGCTTCTTGGAGATGTTTCCCTTGGGCAGGCAGATGTCGTTCTCGTCGACGCGCCCGATGGTGATCTCTTCGCACTCGAAGTCCAGCCGCTGCGTGGCTGCGCCCTTCTCGGTGAGGATGACGCTGAATGGCATGTCGGAGCCCCCGGCGGGGACAGAGTACTTAGACATGGGGTGCAGATCAAAAGGCAACTGCGTAGTCGCATACCCGCGAGCGGTTAATCAAACACCGAGAACGACACCGAGTCCTCGGCCTCCTTGTAGAGCTTGCGCGCTCCGTCGAGCAGCTCGTTCGCCTTCTCCGTCCCGGGCGAGATCAGGCGCGGAGTCACGTAGATGGCGAGCTCGGTCTTCCGCTCGACGAAGCTGCGGCTCTTGAACAGCTCGCCGAGGATGGGGATGTGCCCGAGCAGCGGCACTTTCGAGACCTCCTTGTCCTCGCTGTAGTTGAACAGCCCGCTGAGGATGATGGTCTCCCCGTCCTTGACGGTCACGCTGGTCTTCACTTCCCGGATGCGAAGTCCCGGCATGTCGAAGCCGTTGGCGCGGACGGCGATGCTCCGGTCGACGTCGCTCACTTCGGCGTGGATCTCGGCCGCGATGTTGCCGCTCCTGTCGGCGGTGGGCGTGATGTCGAGCAGGATGCCGAACTTCTTGAATTCCACCGAGGACTGGCTCTGCGTGACCATGACGATGGGAATCTCGCCACCCGCCGCGAACTGCGCCTTCTCGCCGCTGGCGCAGACGAGCCGTGGC
>Ga0209807_1001507_pt1 | contig 11082 bp, 7 predicted proteins | sample GraSoiAngelo_154_FD_186168 | JGI IMG/M metagenome (GOLD analysis project Ga0209807, IMG submission 186168) | Grasslands soil microbial communities from the Angelo Coastal Reserve, California, USA - 14_1009_13_20cm (SPAdes) (version 2) | ecosystem: Environmental > Terrestrial > Soil > Grasslands ... | reverse complement strand
GTCGACCTCCAGCGGCTCCTCGTCGAGAAGGACGAGACGCAGAACATCCCGATCCAGAACGGCGACGTCGTGGTGCTGCCGGTGTTCGAGGACAAGGTGTACGTCGTGGGCGAGGTGAAGGTGCCCGGCGCCCAGGATTTCCGGCCCGACCTCACGGCGCGCGAGTACCTCGCCGCCGCCGGCGGCCCGAGCGCGCGCGCGAAGGTGAGGGCGGCCACCGTGACCTTTCGCAACGGCCGCACCTATGCGATGGCGGAGGCGCCGCCGCTCGAGCCCGGCGCGGTGATGACGGTGCCCGAGGTTGCGGTGAAGTGGTGGCAGGACTACGTCACCATCGCCACGCTCGTCGCGAGCCTCGTCACCGCCTACACGGGGATCTTCGTCCTGTTCAACGGCCCTCTCACGAACGGGTCGAACAGGTAGCCGATGTACGAGGCCTACTGGCAGCTGAGCGAGCCACCCTTCGACAATTCGCCGAACCCGAAGTTCTTCTACCTGTCGCCCGAGCACGAGGAGGCGCTCGTCCGCCTCGTGTACACCGTGCGCCACCGGAAGGGCTGCGGCATGCTGACGGGCGAGTACGGCTGCGGCAAGACCACGCTCTCACGCGCGCTGATCCAGCGGTTGGAGGCCGAGCGTTACGAGATCGGTCTGCTGACCAACCCGAGCTGGAACGCCACCGACTTCCTGCGAGAGGCGCTCTACCAGCTCGGCGTCGAATCGCGCGAGACGAGCAAGTCCGAGCTGCTCCACCTGCTCAACGACCTGTTCTTCCGCAACTACCGCGACGGCCGCGACACGGTCATCATCGTGGACGAGGCGCAGCTCATCGCGGACGACGCCGTCTTCGAGGAAGTCCGTCTGCTGATGAACTTCCAGACGGACGATCGCTTCCTGGTCACGCTGCTCCTCATCGGCTCGCCCGAGCTGCGCGAGCGCGTGCGCCGGCTCAAGCACCTCGACCAGCGCATCACCATCCGCTACCACCTCAACACGCTCGACTACACGCACACCGCCGCCTACGTCGCCCACCGGCTCAAGATGGCCGGCTGCGCCAGGCCGATCTTCACCGAAGAGGCGATCAAGCTGATCTTCGACTTCACGCGCGGCACGCCGCGCGAGATCAACAACCTCTGCGACGTCGCGCTGCTCGTCGGCTACACCAAGCGCGCCAAGGAGATCGGCGAAAAGATCGTGGCCGAGGTCATCAAGGACATGGTGGGAGTCGCCTGATGGTGCGCATGAGCGACCTCGTCCGGGGCATCGTGCGGGAGTCGCCGCCCGCGCCTCTGCCCGAGCGGCCGGCGCCGCCGGAGCGGTCCGCCGAGCCGGCCGAGGTGACGCCGATGCGCCTCATGTCGCTCGCCTCGCTCGGCACCCCGTCGTCCGTCGAGCGCGACGACCCCGTGCCTGCCGAGCCCGGGCCGCGCGTCCCCGAGCCAACCGCCGAGAGTCCGGAGCCGCTCTTCGGCGAGATCCAGGCGTTCCTCGGGGAGGCGCAGCAGCGGCTGCGCGGCGGCGGCGCCTTGCCGTGGGGACGCCTGCAGGCCCTCGTCGATCGCGCCATCACCGCGCTCGCGCGCTCGGCCGATCTCTTCTGGGTCGCCAACAATCCGGCAGTCCCGGCCGGCGTCGACTACATCGCCTTCCACCAGGCGCGCGTGTGCGTGCTGGCCCTGCGCATCGGCGCTGCCGCCGGCTACGACGGCGCGCGGCTCGCCGCGCTCGGCCTGGCCGCCGCGCTGTTCGACGTGGCCCTCTGGCAGATGCCGGAGGCCGTCCTGCGCCGCGTCGACTCGCTGTCCGGCGAGGAGCTGGCGCTCTGGCGCTCGCACCCGCGGCTGTCGGCCGACATCGTCCGCCGCTGGGGCCCGCCCGACGAGCACATCGCGCAGACGATCCTCGAGCACCACGAGCGCGAGCAGGGCCAGGGGTTCCCCCAAGGGTTGCACGGTCCGGCCATCGATCCGGACGCCAAGATCATCGCCCTCGTCGACACGTACACCGCCCTCACGGTGCCGCCGTCGTCGCAGCCGCGGCTCAAGCCCCACGAGGCGATCCGCGAGATCGTGAAGACGCGCAACGACCAGTTCCCGTCGGCGCTGGTCAAGGCGCTCCTGTCCGAGACCTCGGTGTTCCCGCCCGGCACCATCGTCCGCCTGAACACCGAGGAGGTCGGGCGTGTGATCGCCGTCAACCGCAATCATCCGCTGCGGCCGAAGGTGGAGATTCTCGCCGACGGCAAGGGCCAGCGGCTCCCGGCGCCAAAGGTGCTCGACCTCTCCGAAGCGCCGTTCCTGTACATCACCGGGCCCGTCGGCGAGGGCGGACGGTGAGGGACTAGCCATGGCGCAGTACGAGATGAACCTCCGCGATTACTGGCTGATCGTCCGGCGCCGCCGGATGATCATCATCGTCTGCACGGCCCTCGTCGCGATATCCAGCTTCTGGTTCGCCCGCCAGAAGGTGCCGCAGTACACGGCGACGGCCGCGGTGAAGTTCGAGCAGTCCACGACGCTGTCCGGCCTGCTCGTCGAGGTCCTCGCCGTCAGCGGCGCCGATAACATCGAGACGCAGGTCTCGCTGATCAAGAGCTATCCCGTGCTCGAAGAGGTCGCGCGGCGAATGGGCAGGCTGCCGCAGACGGCGAGCGGGGAGGCGGTCCGCGAGTCGCGCGCGTATCAGGCGAACCTCGACAACCTCGGGGGCAAGATCAAGGCCAGCCGTGTGCCCAGCACGAGCATCATCGAGATCGCCGCCACTTCCCCGAACCCGCGGGAGGCCAAGGAGATCGCCAACACCGTCGCCGAGGCCTACCGCGACTACAACAAGGCCAACCGCAACGCGCGGGTGACCGAGGCGCGGAAGTTCATCGAGGCTCAGCTGCGCGAGGTCGAGGGACGGGTGAAGCGTGCGGAGGAGGAGGTGTGGGCCTTCCGCGACGCCAACCGCATCATCGCGCCGGGAGCCGAGTCCACCGTGCTCCTCTCACTGTTCACGCAGGTGCGCGGCGACATCGAGAGGACGCGCCAGCAGCGGATCGAGCTCGAGGGCATGCACGCGCGCCTGGCGCGCAACGGGGTCACGGGGGCCGACGAGCGCATCTACGTCGACTCGACCAACCCCAATCTGGCGAAGCTGGCGGCCGCGCAGAGCGAGCTGATGCTCGAGCGCACCAACCTGGCCCTCGAGGTGACCGGGCGCCACCCGCGGCTGCAGGCCATCGACGACCGGCTGCGGGAGGTGCGGGCGGAGATGCGCCGCGAGATGTCGGCCCAGGTGGCCGCGCTCCGCACCCGCGAGGAGATCCTCAACCGCCAGATGGGCGAGCTGCTCGCGAAAAACCGCGAGGTCCCCGCCACCGAGCTATCCCTGCAGCGGCTGCAGCGCGACGCCAAGGTGAATGACGACCTGCTGACGCTGCTCAAGACGCGTCACCAGGAGGCGCTCATCAAGGAGTCGGAGGGTATCGAGGAAGTGTCGCTCGTTCGGCCGGCCACCGACCCCACGGCGCCCACGGGCACGGAGGCCGTCAACACCGTGCTGGTGGGCGCGCTCCTCGGCCTCATGCTCGGTCTCGTGCTGGCCTTCGTGCAGGAGACGCTCGACACGTCCATCGGGACGATCGAGGACGTCGAGTCCTACCTCGGCGTCCGCGTCCTTGGCATCGTGCCGCACATCGATCCGCACGAGACGATGCAGCGCCTCCTCGAGCGCCGCCCCGGGCTCGCGCAGGTGGAGCCAGACGCGCTCCAGAGCCACGCGCTGCTCATCACGCACTTCGATCCGAAGTCGCCCGTGGCCGAGGCCTACCGTACGCTGCGCACGAACATCCAGTTCGAGCGCATCGAGCGCGGTGGCAAGGTGCTCGTGGTCACCAGCCCCACGCTGCAGGAAGGCAAGACGACGACCATCGTCAACCTCGCGCTGACGATGGCGCAGAACGGCCAGAAGACGCTGCTGATCGGCGCCAACATGCGGCGGCCGTCGATCTACCGCTTCTTCGGCATCGAGCGCGAGCCGGGCCTGTCGGACATCCTCGTGGGCAACGCGCAGTGGCGCGACTGCGTGCGCGGCGTGGCCGACATCCTCATGGGCCGTTTCGAGATGGAGGACGTCATGGCCGCGCCGGGCCTCGACAACCTCCACATCATCGAGGCGGGACCGATCCCCCCCAACCCGTCCGAGCTCCTGTCCACGACAGCCATGACCGAGTTCCTGCGCGCGGTCGCGGCCGAGTACGACATCGTGCTCATCGACACGCCGCCGATCCTGCCCGTGACGGACTCGGCGATCGTGGCCGGCAAGGCCGACGGCGTGCTGCTCGTCTACCAGGCGGGCAAGGTTGGCCGCCTCGTGCTCAAGCGCGCCAAGGCGCACCTCGAGGCCGCGCGCGCCCAGGTCTGGGGCGTCGTCCTCAACGATCTGCAGACCGAGGTCTCGGGCTACACGTACACGCACTATTACACGCACTACTACGGCGAGGAGACGCCGGGCGAGCCGTCGCGCGGCGGCGGTGGCCGCGTGCAGCGCGCGGTCGACCGCGCGCGCGGCTGGTTCGGGCGTGGCCGCGCCGACGCCGCGGTGAAGGGTAACGACGGCGCAGGGCTTTCGGTGGCCACACTGCCGCCGCCGACGAAGGCCTCCGCGCGCGCGACGAGCGGCCGCGGGCCTGCCAGAAATCTGATCCTGGCTCTGGCGGCGTTGCTCGGGGCGGTCGGCGCGCTGGCCGCCGTCGTCGTGTGGCGTACCGGCGGCATCGACGCCATGAATCCGCGCGAGCTGCTGCGCCAGCGTCTGGGCCCGTCGACGACGCCGACGGCGCCGCCGCGCTCCGGCACGCCGCGCTCGAAGGCGACGCCGCCGCCCGCGGCCCCGCCGAGCACGCCGGGCGCGTCGACGCCCGTGACGCCGGCGCCCGTCGCGCCGGTCACGACGCCACCGCCGAGCGCGCCGCCGACCGCACCGCCCGCGGCCCCGCCGTCGACGTCGATCATGCCGCCCGCGATCACGCCGCCGTCCCTCACGGCGCCGGCCCTCGCGCCAGCGCCCACCGCGCCGCCGGCATTCGCGCCGCCGCCCACGGCTCCGATGCCATCGGCGCCCGCGCCCCTCGCCTCCGCGATCGCGACGCCCGCGACGCCGATACCGTCGGCGCGCTTCACGATCGAGTTCGGGCCGTTCTTCTCGGCGGCCGAGACCGAGCGACTCGAGCGGCGCCTCATGGAGGCCGGCTATTCGACGGTCCGCTCACGCCGGCCGACGGGCAGCGCCGTCTACGCGGTCCTGATCGAGCGCGTGCCCACCGCCCACGAGGGCAAGACGGTCGCGACCGCGCTGCGCGAGCAGGGGCTGGGCGAGGCGGTGATCGTGAGCACCGATCCGCTCGTGCTGCGCGTGGGCGGGCCGCTGCCGCTGCGCGGCGCTGTCGAGCTGGCCGAGCGCGTCCGCGCCGCCGGCCACCAGGTGCGCGTGGCCGCGCAGCCCGGCCAGGCGTCCGCATTCGTCATCCGCCACGGCAGCTTCACGTCCCGCGACGACGCCGAGGCCAAGCGCAGGGAGTTCGGGCAGCTCGACCTGCCGGCACACCAGGTCGTCCCGGTCCCGTAGGCGATGTCACAGTACGGCCGGGCCGCGGTTCCGCCGGCCGCCGGCAGCATGGTCGTCTTCTTCGGCGTGGCCGTCGCCGGTGCCTTCATCGTCGCGCAGGGGCTGGCCAACGCCTCGTTCACCTACACGATGGGCGCCGTCGCTGCGCTCATCCTGTTCGCGCTCGCCTTCGTCCGCACCGATTTCGGGATCTACGTCGTCATCTTCTCGATGCTGCTGTCGCCGCAGTTCGGCAACAAGGGCGCCGGCGTCGGCGCCGGGCGTGGCATCACCTTCCGCACCGAGGACTTCGTGCTCCTCGTCATCGGGTTCTCGTGGCTGGCCAAGACCGCCGTCAACAAGGAGCTGAACCTCATCGCGCGCACGCCATTGAACTGGCCGATCCTCCTGTACGTGGCCACCACGCTGGCGGCGACGCTGCTCGGGTCCTTGACGGGGACGATCAATTCGTGGTCGGGCTACTTCCACGTCCTGAAGTACGTCGAGTACTTCGTCATCTACTACATGGCCGTGAACAACCTGCGCGACCGCGAGCACGGGTGGCGGCTGGTCGGCGCCGCCTTCATCACCGCGGCCATCGTGAGCGTCATCGGGCTCGCGCAAGTGCCGTCCGGCGAGCGCGTCTCCGCGCCGTTCGAGGGCGAGATCGGCGAGCCGAACACCTTCGGTGGCTACCTCCTCTTCATGATGGCCATCGCGGCCGGCATCGCCTTCGAGACCGAGAACACGCGCCGTCGCGCGCAGTGTCTGATCCTGCTCGGGGTCATGGCGGTGCCGTTCTTCTTCACGCTCTCCCGCGCGTCGTATCTGGGTCTGATTCCCGCCTTCCTCGTGATCGCGCGCCTCAGCACACGGCGTCGGTTGGTCGTGGGGCTGGTCCTGTTGGGGCTCGTGAGCTCGCCTGTGCTGATCTTCGTGGCCCCCAAATCCGTGAAGGACCGGGTGACCTATACCTTCAAGGAGGAAAAGGGCTCAGACACGGTGCGGCTCGGCAAGGTCGCCTTCGATCCTTCCACCTCCGCGCGCCTCTTCTCGTTCAAGTCCGCCCTCACGGGATTCGTCCAGCGGCCGATCTTCGGCTGGGGGGTGACGGGCTTCGGCTTCATGGACGCGCAGTACGCCCGGGTGCTCGCGGAGACCGGCATCGTCGGCCTCGCCGCGTTCCTCTGGCTCATGTGGGCGGTGGGCCGGCACGCGCTCGACGTCTACGCGACGCGCGGCGATCCGGATGAGCGCGGCCTCGTCCTGGGCTTCCTGGCGGGCTTCGCGGGGCTCCTCGTGCACGCATTCGGCTCCAATACGTTCATCATCGTGCGCATCATGGAGCCGTTCTGGCTGATCACGGGCATCGTCATGATGATCCCGGCCCTCGAGGCGAAGGAGCGCGCGGCGGCGGCGGCCGCGGCTCAGTTCACGCTGGCGCCGCCGAAGAAGGAGCGGAGCGGAGTCCGGCGGTGATCGGGCGCAACATCTCGGCCCTCGTCGCCGCCCAGGTCGCGACGAAGGCGATCAACCTCCTCGTCTCCGTCGCGCTGGTCCGCTGGCTCGGCGTCCATGAGCTGGGACGCTACGCGTACGTGCTCGCGTTCTGCTTCCCGTTCGGCGCGTTGGCGGACTTCGGCCTCGCGACGCTCGCCATCCGCGACGTGAGCCGGGGACCGGCGCAGGCGCCGCGCGTGATCGCCGTCGTGCGCCGCACCGCCCTGACGCTGGCCACGGCGGCGTCGGCCGCGATGGTGGGCCTGGCGCTGCTCCTCGGCCACGACACCGCCATCGTCGCCGCCATCGGCCTGGGCGGACTGGCGTCAGTCGTGTCCGCACTCACGATGCCGTCTCTCGTGCTCCTGACGGCGCAGGAGCGGATGGATCGGCTGGCGCTGCAGCGGGTGACGGGGGCGGTGCTCTCGTCCGCCATCACCCTCGGCGTGCTCCTGGCCCACGGCGGCGTCGTCGCGCTGCTCGCGGGCTCGCTCGCGGTCAGCACGCTGATGTGCCTGTTCGCGCGCGCGCTGGCCGGCGCCGCGGGACCGGCGCCCGCCGTGCCGGCCGGGGCCGGCGTCGCCCTGCTGCGGCGCGCGGTGCCGTTCGGCCTCCTCATGGCGGGCTTCGCGCTCTACTACCGCGTCGACATGGTGATGCTCGAGTGGCTGGCCGGCCCCGGCGAGCTCGGGCGGTACGCGGCCGCCTATCGCTTCCTCGACGCCATCATCGCGCTCGCGGCGTCGCTGGGTGGGCCGCTCTTCCCGCGCCTGTCGAGCGTGGCGGTCTCGGCGCCCGGCGAGGCGCGGCGGCTGCTCGAGGCGGGCTGGCGCCCGCTGCTCGCGCTCGGCCTGCCGCTCACCGTCGGCACCGTCGTCGTCGCGGGCGATCTCGTCGCCCTCCTATTCGGCCCGGAGTTCGCCGGCGCCGCGCCGCTCCTGCGCCTGCTGATCCTCGGCGCGCTGCCGCTCTTCTGGGTGAACGTCGCCAACCACGCGCTCATCGCCGGCGACCGCGTGTGGCCGCTCGTCGGCATCTACGCGCTCAGCGCGCTCGTCAACGTGGTCGGCAACGTGGCTCTCGTTCCGCACTGGGGTGCGGCCGGCTCCGCGGTGGCCACCGTCGTGTGCGAGTGGCTGAACCTCTTCCTGGTCGTGCGCCTGCTGCGCGGCGCCTTCGGGATGACGGTGACGACGGCGGGCCTGTGGCGATATCTCGCGGCGACGGGCGCGATGCTGCCGGTGCTCCTGCTCGCCCATGCGCTCGGGGTGATGGTGGCGATCGCGCTGGCGGCCACCGCCTACGCCGTCACGCTGTGGGCGCTCGGCTACACGCGCAGCGCCGACCACTTCGCCGTCAAGCGGCTGCTGGCCCAATGAGCCGCACGCCGTGACGTCTGTGCGCACCGGCTACGCCGGCCACCGCGTGGACCTGCGCGAGTCGCGCATCCGCAAGTTGCTGCGGCTGCTCGAGGGCGAGACGCCGGGGCGCCTGCTCGACGTCGGCTGCGCCGGTGGCGAGCTGGCCGCGCTGCTCGTCGCGCGTGGCTGGCGCGTCGACGGCGCCGAGGCCGAGCCGGCGCTCGTCGAGGCGGCCCGCGCGCGGGGCATCGACGCGCGCGCGGTGGATCTCGACCGCGCGCCCCTGCCGTGGCCCGCCGGCGCCTTCGAGGCGGTGGTGGCCGCCGAGGTGATCGAGCACGTGGTGGACACGGACCACCTCCTCGCCGAGATGGTCCGCGTGCTCCGGCCGGGCGGCGTCCTCGTCGTCACCACGCCCAATCTCGCGAGCCTCGAGAACCGCCTCCGCCTGCTGCTCGGCCGCTACCCGATGTGGATGGACGTCGGCGTCGAGGGCACCGGCCACCTGCGCTACTACACGCCGCGCATGCTGCGCCACCAGCTCGGGCGGCACGGCCTGCGCGTCGAGCGCCACGTCGGCAACTGGGTGCCGCTCGTGCCGCAGCGATTCCTCGACGACCGCACGGCCCCGTGGCTGGGCGTCACCGGCGACTGGTTTCCGTCCCTCGCGATGGGGATTCTCATGACGGCGCGCCGCGACGGGGCCACTGCTGACGTTATGGCCCCCCAGCCTCTTCAAGCGAAGGGGGCTACAGCCCCCTCGGACTCCCCCGGCCAACGCTCGGACGCGCCCCGGCGGAGCCGTGGCGCGCCTCGGGGTTGCAGCCCGTGACCGAGCGGCCGCTCGTCAGCACGCTGGTCCTGAACTGGAACGGCGCGCACCTGCTGGACGACTGCCTGGCCACGCTCGCCGCGCAGGACTGGCCCGCACACGAGGTCGTCGTGGTGGACAACGGATCTCGCGACGACAGCGCCGCCGTCACCGCGCGCCATCCGGCGCGCTGGCTGCCGATGGGCGAGAACCTCGGCTTCACCCGCGCCTACAACCGCGCCGTCCACGACGCCAAGGGCGAGTTCCTCTTCTTCGTCAACAACGACATGCGCTTCGAGCCCGATTGCGTCGGGCGCCTCGCCCTGGCGCTCGCCGCCGACGACACGCTGTTCGCCGTCGATCCCACGCAGCGCTCGTGGGACGGCGCCCGCGTGATTCACGGCCGCACGCGCTTCGTGCCCGGCTCCTACCACGACGTCGTGGTGCCGCCGTGGGCGGTCGAGTACACGGCGACGGCGGCGGCGCCGGTCGAGGTCCCGTGGGGCTGCGCGGGCAGCCTGCTCGTGCGGCGCGATCGGTTCGGAGCGCTGGACGGCTTCGACCCGACGTTCTTCATCGACTTCGAGGACACGGACCTCTGCTGGCGCGCGTGGCGCCGCGGCTGGCGAACGATCCACGTGCCCGGCGCGGTGCTGTATCACAAGGTGGGGATGTCGGGCGACGAGTACCAGCACCTGATCCGCGGTGTGGCGCCGGCGCAGGTGCCGAAATTCTGGTTCCGCCGCCGTGTCTCCTACCACACCAATCTTCTCCGCTTCGGCCTCAAGGTGCTGCCGGCGCGCGATGCCGCACGGCTGATGGCGGCGCTCGTCGCGCGCATCGCGTGGCACGTGAGCCGCCGCAACCTCAAGCTCGCGCTCTCGATCGTCCTGGCCTTCGCCCACAACGCGCGCCGGCTGCCCGACACGCTGGCCGCCCGCCGCCGCGTCCGCGACGGCGCGCGCCACGACCACGCCGCCGTCGTCCGGAGGTTCACCGCGCCATGATCGCCTCCCCCGTTCTCGTCACCGGCGGCGCGGGCTTCATCGGCTCCCACCTCGTGGAGGCGCTCCTCGCGCGCGGCGCCGGCGTGCGCGTGCTCGACTCGCTCGAGCCCCAGGTGCACGGCGTCGGCGCCACCCGCGCGCGCCACCTGCCGGCCGGCGTGGAGCTGGTGCACGCTTCCGTCTGCGACGCCGCGGCCGTCGACCGCGCGCTGGCGGGCGTGGGCTCCGTCGTCCACCTCGCGGCGCAGGTCGGGGTGGGGCAGTCCATGTACGCGATCGTGCCCTACGTCGACGACAACGTGCGCGGCACCGCGGTCCTGCTCGACCGCCTCGCCAACGGTGGCCATCACGTTCGGCGCCTCGTCGTCGCGTCGTCGATGTCGATCTACGGCGAGGGCCGGTACCGCTGCCCGTCGTGCGGCCCCGTGGCGCCGGCGCCGCGCCCGCTCGCGCAGCTGCAGGCGCGCGACTGGGAGCTGCTCTGCCCGGCGTGCGGGACCACCACCACGCCGGCGCCGTGCGACGAGGACAAGCCGATCGCGCCGACCTCGGTGTACGCGGTGACCAAGCGCGACCAGGAGGATCTCTGCCTCTGCGTCGGCCGCGCGTACGGCATCGGCACCGTCGCCCTCCGGCTCTTCAACGTGTACGGCCCCCGCCAGGCGCTCTCCAACCCGTACACCGGCGTCGGCGCGATCTTCTCGTCGCGCCTGCTCAACGGCCAGCGGCCGCTCGTGTTCGAGGACGGCCGCCAGAGCCGCGACTTCGTCCACGTGAGCGACATCGTCGAGGCCTTCTGCCTGGCGCTGGAGCG
>Ga0209807_1001506_pt1 | contig 11084 bp, 12 predicted proteins | sample GraSoiAngelo_154_FD_186168 | JGI IMG/M metagenome (GOLD analysis project Ga0209807, IMG submission 186168) | Grasslands soil microbial communities from the Angelo Coastal Reserve, California, USA - 14_1009_13_20cm (SPAdes) (version 2) | ecosystem: Environmental > Terrestrial > Soil > Grasslands ... | reverse complement strand
TGATGGCGTGGTACAGCCCGCGGTCGGGCTCGCTGATCCAGCCGTGGAGTTGCGCTTCGTACTTGCGAATGATTTCCAGGCTGCCATCGGTCGAGCCGCCGTCCACGATGGTGTATTCCAGGTTCGGATATCCCTGGCTCAGCACCGAGCGGATAGCGGCCTCCAGATAGCGAGCGGAGTTAAAGACTGGCGTGACCAGGCTGATCCTCGGCCAGGTAGGCGATGTTGGAGATGGGTTGTCGGTTGCGCTCACCGGATTTTAACCAGGCGTCGTATCAAATGCGATCGCATGCTGCCATGGCACAGTGCGTTTCTTAGCTGAATTTCTCTGTGCCTCTGTGTCTCTGTGGTGAAGCTTTCATTTGACAGCGGAAATTCGAAGCGTGTACGCTCCGCCAGTTCGTTCCGAATTTTGATGGCGACAAAAACGCAGGCAGTTTCGGCGGCAAGAAGCGCGTGCGCCAACACGCATCTTTGGCTCACGCTGGTGCTGACGCCCGGACTCGGGCCGACCCGTGGACGCAAGCTGGCAGAGCACTGCGGCGGAATCGAAAAAGTTTTTCAGGCATCTCTTACTGAACTGGAAGCCGCGGGATTGCAGGCGCATTCGGCGCAGAGCATCGCTACTGGAAAATCGCAGGAGCTGGCGCAGGAAGAGCTGGTGCGAGTTGCCACCGCGGGTGCGCAGATCATCGGCCTCGACGACGCCGAATATCCGCCGCTGCTGAAGCAGATTTACGATCCGCCGCTGGTGCTGTATGTGCGCGGCGAAGTTGGCGTGCTGGCGCAGCCGGGGATCGCAATCGTCGGCACCCGGCACCCAACGCCGTATGGCATCGGCATGGCGGAGCGGCTGGCCTGCGACCTGGCGGCACGCTCGCTCATCATATTAAGTGGGATGGCGCGCGGCATTGATAGCTGCGCCCATCGCGGCGCCATTCACGCCAAAGGCAAGACGGTAGCGATTTTCGGCACCGGCATTGATGTGATCTATCCGCGGGAGAACAAGCGGATCGCCGATTCCATCTTGTCGCTAGGCGGCGCGCTGGTGAGCGAATTTCCCATGGGGGCGTTCGCCGCGCCGCAGAATTTTCCCATCCGCAACAGGATCATCAGCGGAATGTCGCTGGGCGTTTTGGTGGTGGAAGCCGGCGAGTACAGCGGCACCCGCATCACCGCCCGCAACGCGCTGGAGCAGGGCCGGGAACTGTTCGCTGTCCCCGGCAACGTGACCAACAAGAATTCCTGGGGTCCGAACACGCTCATCAAGCAAGGCGCGAAGCTGACCGCCACCTGGGAAGATGTGTGGGAAGAACTGCCGGCGGAAGTAAAAGCGAGAATGGCGCCGGTGTCGGCGGAAGGCGCAGAAGCGGCATCGCCGAATCTGTTCGGCGAAAGCGAGTCGCTTTCACCGCAAGAGAAAAAGGTTCTGGGATTATTGAAGAAGGACGAATCTACGCATATCGACCAGTTAGTCGAATCGTTAGAGCCCGAATTATCGTCGTCAGAGCTTTTCGCCGTGCTTTTTGAATTAGAACTGAACGGAAGGATCAAACAGCTACCCGGCAAGAATTTCGTGAAGAGCTTTTAGCTAGCCGTGATAGTTTCAAACTGAAAGAGAAGCAATTGTCCAAATCATTAGTCATTGTCGAGTCGCCGGCCAAGGCGAAGACCATCAACAAATATCTCGGGAAGGATTTCACCGTCGAGGCCTCGCTGGGCCACGTCAAAGATCTGCCCAAGAAAACCCTGGGCGTGGACCTGAACAAAAATTTCGAGACCGATTACGAGATCATTCCCGGCAAAGAAAAAGTAGTCGCCAAGCTGAAGAAGATGGCGCAATCAGCGGCCGCTATCTATCTCGCCCCCGATCCGGATCGCGAAGGCGAAGCCATCGCGGCGCATCTCGCACAGGAATTGGCGGGCGATGGCAGCGGCAAGCGTCGCAAGAAGGCGGACGGCATCCCTGTCCATCGCGTCACTTTCAATGAGATCACCCAGCGGGCGGTGAAGGAAGCTTTCGAGCATCCGCGGGAGATCGACCAGAACCTGGTGGATGCGCAGCAGACGCGACGCGTGCTCGACCGCATTGTCGGCTATCAGATCTCGCCGCTGCTGTGGGACAAAGTCCGGCGCGGGCTCTCCGCCGGCCGGGTGCAAACCGTGGCGCTGCGCCTGATCGTAGAGCGCGAGCGCGAAATCCGCGCCTTCGAGAAAAAAGAGTACTGGACGATCGACGCCCAACTCGCTGCCCCCAAGCCGCCACAATTCGATGCGCGCTTCGTGGGGCGCGGCGAGGAGAAGACCGAAATCTCCAACGAAGAAGAGGCCAGCAAACTTCGGGTGGCGCTGGAAAAGGCCGAGTGGAAGGTCCGCTCCGTCGAGAAGAAAGAGCGCCGCCGCTCGCCGGCTGCGCCCTTTACCACCAGCAAATTCCAGCAGGATGCCTCGCGCAAGCTGCGCTTCACGGTGAAGCGCGCCATGGGTCTGGCGCAGCGACTTTATGAAGGCGTGGAGCTGGGCGAAGAGGGCCAGGTCGGCCTCATCACCTACATGCGCACCGACTCCGTGCGGGTTTCCAACGACGCGCTCGCCGAGGCCCGGCAATTTATAGGATCGGAATACGGTAATCAATATCTTCCCGAGAAGGCGAATTTTTATAAGTCCAAGAAAGACACGCAGGATGCGCACGAGGCGATCCGCCCATCCTCCGTAGCGCACGATCCAGAGAGCATCAAGCGCTATCTCCAGGAAGATGAGTACAAAGTTTACCGGCTCATCTGGCAGCGCTTTGTAGCTTCGCAGATGATGCCCGCGGTCTTTGACCAGACCAGCGTGGATATCGAAGCCAAGTCCGGCAGCGAATCATTTACTTTCCGCGTGACCGGCTCGGTGCTGAAGTTCGATGGCTTCCTCAAAGTTTACGAAGAATCGAAAGAAGGCAAGGACGAGGAAGATGAAGCACTGCGCCACAAGCTGCCGCCGCTGGAACAGGGGCAATCGCTCGCGCTGCGCGGCCTGAATCCGGAGCAACACTTTACTGAGCCGCCGCCACGCTACAACGAAGCCTCGCTGGTGAAGGAGCTGGAAGAACGCGGCATCGGCCGACCTTCGACTTACGCGGCGATCATCAGCACCATCCAGGAGCGCGAATACGTGCAAAAGCTGGGCGGCAAATTCGTGCCCGCTGAAATCGGCATGGTGGTGGCCGATCTGTTGGTGGCAAATTTTCCCGATATTTTCGACCCTGCCTACACCGCGCGGCTGGAAGAAGAACTGGATGAGATCGAAGAAGGCAAAGAGAAGTGGACGGAGGCGCTGGCCGAGTTCTACAAGAAGTTCTCCAAAGACCTGAAGTATGCGCAGAAGCACATGGAAAACATCAAGCGCATGGAAAAGCCGACGGAAGAAAAGTGCGAGCGTTGCGGATCGCCGCTGGTGATCAAGTGGGGCCGCCACGGTTCTTTCTACGCCTGCAGCGCTTACAAGAAAGACGATCCGGAGAGCTGCACCTTCACCAAGGAAAATCCCATCGACCTGCCTGACCTCGATACTGCCGACTTGCAGGAAACCACGCAGGAGGAATATTGCGAAAATTGCGGCCGCCCCATGGTGCTCAAACGCGGCCGCTTCGGTCAGTTCATGGCCTGCACCGGATATCCGGAATGCAAGACCACGCGGCGGCTGGATCAGGCGAAGAAAGTTCCCGATATCCCCCTTGACGAGAAGTGCCCCAAGTGCGGACGCAATATGGTGCTGCGCCACGGACGCTTCGGCGAATTCACTTCGTGCAGCGGGTATCCGGAATGCAAGTACATCAAGCAGAACTTCATCGGCATGAAATGCCCGCAGTGCAAGGAAGGCGAGCTGGTGGAAAAGAAAGCCCGCCGCGGCAATTTTTTCTATGGCTGCTCCGAATACCCCAAGTGTGACTTCACTTCTAACTGGAAACCGATCGATGAAAAGTGCCCGGAATGCGGCCATCCTTATTTAGTAGAGAAAATTCTGAAGTCCGGGCCAGTGATCGCGTGTCCCAACAAGGGCGGCGATGAGGAAGACCAGCCCAAACGGCGCCGCAAGAAGGCTTCCGAGGGCAAGCCTGCGGTGAAGTGCAATTATTCACGGCCTGTGCCTACCCCAGCAGTCGTGGCATAATTCCCTATTCCTGCGGTTTCAAAATTCACTCCTAAGGAGCGAGCCCCCCAATGTCATCCAAGAAGAATCGTCCGCAATCCGAGCCCAAAGCCACACCTGCCGATGCCGATATTGTTCTGCGTCTGTACGAACAGCGCCGCGAGCCAGAGCTGCGCAAGGCGCGCAACTACGTGTGTTTTGAATTTGCCCCCACGACGATAGATGAATTCACCAGCGTGAGCATGAATTTTGGAACGCCCGAACAGACCTACATCCGCATGGCGTTTTCTTACTGGGAACAGGCAGCGGCGCTGGTCAATCGCGGCGCGGTGCACGCCGGTCTGTTTGACGACTTCGGTGGCGAGCTTTATTTCATCTACGCCAAGTACAAGCAGTTCATTCCGGCAGTGCGCCGGCAAATGGATAATCCAAACTTTCTGATCAACATCGAGAAGCTGGCAGAACGTTCGCCTCAGACCCGCGAACGCGTAGCGCGCATGGAAAAGATGATCGCCGAGCGCTTCCGTCCGCGGGCAGCGCGCACGGGAAGTTAGCTGAAAACAGTGGCTAGTGGCTGGTGACTAGTGATTAGAACGGCGGGGAATTGTACGATGCGATTCTCCGCCGTGTCATCTAAGCGATGTATTCGCGAATGTACTCGTCCTCAGAGCGCGCCAGCTCGGGCGCGGTGCCGTCGAAGATCACTTTGCCTTCGCGCAGGAGCAGAAATGTGGTGTGGACATTGCGGCCGGAGCCGGCAGTGATGGGAAGCATCTGATTGGTTTGCGAATCGAAATAATGCGACGCCATGATGAAGGCGTCCTGCAAGCGATGCGTCACCATGAGCGCGCTGGTCTTGTAAAAATCTCGTTGCTTCACGATGAGCTCAATGATGCGGGTTGAGGTGATGGGGTCGAGGCCGGCGGTGGGCGAATCGTAGAGCAGCACCTCCGGCTGGCTGATGATGGCGCGGGCGATGGCTACGCGGCGGCGCATCCCGCCGGATAGTTCTGCAGGAAACAGCGCCAACGTTTGCTCGAGTTCGACGAACCGCAGTGAATCGACCACGCGCTGGCGCACTTCTTCCGCCGGCAAGTCCTCTTCTTCTTGCAGGCGGTAAGCCACGTTTTCTTCCACGGTAAGGGAGTCGAAGAGGGCGCTCTCCTGGAAGACCATTCCCACTTTCCGCCGCAGGTCGAACAGTTCCTCTTCTCTCATGCTGGAGACTTCGTAGCCCAGCGTGACAATGCGGCCGCGGTCTGGCTTCACCAAGCCAAGCGTCATTTTCAGAATGGTGGATTTGCCCGCGCCGGCGATACCCAGGAGTATCTTGGTTTCTCCGCGCTTCAGCGCGAACGATACTCCGTCGAGTACCGGATTATCCTCAAATTGGATCGAGACATCCTCGAAAACAATCGCCTGGTGAGTCGTCTCGGGATAACGCGTCGCCTGCGGCGTAACTGCCATTTTTATGTCACAACCATGAGGAAGCGAGTCACAAACAGATCTACCGCCAGGATGAGCACCGAGGCCGCCACCACCGCCTGAGTGGTGGCGCGTCCCACGCCTTGCGTGCCGCCTTTGGCCGAGAGTCCGTAATAACAGCCGACGGTGGCGATGACGTAGCCGAACAGCACCGGCTTGACCAGCCCCATTTCGATGTCATCGTAGCTGAGCTTGTCGTATGCCGAATGCCAGTACTGCTGAGCGTCAAGCCCGAGCACCAGGTAGGAAATCACGAAACCGCCGATCACTCCCAGAAAGTCGCTCAGTATGCTTAGAAAGAACAACATGACCACGGTCGCGATAACCCGCGGCGTAACCAGTTTTTTGCTGGGGTCGGTGCCCAGGGCGCGCATGGCGTCAATCTGTTCGGTGACTTTCATGGAACCAAGCTCGCTGGCCATGCCGCTGGCGTTGCGCCCGGCAACCATGAGTCCGGTAAGCACCGGGCCTAATTCGCGCACCATAGAGAAGGAGACCAACTGCCCAGTCAGCGAGAGTGAACCGAACTGCTGCAAAGTGGCCGAGGTCTGCAGCGCCAGCACTGCTCCGGTAAAGAATCCGGTCAGCACAACGATGGGCAGCGAGCCCACGCCGATGATATCGGCCTGCTGGATAGCATCCGGAACGTAGAGCGGCTTGCGGAATAAATTGCCCAGCGAGCGCGCTGCCAGCCCGGAGTAGTCCTGCACGGCCAGCACCGTGTCTTTGGCGTATTCGGCGGGGGAAATGAGTTCCATGGGAAATTGGGACTATAACAAAGCCACGAGGTTCGCTCCAAGCCTAGCCGGAAATTGGTGGGTTAATTTGAAATACGAGACAACGGGAGCAGCGAGTCCTCGTGTATGCAGCCTGCTCTATAAGGACCGTCGCCATCGGCGTCGCGCTGCGGTTCGTCGAACTCCACCCAATAAACGGTATGTTTGCCGAGCGCGCTCTCCTGAACCCGGGTCAGACCGTTCCACGCACCACTCAGCAGAAGCAACTCGGCTGGAGGCTTCCGAATTGTCCCTGTTGCGCCTCTTGCCCAAAAGAAATCAGGGGAAACCATTATTCGATCACCCTCAGAAAATTTTGTAGTCATGGCGTTTTTCGTAGATGAACTGATTGTTTTACTCACGCTCTCTTTTCGGCAGAAACAGCCAGTGCAGCACTAGATTTACCAGGCTGAGCAGGATGGAGCCGACGAAAGCGGCAAAAAATCCGCGCACTTGAAATCCCGGCACGAACAACGAGGCCAGTTTAAGCATGGCGGCATTGATGAGGAACCAGAAAATGCCCAGCGTAAGAACGGTCAGCGGTAAGGTGATCAGCTTGAGCAGCACCCCGAGTGTAGCGTTGACGAAGCCTATGACCAGGGCCGCCAGAAAGGCCACGAATAATCCACGGACGTAAAAACCGGGCACCACATGAGCGACGATAAGCACGCTCACGGCGCTCAACAGCCAGTTCAGCAGCATGCGCATGGTTTACTCCACCGATTGGCCGAGCCAATCGAGATATTTTTCTGAACCTGCCTCAATAGGCAGCTCGATACATTCTGGAATCTCATAGGAATGCAATTCGGCGAGCGCGGCGCGCACACGCCCGCAGGCGCTCGCGGTGGTTTTGATGATCAGCAGATGCTCGGGATGCTTTTCGATCTCGCCCTTCCAGCGATAGACCGATTCCACCTGCACAATGTTCACACAGGCGGCCAACTTGCGCTCTACCAGACCCCAGGCAATGTCCTCGGCTTCTTTGCGGTCGCCGGCCGTGGTAAAGACGATTCTCTTATCGGTCATTTAGAATCACCCTGATTCAATCTGCCGTGCTTGAAAAATAGCATCTTAGCGCAGCGGCGTCTTTCTTTTTCAATCTTCAATCCATGACCCAGATAAAGTTCGGCACCTCGGGATGGCGCGCGGTCATTGGTGAAGAATTCACTTTCGCCAATGTGCGGCGCACGGTCACCGGAATCGCCCGCTATGTGCGCTCGCAAAAGCCGAGCGGCGCGCGAATATTGGTGGGCCGGGATCCGCGCTTTCTGGGCGAAACTTTGACGCCGATGGCTGCCGGGATACTGGCCGCACATGGCATCCAGGCACTGCTGATCACCGAGCCTGCGCCCACGCCGGCCATTGCGCACGCCATCATGCGCTTGCATGCGGATGGCGCCATCAATTTCACCGCTTCGCACAATCCGCCGGAATACAGCGGAATCAAGTTTTCTACGCCTGATGGGGCGCCGGCTTTGCCCGAGGTAACGGGAAAAATCGAAGATGAGATCGCGCAGCTCAAACCGGAAGCCGCAGTCCAAGCCGGCGGCGGGCCTGACCAGACAGAGCAGGTCGAGGTCAAATCCGCGTACCTCAAGCGGCTGGCAGAGATTGTCGACCTCGACGCTATTCGCAAAGCGAAGCTGCGCGTGGGCTTCGATCCTTTTTGGGGAGCGGCGCGGGGATACTCAGACGAACTGCTACGCTCGGCAGGCATCGAGGTTTTTGCGGTACACGATACCCGCGACGTGCTCTTTGGCGGCCATGCCCCGGAGCCGGATGATCATCTGCTGGGCGATCTGCGCGCCGCGATGAAAGCCAAGGCCGCGCACATCGGTATCGCCACCGACGGTGACGCCGACCGCTTTGGCATCCTGGACGAGGATGGGACCTTCATCGCGCCCAATCACGTCATAGCTCTGCTGTTCGATCATCTGGTGGAGACCCGCGGCTGGAAAAATGGCGTGGCCAAGTCAGTGGCGACCACGAATCTGGTCAATGCATTGGCTGAGCACCATGGCGTGGAACTGCACGAGACGCCCGTCGGTTTTAAATACATCGGCGAGCTGATCAAGCATGACAAGATCGCCATCGGCGGAGAAGAAAGCGCCGGGCTTTCCATCCGGCACCATGTTCCGGAGAAGGATGGCATTCTGGCGGGATTGTTGTGCTGCGAAATGCGCGCCCGCCGCGCTCTCGGCCTGGGCGAACAGCTACGCCAGCTATTTGCCAAAGTAGGTTCGTTTTATCCGTTGCGCGAGAACTTTCGCTTGACCGCGGAGGTCAAGGCAACGTTTACTGAAAAGTTAAAGCAGGAACCGGCAGAGTTCGGCGGCCGCAAAGTTGTGTCGGTGGCGCGCACTGACGGGCTTAAGCTGCTGCTCGAAGATGGCTCGTGGGTTTGTTACCGGGTGTCGGGAACCGAGCCGGTGGTGCGGGTGTATACCGAAGCGCGCTCGGAAGGGGATTTGCGCAAGCTGAGCGCCGCCGCCAAAGATTGGGTGTTGCATTAAATGATGGAACGAGTCACCGAGTTCGCGCAGGTGGTTTACCAGCATCTGCACCGCGGCCGCCGGCTTCTGGCTACGACTATGGTGGCATTGCTCGCTCTGGCTCTTGCCTGGCACGTAATCTTTGGAACCAACGGCATGATGGCCTATCAGCACAAGCGCGCCCAGTACAGGCAACTGCAGCAGCAGATCGGTGACCTGCAAAAGCAGAATCAAGAGCTGGAGCAGGATGTTGAAAAGTTGCGCTCTGATCCGCAAACCATCGAGCGGCAGGCCAGGGAACAGCTGCGTTATGCCCGGCCCGGCGAGGTGATTTATACTCTGCCGGCCGCCAAACCGGCCAAGCTGCCGGCTGGAGAGAGCGTGCCAAAGCGCTGATGGCGCTTGCTATTTTGGCGCCGCGTGAGTAAAAGAAAAGCTTGTGTAACTCTGCTGCCGTGGCGCTATCTAATTGTCGGCAGCTGTAAAGTTTCGATTTTTTTACATTCGGCAGCGCTGCGGCCGAATCAAAAGGAGAGGGTATGAAAAAAGCAGTTCTGAATCTGTGCGCGCTGGTGCTGGCTTATTCGGTGTTGGCCTTGGCGCAGAACACCATGAAGCACGATGAGATGGGCAAGTCCGATACTGCCAAGAAAGCTGACACCACTAAGGAAGCGGCGCCCAAGCTGATGACGTTGCGCGGCTGGGTGAGCGATGAAAAGTGCGGCGCCAAAGGCGCTAATGCGAAAGCGGCCGAGTGCACCAAGAAGTGCGCCGAGAACGGCGAGAAGCTTGTCTTCGTGAATGACAAGGACAAGAAAGTGTGGAACGTGAAGAATCCGGAGGACCTGAAGGGGCACGAGGGTCATCACGTGAAGCTAAGCGCGCACGTGTATGACGATGGCTCCATCCATGTTATGTCGGTAAGCATGATGGGTGGGAAGAAGAAAGCGGCCAGCACGACCACGGGCTGATTTCCTTTCAAGAAAAACAAAGGCGGCCTGCGCGGCCGCCTTTGTTTCTTGCGAGTCTTTCCGGCTATCGCAGCACGCCCTCGAGCGGAGAGCTGGCGGTGGCGTAAAGTTTCTTGGGCATGCGCCCGGCAAGATAGGCGGCGCGGCCGGCAATCACCGCATGGCGCATGGCTTCAGCCATCAGCACCGGCTCCTGCGCGTGTGCGATCCCGGAATTCATCAGCACCCCGTCAGCGCCCAGCTCCATGGCGATGGCAGCATCGGATGCGGTGCCCACGCCGGCGTCAACAATCAGCGGCACGCCACTGATCATCTCGCGCAGGATCCGCAGATTGGCGGAGTTTTGAATCCCCATGCCGCTGCCGATGGGCGCTCCCAACGGCATGATGGCACTGGCGCCGGCATCGAGCAGGCGCTTGGCGGCCACCACGTCATCGTTGGTGTAGGGAAGAACGGTGAATCCTTCTTTGGCGAGCACACGCGTGGCTTCGATAGTTGCCTGGACGTCGGGATAAAGCGTGCGCTCATCGCCGATGACTTCTACCTTCACCCAATCAGAGAGCCCGACTTCGCGCCCCAGGCGCGCGGTGCGGATGGCGTCCTCTGCGGTGTAGCAGCCGGCCGTATTGGGTAAAAGAAAGTAGCGGCCGGGATCGATGAAGTCGAGCAGCGATTCTTTGCTGCGGTCCAGATTCACGCGGCGCACCGCGACAGTGACCATCTCCGCGCCACTCGCTTCAATAGCGCGAGCTGTTTCCTGGCCCGATTTATATTTGCCGGTGCCGACGATCAGCCGCGAGCGAAACTCCCGCCCGGCGATGAGGAATGCATCCCTGCTCATGACTCAATTGTAATCAAGGGACGATTTCGGGTGTGGCCGGGAACTAGCTGACGAACTCGACTCGGGGCTTATGGTTGATGATTCCGGCCTGATAGCCCTTGTCCAATAGCAGCCGGATGGCCCGGCGGCCATCGTCGCCGTAATCCAGCGTCCGCTGATTGACATACATGCCGACAAAGCGATTGGCCAGCGCCGGATCGAGGTCGCGGGCATATTGCATGGCGTGGGCGAGCGCTTCCGCGCGATGGTCAAGCCCATACTGGATGCTGGCCTTGATCGCTTGGCCGGCGGTTGACATGAGTTCACGCCCCAAATCGCGCCGAATGGCGTTGCCACCCAGCGGCAGCGGCAAACCGGTTTGCTCGCGCCACCACTGGCCCAGATC
>Ga0209807_1001502_pt1 | contig 11088 bp, 11 predicted proteins | sample GraSoiAngelo_154_FD_186168 | JGI IMG/M metagenome (GOLD analysis project Ga0209807, IMG submission 186168) | Grasslands soil microbial communities from the Angelo Coastal Reserve, California, USA - 14_1009_13_20cm (SPAdes) (version 2) | ecosystem: Environmental > Terrestrial > Soil > Grasslands ... | reverse complement strand
GCTGCGGGTGCTTGCTGCGCACCCGGCTTTCCCTGCGCCCTCTATATCCTTCGAGGGTAACCCATGCATGGCCCGGGCGAAATCACGCCGCGGCATCGTGGACTCATATCTGCAACCGCTTGGGCGTTCAATCGCGAACGCCGGCGCCGGTCGGCGGACCGTTTTTAACCACGAGGGGCCTAGGCCGAAGGTTGCAGGATTTTCGCAGCTTGGTCATTGGCAAAGGCAAACCGGACAGGCTACGCTCCAACCCATAACGGCATCGAAGAGTGCCTGCTATCAGTCACTTTGTCTGGGAGGACAGAATGGGTATCTCGCGACGGTCCTGGCCGGTCGATCGGCGGACACTGCTAAAATCCAGCGCCGCGATTGCTGCGGTGCAATTTTCTTCCCCCTTTATCATCAAAGCCAGAGGCGAAACACCTGTCAGAATTGGCCTCGTCGATCCATTGACGGGCGTCTATGCCGCCATCGCCCAGAACGAAGTGGTCGGAGCGAAATATGCGGCCGAGGAAATCAACAAGAAGGGCGGCATTCTGGGCCGGCCCATCGAACTCCTGATCGAGGACTCCGCCAACGACGTCGGCACCGGCGTGCAGAAGACGCGCAAGCTGATCGAGCGCGACCAGGTCAGCTTCATCATCGGCGACGTGAATTCCGGTATCGCGATCGCGATGGCGCAGGTCACCAGCGAAAAGAAGGTGCTGCATATCGTCTCGGGCGGGCACACCGATGCGGTCACCGGCTCGGGCTGCTCGTGGAACGTGTTCCGTGTCTGCAACTCCACCACCATGGACGCCAATGCGATCGCCACCACGCTGATCGAGAAGTTCGGCAAGAAATGGTACTTCCTCACCCCCGACTACGCCTATGGCCACTCGGTCCAGGCCGGCTTTGAAAAGGTCCTGAAAGCCGCGGGAGGCACCTCGGCCGGCTCCCTCGTTCCGTTGGGCACGCCGGATTATTCGTCCTACCTGATCCAGGCCAAGGCCTATGGCCCGCAGGTCTTGATCAATGTGATGGGCGGCGGCGATCAGGTCTCGAGCCTGAAGCAATTCGTGCAGTTTGGCCTCGACAAGCAGATGGCGGTCGGCGGCGCGTTGTTCGAGCTGGAGAGCATCCGCGCCGTGCCCGATGCCGCGCGCGTCGGATGGTGGACCATGGAATGGTGGTGGGATCAGCCGGGCGTGCCGCATGTCGCGGAATTCAATGCGGCGATCAAGAAAATTACGGGCAACGCGGCTACCGCGCGCAACTGGTTCGGCTATGCGTCGGTACAGACGCTGGCGCTGATCGCCAACCAGGAGAAGTCGCTCGATGCGATCAAGCTCGCGCACGCGCTTTCCGGATTCAAGCTGCCGCCGGAGATTGCCTTGCAGCCCGGCGCACCGGAGTATCGCGCCGGCGACCACGAATTGATGAGCACCGTGTTCGTCGGCGAGGCGCACCCGCCCCAGGGCGATCCTGACAATATGTTCACGATCAAGAACCCCGTGCCCGGCGAAAAGGCCGCGGGGCCGGTGGAGGCCACCGGCTGCAAGATGCAGTGGCCGGCCTGATGCAGAAACCTGAGACCGTTCTTGCGAGCCGACGGGCCGCGCGGATGCGCGCACCGTTGGCTCCTCGCAATGACGAATGAAGAAAAACAACGATCCCTCGAGGAGAACGCATGACATCGTCAATTTTCAATCTGAGATTCGATCGCCGCAAACTTCTAAAAGGCACCGCGGCGCTGGGCGCATTGCAGGTGGCGTCGCCTTTCATTATCCAGGCGCGCGGCGAGACGCCGATCAAGATCGGCATGGTCGATCCTCTCACCGGCGTCTACGCGGCGCCCGCAGGCAACGAAGTGATGGGCGCCAAGCTCGCGGTCGAACAGATCAACGCCAAAGGCGGCATGCTCGGACGCCAGGTCGAGTTGCTGGTGGAGGATTCCGCCAATGACGTCGGCACCGGCGTGCAGAAGGCGCGCAAGCTGATCGAACGCGACCAGGTCAACTTCATCATCGGCGACGTCAACTCAGGGATCGCGGCTGCGATCGCCCAGGTCACCGCGGAAAAGAAGATCCTGCACATCGTGTCCGGCGGCCACACCGATTCGATCACCGGCAAGGATTGCAAGTGGAATGTGTTCCGCGTCTGCAACACGACGCGGATGGAAGCCAATTCGGTGTCGAATGTCTTGTTTTCCAAGTATGGCAAGAAATGGCACTTCATCACGCCCGATTACGCCTTCGGCCACACGCTCTATGATGCCTGCACCGATGATCTGAAGAAGCTCGGCGGCACCGTCACCGGCAACGAGCTGACGCCGCTCGGCACCACGGATTTCTCCGCCTATCTGATCAAGGCGCGCGCAGCCAGCCCGGACGTGCTGATCCTTTTGGTACAGGGCTCCGACATGATCAACTGCCTCAAGCAGGTGGTGCAGTTCGGCCTCAACAAGCAAATCCACGTGGCGGGGACGCAGCAGGAGCTGGAATCGCTGGCGGCACTGCCGCCGGAAGCGCGCGTCGGTGTCTGGATGTTCGAATGGTATTGGAAGCAGCCGGGCGTTCCCGGCGTCGAAAAATTCGTCGCCGATATCCGAAAGGTCAACAACGGCAACGTGCCGACCGCGCGGCACTGGTTCGGCTACACCTCGGCGATGAGCTTTGCGCTGGTCGCGAACAAGGAGAAGACGACCGACGCGGTGAAGCTCGCAGCCGCGCTGGAGAACTTTGAATTGCCCGACGACGTCAAGCTGCAGCCGAACAAGGTCTATTACCGCAAGGGCGATCACCAGTTGATGACATCAGCCTTTGTCGGCGAGGCGCAGTCCAAGGGCAAGGACGATCCGGAAGATCTCTACCGCGTCGATGAAGTCGTCCCGGGCGACAAGACCGCACCCGCGGTGAGCGAAACCGGCTGCACGATTCAGTGGCCGGCATAATGTAAAGTCGGCTATTGCTGGATCCGGGGGGCGTGATGCCTCCCGGATCAGATTCACGTATTTCCCATCCGGTGAATGATGACGCAGCTTCTCCTGTTCAATGTCACCAACGGGCTCATTATCGGCGCCTTCTACGTGCTGATGGCGCTCGGCCTTTCGCTGATTCTCAACCTGAGCAACGTCATCAATTTCGCCCATGGCGGATTCCTCGTGATCGGCGGCTACATCGCCTACACGATCACGCCCTATATCGGCTTTTGGGGTGCGCTGCTGCTGGCGCCGCCGCTCACCGCCATCATCGGGCTCGCAGTCGAACGCGTGCTGATCCGCCCGCTCTATGGGCGCGATCCACTCTATAGCCTGCTGCTTACGTTCGGCCTGGCCTTCATGATCGAGGACGGCACCCGTTTCATCTGGGGCCCGCAGGGCAAGCCGGTCACCATCCCGGCCTTTCTGGCGCAACCGTTGAGCAACGATCTGTTCTTCATCACCGGCTATCGCCTGTTCATGGTGGTGGTGGTGATGATCGCGGTGGCGTTGTTGTTCCTGCTGTTGCGCTATACCCGCCTCGGCGTTCGCATCCGTGCCGGCACGCTCGATCTGGAGACGGTCGCGGCACTCGGGATCAATGTGGGGATGCTGCGCTCGCTCAACTTCGCGGTCGGAATTTTTCTGGCCGGCCTTTCCGGCGTGCTGGCGGCGGGGCAACTCGGTCTTGAACCCACCATGGGCACCGGACTTTTGATGCCGAGCTTCATCGCCATCATCGTCGGCGGTATCGGCAGCCTGCCGGGCACGTTGGTAGGCGGTCTTTTGATCGGCGTGGCCTCAGGCGTCACGGCCGTGTTTTTCCCGGCCGCCAGCGAGGCCGTGATCTACGTCATGATGGCGGTGATCCTCTTGACCCGCCCGCGCGGATTATTCGGTGAAGAAGGAATGATGAGTTGAAAGCCGAACACACCCGCAAGCTGATCGTGCTGGCCGCGATCTGGGTGGCGCTATTGCTCGCGCCCTATTGGATGGCGCCGCTGGGCGGCTATACCGCGCTCGCGACCCGCGTCCTGGTGCTGGGCCTTGCCGCGATGTCGCTGAATTTCCTGTTGGGATTCACCGGTGTGCTGTCGTTCGGCCACGCCGCCTATTTCGGCCTCGGCGCCTATGGCGCCGGGCTGACGCTGAAATTTTTGGCGCTGAGCACGCCGCTCGCCCTTGTCGCGGGCATGCTGCTCGGCGGCCTCTGCGGCGCGATCCTTGGGCTGCTCATCGTGCGGCGGCGCGGGGTCTATTTCGCCATGGTGACGATCGCGTTCGGGCAGGTGTTCTACTACATCGCGTTCCAGTGGAGCTCGCTGACCGGCGGCGACGACGGCTTGCGCGGCTTCTCGCGCCAACCGATCGATTTCGGCGCCTTCAAGCTCGACATTCTCTCCAGCGCCAACAGCTTCTATTATTTCGTGCTGTTTTGCTTTGCGCTCGCCGTCGGCGTCATGGGATTCATCCTGCGCTCGCCGTTCGGCCGCACCATGATCGCGATCCGCGAGAACGAGCGCCGCTCCCGCTTCCTCGGCATCCCCGTGGAGCGCCACATCTGGATCGCATTCACGCTGTCCTGCTTCTTCATGGGCTTTGCGGGCGCGCTTTATGCGCTGGTCAACAACTTCGCCGATCCGCGGGGGCTGCATTACAGCCAGTCCGGCGATTTCGTGATGATGGCGGTGATGGGCGGCATGCGCTCTTTCTGGGGCCCGCTGTTAGGGGCCACCGTGTTCGTGGTGCTGCAGGATTACCTGTCGAGCGTCACGGTGAACTGGATGTCGTTCGTGGGCCTGTTGTTCGTCCTGGTGGTGCTGTTCTTCCCGCGCGGGCTGCTTGGCTTCTTTCAACGGAGCAAGGCATGAACGTTCTCGAGATCAACAACGTCACCAAGCGGTTCGGCAATCTGGTCGCGGTGCGCGACGTCTCGCTCAACGTGGCGCGGGGCGAGCTGTGCGCGATCATCGGGCCGAACGGCGCCGGCAAGACGACGTTCTTCAACCTGATCTCAGGAAATTTTCCGCCGACCTCGGGCTCGATCAGTTTCGATGGCCAGGACATCACCCGGCTTGCGACCCACGAGCGCGTCAAGCGCGGCATGGCGCGAACCTTTCAGATCACCGAGATCTTTCCCGAGCTTAACGTGTTCGAAAACGTCCGGATCGCCGCCGAGGTGGCTGGCGGCTACCGCTTGCGGCCCTGGATCAATCGCGCGGAAGCCGCGAAAATCCACCAGCACGTCGAGGATACGCTCAAGCTGGTTGGCCTGGAGACCAAGACCAATCGGCTGGTCGGCGAACTCTCGCATGGCGACCAGCGGGCCGCTGAAATCGCCATGGCGCTGTCGCTAAAACCGCATCTGTTGCTGCTCGACGAGCCGACCGCCGGGATGGGCGACCAGGAAACCTACCAGATCACCCAGCTGATCCGCCGGCTGCACCGCGATAGCAATTACACCATCGTGCTGATCGAGCACGACATGCGGGTGGTGTTTCATCTCGCCGATCGCATCTGCGTGCTCGACCAGGGCAGAATGCTGGCGCAGGGCACTCCCAAGGAAATCGGCGCCAACGAGGCCGTTCAGGCCGCCTATCTGGGCACTGCCGCATGACATCCGCACTATCAGCCGAAGGCCTGCACACCTATTACGGCAAGAGCCATATCCTGCATGGCGTCAGCCTAGAGGTCGCCGATGGCCGGATCACCGCGCTGCTCGGGCGCAATGGCGCCGGCAAGACCACGACGCTGCGCAGCCTGATGGGCCTGACGCCGGCGCGCGAGGGCAAGATCACGATTCTAGGTGAGGACACCACGCGTTGGCCGACCTTTCGCATCGCCGCCCACGGCGTCGGCTATGTGCCCGAAGGCCGGCGCATCTTCGCCAATCTCAGCGTCGAGGAAAATCTCAAAGTGCCGCTCGAGCGCGGCGGCCCCTGGACCATCGAGCGGATCTACAAGCTTTTCCCGCGCCTGGCCGAGCGCAAGCAGAACCGCGGCCGCCAGCTCTCCGGGGGCGAGCAGGAGATGCTGTCGATCGCGCGCGCGCTCTTGCTCAATCCGCGGCTGTTGATCCTCGATGAGCCGTCGCAGGGATTGGCGCCGCTGATCGTGCGCGAGGTGTTTCGCATCGTCCAGCAGATGAAGGCCGAGGGGATTTCGGTCCTCCTGGTCGAGCAGAACGCGCGGATGAGCCTGGAAATCGCCGACGACGCTTATGTGCTGGATGACGGGGCCGTCGTCTATTCCGGCACGGCGCGCGAACTTGCCGCCGACGACGCCCGCGTCCGCGCGCTTGCCGGCGCCAGCGCCGAGGAATGGACGCTGACGTGAGACTGCGGCTACGCGCGATAGGCGGTCTTGCCGGTGCCGCGGTAAAGCACCTTGACCTGCTCCTCGGAAACCATCTTGTGAAACGCCAGGGCCTCGGGCTCGAGGTCGCGTTTGGGCACATGCGCCGGCTCGAAGTTGCGATAGGTGTCCTTGCCGCGCACCAGCGTGGCCCAATCCCGTTGACCCACGGCCTGCTTGAGGCGGGTGGGGATGTAACGGATGGCGAGCCCGATGCGGCGTTCATCGGAGCGGTTCGGCTCCGATCCGTGGAACAGCAGCACATGATGCAGCGAGGCCTGGCCCGGCTTCAATTCGACGTGGACGGCCTGCGTCTCATCAACCTCGACCGCGATCTCCTGGCCGCGGGTGAGCAGATTGTTCTGGTCGAATGTGTCCTCGTGCTTCACTTGGCTCTTGTGCGTTCCGGCGATGAACTTCATGCAGCCCGAAATCCTGTTGGCCGGCGACATCGCGATCCAGGCGGTGGCGACGTCGGAGGAGCTCAAGCCCCAATAGGTGGCGTCCTGATGCCAGGATACGAAGCCGGGATCATGGGCCTCCTTGATGAAGAAGCTGGTGTTCCAGCACAGGATATCCGGTCCCAGCAGATCCTCGACGGCGTCCAGGATCGTGGGATGGCGGATCATATCGTCGATCCACGGGAACAGCACGTGGCTGCGGTGACGTATCTCGGCCTTGATCGGGCCTCCGCTTGCGGCTTCATACTCCTCGAGCTTGCGGCGAAAGCCGGCCACTTCACCGGCGCTCAGCGCATCGATCGGAAAATGGTAGCCGCGGTCGCGATAGCGGGCGATCTGCTCCTCGTTCAGCAATTTGGGCACTCGATTTTCCTCCGTTGCTCCTGTTTTGCCTTAGGCGGCAGAGCTTGCAGCAAGCGTGGCGCCGGCGCCCGGTGCTGTCAAGCAGCGGCAATTGCGCTCTGCGCAGGTCGGCATTTAGCTTTTTTTCGTTGGGCTTTGCCCATACAATCAGGGCATGCGGGCCACCAACCTGATGATCGGAACCACGACGCTTGCGGTGATCGCCGCGGGGTTCACGGGTTTTCTCGCCTTCCAGAAAATCCGCAGCGTGCAGGCGCGAAGTCCGCTCCGCATCGTGTTCGACGGCGGCTCCGCGAGCGGACTGCGCCGGGGCGGCAGCGTGAACTTCGACGGCATCCAGGCTGGCGAAATCACGTCGATCAAGCTGGAAAGCCCGCGCAAGATCGTCGCAGAGGTCGTGCTGGATAACAGCGCGCCGATCCGGAAAGATACCGTGGTTGGCATCGAGTTCCTGGGGCTGACCGGCGTCGCGGCGATCTCGCTGGTTGGCGGCGCTGCTGCAGCACCCCCGGTGCCGCTGGATCAAGACGGTGTTCCGATCCTGACCGCCGACCTTCACGATGTGGAGTCGATTCGCGATTCCCTGCACAGTGTCGACCGGCTTCTGATCAACAACGAGACGACGATCAAGGACGGATTGCTTTCGTTCGAGACCTATACCGCGTCATTGAAGAGCAAGGGCGAGGCGATCGACAGCGTGTTGGCAAAGGCTGATGCGGCCTTCGCCGGCATCGACAATGTCTTTACCAGGATCGACGGCGTCATGCCCGGTCTTGGCGCCGGTCAGACCGACGATCTGCTGCAGAAAGTGCAGACGATCCACGAACTCGCCGACAGCTTCGACAAGCGGTCGGGCGTGTTGATGGAGGAAGGAAGGCGCACACTGGTTGACATCAGTCAGGCCGCCGCCAGGATGGCCGGCAAACTCGGCGCCGCGGGCGAGGCCGTTGCGCCAGCGCCGCCGCGAAGACCGCAGCAGAAGCCGCATTGATGCCGGGGCTCGCCAAACTACAGAGCCGATCCCCATTGCCGTGCGGTCTGCAAGATCCAGTCGCGGTAGAGCGTGAGCGGCGTGACCCCGGTGAGGCCGCCGCAGCCGGCGCTGCCGTTCGGCCCGGTCGACCAGCTCATGACGCCGACGATGACGGGGCCGGATGGCTGGACCTCGAACACCGGCCCGCCGGAATCGCCGGTACATGCGCCAAGCCCCTCGCGCGTGCCTTGGCCAGCGGCATCGACCAGGCGAATTTGCAAGCTGCCGGGTTTGCCGGTGGCAACGAGGACCGCGGCACGAACGGTACCTCCGCTTTTGCCGTCGCCGCGCACGGTCACACCGATGCCCGCGATGGAGAATTTGGCGCCCGGAACAATTGGAAGCTGCGGTGTGCCGAGCACGGCGATCTTTTCTTTGGCCGGAGATTTGAGCTGCAACAGCGCAACGTCGGCCGTAGCGCGGTGCGCCAGCATCGCCTGCACGTTGAATTGTGGATGCCTGGCGACATTTTTTACGTCCTGCAATTGCGGCTGCCGGTCGGCGCCATATTCCACGATCTTGTATTCGGCACCTCCCTGCACGCAATGCGCCACCGTCAGCACCAGCGTCGGCGCGATCAACGCGCCGGAACAGAAATTGCCGCGCGAACCGACGATGGTGACGATGGTGCCGCTGATCTCCTCGGTCGACGACGCCGCACCACCGACGATGGCGTTGGCGGGGGTTGCGAGAAACAGCGCCGCCGCCGCGGCCATGCAGGACAATCGCTTCATCGCGGCAACAGATAGCCGCTGGCGCGGCGCTCGCCAAGCCACCGCTTGGACTGGCTTACGACAAGCGGCCATGCTAGCCGTCTGCAAAATGCGCAAAACGGCAGGGAATGATGATCGAGGCGGTGATCTGGGATTTCGGCGGGGTACTGACATCATCCCCGTTCGCGGCGTTCGCGCGATTTGAAGCAGAGCGCGGATTGCCGGCCGATATCATCCGCCGTACCAACGCCGCCAACCATCTCGAAAATGCCTGGGCGAAGTTCGAACGCGCCGAGGTCGATATCGAGGCATTCGATCAACTATTCGCAACCGAATCGCTGGCGCTCGGCGCGGAAGTGAGGGGCAAGGACGTGCTGCCGCTGCTGTTCGGCGATTTGCGGCCCGAGATGGTCGGGGCGCTCAAGCGCGTGAAGACGAAATTCAGGACCGGCTGCATCACCAATAACCTTCCCGCCAACGCGATCGGCAGCGCCGGCGGGCGCACGCTCTATATCGCCGAAGTAATGGCGCTGTTCGACCACGTCATCGAGTCCGCCAAGATCGGCTTGCGCAAGCCCGATCCGCGCATCTACCGGATGATGGTCGAGGCGCTCGCCGTCGATCCCAGGGCTTGCGTCTATCTCGATGATCTCGGCGTCAATCTGAAGCCGGCGCGCGAGATGGGCATGACCACGATCAAGGTGGCGAGTGCCGCGCAAGCCATCGCCGAGCTCGAAGCCGCAACGGGACTGCCGCTGCGTTAGGACTACTCGGCCGCCGCCGCGATCCGCTCGGGAAACGCGGCTGATAGTGCCTCGCGATTGGCGCTGAGCACGCCGCGCTCGGTGATCAACCCCGTCACCAGCCGCGCCGGCGTGACGTCGAAGCCATAATTTGCAACCGGCGAACCATCGGGCACGATCCGCACCGTTTCGATCCTTCCGTCCGCCGTGCGGCCGGTCATGTCGGTGACTTCTTCGGCGCCGCGCTGCTCGATCGGAATCTGGCTAATCCCATCCGCGACGCTGAAATCGATGGTCGGCGACGGCAACGCGACATAGAACGGCACGTTATTGTCATGCGCGGCGAGCGCCTTCAGGTAAGTGCCGATCTTGTTGCAGACGTCGCCATTGGCGGCGACCCGATCGGTGCCGACGATCACGAGATCGACCATGCCATGCTGCATCAGATGGCCGCCGGTATTGTCGGCAATAATCGTATGCGCCACGCCGTGGTGGCCAAGCTCCCAGGCCGTCAGCGAAGCGCCCTGATTGCGCGGCCTTGTCTCATCGACCCAGACATGGATCGCGTGACCTTGATCGTGCGCCAGATAGATTGGCGCCGTTGCCGTACCCCAATCGACGGTAGCGAGCCAACCGGCGTTGCAATGGGTCAGCACATTGACCGGTTCGCCCGGCTGCTTCTTGGCGGCGATCGCCTCGATCAGGGCAAGGCCGCATCTCGCGATGCCCTGGTTGATGTCGATATCCTGCTCGGAAATATCGGCAGCGCGGGCATAGGCTGCCGCCGCGCGCGCCGAAGGCGGCAGCGCTTGCAATACCGCGCGCATCTCGTCCAGCGCCCATTTCAGGTTGATCGCCGTCGGCCGCGTCGCGATCAGCAATTTATAGGCGCGATCGATCGCGGCATCGGAGGCGTGGGCCCGCATCGCCAGCGCCATTCCGTAGGCGGCGGTCGCGCCGATCAGCGGCGCCCCGCGCACCAGCATCGCGCGGATCGCGTCGGCCGCAGCCTCAACGGTCGCAAGCTGCGCGATGACGAATTCATGCGGCAGTTTGCGCTGGTCGATCGCGCCGACCGTCCAGCCGTCGGGCTCAAGCCAAATGCTGCGGAAGTGTTTTCCGTCGACTCGCATGACGCACTATTCTAGCCCAAACCTCAGCCGCGCAGTATCCTTGCCGCCACCGCGTCGAGCTTTTTCAAGAGTTCCGGGTCCCGCGCCTCCGGCGCCGTGATCAACGCCGTATCAAGCGCTCGGTCCGAGCCGACCGGACACGGCTCGTGCTCCCTCGGGAAATCCTTGGCCAACCGCGCCACCAGGCCCTTTGCCTTCTCGGCGTTCGACGCCAGGACCCGGATGATGTCCTGAACGGTGACGGCGTCATGGTCGGGGTGCCAGCAGTCGAAATCGGTCACCATCGCAACCGTTGCGTAGCAGATCTCCGCCTCACGGGCGAGTTTGGC
>Ga0209807_1001498_pt1 | contig 11097 bp, 11 predicted proteins | sample GraSoiAngelo_154_FD_186168 | JGI IMG/M metagenome (GOLD analysis project Ga0209807, IMG submission 186168) | Grasslands soil microbial communities from the Angelo Coastal Reserve, California, USA - 14_1009_13_20cm (SPAdes) (version 2) | ecosystem: Environmental > Terrestrial > Soil > Grasslands ... | reverse complement strand
CGGGAGCGAGTCCGCGATCGACTTCAGCTTCTGCAGCCCGCGCACCTTCTCGATGAGCCCGGTCGGCGGCTGCATCTCGAGCACGTCCGCGACCTTGCGGGCGACGTCGTCGAGCCGGTCGACGCCAAACGCGAGGCACATGCGGCGCTCGGTGCCGAACTGGTTGATGAGGAGCGGATGCTGCGAACCCTTGGGCCGCTCGAACAGGAGCGCGGAGCCGCCCGCCTTCACCGTGCGGTCGACGATCTCGGTGATCTCGAGGTCTGGGTCTACCTCCGCGCCGACGCGGACGAGCTCGCCCTCGCGCTCGAGCAGCGCGATCCAGTCGCGCAGGTCGCGAATGGCCACGCGACGAGTCTATTCACGTGGAGAAGTCGCGCTCGACCTTCTCGAGGAGCTCCTCGTACAGCTCGATGAGGCCGTCGACGAAGTCGAGGCCGAGGTTGAGGTACTTCTCGCGATGCGGCAGCGTCTTCGCCCGCTCGGCCGCGTCTCGCACGCGCCCTCGCATGTCCTCGAGGTCGTCGCGCAACCCGGTGAAGCCCTCGCCCACCGCCTCCTCGCCGACGAGATCCGCCGCGAGGAGCCGCAGGAGGGCGTCGCTCTTGAACGGCGTGAACTCGACCGGCGTCCGCGCCCACTCGCGTAAAGCTTCGAGGCCCTTCTCGGTCAGCGTGTAGACCGTGCGCTCGCGCGTCTTGCCGGGCTCCTTGCGCGCCTCGAGGTAGCCGAGCTTCGCGAGGCGTTTCGGCTCGACGTAGTACTGGCTCTCGCCCGCCCAGGCGAGGAAACGGTCCCGCTTCGCGATGCGACGGAGGTCGTGGGCGCCCGCGCCGCCGCGGCCGACGAGTGCGAGCGTCTCGTACGAGAACAGGGTGAGGTCGTCGCGGCTTGACAAAACTGTGATTCGTAGCTTATAACTAACTACGTTCCATAGTTTACCGAGGAGGCCGGACATGTACGACGCCATCGTGGTCGGAGCGCGGGCCGCCGGCTCGCCGACCGCCGTGCTCCTCGCGCGGAAGGGACATCGTGTCCTGCTCGTCGATCGCGCGACATTCCCGAGCGACACCCTCTCGACGCACTACATCCACCAGCCGGGCGTCGCGCGCCTCGCGAGTTGGGGGCTGCTCGACCGCGTCGCCACCTCGGGCGCCCCGCCCGAGCGGTGGACGACGCTCGACGTCGGGGCGTTCGCGCTGAGCGCGCCCGTCGCACCCGCCGGTGACGTCGCGGACGCGTACGCACCGAGACGCACCGTCCTCGACACGATCCTGCTGGAGGCGGCCGCCGAAGCCGGCGTCGAGGTGCGCACCGGGTACCCGGTGGACGAGCTCGTCTTCGAGGGCGAAGCGGTCGTCGGCATCCGCAGCGGCGGAGCCGTCGAGCGTGCGCGGGTCGTCGTCGGGGCGGACGGACGCAACTCGCTCGTCGCGCGCGCAGTGCAGGCGCCGGCAACGGATGCGAGGCCGGGACGAACGTGCGCGTACTACACGTACTGGGGCGGCGCGGACGGTGGCCATGTGGAGCTCTATCCACGGGAGGGCCGGATGGTGATGGGCGGCGCGCGGACGAACGACGGTCTCCGGATCGTCATCGTCTTCTGGCCGACGGAGGAGTTCCGCGCCGTGCGCGCCGATGTCGAAGGAAGCTTCCACGAGGCGCTCGCACTCGCCCCTCCGCTGGCCGAGCGTCTCGCGGCGGGCGAACGCGCCGATCGCTTCTATGGCATCGCCGACCTGCCGTTCTGGTACCGCAAGCCATACGGCCCCGGATGGGCGCTCGTCGGCGACGCCGGCTACCACAAGGACCCGATCACGGCGCAGGGGATAAGCGATGCGTTTCGCGACGCAGAGCTCCTCGCGGACGCACTCGACGCAGGCTTCGGCGGCGCGCGACGGTTCGACGAGGCGCTCGCCGGCTACGAGCGCACGCGCGACGAGGAGACGCGACCGCTGTACGAGCTCACGTGGGAGTTTGCCGCACTCGCACCGCCGTCGCCCGAGCAGCAGGCGCTCTTCGCCTCGCTGCGCGACGACCCGGACAGAACGAGCCGCTTCCTCGGGACGGTCGCGGGGACCGTTCCCATCGCGGACTTCTTCAGGGCGCCGGCGCTCGTCTAGCGCCGGTGCCGGAGCCAGTGCGAGAGCTCGCCGAGCGCGATGACGGCGACGAAGATGAGGCCGACCGCGAGCATGACGAGGACGGTCTTCTTACCCTCCTCGGCGGCGGTCTCGACGGCGAGCAGATGCAGCACGACGAAAACCTATCGCAGCGCCTGGTGCGCGGCGAGCGCCTGGTCGACCCGCTCGCTTCCCGCAACCTCTCGGGCGGCCACCTCGAGCGGCGCCGGGTCGCCGCGCAGGCGCAGCGCCGCACGCGGCTCGTCCAGCCGGGGCCCGGTGCCGAGCAGGGCCGCGCTCGCCGCCCACAGCGGCCCGTCGCCGTCGGCGTTCTCGGCGCGCAGCTGCGAGCACAACGAGATCAGCTCGGACAGGTCGGCCACCGCGTCCGTCTCGCCGAACGCGGCGATGCGGACGAGGCCGTGCGCGTACAGGTAGTCGCCGAGGAGCAGCGCGACGTCGGCGTCGGCGGGAGCGAACAGCCGCGGTGTGCCGTAATGCGCGAGGTAGCCCTCGTAGATCGTCTCCAGCCCGACCGCGAACCGCGGGTCGGCGAGCGGCGAGAACACCGATACGAGCTGCCGCTCGTGCTCGGGACGGAGCGCCTGCTTCCACAGCGTGCTCTCGTCGGCCGCGCCTTCCGCGATCTCGTCCCACATCAGAAGGACGCTACAGCCGCGATCGTTCGATCGATCTCTTCGTCGCCGTGCGCGAGCGAGACGAACATCGCTTCGAATTGCGACGGCGCGACGTAGATCCCACTCCCGAGCAGGTGACGGAACAGCGCGGCGTAGCGATCGGTGTCGCAGGCCTGCGCGTCGTCGAAGTTGCGCACGGGCTCCTCGCTCTGGAAGAGGGTCAGCATCGCGCCGACGCGCTGCACGCGGCCGAAGGGCGCCAGGCCTTCGGCGAGTCGCAGCGCGCGGCGCTCGAGCTCCGCGTAGACATCGGGATCGCGCAGTCGCCGCAATACCGCGAGGCCGGCGGCGGTCGCGAGCGGATTGCCCGACAGCGTCCCCGCCTGGTAGACGGGCCCGACCGGCGCGAGCAGGTCCATCGCGTCGGCGCGTCCGCCGAACACCGCGAGTGGAAGCCCGCCGCCGACGATCTTCCCGAGGATGGTCAGATCCGGCATGACGCCGTAGAGCTCCTGTGCACCGCCGCGCGCGACGCGGAAGCCGCTGATCACCTCGTCGAAGACGAGCAGCGCGCCCGACGCGTCGCACAGGCCGCGCAGCGCTTCGAGGAATCCCGGAGCCGGGGGGACGACGCCCATGTTCCCGGCCACCGGCTCGACGAGGATGGCGGCCAGCCCCTCGCCGTAGCGCAGGACCGCCTCGACGACCGCCTCCACGTCGTTGTACGGGCACACGATCGTGTCGGCGGTGACAGCGGTGGGGACACCGGGAGTGGACGGGATCGCGAGCGTGGCGAGGCCCGAGCCCGCGCTCGCGAGCATCGCGTCCGCGTGACCGTGGTAGCAGCCGGCGAACTTGAGAATGCGGTCACGCTTCGTGAACGCACGTGCGAGCCGCACCGCGCTCATCGCCGCCTCCGTCCCCGACGACACGAGCCTCACCTTCTCGACGGAGGGCACAGCGTCGACGATCTCGGCGGCGAGCTCCACCTCCGCCTCGGTCGGTGCTCCGAACGTCGTCCCACGCAGCGCGGCGTCTCGCACAGCCTCCACTGTCTCGGCATCCGCGTGGCCGAAGACGAGCGGGCCCCACGACAACACCCAGTCGAGATAGCGATTGCCGTCGACGTCCTCGAGATAGGCGCCTTCCCCGCGTGCGACGAAGAACGGCTCCTCCAGCCCGACTGCCTTCATCGCGCGCACAGGCGAGTTGACACCGCCGGGAATCAGCTCGAGCGCGCGGCGATAGAGATCGGACCGTGTGGTCAGAGCCACGAAGCGAGGTCTTTGGTCCAGTAGCTGATGACGAGATCGGCGCCCGCGCGCTTGATCGCCGTCAGCGACTCGAGCGCCGCCTGGCGCTCGTCCAGCCAACCCTCGCGCGCAGCCGCCTTCACCATCGCGTACTCGCCGGAGACGTTGTACGCGGCGATCGGCGCGTCGAACGCCTCGCGTGCCGCGCGGATGACGTCGAGATACGGCAGCGCCGGCTTGACGATGATCGCGTCTGCGCCCTCGTCGAGGTCGAGCTCGCATTCGCGCAGCGCCTCGCGCACGTTCGCGGGATCCATCTGATAGCCGAGCCGGTCGCCGAACGACGGCGCCGAGCCGGCCGCCTCGCGAAACGGCCCGTAGAACGCCGACGCGTACTTCGCCGCGTACGACAGGATCGGCGTCGACTCGAGGGAGTGGTCGTCGAGCGCCTCGCGGATCGCGCGCACACGGCCGTCCATCATGTCGCTCGGCGCGACCACGTCGGCGCCCGCCTCCGCGTGGCTGACGGCGGTGCGCGCGAGCAGCTCGAGGCTGCGGTCGTTGTGCACCTCACCGTCGACGACCACCCCACAGTGCCCATGCGACGTGTACTCGCACAGGCAGACATCGGTGACGAGGACGAGCTCCGGGAACTCCGGCCGCAGCGCGTGCAGCGCGCGCTGCACGATGCCGTCGTCCTCCCAGGCGCCGGTCGCCTCGTCGTCCTTCGCATCCGGGATGCCGAAGAGGATGACCGCACGAACGCCGAGGCGAACGATGTCCTCCGCCTCCCGCAGCAGCCCGTCGATCGTCAGGCGCGACATCGCCGGCAGCGCCGCGTCGGGCAGCGCCTCCTCGGCGACGAAGAGCGGCATGACGAACTGGTCGAGCGACAGCCGCGTCTCGCGCACGAGGCCGCGCATTGCGCCCGTCCGCCGGAAGCGGCGTAGGCGGACTTCGGGGAAGGAGCTCACGCCGAAAGAGTACGCGCGCCCACGCGGGCAAGCGCCCACGACGCCGCCCCGATCCCGAGGAGCCAGAGCCCCTCGATGCCGACGGTGTGCCACGGGTCGGAGTCGTACAGCGCCGCTCCGAAGAATCGCACGGCGTGTGCGAACGGCAGGAAGAGGCTCACCCAATACGCGATGGGCACCGCGCCGCGCGGCACGAGGCCGAGGAACACGACCGGGAGCACGAGCAGCACAGCGAGCAGCGAGGCCGTGCGCGCCTCGCGCGAGAGGGCGCCGAGCAGCGCGCCGCATGCGCCGACGACGGCGGCGCTGAGCAGGACGCCGGCGAGCAGCAACGGCAGCCGCCCCCACGGCTCCCCGCCCGTGATGCCGCCGGCCTCGACGACGATCCCGAAGACGAGCGCGATGGCGGCGCCGAGGACGAGGCCGACGACACCGGCGAGCGCGACCTTTGCCCAGACGAGCTCCCCGAGCGAGAGCAGGCCGCGTCGCAGGCGGCCGATCGTTCCCTCGTCGCGCTCGGCCGCGGTGGCGCCGGCAGCGAGGAGGAGCGCGAGGAAGGTGACCGTGACGGCGATCCCGTACGCCTGCACCTGGGCCGAGAGCACCCACGTACGCCCGTGCGACTTCGCCTGCTCGAGGGTGATCGGGTTGGCCGTCGCGCGGAGCGCGCCGCCCGTCTGCGCGAGCCCGACCTTCGCCTGCTGCACGAAGTGCTCGATCGCCGCGACGCGTTTCGTCGGCGGAAGGGCAGTGAGCTCCTGCGCGGTGCGGTCGAGACCGAGCACATCGAACTGCTTGCCGAGGAACTTCCCGTGACCGCCGTGCAGCAGCAGGTGGACGAACGCGAGGTTGGCGGCGATGTATCCGCCCTGCAGCTTCCGGTTGAGCTGGTAGACGAGAGCCTGCACCTGCTGTGTCACGCGCGGCGCGAGGCCGCCCGTGCCGGTGCGCAGGATCATGTGCGGGCTCACCGCCGTCGTCTCGAGGTCGCCGAGGAAGCCGGGCGGAACGGTGATCGTCGCGACCACCTTGCCGTCGGCGAGCTCGCGCGCCGCCTCCGCGTCGGTGAGGCGGACGAGCGTGACCTGATTCGCGACGTCGTCGATCACCGTCTGGATGTGGAAGCGGTGGCCGCCGACCGCGATCACGTTCGGCAGGTGGTCGTCGTCGACGAACGCCACGCGCGGCTTCGAGCTCGCGTAGCCGGCGACGAGCCCGACGAGCAAGGCGATCACGATCGGGTACGCGATGAGCGCGCCCAGCAGGAGCGGCGAGCGGAGCAACACGCGCAGGTCCTTGCGCAGGATCAGGACGACAGAGCTCAGCGAAAGACCTCTTCCACGGTCAGCGACGCCACCTGCCCGTCCTGGAGGACGATCGTGCGGTTCGCGTGCTCGATCTCCTCGAGGTTCTGCGTTGCGAAGCAAACGGCGCCACCCCCCGCGCGCAGCGCGTCCGCGACCTCCCACACGCGGCGACGCTGGCCGGGATCGAGGGCGGCCGTCGGCTCGTCGAGCAGCAGGACGCGCGGCTCGCCGAGCAGCGCGATGGCGACGTTCAGCCGCTGCCGATTGCCGACGGAGAGCTCGCCCGACGGCCGCGGCGCCGGCGGAAGCGCGAACCGCTCGAGGAGCTCGGCCGCGGCGGCGCGTGCGTCGCGCACGCCCTCGAGCTGCGCGAACAGCTCCAGGTTCTCGCGCGCAGAGAGCCGCGAGTAGTGCGCGGGGCGCTGCGGCACCCAGCCGACGCGCGCGTTCGTCTCCACCGTTCCTTCGCTCGGCTCGATCGCACCCGCGAGGATCGCGAGCAGCGTCGACTTACCCGCGCCGTTGGGCCCGACGAGCGCGACCGTCTCCCCCGAGTGCAGCTCGACGTCGGTCGGCGCGAGCGCTTCGACCTCGCCGTACCGGCGCGCCACCCGCAGCGCGCGCACGAGTGGGGACGTCACGGAGCGGCTGGAGCCGGCGGCGTGTCGGGCGGGACGACCTCGACGTCGACCGCGATCGGAGTGTCGGAGTCCCACTTCTGGAGCTCGAGCCGCTCTCCGAAGAACTCCCACACCGCGCGGCCGGCGGAAAGCAGCGGCAGCGCGACGAGGATCCCGGGGAAGCCGTAGATCTCACCGCCGGCGAGCAGCCCGAAGATGACGAGGAGCGGATGGAGCCGCAAGGTGCGCCCCATCACGTTCGGCACGACGAGGTGCCCCTCCAGCTGCTGTATGCCGAGATAGAGGAGCGCGACCCACAGCGCCGAGATGGGATGCGTGACGAGCGCGTAGAGGATCGGCGGGAGTGCGCCGAGCCAGGGGCCGACGTACGGGATCAGCTCGGTGATGCCCGCCCAGGCGCCGAAGAGGAGGGCGTACTTGCCGCCGTTGTGAAGCAGGCCGAGCATCCCGAGGATCCAAATGCCCGCCCCGGCGCTCGTGCCGATGATGAGCGAGAGCAGAAGCTGTCCCTTGACGTAGCTCGCCACGGCCTGCTCCATGCGCTCGAGCAGCGGCTTGCTGTCCAGATGCGGCGGGAACCGCCGGTCGATCCCGGCTTTGAGGCGCGGCATGTCGAGCAGGATGTAGATCGACACGACGACCACGAGTACCGCGCTGAAGAGAAGCGTCACGACCGCGAGCCCGGCCCCCTCGGCCCAGTTCAGCGCCTTCGACGTGTACTTCTCGACATCCTTCGTCCCGATCGAGTTGAGGAACTTGTTGCCACCCTTCTCGACGTGGACCCGCTTCAGGTGGTGCGTGTTGAGCCAGTGCTGGAACCGCGCGAGATCGTGGTTGGCACCCGTCTCGTGAGTGTGTCCGGAGACGACCGTAAAGTAGTTGTCGATCTTGTGACTGGCGCTGCGCGTCTGTTGCACGACAACCGTCGCCAAAGCGAGGACTGCGAGTGCGAGCGCTGCCGCAAAGGCCAGATAGACGATCGCGATCGCGAGCCCGCGCGGGATCCAGACCCTTCCCAGCCCGCGCACGAGCGGGTTGAGGAGGAGGGCGATGAGCAGCGCCACGAGGAAGAGGAAGACCGCGTGACGCACGACTCCCGCCACCGCCCACACCAGCAACAGCACCAGCGGCAGGCCCACCAGCTGCACCCAACGCGGGATCACGATCCTCGTCGCAGCGGGGGCCGCCATGCGAGCGATGGTATCGCGGAGATCAGCCGGATTCGGCCCGATTCCTGGTGGACGGAAGGCGCTCTGGCGCTGGAATGGGTCGAGCCTCGGTTGAACGAGCGAGTGCCGTTCGATACGGTGCCGCTCGACATGCCGTCCTCGCGTCCCAGCAGGAGGCGGCGCGTCGAGCGTCGGGAGGTGCGTGCCGCGCGCCGAGCTCGGCGGTTCGCGCTCCTCACCGTCCTGGCCGTCGTTCTCGTCGTCGCGCTCGCACTGACCGCCTTCGGCGGGCGAACGTCGGCCAACGTCGCGCAGCTCTCAGTCGCGCGCTCGCTCGCGACGGCGACCGAGCCGTATCCACAGATCGTCGCCGTACGCGGCCCCGTGCGTCTGCAGATGCCGATCACGCAGAGCCAGACGACCGCCATCGGCTACCACTCCGCGAACGATGGCTCGCTCACGCTCGCACCGCTCGGCCACCAAGACAACGAGGGCGTGGTACAGCGCGTCTTCCACGCAGTCTTCGGCGGCTCCGGCGGGCACCCGGTCTGGTACCGGCTCGACGGCGGACCGCTGTCGGCGCTCGACGTCGGCGCCGCGCCGGGAACGGACGTGTTCTCGCCGGTGGATGGGACCGTCGTCGGCATCGCGCCATTCGTCGTCGGCGGACATCGGTTCGGCTCGCAGGTCGACATCCAGCCGCAGAACGCACCGTCGCTCGTCGTCACGCTCACACAGTTGCGCCCGGACGCCGGGTTGCACGTCGGCGACAACGTCGTCAGCGGGCGAACGAAGGTGGGCGCAGTCGTCGACCTCTCGCGCGTCGAGGGCCAGGCACTCGCCCGCTATACGAACGACGCCGGCGACCACGTGTCGATCGAAGTGCGCGCCTCCGCCGCGCTGGCGCTCAATTAGTGGTCGCTCACTGAGGATCCTCTTCCTCGCAGATGTCTTCGCCACCGCGGGACGCCGCGCGGTCGAGGAGCGCCTGCCCGGATTGCGCGAGGAGCTCGACGTGGACGTGTGCATCGTCAACGGCGAGAACGCCGCCGACGGCGCGGGCATCACGGGCAAGCTCGCCGATCGCCTGCTCGCGGCCGGCGCCGACGCGATCACGCTCGGCAACCACGCGTTCCGCCGTGACGGCATCGGTCCCTATCTGAGCGCGAGCCAGCGTGTCGTCCGCCCTGCGAACGCCGGCTCGCAGCTGCCGGGACGCGGGATGACGGTGGTCGAGGCGCGCAACGGCGTCGCGGTCGCGGTGATCAACCTCCTCGGGCAGCTCTTCGTCGACGCGGCCGTCTCGCCGTGGGAGATGGTGGACCAGCTCGTCGACGACGCGCGTTCACAGGCGCCGGTCGTCGTCGTCGACTTCCACGCGGAGGCGACGAGCGAGAAGGTCGCGATCACGCGCTGGCTCGACGGTCGCGTGACGGCGGTGATCGGAACGCATACGCACGTGCAGACGAACGACGCGCGCATCCTCCCCGGCGGCACCGCGGCGGTGACCGACGCCGGCATGACGGGTCCGCACGACTCGGTCATCGGCGTCGAGGCCGAGCTCGCGATCCGGCGCATGCGCTTGCGGCAGCCCGTCCGCTTCCAGCCCGCCGAGGGCGGCGTCCGCATCGAGGGCGTCGTCGTCGACTGCACCGACGCGGGCCGCGCCGAGCGCATCGAGCTGTTGCGCGTCGAGATGATTTAGGACGTCGTCGCGTGCGACGCGGAGGGGACGCCGGCGATGCCGCCGAGGTCGATGGCCTCGACCTTGGAGCGAGCCCGCACGAACCCCGTCGGCGCGAGCACCGCGATCGCCGCGAACGGATAGAACCACGGGATGTAGGTGTAGAGCCAGTACGTCTGCACCACCTCGAAACCGGCGAGCAGCGCAGCCGTGAGCGCAGCCAGCTGCAGCGGCGACTTCTTTCGCGGGACGAACGCGACCGCCACCGCCGCGATGACGAGCAGGCCCTGCAGCACCCGTTGCAGGAGATGCAGGTCCGGCAGGCCGTGCGCGTGGTACTGCCGCCAGTCCCAGAGCGAGAACGGCGAGTCGCGCCCCACCTGCCAGGCAACCGTGCGATCCCAGAAGATGCGCAGCTCGTGGAACGGACTCGGCTCGAATAGCACCACCGAGAACGCGGCCACCGTCGCCGCCGCGAACGCGGCGACGAACCGCATCGACGGCCGGCGGTCGGGATACGTCGCCCACAGCGGCATCACGATCAGGCTCGCGAACTTGCTCCATCCCGAGAGCGCGCCGAAGACGCCGCGGCCGGCCGGCGACGACGCGAGCCAGAAGCCGTAGATGAGCAGGCAGGGCATGATCGCGTCGTTCGTGTTCGCGCTCGAGATGTACTGCGTGAACGGATACGCGGCCCACGAGAACGCGAGGACGGCGCCGAGGCGCGCGCCGCCGAAGCGCAGGCCCACGAGCCATAGCCCGAGGATCGAAAGCAGGTCGAAGAGCCTCGACGTGAAACGAACCGCCGGCAGCGTGTCCCACTTGCCGCTCCAGCCGAACGCGAGATAGCCGGGCAGGTACGCCTCGTAGGCGACCGGGCCGTACGTGTCGCCCTGCGGGTTGGCCGACTCGCAGCGCCCGTTCGTCTGGATCCGGTCGCGGATCTCGCCGTCGGCGTCCTTCGATCCGCAGGCCTTGAGGCTGTCCTCGACCGGGAAGTGCCCGTACGGCGACTGGCCTTGGGCGATCCGCTCCGCGCCGACCAGCTTCAGCAGGTGGCGCAGGACCTCGGCGTCGTGAACCAGCGAGTCGACGTAGAACCGGCCGAGGTAGGCGCGCGGATTGACCGGGTTGTCCACGGCGCAGAGGTCGGGGCGCGCCCGGAAGCCCGATTCGATCCGCCCGATGGTGCCGGGGAACGCCCCGCCCCCGTGGGCAAAGCAGATCCTAAGGCGGGGCAGGCGCTCCAGCACGCCGCCGAAGATCACGCAGCAGATGGCGAGCGCGGTTTCCGCCGGCATCCCGACG
>Ga0209807_1001497_pt1 | contig 11098 bp, 15 predicted proteins | sample GraSoiAngelo_154_FD_186168 | JGI IMG/M metagenome (GOLD analysis project Ga0209807, IMG submission 186168) | Grasslands soil microbial communities from the Angelo Coastal Reserve, California, USA - 14_1009_13_20cm (SPAdes) (version 2) | ecosystem: Environmental > Terrestrial > Soil > Grasslands ... | reverse complement strand
GACGATCTGGAGCCCGTCCGCCAGCTCGCGGCCGAGCCGATAAAGGGGAAAGCCCGTCTCTTCGCGCCGCGCCCCACGGTTCGTTTCCGCACCGACATGGGTTTCCCGCAGCCCGCGAAGTCAGGCAAGAACTACCGGATGACCGGCGCGACGATCGTGACGTACCGCCAGGTCGAGAGGCCGACCGGCGAGAAGGCTCAGGTCAATATCGACTCCGGCCAGAACCCGCCGGATGGCGTCCTGGTGTCGTACTGGCTCCGCGACAAGCCCGAGGGCGACGTGACCCTGACCTTCATGGACGCCAAGGGCAAGCAAATCCGTCAGTTCAAGAGTGCTCCGCCCGAGCCCAAGGAGAAGGAAGAGAAGGTACTCACACCGGAGCAGCGTCGCAGCGAAGATTTGAAGAAGTCGAAGGAGCCGAAGGTCGCGAAAGAGGCCGGGCTCAATCGCTTCGCTTGGAACATGCGCCAGCCCGACGCCGCGCGTGTCGAGGACGACCCGACATGGGAATCCGCAGAGGCGACGCTCGCCGGCCCGGTCTCGGCCCCCGGTCAGTACCGCGTTCGTCTCGAGGTGGGCGGCGAACGTCACGAAGTCGCGTTCGAAATTCGCAAGGACCCGCGCGTTTCGGCGACCCAAGCGGACCTCGACGCGCAGTTCGCGCTGCGGATGCGCATCCGCGACAAGCTCACCGAGGTGCACGAAGCGATCAACGGGATCCGCGCCCTTCGGACGCAAGTCGAGGGGTGGGAGAAGCGTGCCGAGGGAAGCGCCGGTGCTCGCGTGCGACGGGGCGCAACCTCGCTCAAGACGAAGATCGCCGCGGTCGAGGAAGAGCTCATCCAGGTGAAGGCGAAGAGCCGCCAGGACACGCTCAACTACCCGGCCAAGCTGAATCTCAAGATCGGTGGTCTCGCCATGTCCGTTGGGGGCGCCGACTTCGCCCCGACGAAGGCGATGTACGACGTCTTCGACGATCTCTCGAAGCGTGCCGAGACGCAGCTCGTGAAGTGGCGCGCGATCGCGAAGACTGACGTGCCGGCCTTCGACAAGCTCGTCCGGGGATCCGGCGTGCCTGCGGTCAGCGCGGTACGCGAGAAGAAGCGCGAAGCGCGGACGGAGCTGCGGAGGGCGGCGGCGCACTAGGGGCGACGACAAACGTGAGCCGCACGATCCTGCACGATGCCGCCCTTGCGGACGGCTCGTCCGATTCGCTGCGGCTCGGCGTCAGCATCGCGATGGCCGAGGGTCGGATCGAAGCGATCGGCGCAAACGACGAGATCGACCAGGCCGGTGCGGCCGTGATCGATGCGGGCGGCGCGGTAATCGTGCCGGGCCTGGTCGACTGCCACAGCCATCTGACCATGCAGGGTGGCAGCCACTGGATCGCTCGCGGCGACGATCCGCCGCCAGTGCTTCGCCAGGTCGCGCGGGACAACGCGAAGCGCCTCGTGCAGGCCGGCGTGTTGTGGGCTCGCGACGTCGGCGCTCCGATGGCCGACGGTCGTCCCATCTCGCTCGACGTCCGCGAGGAGCTCAAGGGCAAGGCCGGAACCCCGTACATCCGCGTCGCCGGAACCTGGATCGGGAAGACCGGTTATCCCGACATGTGGGTCACCACCGATGACGATGGCTTGAAGGACGCGGCGCTCGCACAGCTCGACCTGGGCACCGATCTCGTGAAGATCTACATGGACGCGCCCGGCGGCGCGAAGGAGTCGCCGTTCAGCGTGACCGCGCTGAAGGCGGCGACCGATGCGGTACACGCTCGCGGGGCGAAGGTCGCGTGCCACTCCGGGTATCTCGACGGCGCGCGCGTCGCGGCTCTGGCCGGCGTGGACTCGATCGAGCACGGCATGGAGCTCGACGATGACATCGCCCGAACGATGAAGAAGAACAACGTGACTCTCACATCCACGCTTTCGGTCTTCGCGTCATGGGAGACCTTCGCCAGAACGACCGCCATCGAACGCTTCACGACGGAAGACGGCCGACGGCGGATCGCGAATCGCAAGGAGGGCGCGTACGCCGCGGTTGCCGCTGCCAGGCGCGCGGGTGTCCGGATCGCGACCGGGTCGGACTTCGGCGGAGGCTCCGTTCGCGCGGGCCAACTCGCCTGGGAGGTCGAGCTGCTGGTCGCCGCCGGGTCGACCCCGCGTGAGGCGCTCGTCGCCGCGACGCGAGCCGGCGGCGAGCTGCTCGGGGACGATCACGCCGGGCGCATTGAGAAAGGCATGCCCGCGGACCTCGTGCTCGTACACGGCGATCCGCTTTCCGATGCGCGCGCGCTCTGGCGGGTGTGGGCCGTGTTTCAGGGAGGCACGCGCGTCGCCTAACCGGGGCGGGCTTAGCTCCCGGGGTTTGCTCTCGTGGCTTTGGAAACGTGTGCAGGCAGGTCGCGCCCAAGCTTTTCGCCCAGCCAGTGAGCGGTCGCGACGAGCTTGTCGAGGTCGATCCCGGTTTGGATTCCCATGCCTTTGCACATCCAGACCAGGTCTTCCGTCGCCAAGTTTCCACCTGCCATCTTCGCAAAAGGCGAGCCCCCGATTCCGCCGACGCTTGCGTCAAACGCTGTGACGCCTTCGCTCATCGCCGCCAGCACATTCGCGAGCGCCTGTCCGTAGGTGTCGTGGAAGTGGAACGCGACCTTCGCTATCGGAACGTCGGCGCGGCGCAGCGCCGCAAGCACGGCGCTCACCTCGCCGGGCGTTCCGACACCGATGGTGTCGCCGAGCGAGATCTCGTCGCATCCGAAGTCGAGCAGCTGCAGGCTCAGGTCCGCCACCATGGCGGCGGCGGTGGGGCCGTCCCACGGGTCGGCGATGACCATCGAGAGATATCCGCGGACGCGGAGGCCCGCGTTCTTGGCTTTCTTGATCACCGGACCGTAGCCGGCGATGGCTTCGTCGCGCGAGCGGTTCAGGTTCTTGCGCGAGTAGCTCTCGCTCGCGGACGCGAAGACCGCGATGTCGCGTACGCCGGACGCGAGTGCGCGGTCGAGGCCGGCCGCGTTCGGCACGAGCGCGGTGTAGCGGACGCTCGGACGCGGGGTGAGTCGCTTCATCAGATCCTCGGCATCGGCGAGCTGGGGAACGGCCTTCGGGCTCACGAAGCTCGTCGCCTCGATCGCCGCGTGACCGGCGTCGGCGAGCCGCTCGAGCAATTCGAGCTTCACATCCGTCGAGAGGGTGCGATCTTCCGCCTGAAGACCGTCGCGCGGCGCGACCTCCACGATGGTGATGCGCTCCGGTCTGGAAAGCGGCACGTCGCGTATCGTCGCACGGATGCAGCGACCGAAAGGCAACGATGTGCGGCGCGCGACGTTTGACGGACCGCCCGAGCTCGCGGCGTTTTTCCGGAACGGGCGGCTCGAAACGATCCCCGCCGCACGCGATCGGAGGCAGGCGGTTCTCGCGCACCTGGCCGAGAGGTTCGAGCCGGGCCGCGAGTACGGCGAGGACGAGGTCAACCGCATCCTGCAGGGCGTGCACGCCGATCACGCCACGCTTCGCCGCTATCTGATCGATGCCGGCTTGCTTCGGCGCGAGCGTGGCGTGTACCGCAGGGCCTGATGGAATTTCAGGAGGTCGTCCGCAAGCGAAGGATGATCCGCAGCTTCGAGGACCGGCCGATCCCGCACGAGATCGTCGAGCGGATCGTGGCCAACGTGCAGAAAGCTCCCTCCGCCGGATTCAGCCAAGGCTGGGGCTTTCTCGTGCTCGAGGGAAAAGAGGACACCGCGCGCTACTGGGATGCGAACTGGCCGCCGGACCGCCGCGCCGAGTGGGGCTGGCCGGATCTCTTCAACGCGCCCCTGCTCATCGTGTGTCTCAGCAACAAGACGCAGTACCTCGCGAGATACGCTGAACCGGACAAGGGTTGGACGGACATGGACGAGAAGCGCTGGCCCGTGCCGTACTGGGACATCGATACCGGGATGGCCGCTCTCCTCGCTCTCCTCACCGCCGTCGACGCGGGACTCGGCGCGGTCTTCTTCGGAGTCTTCGATCAGGCGACGCTACGGCGGACGTTCAATATTCCGGACGAGTACACAGCGGTGGGCGTGGTCGCGGTGGGGTACGCGAAACCGAAGGATCGTCCCTCGCCATCGCTCAAGCGTGGGCACCGAGCGGCGGCGGACGTCGTGCGCCGGAGCCGTTGGTCCTAGTTACCTACTAACGGCGCGCGAGCCGGCCTTCGCGAACAACGCCCGCATCTCGCGATTGAAGGCGGGGATGTCGTCAGGCTTGCGGCTGGTCACCCAGTTCTTGTCGACGATGACTTCCTGATCTTCCCACTGGCCGCCCGCGCAGCGGATGTCGTCCTGCAGCGTGTAGAAGCTCGTCAGACGACGATCCTTCACGAGGCCGGCAGATACGAGGAGCCAGGGGGCGTGGCAGATCGCGGCGATCGGCCTACCGGCCGCATCGATCTGCTGCACGATGTCACGCGCGTCGATATCCATGCGCAGCTTGTCCGCGTTCAATGCGCCGCCCGGAAGCATGACCGCGTCGAACTCCTCCGGCTGCGCGTCCTTGAGCAGCATGTCGACCGCGAACCGATCGTCCTTCTCGTCATGACTCATGCTCTGGATCTGTGGTTTGGGCGCGAGCAGAACCGTATCCGCGCCCGCCTCCTCGAGGGAGAGCCGCGGAAGCGTGAGCTCGATCTTCTCGACGCCGTCCGTCGCGAGGATCGCGACACGTATGCCTTTCAGGGGCAGGTCCGCCATGGCCACACCTCCAGTCGGCGCCGACGCCGCAAGCAAGATGCCTGGATCAGATCAGCCGGAGTAACGCAACTGCAACGACGCCCGCGATGACGCCAGCGAGCAGGCTTCGCCGCCAGGCGACTACCGCGATGACGAGTGCAGCAGCGAGCGGCTCGGAGCCGCGTGTCAGCGTGCCGCCCGGGGCGACGACCGCTGGCCCGATAAGCGCCCCAATGATCGCGACCGGGAGCGCCTCCAGGTACCGCCGTGCCACGGGCGGAACGCGTCCGCCGAGCGTCAGGGCCAACGGCAACGAGCGCGTGAGGTAGGTGACGAGGGCGGAGCCGACGATCGCGATCCAGATCACCGGCGGAGGAAGACCGCGATCAGCGGTGCCAGCGCCCCGGCCGTGATCACCGCGACGGTGGACGCTCCCGCGAGGGCCAGAACGCCCGCGACCAGTGCGGCGACGATCGCGATGATGACGTCGGCGAGGTGGCGGATCGCGAGGACCACGATCCCAATGAACGTCGCAGTGATCGCAAAGTCGACGCCCAGCCGACGCGGGTCTCCGATCGCCGCGCCGACGACGATGCCGATGACCGTCGCGACGTTCCAAAGAAGGAACAAAGCGATAGCGAACGTGAAGTAGTAAGCGAGGCTGCGGCCGCCCCGCCTAAAGTGTCCCGTCGCCATCGCAAAGCTCTCGTCGGTGAGGAAGAACGCCGCGAACAGGCGCCGCGCCAGTGACAACCGCTGGAGCTGCGGTCGGAGCGAGGTCGCCATCAGCAGGTGACGCAGGTTGATGAAGAGGACGCTCGCGATGACCACCGGCGCCGGCGCCGCCTGGGAGAAGAGCTGCACCATCGCGAACTGCGAGGCGCCGGCGAAGACGAGAAGGCTCATCGCGATGATCTCGAGCGGCTCGAGCCCCGATTGCCTCGCGACGACCCCAAAGGTGGTGCCGACCAAAAGCGTAGTGCCCATGACGGGCCAGCCCTCGCCCATGGCGAGCCGTGCGGCATCGCGGTCCTGGCTCGAGAGCTCGATCAGTCGGAATCCGCCTCGAATTCGGCAAGGCGCTGGCCACGTTCGACCTGCTGCCCGACGTTCGCCAGGACGCGGGTGACCTTTCCATCCGCGGGTGCCTCGACGCGCAGCTCCATCTTCATTGCCTCGACCACGAAGAGAAGGTCGCCGCGACGGACGCGCCGATCGGCGACCGCTTGGGCGGCGATGACCAGGCCAGGCATCGGCGCCGCGACTTCGGCGCCGGCCGCCGCTTCGATCTGGCGCTCGCGGGGACCCGTCTCGATCTCCCACGTCGTTCCGCCGACGCTCGTCCACACCATGCCGTCGCTCGCCGCGGCGGCAGCATGGGAACCGTCGACGAGCCAGCGGTGCGCCTCGTCGCGGGCCGCGACGCGGTGGCCCGCATACATGTACGGCCCGCTTCCAAGGAGACGCACGGCCTGTTCGCGCGCGCCTTCGCGGAGGACGATCGTCGTCGCGCTGCCCTCGCCGATGCGCCAGGCGCCGGTGCTGGTCCACGGATCGCCGCGATCGCGCGCGGCTGACGCGACGGCCGCGGCGGCGACCGCGTACGCCTCGTGCGGCGCGGGCGGCGACTCCGGGACAAGCTCAGGCAGGACCGATTCAACGAGGCCTGTGTCGACCTGCGTCCCCGGCTCGACGAACTTGCGAACGAGGGCGCGCAGGAAGCCGAGATTTGTCCGCACGCCGAGCACCTCGGTCTCCTCGAGCGCGCTCGCGAGCCGGCTCAGGGCGCCGCCGCGATCGTCTCCGAGCGCGATGACCTTCGCCAGGAGCGGATCGTAGTGACGTGTGACCACGTTGCCTTCTTCGTAGCCGGCATCGACGCGGATGCCCGGACCTTCGGGCCAGCGTACGTGAACGAGCCGGCCGGTCGAGGGCAGAAAGCCCGCAGCGGGGTCCTCCGCGTAGATCCGCGCCTCCACCGCGTGCTGCCTGCCGTGTTGTTTTCGTTGGGCGCCGAGCGCTTCGCCGAGCGCGATCCGCAGCTGCTGCTCGACGAGGTCCACGCCGTAGACCATCTCGGTGACGGGATGCTCGACCTGCAGGCGAGCGTTCACTTCGAGGAAGTAGAAACGGCCTTCCGGGTCGACGACGAACTCGATCGTGCCGGCATTCCGGTAGCCGGCCGCGCTCGCGATCGCGATCGCCGCCGCCGCCATGCGGTCACGCGTGGCGTCGTCGACGGTCGGGGCGGGAGCTTCCTCGACGATCTTCTGGTGGCGCCGCTGCGCCGAGCAGTCGCGGTCTCCTACCGTGATAACGGTCCCGTGGGTGTCGGCGAGCACCTGCACCTCGATGTGCCGCGGCCGCTCGACGAGCCGCTCGAGCAGGATTCGCTCGTCGCCAAATGCGGCGGTCGCGATGCGTCGGGCGCGTGCGAGCGCGTCGCGAAGCTGCGACTCCTCGCGCACCGTTTGCATCCCGATGCCGCCACCACCGGCGACCGGCTTGATCATCACGGGGTAGTGGACCGACCGCGCCGCCCGGAGGAAGGCCTCATCGCTCTGATCGTCTCCGCGATATCCCGGCACGACCGGCACCTTCACGCGCTCCGCGATCGTCTTCGCCTCCGCCTTGTCGCCGAGGCTCCTCAGAACCGTCGGTGGAGGCCCTACGAACCGGATGCCCGCGGCATCCACGGCGCTCGCGAATTCCGGTCGCTCCGCAAGGAATCCATATCCCGGATGCACGAGGTCGGCCTTCGCCTCTCGCGCTGCCGCAATGACACGGTCTATCGCGAGGTACGACTCGGTGGCGGACGCCGGACCGATGCGGATCGCGGCATCGGCTTCGCGCACGAAGGGCAGTTGAGCGTCTGCGTCGGAGTAGACGGCCACGGTGCGCAGACCCATCCTCTGGGCGGTCCGGAAGATGCGTCGCGCGATCTCACCACGGTTCGCGACGAGAAGCGTCGTCACCAGCGCGGATCGCGCCGTTCGAGAAATGCGCGCAAACCTTCCTGCCCCTCGTGGCCGACGCGGATCTCGGCGATGCGCTTGATCGTGAGCTCGGCGACTTCGTCAAGAGGCCGTCCCTCGACTTCACGGACGAGTCGCTTCGCGGCGTTCACCGCCTTCGGACCGCCCGCGACGATCGCGTCGAGCACCCTCCCGACCGCGGCGTCGAGGTCGGTTGGCTCGACGAGCCTTTCCACGAGGCCGATCTCGTGCGCGCGCTTCGCGTCGATCCGCGAGCCGGTCACGAACAGTGCGGTCGCACGCGCCGCTCCGATCTTCCGTACCACATAGGGCGAGACCACCGCTGGGAGAATGCCGAGACGCGTCTCCGTGAATGCGAAGCTGGCCTCGGTCGAAGCGACGGCGATGTCCGCGACCGCGACCAGGCCCGCACCGCCCCCGATCGCCGCACCCTGCACGCGCGCGACGAGAGGCATCTCCAGCTCGTAGAGCGCGCGAAACATTCCCGCGAGCGCTTTCGAGTCGGCGACGTTGTCGTCGAGAGAGTAGTCAGCCATCCCGCGCATCCACTCGACGTCCGCGCCGGCGGAGAACGTATCCCCTTCGCTCTGCAGCACCACGGCTCGTGAGGAACGAGCGACTCGCCGAGTTGCGGCGGTGAGCTCGGCGACGACTGCCGCATCGAACGCGTTCTTGCGATCCGGCCGCCCGATGGTGATGTGCGAAATCCCGCGTGAGTCCGTGCTCAGCGTGACTATCTCGCTCATCGCGCGAACTCTAGACGCCGAGCGTCTCAGTTACTTGTCGGGTGGGGTCAAGTGCAGCGTCCGCGAAGGTGTGCGGTAGCTCGCCGAGCTCATGATCTGGTCGAGTCGCTCCGCGATCCGGTGGGTCACGCCGAGCTCGCGAAGAACCGAGGCCGCGATTCCGTCTTGGTCTTCGACAAGCGCACGCAGTACGTTCTCGGTGCCGACGAACGGCTCTCCGGTGTGCACCCGGCCGATTTCGGCCGCGCGCTCAAGGACACTTTTCATTCTTGGTGACGTTCTCGCCTCTTGCATTCTTCACCCCTCTAATGGAACGACAGCTCGCCCGCGCGAATCGGCACAACGAGCCAATTCTCGCGCGGCGGGAGAGGGCAGCGCCATGCATCGTTGTACGCGCAGTAGGGGTTGTAAGCGCGATTGAAGTCGAGCTCGAAGCGGCCGTCTCCCAGCGGCTCCGCTTCGACGTAGCGGCCCGCACCGTAGGTCTCGCCCCCGCTTGTCGAGTCGCGGAATGGGATGAAGAGTCCGTCGCCCTGCGAGAACGCGACAAGGCTGGCGCGCTCGCCGCCCACGTCGAAACGCACCTTTCCCGCACGAGGCAGATGTTCGGTGGAGCCATCGCTCATCTCGACCTCTTCGACCGCGCCTGCCCCCTCGGGATCGACCGTCACCGTGAATCGGAGCGACGAGTCGTCGGGGAAGTAGCGCAGACCCTCGAAGTGGGCGCGCTGGTCCACCGTGAGCGGCGAATCGTGTGCGTGCCCGAAGTAGTGGTCCTTTTCGTGTCGCAGCTCTTGTACGTTCATGAGCGCAACAACAGGCGCGCCTTCACCCGCATTCCGCGACCTAGACTCGCCGCGTGCTCCGGCCACGCCTCTGGGTAAGTCTCGTGCCATACGGGATCGGCCGGACCAAGCCGAATCACTACCTTGAGATTTTGAAGACCGTGTGGGACAACCGCCACGACCTTCCGTACGCGTGGCGGATCCTCTCGAAAGGCGTGTGCGACGGCTGCGCGCCCGGCGTCGCCGGCTTTCGCGATTGGACGATGGACGTCGTGCCGATCCGCGCCGGGAACGTTCAAATGTTCTGGCCGGAGGCGAACACGCTCATCGCCCAGGGCCGGCGCGACGCGGTTTCCGGCGTTCCCGACTACAACGCGGTGGTCGAGATCTCGCGCGGGTGAGCCGGCCCTCGGGGATCCTTCTCGCGGGCGGTGCCTCGCGACGGTTTGGTCGGCAGAAGATCGTCGAGCCGCTCGATGGCGCGCCGCTTTTTCACCGGCCGCTCCGTGCACTCATCGACGTCTGCGACGACATTGTGATCGTGCTTGCACCCGACGCTCTCGAATTGGCGCTTCCGGACGGAGCAGAGAGGGTGTCATTCGTGCGTGACCCGGTCGCATACGAAGGACCCCTCGCGGGTGCGCTGGCGGGACTCGAACGGGTTCGCGGTGAAACAGCCTTGCTTGTCGCGGGGGACATGCCTGGCGTGAGCGCTGCGCTTCTCACCCTTATGGCCGGACATGCGACCGGCCCGCATCGAAACGCGGTCGTGCTCACCGATGAAGGCGGCCGGCGCCCGATTCCGGCGGCCCTGGCGGTCGCGCCTTCGCTCGCTCTCGCGCGGAAGCTTCTGGAAAGCGGCGAACGAAGGCTCCGTGCGCTCATCGAGGGTCTCGAGGCGGAAGGGCTGCCGGTGACGGTCTGGAGCATGGTGGATCGGGAGGGTGCGTGGCGCCACGACGTAGATCTCCCGGGCGATCTTCCGAGGGGACGTGACTAGGCGGCGCTGCCCCGGTCCAGGCGATCGAACGCGCGCCCGATGTCCTTGAGGATCTCCGCGTTGATGTCTGAGGCCAGCTTGTAGCGAACGATGTTCCCCTTGCGCGATGGCTGGACCACGTCAGCCTCGCGGAGCACGCGGAGGTGCTGACTCGTCGCCGAGCGGCTGCGCCCGAGGATGCGGGCGAGGTCGCTCGCCGCGAGCTGGTTATCGCGGAGGGCGCGCACGATCTTGAGGCGCGTCCCGTCGCAGAGCACGTCCAGGAGACGTCGCATCCGGCGCTCGGACATCGGCGACAGCGTTTGTCGCTCCGCGGTCGCGACCGCGACGGGGTCAATCGGCTGGGAATTCAGCGGTTCCATGGCCCTCAACCAAGCTTGTCGTAGTGGCCGCTGCGTAATGCATCGGTCGTGCCCGTCACCGATGCATTTACGTGGCCGGTTGAGCCGCTCCGCAAGTTGCCAATTCGTTACCTCGTAGATATGAAGGGGCTGAATGAGGAAGATCGTGGTTTTGGACGACGATCAGGCCATCCTCGATCTCCTGCAAACGGTCTTGACGGATGCCGGCTACGAGACGATCCGCGCAACCGGGCCGGAGGCGATCCCGGAGAACGCGACCGCCGATCTGATCATCACGGACCTCGTCCCCGTGAAGTCGTATCAGCGCGAGCCAGCTCTCGACTGGGTCTCGTCGCTGCGGACGCGCTTCCCTGGCTCGCCGGTTTTCGTTCTCACGGCGCACCGTTCCGCCGCCGCGGAGGCTGACATGCTCGGAGCGAACGCGATCATCACGAAACCGTTCGAGATCGACGCGCTGCTCACGAGGATCGACGAGCTGTTCAGCTAGGTGTGAGGACT
>Ga0209807_1001496_pt1 | contig 11107 bp, 11 predicted proteins | sample GraSoiAngelo_154_FD_186168 | JGI IMG/M metagenome (GOLD analysis project Ga0209807, IMG submission 186168) | Grasslands soil microbial communities from the Angelo Coastal Reserve, California, USA - 14_1009_13_20cm (SPAdes) (version 2) | ecosystem: Environmental > Terrestrial > Soil > Grasslands ... | reverse complement strand
GCTGGAGGTAGATCGCCGACATCTGCGGACCCTGAGTCCGCGCTTGGCCACGTGAAGCCGCCGGACGAGGACAAGACCGAGCCCGAACTTGTTGGCGGCGTGTCTGGCGTTACCGCCGGCATCACAGGGGACTGACGATCAGCCGGCGCGGGCGAACCCCTGCTGTCAAGCCAGATCTTCTCGAATCACGGCGTTCGATTCCGCCGTAAGCGGCTTCAGGGCAGGAGAAGCCGACCGAGCCCACCGATATGCGAGCTCGGTCGGCAGATCACGAACTTACTTACAGGCGCCGGCGTCCCAGGTATACCCAGCCCGCTCGCAGTCTGACTTGGTCGCGTATGACCCTGGCGAGGCGCTTGGCGAGCCGCTAGACGAGGAGGAATGCCGGGCACAGCCGGCCACGAGCCCCAACAGCATTAGCGATACCGCAAGAACTTTCATAGTCTCAGCCTCCTTCTCCTTGGAGGCGAGCAACTTACGGGCCTGCGGTCAGGCAGCGGTGCGGAGCCATACTCGCACTGACCGGATCGCCGCGCGGATCGTCTCCTCCGAACCAGAGATCGAAAATCTCGATCCCTTGAGCAGAGTCGTCGTTTCCAGGCGGCAGTCATGCGCTTTGCACCATTCCGCGATGGTCTGCTTGAGGTCGTACCCGTATGGGCCGAAGTAGATGAAGTCGTAATGGTTCATGTTGCTGCTCCTGCGGGTGGGGAAAATGTTTCTTACTCGATGTGACAATCTCCAAGACCCTGTTGAGCAATCGAAGTGCCGCACCGCAGCCACGTCATTTCGCTGATGCTCGTCGCGGAACGCGACACTGATGACGTCAACTGTCACGTGGATGTCGGCGTTCTGAGCGAGCATCCGAGCCTACCACCCCTTGACCAACGACTGGGCGATGTGCCGGTTCTGGTCTGACGACTAACTCATCTGTCCTTGTGGTGCTGGCGGCAGCTCAGACACGCCGGACGCGTCGGCGACGGCCGCGTCCTGAGGGGGCGCGATCGGAGATGCAGACCTATCCCGTTGTTTGGTATTCGACTCGCCCCGCTTCCGTGACCCGTCGAGACGCGTCGAGAATCTCCAGCGAGACGAGATCACCGACGGCGTCGTAGTCCAGGATCACGCCGGGCTTGTCCTCGTCGCTCTCCGCGACGGCGACCCCGTCCTTCAGTACCACACTGAGCGTATCCGTCCGACGGTCGTAGGTGATCTTCACGGCTAATCCCTCCAGTACTTGTTCACCCTGGTCGTCCGGTAGACGGTGACGACCTCGGCGGGCCGTCGGTCAATATCTATGACCACGCGTACAAGATACATCTTCGGGGGCCTTCCCATGGTGACTCGCGACTGCAGAACGACTCGCCCGTCACGCACCGGGAAGCGCTGCTCCGGCGCGGCGACGACGTGCTGGACCAGGCCGTCCGTGACGTCTCGGCGTTGCATCTCGAGCCTGGCGTGGCCGGAAATCACGAACTCTCCGATCGGGTCGGAGCGCATGCCAAGCCACTAGCGCGTTGGTCCGACGCGCGACAATGTCCAAAGATTGATACGCGCTCACTGTGCTGAAGCAGATGCGAACTCTTCAACGCGCGCCACCGCTTCGTGGATCTGTCTGGATTTGTCGCTTGACTCCGCGGCGTCGGCTCTGGCAGTGTCGCGCGGCTAACGCGCGTGACGGCGGCCTCGCGATTGTAGAAGTGCGCATGTGGAGGAGCGATGCGTCGACTGGTGACTCTGCTTTCCGTGGTTCTCGCGGTTCTTGTGATCGGTCCGATGCACGTCATGGCCCAGCCGTCGACGGCGGGCGGGCTCACCGCGCTGCCGCCGACGAACTTCGGACCGAATCTGCTCCAGAACTCAGACTTCGAGACGCTGAGTGGTGGCCTGCCGGTCGCGTGGAGTTCCGGAGCGGGCTGGAGCGCCGATCAACTGGTCGTGCATTCGGGCCGCGTGAGCTATCGGCGCGAACCCGGTGCGGATACCTCGGCCCAGACGGTGCAGTTGAAGGCCGGAACGTACCTGCTCAACGCGTGGATCAAGAGCGATGGCCTTGGCAGTGGCTCGACGAGCGGGGCCCGGCTGACGCTCGATTTTCGGCCGGGCGGCATCAATGCCTGGCGGCCCTCGGAGGTCATCAGCGGGACGAACGACTGGCAGCTGTATCAGGTCGGCCCGATCGTGATCGAGACGGACCGGACGGCGGCGGTATGGCTCGAGAACTACAATGGCGCATCCGGAACGGCGTGGTTCGATGACGTCAGTCTGGTGCAGATCCTGCCGCCGCCGGTCGATGTCTTTCTGCTGTATCCCAACTACCGAGGACTGCTCTTCGACGATCAGCCGCAGACCATCCGGCTCGACGTGACCGTGACACCGCCGGGCGGCGACGTCGGCCGCTACACCGTGCGAAGCGTACTGTCCGACGAGACGAGCGGGCGGGTCGTTGCGCAGCAGTCCTTGTCGGCCGCGGCGCACCTGGTCGTGATGCTCGACGGCACCGCGATGCAGTCGGGCCGCAGTTATCTCGCGACCGTCTCGCTCGTCGACCTCTCGACGAACGGCGTCGTGTCGACGTACCCCGCCTATCGCGTGGCGAAGGCCGCGGGGAGCGCCAGGCAATCGATGAACGTCTCGGTCGATGCGAACAATCGCGTCGTCCTCAAGGGCGTGCCCCGATTCGTGCTGGGCGTCTACGACTCCGGGCTCGGCTACGACACGGATCCGACGTTCTGGGACACCACGCTCTGGTCGCCGGCGGGCGACCGACGCCTGAGCGGTCTCAATATCAACATGTACCTGAACTACCACTATGGGCAGGCGCCGGCCGATGCGATGGCAGCGTTGATGGACAGCCTGCAACAGCACGGGGTCATGTATCTGCAGACCGGCAACTGCTTCGACAAGTACCCGGCCGATCCGACGTTTCCCATCGACAGCTCGGACACCTATGTCCGCACCCTCGGCGCCCACGCGGGCAGCGCCGGCTACTACACCATCGACGAGTGCCTCTCGTCATTGCAGCCCGGAGCCTTCAGCCAGTACCAGCGGCTGCGCACGCTCGACCCGGGCAGCATGACCTTCGCCGCGCTCCTGGGGGAACCCGAGATCGCCCTGTGGCGTGACAGTGCGGACGTGCTGGCCAGCGATCCCTATCCGCTGTTCGGCGCCGAGCCGACCGGCGGCTACGATCTGGCGCAGGTCGGGGAGTGGACCGCGCGGACGCGCAAAGCCGTGAAGGATGCGCGACCGTTCATGGCCGTTCTGCAATTCTTCCAGTTCACCTCGCAGGGCCGATACCCGACGCTCGCGGAGATGCGCAACATGGCGTACACGGCGATCGTCGAGGGGGCGAAGGGACTCATGTGGTGGAGCCTCGGCGAGGGCGCGCTCGAGAGCGTGTGCGAGAGCGGCACCATCTGGTGTTCGCAGCGGGCTCAGCTCATGAATCGGCTCGCGGCGGTGGTGAGCGAGGTCGCGTCGCTGGAGCCCGTCCTGCTCGAAAACGACACGACGCTGTCGTGGGGCGCCGTGACGCGCGTGACCGTGAACGGAGCGGGTCGGGCCACGTCGTCGATCGGGACGAAGGTCAAGCACGATGACAAGTCGACCACGGATCCGTACCACGTGTTCGCCTACAACACCACGCCGGACTACGATCCCGGCGTGGCGTCGCCCTCGGCGACGGCGCAGTTCACGCTGTCGGCGGTCCCGAAGTCCATCACGGTCCACGGTGAGAATCGCGCGATCGCGCCGACGCTGACCGCGAGCGGCGCGACCTTCACGGACACGTTCGGTCCCTTCGAAGCGCACGTCTACGTGATCAGCTACTGACCCCCCTCAGCTACTGACCCCCCCTCAGCTACTGACCCCCCTTGACAGGTCGGTTGCCCGCGCTGTATTCGGGCGGCACTCAGCTGTACGTGGGCGCGGTGCGGCATTCGAGAACTGGACGCAAACGGCAAGGGTCTGCGAGGGAGGAACCATGTTGATATCGCCCAAGCGGGTGTTGACAGGCGTGGCGTTGGCGGTCGTGGCGACGGCGGCGGCGGGATACGTCCTGGCCGACGATCGCGGTTCCGGCATCAGCCAGAGCGGCGAACAGCGAAACATGCGTCGGGTGGGACACGTCGATCTGCAAGGGCGGGCGTCGTACCAGCCGAACGTCATCGTCTATCCGGATAAAAGGACGATCGCGTTCGCGGGCACGCACGGCGGCAGCCGGCCCAACCCGCTCAAGGTCGGCTCCCCGGTGGAGCCGAACGGCACGATGATCATCGACGTCACCCGTCCGGATCGACCGGTGGAGACAGCCCATATCCCGGTCCCGGTCGCGGGAGGTCAGGCACAGATGGCGCGCATGTGCCTCGGCTCCGACTTGCCAGGCGGCATTGACGGCCACGTCTACCTCTTGCGCAACATCCAGGGGAACACGGCGCAACGATCGGGGTACGAGATCTGGGATGTGACCGACACGAGGAACCCCTCGCCGGTGGCCGCGTTGACCGGCATTCGCAGCACGCACAAGCTCTGGTGGGAGTGCACGACCGGGATCGCCTACATGCCGGGTAGCAAGTCGACGCCGCCCCTCTGGCGAACCTCCCAGTCGATGGTCGTCTACGACTGGAGCCATCCTCCCGCCGCAGTGACCGGCTCCGTGGCCCCGATATACCCGTCGTACCCGACATACATCCGCACGTACGGCCTGGTCGGTTCGCAGCCGGCTGGAACCGGAGGAGTGCCCAACTCGCTTCACGGGCCGATCTCGACGTTCGAGCATCCGCAGTTCGGCAAACCGCTGGCGCGCGCCGCGGGGCCAGACGACGTGGTCGGCAACCGGATCTATCTCGCGTGGGGGGTCGGCGACGACGGCGCTCTCCAGATCGTGGACCGCAAGAAGCTGCTGCCGGCTACTCACGGCGGGAGCTGGAACGGCCTGAATCCCGACACACCGAGCAACGCCGAGATCGAGGCGGCGCAGACCGGTCTGCTCTACATGTCAGGCGATCAAGGCGGTCACACCAGCATGCCGGTCTTCGGGCTGACGCCGGCGAGCTATGCGAAGTTCACCGAGTTCAAGACGCGCGACATCGTGCTGCTCGCGTCCGAGGCGACGGCCAACCTCTGCCAGGAAGCGCCGCACTGGAGCTTCGTCGTGGACGTCACGGTGGAGAACTCGAAGACCGCGCCGCCGGGCACGCGGATCGAGCAAAGTCCGTGGCAAGGGCCGATGGTCCTCTCGACCATGTGGGTCGACCCGCGCCTGGGCGAGAAATATCCTCGCGGCAACTACTGCACGCGGGGAGCCCGCTACGGCGTGCATTCGAGCGAGGAGAACTTCCGCAATCCGTTTTACGGCAGGGTGACGTTCCTTGCGTACTTCACCGGCGGCGTGCGCGCGTGGGACATCCGCGAGCCGCAAGGGCCGGTCGAGGTGGGCTTCTATGTCCCGGAATCCAATGCCAACACCACCCAGCCGGACGGCTACATGACGAACAACGTCGAAGTCGACAATCGCGGATTCATCTACGCGACGGACCGCAACGGGTCCGGGCTCGATATCCTCGAGCTGCGCGGGAAGGCGAAGAGCATCGGCCTCGGCACGAGTGGCCACGACGGCGACGACGAAGAATGAGCTGAGCTGATCCAGTCTTCGTGGCGAAAGGCGGCCTCCGGGCCGCCTTTTCATTTCTCCTGAATCGGCCCGGTGGCAGGCGCCTAGCCCAGGCTCCCGCGGCGCACGATCGTCCGCCGCAGCGCCGTGCGATAGACGACGCACGGCGATTGCGCTACCGTAGCGTCGCTGGAGAAGGGGCGCGAGGACAGGACCGGCGGCAAACCGCAAGGAGTCCGGCCATGCCGACTTACATCGTCCTCGGAAACTTTACCGACCAGGGGATCCGCAGCGTCAGGGACTCTCTCAAGCGCGAGGACGCTTTCCGCAAGCAATGCGAGAAGGTCGGCGCGCGGGTCACGGACGTCTATCGCACGATGGGCCGCTACGACCTAGCGGCCGTCCTGGACGCTCCTGACGATGTCACCCTCACCTCGCTGCTGTATTCCGTGGGAGCGCTCGGCAACATCCGCACCGAGACCCTGCGCGCGTTCACCCGTCAGGAAACCGACGAGGCCATCGCAAAGATGTAGCTCTACAATGAACTGACCCGACCCCGGCCGCACGCGCCCCGACTCCAGCACGTCCGCGGGTCGGTCAGGTCTTTGAGGACGCATATGATCGTCAGCAGGATGGTGCGGGGGTGGGTTGCCGCCGGGATGCTCGTTGCGGCGCTGGTCGGCTGCGCGACGACCGAGACGCAGCCATCGGCGGCGGTCACGAGCCTTTCGCCCAACGCTCAGCAGTGGTTCAGGATCAACTGGAAGGCGGAACCGGACCGCGATGGCAAGCGCCGGCTGTCTGGTTACGTCGAAAGCGCCCTCGGCGAGACCGTGAAAAGAGTCCAGTTGCTTGCGCAAGCGCTCGATGCCTCCGGCAACGTCGTCGGGCAGCGACTGGAGTGGGGGCCCGAAGTGATTCCGGCCCTTGGCCGCGTTTACTTCGAGATCCCGAAGATGTCGCCAGCCGCCCGGTACCGAGTGACCGTGTGGGCATATGACCGCATCAAGGGTGGCGGGTCGGGATAAACAGCGCTGGGACCAAGGTCCCCCTTAGCGGGCGCGATGGACTGGTTGACCACGCTGACGACCGCGCTAGGATCCGCATGGCTGTCGGGCATCAACCTGTACGCCACGGTGGCGACGCTCGGGCTCCTCCAGCGGCTTGGGCTCGCCCGTCTCCCCGGCGACCTCACCGTCCTGTCCCACGGATGGATCATCGCGCTGGCCGTGGGCCTCTACGTGATCGAGTTCGTCGCGGACAAGATTCCCGTGGTGGACTCGGTGTGGGACGCGGTTCACACGTTTGTGCGTGTCCCGGCCGGCGCGATCCTGGCGGCCTCTGCGTTCGCCGACTTCGATCCGCCGGTGCGCGTCGCAGCCCTGCTTGTCGGCGGCGGCCTCGCGCTCGGCTCTCATGGCGGCAAGGCCGTCACGAGGGTGGCCGTCAACACCGCGGCGCCCGGTGCCGGCGCGGTCGTCAGCGTCGCGGAAGATGCCGTCGCCGTCGGCTCCACGGCATTGATGACGTTCTTTCCGCTCGTGTTCCTCGGCCTGCTGGTCCTCTTACTGATCGGGACGGCGTGGCTGGTCCCTCGAATTGTGCGCACCTTGCGTCGCATCCCGGCGCTGCTCCGAGGCGCCTCGCGTGACGCGTCTACCCCTTCACCGCGCCGGTGAGGGCGGTGACGTAATGCTCGACGAAGAACGAGTAGACGAGGGCGACCGGGATCGAGCCCAGGAGGGCGCCGGCCATGAGCGGGCCCCAGTAGAAGACATCGCCGCGGACAAGCTCGGTGAAGACGCCGATCGGGATCGTCTTCTGCTGCGGTGACGAGAGGAAGACGAGGGCGTAGAGGAACTCGTTCCAGGACAGGGTGAAGGCGAAGATCCCGGCGGAGAGGATCCCGGGGACGGCAAGCGGGAAGCTGATGCGGACCATGGCCTGGATCCGACTCGCCCCGTCGATCCGGGCGCACTCCTCGATCTCGCGCGGAATGGTCTTGAAGTATCCCATCAAGAGCCAGGTGCAGAACGGGATCAGGAAGGTGGGGTACGTGAGGATCACGGCCCACGGCGTGTCGCCGATCCCGAAGGCCTTGACGACGTCACCGAGCGGAATGAACAGCAGGGTCGGCGGCACCAGGTAGGTGATGAAGATCATCGTTCCCAGCGGCGGCGCCCACCGGAACTGCAGGCGCGCCAGCGCGTAGCCCGCGAGCAGCCCGCAGAAGAGCGAGATGGCGGTCGAGACGACCGCGATGAACAGCGTGTTCCACGCCCACCGCAGAAAGTAGGTCAGCGCGAACAGGTCCTCGAAGTGCTTGAACGTGGGGTGCAGCGTGAAGAACGGATTCATCTTGACGTTGTAGAGCTCGACATCGGGACGGATGGACGTGACCACCATCCAGTAGAACGGAAACAGCGTCGCGCCGACCATCAAGGCCAGGGGGATGTGGAACGTGAACGCGCGCTTCAGTGGGCTTCCGTACCGCGCCGCCATCGGTCAGTCGCTCCGCCGGATGTACCAGAGCTGGAACACGATGACGGCGAGGAGGAACGGGAAGAGAGAGAGCGAGATGGAGGCGCCCTGACCGAGCTTGGCCGCCCGCATGGCGATCTCGTAGGCGTAGGTCCCGAAGACGTGCGTGCTGCTGTAGGGCCCACCCCGGGTCAGCACGTAGATGAGCTGGAAGTCGGCGAACGTCGCGATCATCGAGAACAGGACGACCACGAGCATGATCGGCTTGATCAGGGGAAGCGTCACGCGCCAGAATCGCTGCCAGGCGTTGGCCCCGTCGATCTCCGCCGCCTCGTGCAGATCCGGGTTGACGGTCTGCAGGCCGGCCAGCAGCGTGATGGCGAAGAACGGCATGCCGCGCCACACGTTGACGGCGATCAGGCAGCCCATGGCCATCGTTCCGTCGCCCAGCCACAGGATCCGACTGGAGATCAGGCCGGCGTTCATCAGCATCCAGTTGAAGACGCTGAACGTCGCGTCGAACATCCACTGCCAGGCCAGCGTGCTCAGCACCGTGGGGACGATCCAGGGCAGGAGCATGGACGCGCGCACGATCCGCTTGAAGCGGAAGTGGTGGTTCAGCAGCAGGGCCGCCAGCATGCCCAACGCCAGCTTGAAGAAGGTCGCGATGAAGGTGTAGACGAATGTGTTCTGGAAGGCGCGCAGGAAGATCGAGTCGTTGAGGTTCACGCGGAAGTTTTCGAGGCCGACGAAGGCGCCGGGACGGCCGACCACCTTGTCGCTGATCGCCAGCCAGATGCCGAGGACGAACGGGTAGGCGATGAAGAGCGTCAGGATGACGAGCGCGGGCGTGAGGAGCACGCCGGCCAGGATGTGCTCGCGCTCGAGCAGCCGGCCGAGCCCGCCCGGACGGCGAGCCTCCGGCACCGCCACCACGACGGGGACGGGAACGGCGGAGGCGCCCGGACTCGCACGTTCCGCCATTTCGCGTGTGTCCTACGCGTACGCCTTCTTCAGCTCACTTTCGGCCCACTTCGCCGCATCCTCGGGCTTCATGCCCTTGATGGCCTGCGCGTACATGTCCACGAGGATGTATTTCACGAGCGCCTCCGAGGCTTTCCGGCTCGGCGGGCCGGGATACCCGGGCCAGCGGCCGTACTTCGACGCCTCCTTGAAGGGCACGAGCTTGGGGTCCCGCTCCCACAAGGCGTGCTTCTCCCAGTATGGGGTCGGGCCCACGACGTAGCCGTCGTTCGCCGCCATCCACTTGTCGTACTGCGGCCGGTCCATGAACCAGCGCAGGAACTCCTTGGCCACCTGCTGGTTCTTCGAATACTTCATGACCGAGCGACCCTGACCGCCGATGTTGTAGAAGCGTCCGCCCGGCCCCTTGGGCATGTGGCCGTGGTTCGTGACCTTGGCGATGTCGGGGAACTGCCGCTTGGCAACGAAGTAGATGCTCGCGCCATTGATCGTCCCCGAGATCGTCCCGGCCAGATATGCGCGGTTGTTGCTGGAGTCGTCCCACGCGAGCCCGCCCTCGTCGAGGCAGTCCTTCCAGAACGCGACGGTGAACTTCACGGCCTCGATCGTCTCCTTGCTGTTGATGACGACCTTCCCTTTGTCATCGGTCTCGGCGCCACCGAAGCCCCAGGTCACCGAGTAGGCCCAGTTGTTGGGGTCGCCGAGGCTGTGGCCGAAGGCCTGACCGAGCGGGCGGCCTTTCTTCTTGAGCTCGATGCCGACTTTGCGAAGCTCGTCCCAGGTATCCGGGAACTTCGTGGCCCCGGCTTCCTTGAACCAGTCGTCGCGATACGTCCAGGTCGAGGGCACCGAGCACAGCGGCACGGCCTTCCATCGGTTGTCGACGACGCTCACCTTGCGGTTGTGCTCGTAGTAGGCGCCGTCCCGCTTGGCGATCTCCTCGGCCACGTCGTCCACGTCGGCCAGGCCGTCGGCGTAGAGGTGAGGCCAGTTGGAGATCATCATGATGATGTCGGGCCCGGATCGGGTCTCGATGGCCGACGCGATGCGGGGATTCAGATCGTTCATGTTGATCTGATCGACGGTGACCTCGACGCCCGCCAGCTTGCCGAACTCGGCCGCGAGACGCTTGAACTCGACGTCGGAGGCCGGCACGAAGCTCACCCATTCCAGGACGTTGAGCCTCGTTCCCTTCGGAAAGCTTGGGGCCTTCTGCGCCGCGACAATGGCCGGAATGCCGCCCGCGGCGACCCCGGTCGCCGCGCCCGCCATCACCCTGAGAAATGCTCGACGATTCCCGACCTGCGAGCTTTCCTGGTGCGCCATGGCTTCCTCCTACCCAGGGCAGCCGGTCCGACGGTGGCGAGATGGAAGCACCGCGCGCTACCCATGTCAAGGAGGCCGGCCGTCGCGTCGCGTTCTGATGCGGCTGTGCAACCGGGAGCCGCCACGCCCACTCTAACCCGTGACGAGAACACGCGGCTCGACGGCGTGGAGGCCCAATCTCTGTGCACGGCCCAAGACATCTCCGTCGACACGCCTGCAACCTTTACAGGTGAGGGCCCATGCGAGCGTGGACGGCGAGACGGCTGGGGGTCGGTGCGTTCGGACTGACGTGCGTCGTGCTCGTCTTCGGATCGATCTCGGTCCAGCGCATGGCGGATCTTGGCGAGGCGATCCAGTCGGTGGATCGCACCCTGATGCTGCGCGAGGAGACGGAAGCCTTTCTCTCGCTCCTGAAGGACGCCGAGACCGGGCAGCGGGGCTTCGTCGTCACCGGCGATCGACACTACCTGGCGCCCTATGACGCGGCGCAGGCGTCGGTCGGCCGCCAGCTCGAACGGCTCGGCGGGCTGACCGGCGAGATGCCGGACCAGCACGCGCGCGTCGTCGCGCTGGAGAGCCTGGTCCGGCGCAAGCTCGACGAGCTGCGCGACACGATCATGGCGCGGGAGCGCGCCGGCTTCGCGGCGGCGGCTCAGATCGTGGCGACCGGCCAGGGCAAGCACGTCATGGATGAGATCCGCA
>Ga0209807_1001491_pt1 | contig 11121 bp, 7 predicted proteins | sample GraSoiAngelo_154_FD_186168 | JGI IMG/M metagenome (GOLD analysis project Ga0209807, IMG submission 186168) | Grasslands soil microbial communities from the Angelo Coastal Reserve, California, USA - 14_1009_13_20cm (SPAdes) (version 2) | ecosystem: Environmental > Terrestrial > Soil > Grasslands ... | reverse complement strand
TACCTCGTCGGGTGCGACGGAGGGCGCAGCGTGGTCCGCAAGGCGGCCGGCATCGAGTTCCCCGGATGGGAGCCGACGACGAGCACCCTGATCGCCGAGGTCCAGCTGGCCGAGGAGCCGAAGTGGGGCGTCCACGACAACGCCCTCGGTCGCCACGCCTTCAGCAAGCTGGAGGGTGGGCTGGTGGGGGTACTGGTGACCGAAGAGCACGTCAACACCGCCAGCGAGGCCACCCTGGGCGAGCTGAGCCAGGCGCTCATCGCCGTCTGGGGTACCGACTACGGGGTGCACAGCCCCACCTCGATCTCCCGCTTCACCGACATGGCGCGACAGGCCGCCGCCTACCGCGCCGGTCGCGTCCTGCTCGCCGGCGACGCCGCACATGTCCACTACCCGGTGGGTGGACAGGGTCTCAACACCGGTGTGCAGGATGCGGTGAACCTGGGGTGGAAGCTGGCTTCGGTCGTCAACGGAACATCACCGGACAGCCTCCTGGACACCTATCATGCCGAGCGCCACCCGGTCGCCGCCCGCGTGCTGCGCGACACGATTGCGCAGGTCGCCCTTTTGCGCGCCAACGACTACGTCAAGACATTGGGCGACATCATCACCGAGCTCCTCACCATGGAAGAGCCCCGCAGGCGATTCGCCGCGATGATCTCTGGACTGGACATCCACTACGACCTCGGAGAGGGACACCCGCTGCTCGGGCGGCGCATGCCCGACCTCGACCTGCACACCGCGGACGGTCCCACGCGCGTATTCATCCTGCTGCACGACGCCCGGCCTGTGCTCCTCAACCTCGGTGAGCCCGGCGGCTTCGACATTTCTCCGTGGGCGAATCGGGTGCGGTTGGTCGACGCCACGCACGAGGGCGTGTGGGAGCTCCCGGTCCTGGGCGAGATCGCTGCGCCCCCGGCCGTGTTGATCCGACCCGACGGGCATGTCGCCTGGGCGGGAGACCTCACGGACCCAGAGCTGCCTCGAGCACTTGCGACCTGGTTCGGAGCGGGCACTCCGAATTCAATTGAGGGCGGAGTTACAACTCCGCCCGCACCTGGGCCGCGGCCTGGGCGAGCGCGCTGAGCTTGCCGAAAGCCTTTGCGCGCGGCAGATACTTCATGCCGCAATCAGGCGCCACGACAAGGCGCTCGGCATCGACGAATCGCAACGCGTTCTTGATTCTCCCCACGACCGTCTCGACCTCCTCGACCGGGCTCTCGTCGGAGAGGTCGATCACGCCGACGACCAGGGTCTTGTCACGGAAAGACTTAAGTACCCCGAGATCGACCTTCTGCTGCGCCGACTCCAACGAGATCTGGCGCGCCGTTGTGTCGGCCAGCTGCTCCAGGAAGGGATATCCGTTGGGCCGGTTGTGGACGATGTGGGCGTAACCGAAGCAGGTGTGCAGCGCCGTGTTGCCATTGATCCCTTCGAGTGCGCGGTTGATGGCCCTGATCGCAAAACGCGCAGCCTTCTCGGCGCGCGCCTGCAGGTAAGGCTCGTCGAGCTGCACGACATCGGCCCCGGCGGCGAACAGGTCGCGCACCTCTTCGTTGACCGCGGCGGCGAGCGCCATGGCCAGAGCCTCCTCGTCGTGATAGTGGTCGTCCTGGGCCTGCTGCGACATGGTGAAGGGGCCCGGCAGCGTCGCCTTGATGGGGTGGTCGGTGTGGGCGCGGAGAAATTCGACGTCGCGTTTCTCGACGGGCCGCCGGCGGCGGATGGACCCGACGACTCGCGGCACGGGATTGGGATGCCCGGTCCGGTCGAGCGCAGTGCCTGGATTGTCGAGGTCCATGCCCTCGAGTGCCGTGGCGAAACGGTTGGAGTAGCTCTCGCGCCGCACCTCGCCATCCGTGATGATGTCGATCCCGGCCCGCTCCATGTCGCGGATCGCGACGATCGTCGCGTCGTCCTGAGCCTGCTCGAGGAGATCCGGCGCGACACGCCAGATCTCGAGCGCGCGTGTGCGCGGCGGCAGGCGGCTGCCGAGCATCTGCCGGTCGACCAGCCACTCCGGCTGGGGATAGCTGCCGACCACAGTCGTCGGCAAGATTGAGACCACCTCGGCAAGGTTAATCTGTGCCTCGAGATGGCAACGAACCGATTGCCGGGCGACAACTGCGAGCGGGATTGGATCTGGGAGCGCGAGATCGAAGCCGCGCCGTGGGAGGAGACGAGGCGCCTTTCGGTCGCGGCCTGGGAGCGCCAGTACCGGCGCATCCGGGAGTCATCGCCCTTCTACGCGCGCAAGTTCCGCGAGGCGGGAGCCGGCAACTCGTTTGTCAGCCTCGCCGACCTGAGCCAGCTGCCCTTCACCACCAAGCAGGAGCTGAAGGAGGCGCTGGACGAGGACCCCCCTTTCGGCAGCAACCTGTGCGTCTCGCCGGACCAGGTCAAGCGCGTGTATCAGACGAGCGGGACGTCTGGATCGCCAAGCGTGCTCGCGCTGACCCGCGGTGACATGGAGACCTGGACGATCATGGGCACCCGCACTTACTACGCGACCGGCATCCACGACCACAGCAGCGTGCTGACAACGTTCGGCGCGGGTCCGTTCGTCGCCGGACACACGCACTTCGTGCTGCTCCGCATCGGGTCACGTTCCGTTCCCGTCGCGCCGGGAGACACCGAGCGCGTCATATTCGGCCTGCGCTCGGGCCTCGCCGACACGCTGCTGTCGACCGCGTCCTTCGCACAATTTCTAGCGAACCGCCTCGAGCAAACAGACGCCGAGCCCAGTGCGATTCCGCTGACCCACGTCGTCACCGGTGGCGAGCCAGGCGGCGGCATCCCTTCCATCCGCGACCACATCCAGCGCGTGCTCGGCGTCACCGTGACCGAGGTGATGGGGATCGGCGACATCGCACCGTCGCTGTTCGGCGAGTGCACGCATCAGCAGGGCATGCACTTCTGTGGCGGAGGCCACGTCTGGGTCGAGCTGATCGACCCCGAGTCTCGCGAACCGATAGAGATCGAAACGGGCGCGGAAGGGGAGCTCGCCTACACGACGCTGACGCGCGAGGCGATGCCGGTGGTGCGATTCCTGGGCGGCGACATCGTCCGCATCGAAGGCACGGAGTGCGAGTGCGGGCGGACAAGCTTTCGACAGCGCGTGCTAGGCCGCCGCGACGACATGTTCATCGTCCGCGGAGTGAACGTGTATCCGGCCGCGATCCTGTCTGTGGTCGGCGATTTCCGGCCGCGCGTGACGGGCCGCGCGCGGGTGATCCGCGAGGGGCCTGAGACGTCGATCGAGCCGCCGATCCCGGTCGAGGTCGAGATTGCTGAGCGCCACGAATCTGACGGGGCTCTGGTGACCGAGATCGAGAACGCAATCCACGCCAAGCTGATGTTCCGGAGCAAGGTCGAGCTGGTTCCGGAGTCCGAGTTCGGCGAGGCCGGATACAAGACGCGGCTCACCGTCCGGCGATGACGCGCAAGCTGAAATCCGGGCTCGGCCGCAGCACGGCCGACCAGATCTTCGTCCGCGGCCACGACCTGACCGAGGAGCTCATCGGCAAGGTCTCGCTGGGCGACTTCGCCTTCCTCGAGCTGATGGCCCGCCTGCCGACGCCCCAGGAGTCGGTCATGTTCAACGCGCTGGTGGTGACGCTGGTCGAGCACGGTCTGACCCCGAGCACGATCGCTGCCCGCATGACCTATTTCGGCGCGCCGGAGGCGCTGCAGGCGGCCGTCGCGGCCGGCCTCCTCGGCATGGGCGACCGCTTCGGCGGGTCGATCGAGCAGGCGGCGCGGATCCTGCAGGAGGCGCCGGCCGGTGACGACCATCAGGCAACAGCGCGCCGGATCGTGCAGGACTACCTGGCCAGGAAGGAGATCATCCCGGGCCTGGGCCACCCGATTCACAAGCCCGCCGACCCGCGCACGACGAAGCTCTTCGCGCTGGCGGCGGAGACCGGCTTTTCGGGCCGCCATGTGAGTCTTATGGAGCACCTCTCGACGGAGGCCTCGGCGCTGTACGGCCGCGCCCTGCCAGTCAACGCCACGGGCGCGATCGCCGCCATCGCCAGCGAGATGGAGATCCCCTGGCGCGTCACCCGCGGGCTGGCCGTGATGGCCCGCGCGATCGGACTTGTGGCCCACGTTCAGGAGGAGATGGCAGACCCGATGGCGGCCGAAATCTGGGCGCGTGCGGAGGACGAGGCCTCGAGGTGACAGCCGTTCCAGGCGGGCCTAATATGGGGGTGCACGGAATAATCGGAACGGAGGGCTGATGGCCGCCGGCATCCCAGGCATCCACCACGTGACGTGCATCACCGGCGACGTGCAGAAGTGCGTCGACTTCTACGTCAGCGTGCTCGGGCTGCGCTTCATCAAGAAGAGCATCAACCAGGATCTTCCCGACACCTACCACATCTATTTCGGCGACTACCTGGGCACGCCGGGGACGGCGATGACCTTCTTCGGCTGGCCGACGTGGCCCGATCGGCGGACCGGGACCGGCCAGGTCACCACGGTGTCGTTCGCGGTCCCGCACGCCTCCCTGGACTTCTGGGCCGCCCGGCTGAAGAAGGTCGGGGTGGAGCACACGAAGGTGCGCAGGTTCGACATCGACGCGCTCGTTCTGCGCGACGCAGACGGTATCGAGCTCGAGCTGGTCGGTCAGGCGTCAGACGAACGTTTCGTGCCGTGGAGGGAAGCGCCAGTCGCGCAGGAGCATGCGATCCGCGGCTTTCATTCGGTGACCCTGACGCTGGCCGAGACCGCGGCGACGTTGAAGCTCCTCACGTCGACGATGGGTTTCCGCCAGGCCGGCAAGGAAGGCAACCGCACCCGCTTCGAAACAGGCGGGGGCGGGCCGCACGCGGTGCTCGACGTCGTCGATTCGCCTGAAGGACCGGCAGGTGAAGAGTCGATCGGCACCGTGCACCACGTCGCGTGGCGGACGCAGGACGCGGCGTCCCAGGTCTCGTGGCGCGAACTGCTGTTGCGCGCGGGCCGCAACGTTACGGCGGTGATCGATCGCTGGTACTTCAGGTCGATCTACTATCGCGAGCCGGGCGGCGTGCTGTTCGAGATCGCCACCGACGGCCCGGGGTTCACGGTCGACGAATCGCCGGAGAAGCTCGGCACCAAGCTCAGCCTACCGCCCTGGTTCCAGGTGCGGAGGGACCGTCTCGACGAGACTCTGCCGCCGATTGTCGTGCCGACCACGGCGACGACCGGCGCCCACTAGCCGCCTGTGGTCTGTACCTCTGGAGGGGTGTTTTGATGAGCAGCACGGCAGTGATCGCCCCGGTGAACCCGATGGCAGCGGAAGGCAAGGAAACGGTCATGCAGGTCATGCGCCGTGACCGGGAGAACTTCACGCGTTTGGTCTCGGATCCGAAGAACTGGAACGTCGACACGCGATGCACCGGCTGGCAGACGCGTGACCTGGTCGGCCACATGATCGACGTGATGGAGGGTTATTTCAAAAATTGGGACGCGGCGCGGTCAGGCAAGGATGGCACGGCGCTCGGCTTGCCGGTGATGGGGGAGACCCTGAACGACCACGCGCTCGAGTTCCGCAAGCTCTCTCGTGATGAAGCGCTCGACCGCTTCAAGAAAGACGCGCAGAAGCTCGACAAGCTACTCGAGGAGCTAACGCCACAAGAGTGGACCAGCTTCATCGTCTACCACCCGTTCGCGGGCCCGGTGCCGGCAGGCTTCTACGGCACTTTCCAGATCATGGACTACGGCGTCCATCCGTATGACATCGAGTACGGCCTGGGCAACAAGTTGGCGACGATCGATGAGGCATCGGCCGGCTTGATCCTGCCGTTCGCGTTCATCTTCTGGATGTACACGGTCGACCAGGACGTGGCGAAAGGTCAGAAGTTCACGTATGGAATCCAGGTCGATGGACCCTGGGGCGGCAAGTGGCGGGCGACCGTCAAGGACGGCGCGTGGTCGTCTGAAGCCGAGAGCGGCAACTTCGAGGGCTGCGACGCGCTGATCCACTTCAACAACGCAGCCGAGGCCGTGCTCACGTTCTTCCAGCGCTTCCCCGGCGGATCTGCAATCGGCGACGAAGACGTGATCAACACGATCCGCAAGCTGCACTTCCGCTTCTGATCCGAAGCACCATCTGGGCGGCGGACCTGGCGCATCCGGGTCCGCCGCCTGTTTTTCCCGTCGAAGAGGTTGATCGCTCCCACATAGACGTGGTTGCCGCCGCAATGGGTGCGGAAGGAGACCTCGCCGAGACTCGCCTTGCCCGTGGCTGCCGCTGTTTTGCGATCTGGGTCGACGGCGCCCTCGGTGGCTACGGGTGGCTTTCGACTGGTCCCGAGTGGATCGGAGAGCTCCAGCTCGAGATCAGCCCCCGGCCGGGCGAGGCGTACATCTGGAACTGCGTCACGGTGCCGGCGCAGCGACGAAAGGGCATCTTCCGGTCCCTTTTGCTTGGCATTTCTGAGCATATGCGTAAGGAGGGGCTGCAACGGCTCTGGATAGGGAGCGTCGACATCCCGGCCGAAACAGCGCTCGGGCCAGCAGGCTTTACCCCGGTCCTGCATTTCACCGTCCTGCACCTGGCGGCACTCCACCTGACGAGAGTCACCGGGGGAGATCCGTCGCTGGCCAAGGAGCGAACGGATGTCCTGGCAGTCCAACCAGGCCTCAGCATTCGACCCACACGCCGGCGTCGTCACTAGAGAGAAACGGACCGGTTGTGGAAGCTAACTTTTCTTCAGGAAAACTCGTGCTTTATCCACATTTCATCATTCCTTAACGTGGGGTAGACTCTTTCAGGCTTCGTTCTGGGGCAGTCATCACCGCCATCTGATACCTCTTCGAAAGGCCGATGTATGCGGGCCTGGGGAGGACTCGAGTGGGTAAGCCGCTCAAACGACGCCAGCTAATACGTCGACTGACGTCAGCTAACCCAGGGGGCAACGCCGAAACGGATGGCAGTAGAGACAGCAATCCCGAGATCGACGTCTGGCGGCCCTCGGGAGGCGCCGCAACTGTCCACTGCCGTTTCGGCGATGGACAGGATCGAGATCGATGGCAAGCAGTTCATGGCCGGCGACCGGCGATTTCAATTTCGCGGCGTAACCTACGGAACTTTCGCCAGGCGCGCCGACGGAGCGCTGTTCCCCGAATCTGACCAGCTCGTCGCGGACCTCGAGGCCATCTCGACCGCGGGTTTCAACGTCATCCGCACGTACACGCCGCCGCCGGACGACATGATCGACATGGCCGGCAACCTGGGTCTCCGGATCCTGGCCGGCGTCGACTATCGCGATTGGCGCTATCTGCTGGGAAGCAGATCGGCGGACGTCAAATCCATCCGCCGAGAAGCGCGCGACGCTGTCACCACGTTTGCGAAACGGGTTGCTGGCAACCCGGTGGTGCTCGGCATCTCGGTCGGCAACGAGGTGCCCGCGGACGTGATCCGCTGGGTGGGTACAAAGCCGGTCAGCACGATGCTGTCCGAGCTCTGTGCGCTCGTCCACGACATCGATCCTCAAATGCTGGTGACCTATGCGAACTATCCGACGGCGGAGTATTTGCGGGGCGACGACTCGGACTTCATCACCTTCAACGTGTTCCTCGAGTCACGCCCGGCCTTTCATCGCTATCTGACCAAGCTTCAGCACGCGGCCGGCGCCCGGCCGCTCGTGCTCGGCGAGGTCGGACTGGACAGCGCGGGAACGGCTGAAGGCGAGGACCGTCAAGCCGAGGCCCTCGATTGGCAGCTCGAGGTTGCGATGCAGCGCGGCGTCGCCGGATGCTGCGTCTTCTCGTGGACGGACGCGTGGAGCGTGGGCGGCCAAACCGTCGAGGGCTGGCACTTCGGCCTTACGCGTCGCGACCGATCGCCGAAGCCGGCCCTCCAGGTGGCCGAGGAGTGGAACCGGCACGACGTTCGCGACCTGAAGCGCGATTGGCCCTCGATGAGCGTGGTCATCTGCGCGCACAACGCGGAGGCGACGATCGATGAGTGCCTCGAGCACACCTGTGCGCTCGACTATCCAAACCTGGAGATCCTGGTCGTCGACGATGGCTCGACGGATGCCACCGCGCATCTCGCGCGCGAACATCGCCGCGCGCGTCTTCTATCCATCAACCACTCCGGCCTCGGGGCGGCGAGAAACGAAGGCCTGCGCGCGACCTCGGGTGACATCGTGGCTTTTCTCGACAGCGACGCGTATCCGACGCCCGAGTGGCCGTACTACCTCGCGCTGGCTCTCGAGAAGGACGACATCGTCGGCGTGGGCGGGCCAAACGAATGCCCGCCGGGCGATCCGCCAAGAGCGCATGAGATCGCGTCGGCCCCGGGCGGCCCCATTCACGTGCTGCTGTCGGACGACCTGGCCGAGCACATTCCCGGATGCAACATGGCGTTCAGGCGTTCGGCGCTCGACGAGCTTGGCGGCTTCGATCCCATCTACACGGTCGCGGGCGACGACGTCGATTTTTGCTGGCGCGTCCTCGACCGCGACTGGGAGATCGCCTTCCATCCCGCCGCGCTGGTCTGGCATCACCCTCGATCAGCCCTGAAGGCGTACCTGCGGCAGCAGTGGGGCTACGGGGCAAGCGAGGCCCTGGTCCAGGCCCGCCATCCCGACCGGTTCTCGATGGTCGGTTCGGCCCGGTGGCGCGGCCGGATCTATTCCGCGGCCCCGCTCCGTGCGTGGCGAGAACGCATCTACCGCGGGCTCTACGGCGCGGCTCCGTACCAGTCGGTTTACCGAGGTGGGGGAGAGATGCGCGACATCGCCCACCAGCTCGGGGTCCCCCTGGCAGCGCTTGCATTGCTCCTGACACCGGCAGTGTTGTTCGAGCACGCGCTCGTGGCGGTGCCGGTGACCGGCGTGATGTTCCTGCTCGCGCTCGCTCTGTCGGACTTCTCGCGGATATCTGTGCCGGCGGACATTCGCAAGGACCCATTGCGTTTTCGGCTCAACCTGACCCTCCTGAACCTCCTGCAGCCCGTAGCGCGGGCCTGGGGGAGAGTCCGCAATCGCGCGCTGGCCCGGCGCAGCGCGATCGTCGCGCTGCCGATTCCCGGCCCGATCCAGAATCTGGCGCGCGGAATCTTTCTGTTTCCGGAGAAGAGGCCGCGGCCGGAGCTGGCCGAAAACATCGTGCAGCTCCTGCGTCGCGGTGGGATGCGAGTCGTGCCTCCGACAGGCTGGGAATCGTATGACGCACTTGTCATGGCAAGCGCGCTGGTCGGCGCGGAGGTGGTCACCAGCGCCCATCCGCCCGGCTGGGTGCAGCTTCGGGTCCGCCCTTACCTGCGTTGGAAGCCGGCCCTGTTTGTGGCCGCGATCATCGCCGTGTCGGCTGTCATGGATCCAAGGCTCGCCGCGGCGCTCGGAGCCGTCTGCGCAGCCAACCTGTTGCTCGGCGCCTGGCGTACAGGACCGGGGATTCGCCGAGCGTTGAGGTCGGGGAGCGCGTTGCCATGACGCGCGGTGCCTGGACGCTCTGGCGTCTCATCCCGAGACTTTTCCCATACCTCGGGCGGTACAAGGGACTGGCGGTCGTGTCCATTCTTCTCACGGCCCTCGCCGTAGTCGTGGGCCTGGCGGAGCCGTGGCCCCTGGCGTTCATGGTGGACAACGTCGTTGGCAACAAGCGGCCACCGGCAGTCGTCATTTCCGTGGTCGGGCACCAGGACCGTTTCACGTTGCTCGTGCTTGCAGCTCTGGCGGGACTCGTGCTTGTCGTGATGAGGAACGCAATGTCGGTGCTGCACGAATACGTCAACACGAAGCTGCACCAGCGCCTTGTGCTCGACTTTCGAAGCGACCTGTTCGAGCACGCTCAGAAGCTCTCGGTCAGCTATCACGACGCGACGCCGACCGGACAGTTGATGAACCAGATCAATATGGCGCCGGACGCGGCGGGCGGGCTGTTGGTCGGCATACCTCCACTCGTCCAGAGCGCCGTGACACTGGTCGGAATGTTCATCATCGCGATGAAGCTCGACCCCGTGCTGGCCCTGCTTGCGCTCACGGTCGTCCCGGTCATCTATTACTCCGTCGGCGTTTACAGCGCCCGGATCGTGCCGCGCCTCCAGTACGTGCGTGGCCTCGAATGGCAGACCATGTCCATCGTCTTCGAGGCCATGGCGATGCTACGTGTGATCGCGGCCTTCGCACGCGAGCCGCATGAATTCCGGCGGTTCCGGACCCAGGGCGAAACCGCCGCTAATGCACGCGTGAGACTGACGGTGCGTCAAACGCTGTTCTCACTGGTGGTCAACACATGGACCGCGGCCGGCACGGCTCTGGTTCTCGGAATGGGCGCCTTTCATGTCCTGAACAACCAGCTCAGCATCGGCGAGCTGCTCGTCTTTCTGGCGTACATCGCAGCGGTCTATGGACCGCTCGAGACGATCAGCTCTTCCATCAGCTCCATGCAGCAGCAGCTCGTGGGACTGCAAGGAGCGTTCTACCTCCTTGACGCAGAACCTGACATCAAGGATGGCCCTGACGCGATCGAGCTGCGGCGAGCCTGGGGCGCGATCACCTTTGATCACGTCGATTTCAACTACGCGGGCCGGCGCGAGACCCTCAAGGACATCACCTTCGCCATCTCGCCCGGCCAAAGGGTCGCTCTCGTGGGCCCGACCGGCGCCGGCAAGACAACTCTGGTCAGCCTGATCAAGCGATTCCACGACGCAGCGGCAGGAAGTGTGTACGTCGATGGCATCGACGTCAAGAATCTGAAGATCAGGTCTCTTCGCGAACAGGTGAGCGTCGTCCTCCAGAATCCCGAGCTGTTTTCGGGCTCGATCATCGACAACATCCGATACGGAAAGTTGGACGCGACTACGCCGGAGATCATCGAGGCGGCGAAGTCTGCGAACGCGCACGACTTCATCGAGCGGCTGCCACAAAAGTACGAAACCATGCTCGGCGAGGGTGGAGCGCAGATATCGGCAGGTGAAAGGCAACGGATATGTATCGCTCGCGCTTTCCTAAAAGACGCGCCCATCCTCATCATGGACGAGCCGACCAGCGCGGTGGACGTCCGCACCGAAGCCGCCATCCTCGAAGCCACCGAGACGCTGCTCACCGGACGCACCTGCTTCATCATCGCGCACCGCCTCAACACGCTCGAGAAATGCGACCTGCTGCTCTCGCTGCGGGA
>Ga0209807_1001490_pt1 | contig 11122 bp, 11 predicted proteins | sample GraSoiAngelo_154_FD_186168 | JGI IMG/M metagenome (GOLD analysis project Ga0209807, IMG submission 186168) | Grasslands soil microbial communities from the Angelo Coastal Reserve, California, USA - 14_1009_13_20cm (SPAdes) (version 2) | ecosystem: Environmental > Terrestrial > Soil > Grasslands ... | reverse complement strand
AGCCATATCGGACAACATTCAGTGGAAATTAACGCGAACGACATCGCGACGGCTGGGGCCCGACCAAAGTGGTACTTATGCACGATTCTGCTTCCAGTAGGAACTAGAGAGGATTCTCTGAGAGAGATCACGAGAGAGATTCACGAAACGGCGAAGAGACTTGGGATAACCGTGGTTGGAGGACACACGGAAGCAACTTCAGGATTAGACAGGCCGATAATTTCGGGGTTTATGGTTGGAGAGACACGGGGCAGAGTCCTGAGCGCGGAAAATGGGAGACCAGGAGATAGGATCCTTCTAACCAAGACGGCCGGGCTAGAGGGAACCGCGATTCTCGCCCGAGATCAAGCAACAATCCTGAAGAAGAAGGGTGTCCCAGAAGGACTGCTGAAACTCGCTAGAAGTTACCAGCAACAGATCAGCGTTGTCGAAGAAGCACTTCTCGCCTCCAAGCTAAGAGGGGTACATGCCTTGCATGATCCTACCGAAGGAGGGGTCTTGAACGGTTTGTGGGAGATGGCCGAAGCCTCAGATCTTGGCATAGAGATTTGGGCGGAGAAGATTCCGGTAGCTCCAGCAACACAAGTCATTTGTCTGACTCTTGGGTTGGACCCGTTGAAGCTGATGAGCTCCGGGACACTCCTTGTAGCAGTCGGACGGTCCAAACGCTGGAGTGTTCAGAAGGCTCTGATGAAGAGTCCTCGTAAAATGACGGAGGTTGGGAAGCTGACCGCCCGTAGCAAGGGCAGAGTTATAGTAAGAAGGGGGAAGAGAGAGGCCCTGAAACCCGTCTCCCAAGACGAGTTGTACAAGCTAGCCTGAGGATGTGGAACTCGCCTTGAATGGCTCTTGAAGAAGAAAAATCAGGAGCATCATTGCGACTGCGAACCCTCCCATGAAGAACCAGCCCGCCGAGAAGCTGTTGTACATACTGGCGAAAAAGGTGAAGCCTATCGGAACAAAGAAGCTTCCCAGAATCTGCACAGAATTGATAATGCTGATTCCAAGAGGCGCATACTCGTGGCCCACCTCGGGATACTGAGATGCACTAGCATACATCGTTGAAAAGACCATTGCGTCGAGGAAGCCGACCGCAGGAATCACAAACCATAGTCCGTTTGCTGGTGAGGCTCCGAACAGGGCAATTCCTATCGAGGCAAGAAGGCCTGGAACGAGGATGAAGATTTTTCGTTGCTTAAACCGGTCTGACAGATAGCCGCCAACCGGACCCCCGAATATGCTCGCGAACATGATTAGAGACGCAAGCAATCCAGCGATCTCAGCTGGAAAAGACAGTGTCTTGTTGAGGTATCCTTCGAGGAACTGGGATGAGGTGAAGATCCCGCCCCACAGTCCAAGAACGCCAAACGCGATAATCCAAATATTACGGCTCCGGAAAGCTCTCCGCATCGACCTACGCTTCTTTCTTTCGGTGTTGTCGCGCGGGATCACGATTTGGCCGATGAGGACCGAAATTAAGCCGAGCACTCCGCCGATTATCAGCCCTACGTGCCAGTTGAGAGCGTCGATAACGATCACCCAGACGAACAGACCTAAACCACCTCCAATATTGAAACAGCTGTTGTAAAGGCCGAGCACCAGACCCTCTTCCTCGGTTTTGAAGAGGGGCGTGAGAATGCCGATAGCAGGTGCAAAAAAGAGTGCGGCTCCGACCCCTAGTAGGAATCGGAATACGATCAAGACGGGAAAGTTGGGTGATAATCCCTCTCCTATTCCTGAAAGCGAGAGAAGAAGCATTCCGAGCTGGGAGGTGTTCTTTGGACCCCAGCGAGCAGAAGCGATCCCCGCGGGGATCTGGAATATTCCAGCGCCCGCTAGGAACGAAGCTGTTAGAATGCCGAGCGATGGAAGGTCGACACCAAATTCCACTCCGATCAGGAAGAGCGCTGGGGATATGTTGAACCAGTTGATGGTGTAAATGACTCGAGACGTCAGAACTGAGGAGAGGACGAGCCATCTTTTCTCCAAGTTGATCAGTATTCCGTCTCGAAAGCTCCATCTCTGGGTTATTTGAGAGTCAGCATTTGGTTAGGGAGGCGGATGGGTCCTCTCTCATTCTCGCCCAGCGCTTAGCGCCAGGTCTCAAGATCCACTTCATCTAGTCCCAAGGGACATGTCCGTTGGGCCAGAGCAGTCATCGGACCCGGAACAGTTCAGGGAGACGCGAACGAATAAAGCCTTACCATCCCACAGTCGACAAGTGTCCCCTAAGTGTTGACCGGAATCAAAGTCACTCCTCTTGCCTTCGAGAGCTTCGGAGTCCGATCAATGTGCACTCTAATTGAGACCAAGGACGTCACGGTCTTGCTGGATGCTGGTATCGCACTGGGGCCTAGATTCCGGTTGATGCCACATCCAAGAGAGTTCCGCGCACGGGACGAGGGCAGGATGAGAATCGAGGAAGCTGCCGCCCGCGCTAAGGTAGTCACCGTCTCACACTATCATCATGATCATCATACTCCTAATTTCGTGGATTACGTTTGGCTGGGTAGCAGCCAAGAATCCTTCGAGCGAATCTACAAGGGAAAAATCGTACTTGCCAAAGATAGTCGTCGAAAGATCAACACGGCACAGAGAAGGCGCGGTTGGATGTTTCGCCAGGCTGCGGAAAAGTTGGCTGAAAAATTCGAGGCAGCGGACGAAAGGACCTTTGAGTTTGGCAGAACCAAGTTGAGGTTTCCAGCAGCAGTCCCTCACGGGGAAAGTGAATCCGAGCTAGGTTGGGTCCTACCTTGCATCGTCGAGAAGGCGAAAGAGAAAGCGTTCTTCGCGCCGGATGTTCAAGGCCCCGTTGTGGATGAAACCGTTAATCTGATCTTGAGAGAGAAACCTCAATTGCTTGTAATGGGAGGCCCACCAACATATCTGCAAGGATATCGGATTGGTGACGAGTTCTTTCGCACGGCCATTCGGAACATGGAGAAGATTCTTGGCACTATTCCAATGGTGGTAATAGATCATCATGTACTACGGGATGAAGGATGGTACAAGTTTCTCGAACCGGTCAGAAAATCAGCTGAGAAGGCCAATCACAAACTCTTGGCTGCGTCTGAGCTTTTGGAGAAAGAACCAGATCCCTTGGAGTGTAGGAGACAAAGCCTCTACGAGCAAGACAAGCCAAGCAAAGAATTTCTGGAGTGGGCCAATCTTCCCGAGGAGACACGGAGCGACAAGCCGCCTCCTCTAACCACGTAATATCACGGTGTCAATGGACGATCATCTCCGACCAATCTCGCGGGGACCGTCGACCAAGCCTGAGATTCCTATTGCAATCGTCCTTCGTTGATTTGAATCGCTGAGGCACCATTCTTATATCGAGTGTTCACGGCTGACCTTTTGGGCGGTGGTGGGGGGCTGGGAAGCCGGTCGTTTCCTGTAACCCGAAATCGACCTATGCGGGAGCCCGTTAACATTGGCGAGCGGCAACCTCGACCATGCAGAAGACCCAGTTGTCTACTGTGACATCCTGCCCCACCAGGTCGGCGGCGTGGGAGCGCTCTCTGAAGGGAGGGTTGCTACCTGCTCACGATCGAATCCGGCGAGGCCCGGAAGGGAGCAGTCGTAAGGTCGACGTTCGACGCAGGTGGGATCCCAGGGTGGAGAAAACAGCTAGGACACCGTGCCTGGAAGAGATGCCCATCACCAGAGGACGCCATCACCGCCTTTGAGGCCTTGTTTCAGGTATTGCCCGTTAAGCTCCGTTCGCGCCTTAGAATGGAACTCACGACGGTGACGGTCGTTGAGCCAGCCAATACTGCATTAGTTGTCGAACGCTTAAACGCACGTTGGAGAAGAGGCATTCTATCTGGCTCCAATGCAATACACCCGACTTGGATCGACTGGGCTGCAGGTCTCTCGGATATGTCTGGGCACTATGTCGTTCGGTAACTCTGAAGAATGGATGGTCGAGATTGACAAAGCGAGACCGATAGTAAAACGAGCTGTCGATCTCGGAGTGAATTTCTTTGACACCGCAAATCTGTATTCCAACGGACGCTCCGAGGAGATCGTCGGCGAACTGCTGAAAGGTCATCGGGATGATGTTGTTATTGCTACTAAGGTGAGGTTTAAGGTCGGGGAGGGACCGAACAAAGAGGGCCTCTCCCGATATCATATTCTGCAACAAGTGAGAAAATCGCTAAAGCGATTACAGACTGACAGAATCGACCTATACCAAATTCATCGGTGGGACTACTCGACACCGATCGAGGAAACACTTCTCGCCTTGAATGATCTGGTCAGACAAGGAACCGTCGGGTATATCGGAGCTTCCAGCATGTGGGCCTGGCAGTTTGCCAAGGCGCTGTTCACCAGCGACGATCTCGGGATCGTGCGATTCGTCTCGATGCAGAACCACTACAACCTATGCTATCGAGAGGAAGAACGCGAAATGATTCCATTATGCAAGGATCAGGGAATAGGTCTGATCCCCTGGAGCCCGCTGGCAAGAGGATTCTTGACGGGAAGATACAAACGGGGAAGGGCACCTAGTACGTCCAGATACAAGACTGACAAGTATTTCGCAGAGAGATTCTTCCGCCCGGAAGACTTCGATGTTGTGGAGCGCGCCGAGGAGATTGCAAAGGAGAAAGGAGTGACAGCAGCCCAGATAGCGCTTGCATGGCTACTTCACAAGGGCGTGAACGCGCCTATTATCGGCGCTACTAAGGTTGAGCATATTGATGAGGCGGTTGGGTCAGTTGATATTCAGCTCTCGGATGTTGAAATGGCAAAGCTGGAGGAACCGTATCAGATCCACCGGATTCTCGGGCATTCATGATCCAGTTTTTGGTAGCGGCAGAAGTCATATGGTACGGGGACTCTTCGTGTTGCGCTCTAGCCGAAAGTGTACGTGTAAAGACGCAAGTCGTCGGCCTTCGTAATTAGCTTAAGCTCATGAGTCTCGAAGTCCTTAGTACGAACGATGTCGTAAAGCCTGTTCTCAGCAACGAGGAGGAAACTACCCATTGAATCCCACTGAATATCCGCCCCCGCCTTCCCTTTTTCTATCGGCTTTCCATCGAGTTCAACGTCAACTCTCACCGGTTTTGTGTCTGACGCTCCTAGAACGGCGTTTGCGTTCCGAGCACCATACTTCAATAGAATGTAGCCGGACTCGGTTGTTGCGTGCACTACGTATTCGGGAAACTGCGTCCAATCTCCGCCTAAGTACGGCATATCTCGTGAATGTTTTCCAGGGTCAATGAAGCGCGTGCGGCTTCCGGGCTCGTAAACTTGTCCGTTTCCGAAACCTTGCGACCTCAATGTCCCTGCGTAAATTTCAGGAGTGGTATTTGGCATGAACCTAAAATTCTCGAGGATGTTGGATCTAGCATTGTCTTTGCTTTCTTCTTGCCTCCCAGTTTCTTTCAGCAAATCTCGAATCCTGTCCCCCATCTTGTCGTAATCCCCTTCGCCCGCATGCTCCCAGCGAACCATTCCACTGGAATCGATTAGGGTCTGTCGTGGCCAGTACTGATTTCCGTAAAGTTTCCACGTAGTGTTCTCGCTGTCGATTGCGACTGGGTACCCTATTCCAAACCGTTTCACTGCACTGGCAACGTTCTCCGGCAGTTTTTCGAACTCAAACTCGGGAGTGTGGACCCCGATCAAAACGAATGGGCCTCCTGCGTATTCCTTGTGGAGCATTTTCATGTGAGGGAGCGATCGAACGCAATTTACGCAGCTGTAGGTCCAGAAGTCGAGGAGTACGACCTTTCCCCTCAAACGGGCTACTGTCAGTGGCGGAGTGTTAAGCCATCCCCGAAGCCCTGAGAACTCTGGTGCCGATTTTCCCGTGAGAGATTCGGTCAACATACCCTCTATCCTTACGCCCCCGGCTATAATCTCATCAACAAAGTCGAATACTTTGCCTGGATAGTGATGGCTGGAGTATGGAGGGCTTGAAACGTCTAGGGTTGTAAAGCGTTTCACGGTAGAATTACAGGATTGGTCTATTCAATTCTAGGTTCTGTTTTCTAGGGTCCAAACCAGTTAGTCCAGCATCATAGCCGCTAATGATGAGAAAGAGCTGAGTAAGAGTTGAGAACCATAGAAAACTGGTCCCTCGGACATCCGGGTAGAACTACACGAACCGTCCTAGCTTCAACTCTCATCGCATCCGGCATAGTTGGCACCTGGATAGTGGCCAATGATGGATGGCTCCGAGCTGTCGCCCCTAGCCACGCATACGGTCTCCTCGCATTTGCGGCTCTGGACGTCGTCCTTGCACTTGTGGTCATGACGGTCCCAAAGCTCGGGTATGTCGGAGCCCTTGTTGTTTCAATGACTCAGGTCTTTGCCATGGCGGGAGACGCTTTGACCTTCACTCCCGCGGGGACTCTGCAAGCCGCTTTCAGAGCGTATCTGCTAGGTGACACAGCATTTGTGGCGCTACTAGGAATCCAGCTTGCTGTCGCGGGAATCACGGCAACTGCGGTCGCTATGCCCCATGGAGCAAGACACAGAATTCGCTTCGAACACGCCAGGCATTTCAAGTCGCCACGCTAGGCCGAAGAGTGACTTGAATCTTGGTCACATCCTGACCTAATCCTGAACAGCCAATATTAGATGGATCGTCCCCCTTATCCTTGCAAGTCTTAATGCATGGTCGAGGTTGATTGCAAGATGCTTCAGGTGTCTCGGAACTGGCGAGAGTCCATTCTCCATCCGATACATCATGGAAGCGTCTCCTATGGTACGTTCTTGCCGGGTCCCGCGGCGGGACCAATCGTGGCAAGATCATCAATCTCCTCCGTAAAGAACCTCACAATGTCAACCAGCTCGCTGAAGCGCTTGACGTTCACTATCGGGTCGCAGAGCATCACGTCCGGGCATTGGAGAAGAACAATCTCATCTCTCCATCGGGGGAACGCTATGGGAAGCTCTATTTTCTCTCCCAAGAGATGGAAGCCCACATTCACATATTCGACGAGATCTGGACTCAGATCCAACCCCGAGCTAGAGAGGTGAAAGAGTAATGGTTTCATTGATGGATGCAAGCATGTATACGGCTGGGCTCAACGCGATTCTCCTTCTCGGGCTCATCATCGTCTACGCGCGAGTATACCGTGACACGCACGCTCAGTTCAGTCTGGGTCTCATGGTCTTTTCTCTGATACTCTTCGCACAGAACGTTCTGTCTGTCTACTCGTTCGCAACAATGGCGCCCTCCGTCGGAGAACCGTTCCTGCCATATCTCCTAGGGATTAACTTGGCCGAGGTTCTCGGAGTCCTAGTCCTGTTTAGAACGACCCTTCGCTGAAAATAGGCCAGATCTAGACCAGACAACGGCCACATCTCGCCAATCCCTCATATAGAATTCAAGCCTACAACGGCGCAACGTAATAGCTGGAGGTGAAATTGTCAAAATGAAGAAGCTACAACTCCCAGTCTTTCTCGCCGTCTTAGCCCTTCTCGTTCTAACAATACCTGGTGCTAAAGGAGACACTTCCACCGCCGTCACAAACTCGGGATGGTACGACCATCAGATCATACAGTACAAGGCGACCACGGTGTCCACATCATCGCCGCAGGAAGCCAACCTGATAGCCCAAGGAAACATCGTATACCACATCGTCGATGCTAGCAGCAACACTCCCGCAGTTCAATGCGCTCCATTGCTGGCTACGCTTCCTCAAGACGCCACAAGCTGCAACGTTCTCAACAGAATCCCGACAGACTCTGGAAGCACCAATCAATACAACGGCGGAGCCTGGAATCTGCAAGTATTCCACTGGAAGAGCGGAGTTACACCAACCCTCCTTAACAAGGACGACGATATTACTGCGGCTGTGAACGCGGGTCTGGGAACTCTGGAGATCACATCAACTCTAGTGCGATGCCCAGTAATCGATTTCTCGAATCTCCGGTGACACTAGTGTCAATCGGGAGGCCAAGTCCCCCTCTTTTCGGTTTTTTCTACAACAGTTATTACTGGATCCCGCGAGTCAATATCAGAACGGGCCCCCGGGCTTTACAACCCGCGAGTGTCTTGGACTATTATCACTCAAGAGCCTAGGTGTTTGAGAAAGAACTCCGTTATCTTCGAGTAGCAGGTTACTCTGTTCTTGAAACGTAGCACATCATGGCCTTCGTCCTCGAAGACAAGATAGTCCACTTGAAGACCACGCTTTCTAAGATCTGCCACCACCTCAGCTGACTCTGGCTCCGGGACCCTTGGATCGTTCTTTCCCTGAATGATCATCAGCGGAGACGCAAGATTTCCCAGGTAGGTCTTGGGCGAATGCTCCAGTAGCATCTCACGATCCTTCTCCGGGTCTCCAACCGCCAGTCGAATGTAAGGCATCCAGGAAGGCGGGGTTCGCAAAGCCCACTTTGGCAAGTCATAGGGTCCAAACATGTCGACAGCAGCCTTCCACATATTCGGAAACCGCGAAGCCAAAGTCAGAGTCATGAAGCCACCATAGGATCGTCCGACTACAGCTCTCCTCCTAGAGTCGATTCTAGCGTCCTTCTCTAAATGTTTCAAGCCTTCCAGATGGTCCTTGACGTCGTTCCCACCCCAATCCCGATCAACGAGCTTCATGTATCGCATACCATAACCGGTGCTTCCGCGAACGTTAGGGACGAACACCGCGAATCCGTTCAGCGTCAAGTACTGGATCAGTGGCATTGAGAACCAGGTGAAATCAGGTCTCTCTTGGCCCTGCGGCCCGCCATGAACATACTCCACAAGTGGACGTGGACCCTTGTATCCAAGCTTAGGCGATGGAAGATAGAGTCGAGCCGAGACCCTCAGTCCGTCCCAGGTAGTATAACTCGCATCTTCCCCTGCTGAAAGATAATCCGAGGGAATACCCAACACTCTCTCGTCTGAGAGACGAGTCACCGGTGCTTTCCCGCCAGCTGGGTAGAGATAGAGCTGAGAAGGCATGTTCGCCTTTGTGAACGACAAAACGTACTCGACCGTCATCGGCGGACCCTTGTTCACCTGCCAGTCTATTCCCTGAATTACTCCATCCGAGAGCTCGCCGAGACCACAAAGCGTTCTCCCAATCGTGAAGGATGGGGAATTTCCAGCATTGAATGTGCCCTCGTAGACCCATGAAGCACCGTCAATGTTGTAGGTAAGAACGAATAGGTTGCCCTCGACCTTCTTGGACCCTACAAGCTCTCCAACGCCCGAATGCTTGAGCCCGGGAACCTGTACATCGACGGGTTCAGAAGGATTGTCGAATCCGAGATATGTCAAGCCTCCATCATCGTGAAAGATGCTCGAAACGAAAAGCAGTCCCCTGTCGCCATTTGTGAAGTTGCACCAGTCGATTCCAGAGGGTGGAATCTTCCTGCCGCCCCTCTCTTCCAAAGGAGTCCCGTAGAGTAATTTTCTCTCCTTCATTCCGGGCTCTCTGTAGAATAGAACAACGTCACCCGCAGTGTACCCGTCCGCGAGGATGATCTTGGAATGGTCAGAGTTGACGCCGTTGCACCTGTTGCCGTAGAGGCTTCTCCCTAGAGAAGTCACATCACCTGTTGCCAGGTTGACTCTCAGACATTCTGTCTCAGGATTCTTCCTGTCATCTCTGTCGAAATATGCGATATTCTTTTCAAGATCGCACTCGACGCAAGCCAGCTTCTCGTCTTGATATCTGTCGCCTAGTTCTTTTTCGGGGATACCTCCTTCAAGCGGGATGAGCATCGGCTGGTAATTCTCGTTTCCCAGTTTATCCATCATAACCAAAGCCTTACCGAGTTCCGGAAGAACGTAGAAATTGTGTCCATCCATCAGGTGCGGATTCACCAATGCCTGCCCTCCGGGAAGAAGTGGTTGAGGAATGCTACCCTTCTTGTCCATAGAATAGAGGCTGAGAACGCCGCTAAAATCGGAGAGGAAGAACACTTTGCTCCCTACAATCTTTGGAGCAAGGAGCAAACGAGCGGAAAGCAGCGACTCAATCGGAAAATGCGGCTTCACATAAGGTCGAACAAGAGTTTCGGTAACTGTCAAAATCCAGGTCGCCAAGTCGAAGGGGAACCTAGTCTATCAATCTTTTCGAGAATGCTTGTTGACATGGACACGTTGTCCTCAATTGACCCGGGAACGTTTAAAATGCCGTTGTGGTGCCCACACCTCGCTGGTAACTGAAGGATAGGTATGAGCAAAGAACTCAAGAAAATTCCAGAGGTCAAGGTCTTCGGCATGTGGCCTACCGCAGGCATCGAAGCAGAGGACCCTGGACTAAAGCGCTACATCTCCGCCCGCCCTATTCTCCTTCCTCACACCAGCGGTCGACACGAACACCAACGTTTTCGAAAATCCACAATCAATGTCGTGGAAAGGCTGATCGACGATATGATGCGGCCCGGAATTGCTGGAGGTCGCAAGGCTCGCGCGATTAGCATCGTGCAGAACGCTTTCGAACTGATCAGTATCAAGACTCACAAGAATCCGATCGAGATCCTCGTCCGCGCGATACAAAACGCGGCACCTGCAGAAGACGTGACGAGAATCGCCTACGGTGGTATCGTCTACCCGATATCGATAGACATAGCACCTCAACGAAGAGTCGACATTGCGCTGAGACATATCACCCAGGGTGCCAGAGCAGCCTCGCACAACAATCCTAGAAGCGTTGACGAATGCCTCGCTGACGAGCTGATACTAGCCGCAGCAAGAGACCCCAAGAGCGCTTCTGTACGGAAGCGAGACGAAATAGAGAGAATCGCGTTATCGTCCCGCTAAAGCCGATCTCGATCTATCCGGGTTTCGCCGGAACTTCTCCATCTCTGAAGGACAAGGAATGCCCCGCCGATCGCAAAACCGATGAGTGTGGCGGCGAGATATCCGTTCAAGAGGTAACCAATCGGCCAGGCATTTTTTTCAATCCATTCCTGCATGTAGCGGTTGGATTGATACTCCGCAGAAATGACGGACAGCAGTAGGGAAATGACAACGAACTGCGCAAATGCCAATAGAACGGCCGAGTCAATCTTTTGCGTTCTCTTGTTTCTTTCCAAATACATCTCCCATCCCTGAACCGCTTTCGAACAAGGGAAAAATAACTTACGCCTGGGTATCCCATCTTTATACCCTACTATCTCCTGCCAACTGCAACTTGTCGAATGTCGAGAAAGAACC
>Ga0209807_1001488_pt1 | contig 11126 bp, 10 predicted proteins | sample GraSoiAngelo_154_FD_186168 | JGI IMG/M metagenome (GOLD analysis project Ga0209807, IMG submission 186168) | Grasslands soil microbial communities from the Angelo Coastal Reserve, California, USA - 14_1009_13_20cm (SPAdes) (version 2) | ecosystem: Environmental > Terrestrial > Soil > Grasslands ... | reverse complement strand
GTCAGCCCAATCCTGAGACTCGGTGCCGCCCGCCCCAGGATGAATCGTTACGATCGCATTGCGCGCATCGTTCTCTCCGGAGAGAAGAGTTTCGGTCTCAAGCCTGTCCACCAGTTCACGCAAAGAGTCGATCTCGCGGCGCAGGTCTGCGTCGACGTTCTCGCCTTCGCGCGCAAGTTCAAAATAAGCGGAGATGTCGCCGCTACGGCGCACGAGTTCGGCTTCAGTGGACAACACCTCTTCCAGGCGCTTCTTCTGGCGCATCACCTGCTGGGACTTTTGCGGATTCGACCAGAGATTCGGATCAGAGGCTTGCTTTTCGATCTCGACTAATTGGTGACGCAACTTTCCCGCGTCAAAGATACTCCCGGAGGTCGCGGACCTTATCTTTCAATCCTGCATACTCTTGTTCCAGCTCTTCCACCATATTGATCTCCAACTGCGTTCCCAAAGACCGCAAAGTGCCCGCTATCGATTCGCTGCCTTTGATTTCAGCAGGCCCGCCAACAATGCCACCACTGAAATTATCGCACACAGATACGCAAACCAGTCGCCATGCCGCGTGTATAACGTAGTGACGTTTGAAACAGCATACGAAGCGTTGAGCACAGTCCTCACTTTACGAGGTACGCGCGCCACTATGCGGCCATATGGATCAATCGAAGCGGTCACTCCAGTGTTTGTGTCCCGTAGCAGCCAACGCGCGTTCTCTACCGCGCGCATTCGCGCTTGCTTCAAGTGCTGTGCGTAAGCGCCGCTGTCACCATACCAGCCATCGTTGGAAATGTTCACAAAAACCTGAGCGCCGTTGGCAGCAGACCTGCGGACTTCATCCGGAAAGATCGACTCATAACAGATGAACACGCCTAGCTTCGTCCCGCCGGCGTCAAGTGGCGCGCGAGAGGTCCCACGCGCAAAATCGCCAACTTCTTTGGTTAATCCTCCCGCGAACGCAAATACGCGCTTAAACGGAACATACTCGCCGAACGGCACCAGATGAACCTTGTCGTACCGCCCCACCCAGTCGCCGCTCGGGCTGATCAGGCTGGCAGAGTTGTAGACCTCCGTTGCCTGCCGCGGAGTCTGGCTGGCATTGCGGATTCCCAAACCTCCGGCAAGCACCCATGCCTGTGACTCACGCGCAATATTGCTTATCGCGTCGCGAAACGTAGGATCAGTTGTGTAGAACGGGGCTGGTGACTCAGGCCACACAATCAGATCGTATCGCCTTGCTCTCTCGCCATTCGGGGTGGTCAGACTAAGCGCTGTCAAATCCTTCAGAGTGGTTTTGAAATATTCCTCCGTCCAATCCGAGCCTTCCACGGCGGGAATGTTCTCTTGCACCAGCCGAGCTACATGATCGCTAGGCAACGCCGGGGGATTCACCAACCGCCCCGCCTGCAGCACCACAATGGCTGCAACCGACGCCAACAGCAGGGAATTACGCTTCTTCCGCCGAACTCGATCGCGATGCAACAACAGTGCCGCTGCCACTGCGACGTTGACCACCATGATTTCAAACGAAACGCCGTACACCCCAGTCACAGTGGCGACTCGCGCCAGGGGAATATTGTCAACCTGGGTCACTCCCAAAAGATCCCAGGGAAATCCCGAGATACGTGTGCGCGCCAATTCAATTGCGACCCATACAAAGGGCGAGAGCACAAGCGCTCGCCGGCTGACCGGATTATTTCCCGCAAGCAGAGCGACACACAAACCGAATGTGCCGTGATAAAGCGCCAAGTACAGGCAAAAAAGAATCAGAATTCCGACAGCGGCGGGCGCATTTACGCCGCCGTACTGCCGCATGGTGTTGTAGATCCAATAACATGTTCCCGCGTACCAAAGGATTCCGCAGACATAACCGAGCAGAAATCCTTGTAACGGGCTGGCGGGAACGAGCTTAATTCCTTCCGAGACTTGCAAAGTAGCCGGAGGCCTGGCCCGTAGAATGGCCGCCAGCAGCGGAGCGACCGCAACCCAGCAAAGTATGTAAAGATTGCTCAACGGGAAAATCAGAATCTGCAAAATCGCCGAGAGCAGGACAAGAACCCAGGCACTCTTGTGAATCTGCCGCACCGAGGAAGGATAACAAACAAAGTGCTTCCACCCGCGCGGCTCTATCCCGTACAGGGGCTATCAGCTAACATAACTCGGATGGGCATTCTGGTCACCATCGCCATTCGCCTGATCGAGGGGATGTTTGCGATCGGCGCCATTGGCTCGTTTATTGTGCTCATACTCACCGCGATCGAAGATATCGAGACCCTGGCAGGAGTCGGTGATTCGAAACACACCGAAGAGCAACCTACCTGATGGCATCTTCCTACCAGCCCGGCGCTCCCTCAAATCGAGTACGCATCGTCGTCGCCACCTCGGTGATGCTGACTTTCATCTCGTATTGGCGGGCTGCCGCGATTGTGCTGAACGACCTAGGTTCGTCGGCCTTCTACGCCGCCGGTATTGCGGAGCAAGCCATCGGCAAGTCTGCTCCCTGGTTTATCGTCGCCGTCATGCTGTTCTCGTTTACCGTGCGCGCCGTGTACGTCGAGAGTTGCTCAATGTTTGTACGGGGCGGCGTCTACCGCGTAGTCAAGGAAGCTCTAGGCGGAACCCTGGCCAAAATGAGCGTCTCTGCCCTGATGTTCGATTACATCCTCACCGGCCCAATCTCCGGCGTCTCTGCCGGACAGTACATTGCCGGCCTCATCAATGATGTTTTTGTCACCCTGGACACGCACGGATGGATTCCCCGCGCCGTTCATGCCATCTTCCACGGCACGCCTCACGTAAACGTCAACTGGACTTCGGTCGTCTTCGCTGGTGCAGTGACCATTTATTTCTGGTGGCAAAACACCAAGGGAATTCAGGAATCCAGCGAGAAAGCCCTGCGCGTAATGCAGATCACGACCGTCATGGTCGTGCTCTTGCTAGGTTGGTCGGCGGTCACCTTGCTGAAGCAGGGTTACCAGCCGGTTCCGTGGCCGACCGGCCACAATCTGCAATTCGGGCACGAAGCCCTGGGTTTTCTCAACCACACTGATCTTGCCCATGATCTGGCGCGGAAGTTCGGCCTGCTCGGAATTCTGATTGCATTCGGTCACTCTGTTTTGGCCATGAGCGGCGAGGAATCGCTGGCTCAGGTGAACCGGGAATTGGCCTCGCCTAAGCTCAAGAATTTGAAGCGCGCGGCGATCATTATTGCCATTTACAGTTTCGTTTTCACCGGCCTAACCGCGCTGCTATTCGTAATGATCATCCCCGATTCCGTGCGCGTGCCGGTTTACAAAGACAATCTGATCGCCGGGCTGGCAATGTACTTGTGGGGCCCGCAGTTGCTGCGCCTCGCGTTTCGCGCATTTGTGGTGGTAGTTGGGTTCTTGATTCTTTCTGGCGCCGTGAACACCGCCATCATCGGTTCGAATGGTGTTCTGAACCGAATCTCCGAAGACGGAGTCCTGCCAGATTGGTTTCGCCAGCCGCATCCACGTTTCGGCACGACCTATCGTATTGTCAACCTGGTCGTATTCCTTCAGTTATTCACGATCCTCGCCAGCCGCGGAAACGTCTACTGGCTGGGTGAAGCCTACGCCTTTGGTGTGATCTGGAGTTTCACCTTTAACAGCCTCGCCATGCTGGTGCTGCGCTACAAGTACAAAGGAGAGCGGGGCTGGAAGGTGCCGCCGAACATTCAGATCGGCGGCCGCGAGATTCCTGTCGGACTGGCATCCGTATTCCTGGTATTGCTCTCCGTCGCTATCGTTAATCTTTTTACAAAGTCATTGGCAACAGAGGCGGGCGTAGGATTTGCCGCCGCATTCTTCCTTGTATTTACTGTTTCCGAACGTGCCAACCGGCGGAAGCACGCGCTAGCCGAGCAGCATTTGCAGGAGCATTTTCAATTGCTCCAGCGGGATACAGTAGACCGCAGTGGGCTTGGTATTCGCCCCGGCAATGTGCTTGTCACCGTTCGTGACTACAACACTCTGAATCATCTCAGGTGGGCGCTGGAGCGGATCGATGTCAAGGAGCAGGATATCGTCGTCATGTCAGCGCGCATCAGCCAGTTCGGGACGGCCGCCTACGATCTTTCCACCGAACAGATTTTCAGCGAGTACGAAGAGCAGTTATTTTCTCGGGCAGTAAATATCGCCGAGAGCTTTGGCAAACATGTTTCGCTGCTGGTTGTGCCGGCTCGTGATGTCTGGTCGGCGATTGTGCAGACCGCAATCAATCTGGAATCGTCTGCCGTCGTCTCCGGTCTCTCGAGCAAAATGACCGCACAGGAACAGTCCATCGAGTTAGGTCGCGCCTGGGAAGGTGCTCCCGAACCCAAGCGCCAGTTCGTGTTTCAAGTAGTTCACCCCGATCGGCAGATCGACACCTTCCGCATCGGCCCCCATACTCCTTCCATCAAGCCGGAAGACGTTCACTTAATTCACCGGCTATGGCTAAATATCACTCGCGAGCCTGGCCTCGATAAATTGCACCATCACGACATTGTGACGGAAGCGCTGACCCGTTTCGCCCGTGAGTACGCAGGACGAGATCGCCAGGAAATCCTGAAAGAGCTACGAAAGACCTGCAAGGCAGCTCCCGCACGCGCTGGCGGCGATGGCAATAAGCCAACTACTCTTGCGCCAGCGAGAAAAGACGACGATGTTTCCAGGAAAAAGGATGAAGGCCCGCCCAGCCCTCCCGTATGTGGCCCCTGAAAGGCTCCAAAAAACTGGCGGCTGTAGAAATCTTAGGTTCCTTTCGGACGAAGCGCGTGAGATATACCTTCGGCTTTAGCCCCGCCGCAGGCGCTCCTGGCTGGCCAATGCTCCTTGTCGGATTGCAGCGTTTAGATCGGCTCAAGTTCGGAAGCTCTTCGACTAGCGCTCCGCCAAATTTTTGTCCAGTGCCATCAACCCACACACAATAAAAACGGGCCGCTCGGATTCACCATCGGCGGCCCAATCTCTGTGTAAATTATTTTCAGTGTTTCTTTCGGCTTTTTGTTTCTTTTTGAAGCTGCTCTCTGGTTTTCTCCTCAACAAATTGTCTTGGAGTTTTAACCACAGTTGGTTTTCCTCCAGAGCCTGACTTCAGCCTTTCAATTTGATCTCGAAGCCGATTCGCGCGTGCTTGTTGAGCGGCCTTTAAATCCTCATATTCCATGCGCATCGCTCCTTCTTGAGCGGATCCCGGGCAATTAGCGATCGCCTGCCGCCCGGCGGACCTCCTCAATCCGGTTGTGCAAGCGAGAAGCCCTGGAACTGCCCGACGAACTCGCAGCGGCCCGCATCGCATTGGCCTTTCTGACGAAAGGCGCCGTCTTGGGCAGGCCCTTCTGACGCTGCGGTACTATCGTACGCCTATCGATTTCACTGCGCAGACTCTCAGCGGCGGTGAGTACGCCGACGTCCACGAATTCCGATTCCGCATCGAAGAACCGCTCCTGGAACCAGTGGTCGGAAACTGGATCGTGCCAGCTCAGATAACCGCCCTGAAGCACGGTTCGTGGAGCTTGGATCGCTCCCGTATAGCTGTAGCGAACGCTTGATGAGGTGACAGGATCATAGTAGTAGGGAGTCAAAAAATCTGAAACCAGAATCCCGTTCGATGTATAGGCGAACTGCGCGTCCTCCGGCGGGTCGCAGACTTCGACCAGGAATTCCACCCGGCCTTGATCTTGCATCGGGGACTGCCCTGCGACCAGCCGGTTCCCGAAGGGATCGGCCAGCATTTCCAAACATTCATGACTGGTGGTGAGCTGCCAACCTTCGCTGGCTTGGACCAAAGCAAACGGTTGACCGTTGTCATCCTTGTGAACGCCGGCCGCGCCGGGTTCGTTGATATTGTCCTCGATTATGACGGGCCAATAGTCAATGGGCACGTCTTCTAGTGCGTCGAATCCGTCTACCGTTGCGTCAATTTCCCATATCGGACCGAAATCCCGCGTAACCTGTTTTTGGATGGCCGCTGCCGCTATGGATACGTCAGCCGCATTAACGTTGTCGCTTTCAGAAACAATCGCAACATGTCGGAGCAACATAGAAACCTCCTTTCCTAGTGTTGCGACTACAGAGCATAGCACTTATCAGCAGGGCAGGAGATCGAATAATTTTGCCTCATTGTCGGTGCAGTTGCATGGTTAACTGGGCTGACGTGAGCGATTGTTTCGGCGAAATTAGAATAGCGATTCCGGGAGTCTTCTAGCTGCGATCAGCTCTGCGATGCGCGCGAAGTCCCGGTACATTACCCGGTCTTTATCCATCGTCGGACACACCGACCGGATTGCGGCATGGGCGGATTGCAGGTGCTTTGAGGTCTTCAACGGGGCGAGGAAGTCCAAAGCCTGAGCCGCGGCCATGGCTTCGATTGCGAGGACGTTGCGGGTGTTCTCCACGATGCGCTTGAGCTTCAAAGAAGCGGTCATGCCCATGGAAACGTAGTCTTCTTTATTGCCTGAAGTTGTGATCGAATCGACCGACGCTGGATGCGCCAGCACTTTATTCTCGCTGACGAGAGAGGCGGCAGTGACTTGCGGCATCATGAAGCCGGAGTTGAGGCCGGCGCCGGCGGCGAGAAATGGCGGCAGGCCTTCGTTTAAGGCTGGATTGACGAGGCGCTCGATCCGACGCTCGGAGATTCCGGCAAGCGCGCTCAGCGCGATGCCGAGGAAGTCAAGAACGAAAGCGATCGGCTCACCGTGAAAATTTCCGCCGGAGAGGATGTCGCCGTCTGTCAACGTGGCACTTCGCTCCGTTGGGCGGACGAGCGCGTCCGCCCCTACGTGAATTGAGGAGGGGAATACGAGCGGGTTATCGACCGCAGAATTGATTTCTACTTCCATGACCTCGCGGCAGTGCGCGAGCGTGTCGCGTACCGCGCCGTGGACCTGGGGGATGCAGCGCAGCGAGTACGCATCCTGTACGCGAGTGCAATCGCGGTGGGACTCGCGAATTTGGCTGCCTTCGAGCAGCTTGCGCAAATTGCTGGCAGATTTTAGCTGGCCGCTGTGCGGGCGAGCTTTATGAATGCGCTCATCGAACGCAACGTCGGTGCCGCGTAGAGCGTCGAGCGTGAGAGCGCCGATCACGTCAGCAGAGTCGACCAACGTTTCGGCTGCCAGCAGCGCGAGGACTCCAACAGCCAACATGCCTTGCGTGCCGTTAATTAGCGATACGGCTTCTTTCGCCTCGAGCACCAGGGGCTTAATCTGAGCACGGCGCAATGCTTCAGGGCTGGAAATTCGGACAGCTTTTTCATCGAGACACTCGCCCTCTCCGATCAGCGCAAGCGCCAGGTGAGCCAGCGGCGCTAGATCGCCACTTGCGCCGACGCTGCCTTGCGATGGAACGAAGGGAGTCGCGCCGCGATTGAGCATCTCGCAGATCGTGTCAACGATTATTGCCCGAACGCCGGAATGTCCCTTGGAAAGAGAGTTCGCGCGTAGCAGCATCATTGCGCGGGTTTCAGGGATCAAAAGAGGTTCGCCAACGCCCGCCGAATGGGAACGCACCAAGTTGACCTGCAATTCGCGAATCTGATCTCCGGCAATGCGAACGTCACTCAGCTTGCCAACTCCGGTCGTAATGGCATAGGAAACTTTATCTTCGGCAACCAGGGCATCGACGATGGCGCGGGCGCGATTGACCTTTTCGCGCGCGTCGGGATCGAGCAGCACGGGGCGCCGCTCGACGGCGACGTCGCGCACGGCCTCAGGCGTGAGATCGTTGCCGTTGATGTGGAGAGCTTTCACGAAAGTTCGTTTCAGTTAAACAAGTTGTCATTCCGAGCGACTAAAGCTGATCCGGAATGACAGATCAAGAATGTATCTTCGGGCGCGGCCGAAGCTGCCATGCGCTCCCCATTTATTTTCCCGCCGCGTCGCGAAACACCGTCAGATATTTTCCCGGGAGCGACCTGGCTTTCATTTTCTCATCCGTAACGATGTGCGTTGTTTCACCCTCGGCGAGCAACTCGCCATCGCCAGCCCGCAGCAGTTCGTATCCGAAATGGATTACCGACTCGCGGACGTTCTTCAATTGCGTGCGCACGATCACCTCGTCATCGTAGCGGACAGGTGCCTTGTAGCGGCAACGTGCATCCACAACCGCGATAAAACAGGCGTCGTTCTGTTCCATGTCGCGATATGAAAAGCCGAGCTGACGCAGCAGCTCGACCCGGCCCACTTCAAACCAGATGAAGTGATTGGCATGATAAACCACGCCCATCTGATCGGTCTCGGCATAACGCACACGCAGACGGGTCTCGCAAACCGTGGGATGATGATTGCCGTTCACTGGCCGTCCCGCCAGCGCGGCTTGCGCTTTTCGAGGAACGCCGTCACTCCCTCGCGAAAATCGGCGGTTTGCCGAATGGCGGCATTCTCACGGACTGCCGATTCGATCTGCGCGTCGAGTTCAGAGCGAGCGTGCTCGGTAAGCAGGCGTTTGGTGCAGATCAACGATGTGGGACTGCTTTCCAATAACAGATTAGCCAACTCGCGGGCGCGGTCCATGAGTTTCTCTGGGGCAACAATTTCGTTAATGAGACCTAAACGCAGAGCTTCGTCTGCGCCGAACAGCCGGCCTGTCAACAGCAGATCGCGAGCCTGCTTCTCGCCGATCTGCCGCAGCAAGAAAGTGGAGACGATTGCGGGAACGAATCCGATGCGGACTTCTGTGTAGCCGAATTTAGCCTCAGGCACTGCGAGTGTGAAATCACAGAGTAACGCCAGGCCCGTGCCTCCGGCGATGGCTGGGCCATTCACAGCAGCGATCGTGACCTTGGGGAATTCATAAATCGTTCGAAACAGCCGAGCCATGGTTTGCGAATCTTCCAGATTTTGTTCGGGTGAGCGGCCTAACAGGGTTTTTAGGTTTTCCAAGTCCATCCCCGAGCAGAACGCGCTGCCACTACCGGTGATGATGAGGATCTGAGCAGATGAGCGCGCAACTTCGTCCAGTGCGCCAATGAGATCTGCGATGAGTTCGAAGCTGATGGCATTGCGCTTCTGAGGACGGTCGAGCGTGATGGTGGCGATGGCCCCGTCATAACCAAGCTGGATGGTGCTGTTACTCATCACGTTTGATTTGCATGATGCTTCAATCTGCGGCGGAAGAACTGGTATATCTGGCTCCAACCTCGGCAGAAACACGCAGCAACGTATCAAGTGGCTTCAGAGCCGGCAACTCTGCTCCACGCTGCCGCAGCGCATCTAGAACTTTCTCGGTCGGAATATTTCCAACCAGCGCGTCCTGCGCGAAAGGACATCCGCCTAAACCGCCGAGAGCGGAATCGAAGCGGCGGCAGCCCGCATCGTAGGCGGCCAAAATCTTTTCGACTGCCTCTTCTGGGCGGCTGTGCAGGTGCACTCCGATTTCCAAGTAGTTGTACTTCGCCAGCACTGCGGAAACCAGATCACGAATCTGCTGGGGACTAGACAATCCGACTGTATCGGCAAGCGAAATCGCTTTTATCCCATACGACTCAAGCAGGTCCACTGCATCGACGACCTCGTCGAGGCTCCATTTGTCCCCATACGGATTCCCAAACGCCATAGAAATATAAACCACATTATCCAGTCCAGCATCTTCGCCCTTCTGCTTGACTTTCTCCAGTTCATCGATGGCTTCTTCGAGCGTTTGCCGCTGGTTGTTGCGGAGGAAGGTCGGCGAAATTGAATAGGGAAATCCGAGCGTACGGACGGCATTGGTATTGACCGCTCGCTGCGCACCTTTCTGATTCACCACAATCGCGATGATCTCAACATCATCTGGCGGATCCAGTTCTTTCAGAACTTCTTCCGAGTCGGCCATCTGCGGCACGGCGTTGGGCGAGACGAATGAGACGGCATCGATATGCTTGAATCCGGCGCTGATCAGCGCCTTCAGATAGTCAACCTTTATATAGGATGGAATCTGCCCCTTCAGCCCTTGCCAGGCATCGCGCGGACATTCGATCAATTTTACGGCTTTGGCCATTCTCCACCACGGAGACACAGAGGCACGGAGAACATCAGACAACTTTTCTGACAATGCCACCCCGTACTAGCGTGGCGACATGAAAATTAATAATTAAGCCCACGCGCTTACGGGTTAGCTTCAAGTATGTAAGTAGCTGCGCTTCGTGAACAGGCAAGACGTGATCAACGCATTTCAGCTCAAGAATCACGGCGTCCTCAACAACCACATCGATCTGGTAGCCACAATCGAGCCGAACTCCTTTGTACTCGACAGGTAACGGCAACTGCCGCCGGAAAGCGATCCCACGAAGATGAAATTCGTGACAGAGACACTCCTCATATGTAGATGCGAGCAAGCCTGGTCCCAACGTTCGATGTACCTCAATAGCAGCACTATGATCCGCTCGGTGAGTTGTTCTTGAAGAAGCTTGCTCCGTGTCTCCGTGCCTCCGTGGTGAATATTCACGTTTGCAGCACCCCAACCTTAAACTCAGGCACATCGGGATTCAGCGCAGCTGCTTCGAGTGCCTGGGTAATCGCATCACGCGTTTCAATGGGATCGATAATCTTGTCGATCCATAACCGTGCAGCCCCATAACGCGGATCGGTCTGCTCGTCGTAGGTGCGTTTCACGGATTCATACAGCTCTTTCTTCTCTTCTTCGCTCAGCTTTTTCCCGCTGCGCTCCAATTGCTTGATTTTAATTTCGACCAGCGTTCCCGCGGCTGAATCTCCGCTCATCACCGCATAGCGAGCCGTCGGCCACGCGAAAACGAAGCGCGGATCATAAGCTTTGCCACACATCGCATAATGGCCTGCGCCGAACGAGCCTCCGACAATCACGGTTATTTTCGGCACGACGGAGTTTGATACCGCATTCACCATCTTTGCGCCCGCTTTGATGATGCCACTCCACTCTGCGTCGCGTCCCACCATGAAACCGTTTACATCATGGAAGAAGATCAGGGGGATGAGATTCTGATTGCAGTCCATAATGAAGCGCGCCGCTTTCTCGGCTGATTCGGTGTAGATCACGCCTCCGAACTCTACACGCTTGTGACCTTCGTGATCAGTTTGCTGGGCGTGTAATTTTTGATTCGCAACGATGCCCACAGCAAATCCGCCGATGCGGGCATATCCGCATATCACGGTCTTGCCGTACTCCGGC
>Ga0209807_1001484_pt1 | contig 11130 bp, 10 predicted proteins | sample GraSoiAngelo_154_FD_186168 | JGI IMG/M metagenome (GOLD analysis project Ga0209807, IMG submission 186168) | Grasslands soil microbial communities from the Angelo Coastal Reserve, California, USA - 14_1009_13_20cm (SPAdes) (version 2) | ecosystem: Environmental > Terrestrial > Soil > Grasslands ... | reverse complement strand
TCAATCTCACAAACACAATGCGGGCTCCTTCAGCTCTTGTTGGGTGTGTCGTCAGTCGCGGCAATCTGCAGGCGGGCGGCCTCGAGCCAGGGCTCACGCACAATGCGGGTACGCTTGGCCCATGGGATCCCGCCCGGGTCGCTCGCCTCATAAAGCGATTGCGCCAGTTCCTCGACGGATCGGCTCGTGTCGGATTGCGCCATCTGATGGACCTGTCGGGCTGGACGGACGGGAAGCTTGCTGCTGCCAGTCCTGTTTGCTCTTGCGGGTGCGGCCCTCAGCTCGCGAGCTGCGTCATGCAAAGGATAATAACTGGGAAGAGCATCGTTGTTGTTCAACCGAAATAATGACGCAGGGTTTGGTTTTTGGTTTTTCTGATTAGTTCTTGCGCGGGTCGATCAAGGCGTCTATCCTTGGATTTTACGACAGGCGCATCGGCGCTTCGGTACCCAATACATCGGAAAAGTTAAATCGCGGCGCCGCGCCCGCGATCCCCTAATCACATCTGCGCTAAGGAGCTAATCGATGAGTTTTCGTCCGTTGCATGACCGCGTGCTGGTTCGGCGCGTGGAAGGCCCGGAAAAGACCCCCGGCGGGATCATCATCCCCGACACCGCCCAGGAAAAACCGATGGAGGGCGACATCGTCGCCGCCGGTCCCGGCGCGCGCGGCGACGACGGCAAAGTCCAGCCGCTCGACGTCAAAGTCGGAGACCGGGTGCTGTTTGGGAAATGGTCGGGCAACGAGATCAAGATCGATGGTGAAGAACTCATCATCATGAAAGAAACCGACATCATGGGCATCATTGCCAACTGAAAGGACAGACAAACATGGCTGCGAAAGACATCCGAGTAAGCAGTGACGCCCGCGAACGCATGCTGCGCGGCATCGAGATTCTCGCCGAGGCGGTGCGGGTGACGCTGGGTCCGAAGGGGCGCAACGTCGTGATCGACAAATCCTTTGGCCCGCCGCGCATCACCAAGGACGGCGTCACCGTCGCCAAGGAGATCGAGCTTTCCGACAAGTTCGAGAACATGGGCGCGCAGATGGTCAAGGAAGTCGCCAGCAAGACCAGCACGATCGCCGGCGACGGCACGACGACGGCGACGGTCCTTGCTCATGCCATCGTGCGGGAAGGCATCAAGGCGGTCGCCGCGGGAATGAACCCGATGGATTTGCGGCGCGGCATCGACCTCGCCGTCGAGGCGGTTGTCGCCGATGTGCAAAAGCGCTCGAAGAAGGTCGCGAGCAACGAAGAAATCGCGCAGGTGGGCACGATTTCTGCGAATGGCGATGTCGAGATCGGCCGCATGCTCGCCGAAGCCATGAAAAAGGTCGGCAATGAAGGCGTCATCACGGTCGAGGAGGCGAAGAGCCTCGAGACCGAGCTCGATGTCGTCGAGGGCATGCAGTTCGACCGCGGCTATCTCTCGCCCTATTTCGTCACCAACGCCGAGAAGATGATCGCCGAGCTCGACGATCCCTACATCCTGCTGCACGAAAAGAAGCTTTCCGGCCTGCAGCCGCTGTTGCCGGTGCTCGAAGCGGTGGTGCAGAGCGGCCGGCCGCTGCTGATCGTCGCCGAGGATATCGAAGGCGAGGCACTCGCGACGCTCGTCGTCAATAAGCTGCGCGGCGGGCTCAAAGTCGCTGCGGTCAAGGCACCGGGCTTTGGCGATCGCCGCAAGGCGATGCTCGAGGATATCGCCGCGCTGACCGGCGGCGAGGTGATCTCCGAGGAGCTCGGCATCAAGCTCGAGAACGTTACGCTCGAGATGCTCGGCCGCGCCAAGAAGGTGCGCATCGATAAGGAGAACACGACGATCATCGACGGCGCCGGCAAGAAGGCCGACATCACTGCCCGCGTGGGCCAGATCCGCGCGCAAATCGAAGAGACCACCTCCGATTACGACAAGGAGAAGCTGCAGGAGCGGCTGGCGAAGCTCGCCGGCGGCGTCGCGGTTATCCGCGTCGGCGGCGGCAGCGAGGTCGAGGTCAAGGAGCGCAAGGATCGCGTCGACGATGCGATGCACGCGACAAAGGCGGCGGTCGAAGAAGGCGTCGTCGCCGGCGGCGGCGTGGCGCTCCTTTATGCGATCAAGGCGCTCGACAAGCTGACCCCGGCCAACCCGGACCAGAAGGTCGGCATCGACATCGTGCGCAAGGCCTTGCGGTCCCCCGCGCGGCAGATTGCGGAGAATGCCGGGGCCGACGGGTCGATCATTGTCGGCAGGCTGACCGACAAGAATGACCCGAATTACGGCTATGACGCGCAGGCCGGCGAATACAAGGATATGGTTGCCGCCGGCATCATCGATCCAACCAAGGTCGTACGCGTCGCGCTGCAGGATGCCGCCTCGGTGGCCGGCCTCTTGATCACGACTGAGGCGATGGTCACCGACCGGCCCGAGCCAAAGGCCGGCGCCGGCATGTCGCACGACCACAGCCACGGCATGGGCGGGATGGACTTCTAGCCGGCCCGCAACAAGCCTCTGAAAACAAGCCCGCTCCGTCCCATGGGATGGAGCGGGCTTTTTATTCGGGCAGCCGGTATTCTGGCGTTTGGCCGCGCGGGCCGGCGGCAGCCGCGACGCGCTGGATCACGGCGGCGCGCGGCCGGCTGACTTCGCCCTGCTCGAACGCGATGACCGTCAGCCCGGCGAAGGCGTCGAGCAATTCGCCCGGGCGCAGCAGGAAATCAGGGTTGCTCGGCCGACCGAACCGCTCGTTCCCGACGGCAAAGGTCTCATAGATGACGATCCCGCCCGGCGCGAGCGCGGCTTTGAGCGCCGGGAACAACGGGCGGTGCAGGTAATTGGTCACGACGATCCCGTCATATTCGCCGCCCAGCGTCCTGGCCTGGCCATTCTCCAGATCGATCTCACGCACGGTGCAGCGCGCTCCCGCCAGCTCCTTCAGCGCGGCGATGTCGCGGTCGACTGCGGTCACCCACAAGCCCATATCAAGCAGCAAACGCGTGTGGCGTCCGCTCCCGGCGGCGAGGTCGAGCACATGCCCGCCGCTCCGGACCAGCGGTGCAAATCGCCGCACCCAAACGGATTCTTCACGTTGTTGGTTCGTTAGCACTCGCGACACAGGATTGCTAGGCGGTGGGTTCGCATATACATAGAACGGTCAGGAGGTCGGCGCGATGATCCTGTTTACGTTGCGATGCGCTTCCGGCCACGAATTCGAGGCGTGGTTCCGCGACGGCGAAGGTTTCGAGACGCAGCAGTCGGCGGGTGAGATCGCCTGCCCGCATTGCGGCGATTCGCAGATTGAGAAAGCTGTCATGGCGCCGAATATTGGCCGCTCGCGCGAAAAGGCGCCGCCGATCTCACCGGCGCAGATGCGCGCCGCGCTGACGGAATTTCGCCGACAGGTCGAAACCAATTGCGATTATGTCGGCGAGCGCTTTGCCGAGGAGGCGCGCCGCATTCATTACGGCGAGGCCGACCCGCATGCGATCTATGGCGAGGCGAGCGCCGAAGAATCGCGCGCGCTCGCCGATGAGGGCATCGAGTTCGGCCGCATCCCCTGGATCCAGACCGACGCCTGATCCTGCCGCATATTACCGCCGCGTCGCCGCGACCATATAGTTGACGCTCAAATCGTCCGCTTCGGCCCATTCGCCACGCCGCCACTCGTAACTCAGCCCCGCGAGACGGGTCACCGTAAAAGCGTGGCGCCGCAGGGCCAGCACGAATTCCGACGGTCGCACAAACCGGTTCCAATCATGGGTCCCGCGCGGCAGCCAACCCAGAAGGTATTCGGCGCCGATAATCGCCAGCGCAAAAGATTGCGCGGTGCGGTTGAGCGTCGCCCCGATAAAGGCGCCGCCCGGCCGAACCAGCGCGCCGATAGCCGCGAAGAACGCTTCGCGGTCGGCGACGTGCTCGAGGATTTCAAGCGCCAGCACCGCGTCAAACCGCTCGCCGGCGGCCGCAATTTGCTCAGCCGTGGCGAATCGATAGTCGATCGCGAGACCGCTCGCCGCGGCGTGCTCGCGCGCCATATCGATCGCGGGCGCCGCAGCATCGATGCCGGTCACGGCAAAGCCAAGCCGGGCCATCGGCTCGGCGACAAGGCCGCCGCCGCAGCCGATATCCAGAAGCCGCAGCCCCTCGAAGGGCCTTAAGGCGCGGGCATCGCGGCCGAAGGACGCGAGCAGCTCTCGGCGGACGAATTGCAGACGGATGGGATTTAGCAGGTGAAGGGGGCGAAAGCTGCCCTCCGGGTCCCACCAGCCGGCGCTTTGGGCGGCGAAGCGGCCGATATCGTCGGGGTCTACGGTGTCGCCGAAGTTGTCTGTGCCGCCGGCCTTTCGCGTTTCGGGAGCCGAGGGGCCATGACCTGCCATCCGGTCGAGTATGGGCAGGGCGAGCCACCCCAGCAACCGCCGCCACCGAGTCGCTGCCCGACTTTATTTGGCGCGGAATGTGCGTCGGCCATGCCGCCGCGCCCGGTCCTGCCGCGCGATCCGAGCATTGCGGTCCAAGGCTTGGGGCATTACGAGTGAGGAATGCCGCGCATTGTCCAGAAATTCGGCGGGACCTCGGTTGCCGACCTCGAACGGATCCGCAATGCCGCGCTCCGCGTAAAGCGGGAGGCGGATGCGGGGAACGAGATCGCGGTCGTCGTCTCCGCGATGGCCGGCACTACAAACCAGCTCGTCGGCTGGACCCGCCAGATGAGCCGGCTGCACGACGCCCGCGAATACGATGTCGTCGTCTCGTCCGGGGAGCAGGTCACGGCCGGGCTGATGGCGATGGCGCTTCAGGATCTCGGTCTCAATGCCCGCTCCTGGCTGGGCTGGCAGGTCCCGATCCGCACCGACGGCGTGCACAGCAAGGCGCGCATCGAAGCGATCGACACCGCCGAACTCGAACGGCGCTTCGCCGAAGGCCAGATCTCGGTCGTCGCCGGGTTCCAGGGGATCGGCCCGCGGGGCCGCGTGACGACGCTGGGCCGCGGCGGCTCCGATACCTCGGCGGTCGCGCTCGCCGCCGCGCTCAACGCTGAACGCTGCGATATCTTCACCGATGTCGACGGTGTTTACACAACCGATCCGCGCATCGTTGCCAAGGCGCAGAAGCTGAGTAGAATCACCTACGAGGAAATGCTCGAAATGGCATCGCAGGGCGCGCGGGTATTGCAGACGCGCTCGGTCGAGCTGGCGATGAACCACCGGGTACGCCTCCAAGTTTTATCGAGCTTTACCGACACGCCCGGGACGCTCGTAGTCGACGAGGATGAGATCGTGGAAAAACGGGTGGTCAGCGGCATCGCTTACAGCCGCGACGAAGCGAAGATCACCGTACAGCGCGTCGCCGACCGGCCCGGCGTGGCGGCGGCGATCTTCGGCCCGCTCGCCGACAACGCAATCAACGTCGACATGATCGTGCAGAATATCTCCGCGGACGGCAAAACCGACCTGACTTTCACGGTCTCGCGCGCCGATCTCGACCGCGCCGTGGAGGTTCTCCAAGGTTGCCGCGAGGCGCTCGGCTTCGACGCGCTGAAGCCCGATCCCAATGTCGTCAAGGTGTCGGTCATCGGCGTCGGCATGCGCAGCCATGCCGGCGTCGCCAAGCAGATGTTCCAGACCCTGGCCGACAAGGGGATCAATATCCAGGTGATCTCCACCTCCGAGATCAAGGTCAGCGTTCTGATCGCCGCCGATTACACCGAGCTCGCCTTGCGGGCGCTGCACACGGCGTACGGACTCGACGCCCCCGGATGAGCAACGGGTTGGCCGCGGCCGATCTCACGCAGGCTCGGCCGCGCAGCGCAGAGGCGTCGGCCGCGGTCGGCGACCGCCGGCGTGCCGGGCTCGATCGGCTGTGGGCTCGCGGCCGCGCCTTTCTCGGCGCCGACCTCGCGATTATGGGCGGCGCGATGACTTGGGTTTCCGAGCGCAATCTGGTCGCCGCGATTTCCAATGCCGGCGGGTTCGGGGTCATTGCCTCGGGCTCTATGTCTCCGACCCTGCTCGACCAGGAAATTACCGCAACGAAAGCGCTCACCGCGCGCCCGTTCGGCGTCAATTTGATTACGATGCACCCGCAGCTGCTGGAGTTGATCGACGCGTGCGTCGAGCATCGGGTCGGCCATGTCGTGCTGGCCGGCGGCATCCCGACCGGCGCCGCAATGCAGCGCATCAGGGCCGGCGGCGCGCGCGTCGTGTGCTTCGCTCCGGCGCTGGTGCTCGCGAAGAAGCTCGTGCGCATGGGCGCGGATGCGATCGTCATCGAGGGCAGCGAGGCCGGCGGCCATATCGGCCCGGTCTCGACGGCCGTGCTGGCCCAGGAGGTATTGCCGCATCTGACCGAGGTGCCGGTGTTTGTCGCTGGCGGCATCGGGCGGGGCGAGGCGATCCTCTCCTATCTGGAAATGGGCGCCTCGGGGGTTCAGCTCGGCACCCGTTTCGTCTGCGCCCATGAATCGATCGCGCATCCGCTGTTCAAGCGCGCCTTTATTCGCGCGTCGGCGCGCGATGCGGTCGCGTCGGTGCAGCTCGATGCGCGCTTTCCCGTGATCCCGGTGCGCGCGCTCGCAAACCCGGCCACCGACCGTTTCCGCGAGGTGCAGCGCCAGGTCATCGACCGCTTCAATGGTGGCGAGCTGTCGCAAAAGGACGCGCAGCTCGAGATCGAGCATTTCTGGGCGGGCGCGCTGCGGCGCGCCGTCATCGATGGCGATGTCGAGGCTGGGTCGCTGATGGCAGGTCAAAGCGTCGGCCTCGTGAGCCGCGAACAGAGCACCGCCGAGATCCTCGCCGAGCTTGTCGGCCAGGCGCTCGCGGCGATAGCCGGCCGCGACCAGCGGTTCACCTCAGCCCTGTCGGGCTCGGCGGAGGGCCAGGGCGCCGGCGGATGAGCGATGTCGGGAACGCCCCGGGCGCCTCCCCAGGCATCTCCCCGAGCAACTCCGCGGGGCAGGTCACCGCGATCCGCCGCCTGCTCCGCCGGTTGCGCGGCATCATGGCCGGCTCGGCCAGCGCGCAGGAGCGACTCGACCGCATCGTGCGTGTGATCGCGGCTGAGATGGTCGCCGAGGTGTGCTCGGCTTATGTCATGCGCGCCGGCGAGGTCCTCGAACTCTTCGCGACCGAAGGGCTGCGGCCCGAGGCGGTGCATCGTACCCGGCTGCGGGTCGGCGAGGGTCTCGTCGGGCAGATCGCCGCGACGGCCCGCCCGCTCGCGCTCGCTGAGGCGCAAGCGCATCCCGACTTCGCCTACCGGCCGGAAACCGGCGAGGAGGTCTATCACTCGCTAATGGGCGTGCCGATCCTGCGCGGCGACCGCGTCTTGGGCGTCCTCATCGTCCAGAACCGCACCCCCCGCCACTACACCGAAGACGAAATCGAGGTATTGCAGACGATCGCGATGATCGTCGCCGAGCTCGCCGCCAGCGGCGAGTTGGTCAACCCGCTCGAAATGGCCCAAAGCCGCGGCGGCGCGTCCCTGCCGGTCCGTCTCGACGGGCTGCGCCTCAATCCCGGGCTGGCGATCGGGCCGGCGCTCCTGCATGAGCCAAAGATCGTCATTCGGCAGGTCGTGGCAGAAGACGCGATCGCCGAAGAGGAGCGGCTGCGCGATGCGGTCGCGGCGATGCAGGAGGCGATCGATGCGCTCGTCGATGCGAGCCGAGGGCTCGGGCCGGGTGAGCACCGCGATATCATCGAAACCTATCGGATGTTCGCCGCCGACCGCGGTTGGCTCGGGCGGATCACCGAGGCAGTGCGCAGCGGCCTGACAGCCGAAGCGGCGGTGCAAAAGGTGCGCGACGAGACGCGCAGCCGCATGCTGCAGATCAGCGAACCCTATCTGCGCGAGCGGCTGTTCGACCTGGAAGACCTCGCCAACCGCCTGCAGCAATACCTGGCGGGCCAAGCGCCGGGAATCGCCGCCGCGGATGGCCCGGCCGAGTTCATCCTCGTTGCACATTCGATGGGACCGGCCGAGCTGTTGGATTACGCCTCTCGCCGCATACGCGGCTTGGTGCTGGAGGAAGGTTCGCCCACCGCCCATGTCGCGATCGTCGCGCGCGCCTTCGACATCCCGGTCGTCGGGCGCGTCACCGACGCAGTGGAGCGCATCGACAACGGCGACACGGTTATCGTCGATGGCGATCACGGGCAGGTGATGATCCGGCCGAGCGGCGACATCGAGCAGGGGGTCGCGGCGACGATCGCGGCGCGCAGCAAGCGGCGGGCCTATTACGACACGTTGCGCGACACCCCGGCCGTGACGCGCGACGGGGTTGCGGTCCGCTTGCTGCTCAATGCCGGGCTGCTGCTCGATCTGACGCAGCTGCCGGTGACCGGCGCAGAAGGGGTCGGCCTCTTCCGCACCGAGATCCCGCTTTTGACGCGGCACGCCTTTCCGGACGTTGCCGACCAAACCGAGTTTTATAGCCGCGCTTACGAGCAGGCTGACAGCCGCCCGATCGTGTTTCGCACGCTCGATATCGGTGGCGACAAGGTGTTGCCGTATCTCGCCCATGCCGCCGAGGAGAACCCGGCAATGGGCTGGCGCGCGATCCGTATCGGCCTCGACCGCCCGGCCATGCTGCGGCAGCAGTTGCGCGCCCTACTGCGTGCCGCGGGCGGGCGCGATCTCTACGTCAAATTTCCGATGATCGCCGAGATCGCCGAATTCGAACAGGCGCGCGCGCTGCTCGATAAGGAAGTCGCGCGCCTGGCCGCCGAGGGGCGCGAGCCGCCGCGCTCGGTCCGAGTCGGCGTCATGCTCGAAGTACCCTCGCTGTTATGGCAGCTGCCGGCTTTGCTCCAACGCGTCGATTTTCTGTCGATCGGCACCAACGATCTGGCCCAGTTCCTGTTTGCCTGCGACCGCGGCAATCCACGCCTCGCGGACCGCTATGACCTGTTGTCGGCGCCGATGCTCGCCCTATTCCGCCAGGTCATCGCCGCCTGCAATGCCGCCGGGAAGCCGCTCAGCATGTGCGGCGAGATGGCCGCGAGCCCGATCGAGGCAATGGTGTTGATTGCGCTCGGCTTCCGCACCTTGTCGCTTGCCGCCACAGCGATCGGGCCGGTCAAGGCGATGACCCGCAGCCTCGATGCCGGCGCGCTCGCGCACTATCTCGATGAACTTGGCGAACGCCCCGATCATTCGCTCCGGCGCTGGCTCGAAGCCTATGCGCTCGACCATGCCATTGCCGTCTGAGCGGGGGCAGCACAATTGGACAGGGCTCGGCACCATCCCCTAAGATGGCGCAAACCGAGAGCAGGTCGTGAGCATATTCCAGCGGATCAAAGCGCCTTTTACGGAAGCCGTTGACGAGCCGGCGGCAGCGGCGCCGCAGCCGCGCCCGGTTGGCGAGCTCTTGCGCGAGCAGCGGGAGGAACTGGGGCTCGACATCAACGATGTCGGTGAGGTGCTGCGCATCAAGCCGGCCTTTCTCGAGGCGCTCGAGGAAAATCGTCCGCAGGACCTGCCGGGACCGACTTATGTGCTCGGCTTTGTGCGGGCCTATGCGCGGCATCTCGGGCTTGACGATGAATGGGTGCTAGAGCGTTACAAGGCCGAATCGGCGGGCGTTCAGGCGCGCCCCGATCTCGCCTTCCCGGCGCCGCTCGCCGAGCGGAGCCTCCCCGGTGGCCCGGTTCTGCTGGTGGCGCTGATCCTGGCGATCTGCGGGTACGGCACCTGGTACTACCTGTCGACCGGCGAGCGCGCCCGGCCCGAGCGTGTCGCCGCGGTGCCGCCAACGCTGCAGATCCCACCGCCGGATCAGGTTGCCGCGGGCGCGGGCGGCGAGGCCAAAGCGTCTGCACCGGTGCCTGCGGCGGAGCCCGTGCCAGCCATCAAGGCGCCGGTCAATTCCCCAACTACGAGCCCGGCCAACCCGCCGATCGCCGCGGCGACCCCTGCGGCTAATGCTCCGGGCAATCCCGCGAATAACCCGCGCCTCGGTTCGGGTCTGTTCCCCGGTTCGGCCGCAGCAACCACGAGTCCGAACGCTGCTGCGGCCGCCCCTCCCGACGCCGCACCGTCCAAGGCGCCGGCCCCAGATCCCGCCGGCGCTGGCAGCGCTTCTGCCGCGCCGCAGACCGCCGCCGCTTCGCCTGCGTCTTCCGCGTCCACCGCGGATAGCGCCGCCGCGGCCGCCGGACGCATCGACATCAAAGCCACCGCAGACTGCTGGGTCCAGATCCGCGCGCCTGACCAGTCAATCGTCTTCTCGCGCGTGTTGAAGACCGGCGAGACCTATCGCGTGCCGGCGCGCTCCGGCCTGGTCCTGCGCACCGGCAACGCCGGCGCGCTGACGATTGCGGTAGACGGCAAGCAGGTGCCCGCGATTGGGCCGCTCGGCGCATTGCGCCGCAATGTCACGCTCGATCCCGCGGCGCTGACCGGCGGGACGGCAGTTCAGGGTTAGCCGGCCCGCGGCAATCCCGATCACGCGGGGCGCGGTCTTTTTTCCGTCACCGAAGCGTTCTATATCCGAGCGAGCATTTCCGGCGAGGTTGAGGATGAGCGTCCGGCCGTATCGCGATATTCAGCGCCGCCCCTGCCGCCAAATCCATGTCGGCAAGGTGCCGGTCGGCGGCGACGCGCCGATTACCGTGCAATCAATGACGAACACGGTCACGCATGACATCAAGGGAACGGTCGAGCAGATCCAGGCGCTGGAGCGGGCCGGCGCCGACATCGTGCGCGTCTCCTGCCCCGATCAGGAATCGGCGCTGGCCCTGAAAGACATCGTGCGGCAGGTCGAGGTGCCGATCGTCGCCGACATTCATTTCCATTACAAACGCGCGATCGAGGCGGCCGAGAGCGGCGCCGCCTGTCTGCGCATCAACCCCGGCAATATCGGCTCGGCCGAGCGGGTCCGCGAGGTCATCAAAGCCGCCAAGGATCATGGCTGCTCGATGCGGATCGGCGTCAATGCGGGCTCGCTCGAACGCGACCTGCTGGAGAAATACGGCGAGCCCTGCCCCGAGGCGATGGTCGAGAGCGCGCTCAACCACGCCAAGATCCTCGAAGACAACGACTTCTTCGAGTTCAAGATTTCCTGCAAGGCATCGGACGTGTTTCTCGCGGTGGCTGCCTACCAGCAATTGGCCGAGGCTTGCGATTACCCGCTGCACCTCGGCAT
>Ga0209807_1001482_pt1 | contig 11136 bp, 9 predicted proteins | sample GraSoiAngelo_154_FD_186168 | JGI IMG/M metagenome (GOLD analysis project Ga0209807, IMG submission 186168) | Grasslands soil microbial communities from the Angelo Coastal Reserve, California, USA - 14_1009_13_20cm (SPAdes) (version 2) | ecosystem: Environmental > Terrestrial > Soil > Grasslands ... | reverse complement strand
GATGCGGTTGCCGATCTTGATTTCGCCGCGCGAGAGCGGCCATCTGAGCGGTCGATCGGCGCCGCTCGCTATCTCGCTATCGCAGGGAATCGTCAATCCCAGTGAGTGAACATGATCTTCAAAGCGCTTTACATCCTTCACCGTCCCCAGCCGCAGAATCGGCAGCGTGTTCATGCTGGTCTTTGTCCCTTGGCCAGTCCCTCGACCGCTGAGGCGTCCAGCAAAGCCATGCCTACGACGCAAAACAGAACCACAAACGAAGTCGCCGCGACTTCGAGCAGCCGACGGTCTGTCTCCGGCCTTCGCATGGAGTTGGGATTGCCAGAATCTACGAGGTTGCTCTTTCTCTGTACCGCCATCTGTTCGCTCCATTCGCGACCCGTGAGCGAAGGTTTGGCCGAAACCGCGCCTCTTGACAAATGACCCCGCGAGTGGCGCAAGCCTCGGACTTCAGGCCGGGGTAAGCCACGACTATAGCGGTGTGGCCTGCTGTTCAATGTAGCGCTTGATGAGGTCGAGTGGTGCGCCGCCACAGGATGCGGCGAAATAAGAAGGCGACCACAAAACATTCTTCGGAGTAGCATTTGGCGATGCGCGGTAACCGGCGTCGTAGAACATAGCTGGATACCCCTTTTAAGGAGTTCACCAGCGATGAGACGGACACTTTCGGCGGGTAATTCACCAGCAAATGTACGTGGTCGCGCTGGCCGTCCAGCTCTACCAGCTGGGCCTGGAAGTCGGTGCAGACCTTGGAGAAGATAGGTCGGAGTGCTTCGATAGCATGGCCATCAAAGATGCAGTGGCGGCGTTTGGTGACAAAGACCAGATGAACGTGCATTGCAGAAGCGCAATGCCTGCCGTGTCTAAGGTCCTTGATTTTGTCCATGGACCAGATAATAATGAAAACATGGAACGTAGGCAAGCCTTCCGGTTCCAGTTGATGCCCAACGGCGAACAGCAACGGCAGATGCGGTGTTTCGCTGGCTGTGCTCGCTATGTCTACAACAAAGCACTGGCGCTCAAGAAAGAACGGTACGAGAAGAAAGAACAGCTCACTCGTTTCCAACTGGACAAACTGCTGGTGCGGTGGAAGCAGGAAACACCGTGGCTTAAAGAAGCCCCGGCTCACGCACTACAGCAAGCGATTCTCGACCTCGATAGGGCCTACACGAATTTCTTCGAGAAGCGAGCCAAGTTCCCGAAGTTCCACAAGAAAGGAGTGCGAGATTCGTTTCGAGAATCGGACCAAAAGTGCATCAAGTTGGAGCAAGGGAACAACCGCATCCAATTGCCAAAGATTGGTTGGGTACGCTACCGCAACAGCCGTGAAGTTCTCGGCGAGATACGCAGCGTCACCGTCAGCCAGTCGGCTGGCCAGTGGTACGTCAGCGTCAACACGTTCGAGCAAGTAGAGCCACCACGACACGCCGCAACGGCAGTGGTGGGGATCGACTGGGGGGTAGCCCAGTTCATCACGCCGTCGGAAGGCCGACCCGTAGACCGGTTGTCTCCACTCAAGAATTTCTTGCCCAAGCTCAAGACGTTGCAGCGGCGGTTGGCACGCAAGCAAAAGTTTTCGAATAACTGGAAGCGAAAGCGAAAGTCACCCAGCTGTACCAACGCATCGCCAACACCAGAAAGCATTTTCTACATAAGGTCTCGTCGGACATCAGCAAAAACCACGCCGTTGTCATGGTCGAAGACCTGCAAGTAAAGAATATGTCGGCATCGGCCGCAGGCACCAGGGAGCAGCCGGGAAGGAACGTCAAGGCCAAGTCGGGCCTGAACCGCTCCATTCTGGATGCCAGCCCGTTCGAGCTACGACGCCAGTTGGAATATAAGACCAGGTGGCGGGGCGGCATGCTCGTGGCGGTGCCGCCGATGAACACCAGCCGCCAGTGCCTTGAGTGCGGGCACACTTCGGGAGACAACCGCAAGAGGCAAGCACAGTTCACCTGCCTCGAGTGCGGGTTCTCCGCCAACGCCGATTGGGTTGCCGCCATGAACATCAAAGAGGCAGGGCTTCTCTTGTTAGCTTGTGGAGATACTTCGCCTGAAGTAAGGGCGTCGGCCCAAGAACCCACCGAAGGCCTTCATGCTTAGGCATGGAGCCAGTAGGAATCCCCTTCCTTCAGGAAGGGGAGGAGGTCAAAATGTGCACGGCACTCCCCAGAAGATGGTGCGCGCCAGTCAAGGGACCGAGGAGCATCTCATGGAACGAAACGTGGGAGACCTGCTTAACTTATACAATCCGAATGATCCGCTGGACCACGCCTGGACGATTCCTTCACCGTGGTACTTCGATCCGGACATCCACGAACTCGAACAACAGAGCGTGTTCGCGAAAACTTGGCAGGTTGTGGGGCGCGCCGACCAGGTGCGAGAAAACGGAGATTTCTTTACCGCCGACCTTGCGGGAGAGCCGATCGTCGTAGCGCGGGGTGAGGACGGCCAGTTACGCGCTTTCTACAACGTCTGCCGGCATCATGCCGCCGCGGTGGTCACCGAACCGCAGGGCCGCGCAAAACAGTTCCGCTGCCCCTATCACGGCTGGACTTACGGAATCGACGGCGCCTTGAAAGGCATGGTCGAGTTTGAAGGCGTCTGCAATTTTGAACGCGCGAAAAACGGATTGGTGCCAGTGATGGTGGACACCTGGGAGACTTTTGTTTATGTAAACCTGGATGGGCGCGCGGCGCGACTGCGGGATTTCCTGGGCGCCATTCCGGAAATTGTCGCGCCCCTCCAGCTCACAAAAAAGCTGAAATATTTCGATCGCCGCATTTACACGTTGCATTGCAACTGGAAAGTCTACGTGGACAACTATCTCGACGGGGGCTACCACGTCCCGCACGCGCACAAAGGATTGAGCAGCGTCATCGAATACACAAAGTACACGATTGAGAATTTCGAGCGCGCCTGCCTGCAGTCCAGCCCGCTTTCTTCGGACGCCAAGTCTCAATCGGGGGTTGCGGCAACGCGGCAGGGACGCGCGTTTTATCTATGGATCTATCCGAACTTCATGATCAACGCCTACGAAGGAGTGATGGACACGAATCTGGTTCTTCCCATGGGGGTGGACAAATGCGCTGTGGTATTCGACTACTACTTCGCAAACGTCAGCAAGAAGGCTTTGAAAAAGAATCAAGCGAGCATCAAAGTCAGCGAAAAAGTGCAGGATGAAGACGAGGCCATCTGCGATGCGGTGCAGCGCGGGCTCGGCTCACGCGCTTATGTCGCCGGGCGGCTGTCGGTGCGCCGCGAAGCGGGCGAACATCTGTTCCATCGTTTGCTGCATGCCGACCTTACCCGAGCGCTGAACCGGCCTGCCGCGGCGGATTGAGCGCGCTGCGGGCTGGGATGCGCGTGGAATTGACGGTGCTTGAAGCGTCGCCTATACTGAGAAATCGAGTTGCAAGGTGAATTCTCACCTGTCTGGCTCCTTCTGAATTCAAGTGCGGCCCACAAGCCTGGCTTGTCCGTCAGCTCCGATTGGGGCGCATGCCGTCGAGACCAGCGAAAGATTCGCCACTCAACCGATTGCCGTCCCAGGAAAGGACCTTTGTATGGCCGAAGCAAGCTGCCGCCGCGAGCTGGAATTGGAAATTCCCGCCGAGGAAGTATCGAAAAAGATCGAGAGTGTCGCGAAGGAATTCGCGCGCTTCGCGAACGTTCCGGGATTCCGCCGCGGGAAGGCGCCGGTCTCGCTGATTCGCCGCAAGTTCGCGGATGACATCAAGGGAGAAGTGCTGCAATCGCTGGTGCCGGAACGGGTGGAAAAAGCCGTGGCCGAACAGAAGCTCACACCGGTCTCGCAGCCGCAGGTGGATCAGCTGGACTTCAACGAGGGCCAGCCACTGAAGTTTCGCGCGGTGTTTGAAGTGCTGCCGGAATTCGAATTAAGCAACTACAAGGGCCTGGAGTTCGAGATGCCCACGATGGACATTACGGACCAGGACGTGGCGAAAACGCTCGAAGAGTTGCGCGAGCGTGCCGCAACCTTTGCGCCTGTCGAGGGCCGCGCCATCGCGGACGGCGACTTTGCCCAGGTGAAGCTTCTCGGCACACCGCAAGGCGGCGGCGATCCGCTGCAAGCCGATAGCGTTCTTTGCCACATTGGCGCTGAAGAAACCATGGAGGAGTTCAACGCTAATTTGAAGGGCGCCAGTGCCGGCGATCACAAGAGCTTTGACGTCGACTATCCCGCCGACTATCCGGACCCCAAGCTGGCCGGCAAAAAGTATCGCTACGCCGTCGAGGTACTTGGTATCAAGACGAAAAAGTTGCCCGAACTGAACGACGATTTCGCGAAGGATGTCAGCGACGCCGCTACCCTGGACGAACTCAGGAAAAAAGTCAGCGAGGGCTTGGAGCATCAGCGTGATCACAAGCACAAGGAATTGCTGCACGAAAAGGTTCTCGCTGAAATCGTGAAGCTCCACGACTTTCCTGTGCCCGAAGCGCTCGTCGAGCATCAAATGGATGTGCGACTTGAGCGCGTGGTGCGCTCTCTGGCTGCGCAAGGCGTTGACCCGCGCGCCGTGAATCTGGACTGGGTGACGCTGCGGCGCCGCCAAGAAGACCGCGCCAAGGATGACGTGAAGGCCGAACTGATCATCGATCGCATCGCGACGGTGGAGAACATCGACGTGACGGACGAGGAGGTCAATCACGAACTCGAGCGCCTGGCTGGCCATGGTGACGAATCGGCGGAAGCGATTCGCGCGCGTTTGACAAAGCAAGGGGCACTCGATAGGATGAAGGCTAAGCTGCGCAGTGACAAAACACTGGATTGGATTGCGCAGAATGCCAAGATCAAGACCGTTGCAACAGCGAACGCGGCGACGGATTCAAAGTGACACACTGCGGTTGAGCGCCAGTAGCATTTACCCCCATGAAAAATTTCGACGAACCAGACTATCGCGGCACAACGCTCGTACCCATGGTGGTGGAACAGACCAGCCGCGGCGAACGCGCCTACGACATCTATTCCCGGCTCCTGAAGGAGCACATCATCTTCATCGGGACGCCGATTGACGACCACGTCGCCAATCTGGCCACGGCTCAGATGCTCTTCCTGCAGGCCGAAGACCCGGAGAAAGACATTCAGCTTTACATCAATTCACCAGGCGGCTCGATCACCGCGGGATTTGCCATTTACGACACCATGCAGTTCGTGAAGCCGGACGTGGTGACCACCTGCGTCGGCCAGGCGGCTTCCATAGCGGCCGTGCTGCTGGCCGGGGGTGCTCCCAAAAAGCGCTTTGCCTTGCCCAATGCGCGCATCTTGATTCACCAGCCGTGGATGTCCGGCCTCGGTGGCCAAGCTACGGACATCGATCTGCACGCCAAAGAGATTCTGCGCATGCGTTCGACCATCAATCAGTTGTTGGCGAAACACAGCGGCCAGCCCGCGGAGCGCATCGAGAAAGACGTCGAGCGTGACTACATCATGAATCCTGAACAGGCCAAAGAATACGGTATGATCGACGAGATCATTTATAAGCATCGCTAGTTTTCGCGCCACGGAGTGCTTTGCGGTTTGAAGTGGAATGCCCAGCGGTTCCAAAAAGTTAGCGGCCTTGCGACTTTCCGTTTTGCCCAGGAGAATAATCGGCCTACAATAGGGTATAGACTCCGTCGAAGCCCAGCGGAGACGAGGCCTTCACACCAGTGAAGAAATTCAACCCAGACGAGCCGCTGCGCTGCTCCTTTTGCCATAAAACGCAGGAGCAGGTCGAGAAGCTGATCAGTTCGCCTTCGGACTATCCCCGCGCCTACATCTGCAATGAATGCGTGGGTGTTTGCCAGACCATTCTGGAAGACGAGAAGCGCGAACAAACGGCGGCGCCGACGAAGCGGCTTCCCCGCCCGCCGGAGATCAAGCAATTCCTGGATGGCTACGTCATTGGGCAGGACCGCACGAAGAAGAAACTTGCCGTCGCGGTTTACAACCACTATAAGAGGATTTTCCTGAACAAGCAGCCGGGCGACATCGAACTCAGCAAGTCGAATATTCTGTTGATCGGCCCCACTGGCACGGGCAAGACATTGCTGGCGCAGACGCTCTCGCGCATGTTGGATGTGCCATTTGCCATCGTCGATGCCACCACGCTCACCGAAGCGGGTTATGTGGGCGAAGACGTCGAGAACATTATTTTGAAGCTATTGCAAGCGGCGGACGGCGACGTCCAGAAAGCTCAGCAAGGCATCATCTATATCGATGAGATCGACAAGATTGCCAAGAAGGATGAGAACCCTTCGATCACCCGCGACGTGTCCGGTGAGGGTGTGCAGCAGGCGCTGTTGAAAATTCTCGAAGGCACGGTGGCCAATGTGCCTCCGCAGGGCGGACGCAAGCATCCGCACCAAGAATTCACGCCCGTGGACACCACTAATATTCTCTTCATTTGCGGTGGTGCTTTCGTGGGCCTAGAGAAAATCATTGAAAGACGCGCGGGCCGCCATTCACTGGGATTCCACACCGACGCCGCACCGTCCACCCCGCAGCGCCGCAACACCGAGATGCTCGAACAGGTGCAGCCGGGTGATTTGATTCGCTACGGACTGATTCCTGAATTCGTCGGCCGCCTGCCGGTCGCAGGCGTAATGAACGATCTGGACAAGGGCGCGCTGGTTAAGATTCTGACGGAACCTAAGAACGCGCTTCTGAAACAGTACCAGCGTCTATTCGAATTTGAGAATGTGCGGCTGCGTTTCACTGACGACGCGCTGGAGACCGTCGCGGAGTTGGCACTTCAGCGCAAAGTCGGAGCGCGCGGCTTGCGTATGATCCTCGAAGACCTCATGCTGGAACTGATGTACCACCTTCCCATGCAGCGGAAGGTGCGCGACTTCGTGGTCACAGCGGACATGGTCCGCACCCGCGAAATCAATTGGAGTTTGCTCGAGAAGGCTGGATAAGCCGTTCGGGCGTCGCTCTTGATGTGCGGCCGTACCTGGCCACACGAGGAGAATCCAGGGGACTGAATGTTCACTCGCGAAAAGCAGGAAATGAAGCGCGTGCCCATGATGCCGGTGCGCGATATGGTCATTTTTCCGCAGCAGATGACCCCCTTTATCGTGGGCCGCGAAGCGAGCGTCCGCGCGCTTGAGGAAGCGCTGGCCGGCGACAAAAAGATCTTTCTTTCCACGCAGCACGACGCTTCGGTTGATGACCCCAAACCGGAAGAGATCTACGCCGTGGGCACTCTCGCCAACATCGTGCAGAGCGTCAAGCTTCCCGATGGCAACATCAAGGTTCTGGTCGAAGGCGTGGAGCGGGCGCGGGCCCTGTCGATCGCCGCGGAGGAAGGGTTCTTCCGTGCCACGGTTCGGCTGCTGGGAGCGCGTGTCGAGCCATCTCCGCAAGTCGAGCAGACCGTCCAGAAAATCACCGCGCTGTACGAACAGTTCATCAAGCTTTCGCAAAGCTTGAATTACGACACCATGATTGCCGCCGCGCGGGTGGATGATCCGGCGCGCCTGTCGGATACGATTGCCGCCAACTTGCAACTGCCGGTGGATGAAAAGCAGGATTTGCTCGAAACCGTTGATCCCCTCGAGCGGCTGAATCGCATCGGCGACATCCTGGAAATCGAGCTCGAAAAGCTGAATGTCGACCGCAACATCAATACGCGCGTGAAGCGCCAGATGGAGCGCGCACAAAAAGAGTACTACCTGAACGAAAAGCTTAAGGCCATTCAGAAAGAACTGGGGCGCGGCGAGAAGAACGAAATCGACGAGCTGAAAAAGAAGATCGACACCGCCGGGATGTCCAAGGAAGTCCATGAGAAGGCCATCCAGGAGCTGAAGCGCCTGGAGCTTATGCCGCCGATGTCCGCGGAGTCCACGGTCAGCCGCAATTATCTCGATTGGCTGCTCGCCGTACCGTGGAAAAAGAAATCGAAGGAAATTCGCGACATCAAAGCCGCGGAAAAGATCTTGAATGAAGAACACTACGGGCTGGACAAGGTCAAAGAGCGCATCCTCGAGTTTCTTGCCGTGCGCCAGCTGGTGAAGAATCCCAAGGGCTCGATTCTCTGCTTCGTCGGACCTCCCGGCGTGGGCAAGACTTCCCTGGCGATGTCCATCGGCCATGCCACTGGACGCAAGTTTGTCCGGGTTTCGCTCGGCGGCGTGCGTGATGAAGCCGAAATCCGCGGCCATCGCCGCACCTATATCGGCGCCCTGCCCGGCCAAGTCATACAGATGATGAAAAAGGCCGGCACGGTGAACCCCATCTTCGTGCTCGACGAAGTCGACAAGATGTCCACCGATTTCCGCGGCGATCCATCAGCGGCGCTGATGGAAGTGCTCGATCCGGAACTGAATCACTCGTTTACGGACCATTACCTGGACGTGGAATACGACCTTTCGAAAGTGATGTTCGTGTGCACGGCCAACGTGCTACATACGATTCCGCAGCCGCTTCAGGACCGCATGGAGATTCTGCGCCTCCCCGGCTATACGGAGCAGGAAAAGCTGGAAATCGCCAAGCGGTTCCTGGTGAAGCGGGCACGCGAAGCGACCGGCCTTACCGAGAAGAACCTCAAACTTACCGACGAAGGCCTTCTTCACATCATCCGGCACTACACCCACGAAGCGGGTGTTCGCAGCCTGGAGCGGGAAATTCACAACATCGCGCGCAAGATGGCGCGCAAAGTGGTCACCGACGGTGCGAGCTCCAATGTGGAAATCACGCCCGCCAACGCCAACGACTTCCTAGGCGTGCTGAAGTACCGCGAATTCTGGCTCGAGAAACACAACGAAATAGGCCTGACCACCGGCTTGGCGTGGACCGAAGTCGGGGGCTCGGTGCTGTCCACGGAAGCCACTCTGATGGAAGGCAAAGGCCGCCTTACGCTTACCGGCAAGCTCGGTGACGTGATGCAGGAGTCCGCGCAAGCGGCCATGAGCTACGTGCGTTCGCGCTCCCATCTGCTTGGCTTGCCCAGGGATTTCTACCGCACCATCGACATTCACGTGCATGTGCCGGAAGGCGCGATCCCTAAGGACGGACCTTCCGCCGGCATTACCATCTGCACCTCCATCGTCAGCGCGCTCACGAAGAATCCGGTGCGCCGCGACGTCACCATGACCGGCGAAATCACGCTGCGCGGCAAGGTGCTCCCCATCGGTGGCGTCAAGGAGAAACTCCTGGCCGCCCATCGAATGGGCTTGCGTACGGTACTGCTTCCGAAGGACAATGAGAAGGACCTGGCGGAAATCCCGCAGGAGATCCTTTCCAGTCTCACGACGCATTTTGTCGAGACCATGGATGAAGTGCTGCAGTTTGCGCTGGAGCGGCCTACAGTGCCGCTCGAGCATGCCGCGGTTGCGCCCGTAGCGGAACCTTTCGTGGCCGGCGCCGAGAAAGACAAGAGTTTGACCAACTAAGCAGCGTTGTTTTGGGTCCCGCCCGTCCCGCGAGTTACCCCGACCTGGTCGGAGTTATGCTTGAGGAATTCACAGGTTCGCGCGGCCCGGCGCTGCCGCCGGTTGCTCAAAGTCTGGTTTGCCCCATCCTGGCAGGTTTTCGCTTCTCCGCCAGTGCGGTCGACCACCTCAAAATCAATCCGGATTCTCAGGGTCAATTTTCGCAATCATCGCTAAGGACATATGCCAAAAGAAACAAGCATTGAAGGAAACAATCAGATGAGTATCAGCCTTGCCGAGCTGAAGGAAAAGAACATCACCGACCTCGCCAAGATCGCCAAGGAATTGAACATTCCAGGGGCTAGCGGCATGCGCAAGCAGGAGTTGATCTTCCAGATCCTCCGGGCGCAAACCGAAAAGAACGGTTTGATCTTCTCCGAAGGCGTCCTGGAGTGCCTTCCTGATGGATTCGGCTTTCTGCGCGCCCCGGAATACAACTATCTCCCCGGCCCGGACGATATCTACGTATCGCCGTCGCAGATCCGCAAGTTCGATCTTCGCACGGGCGACACGGTCTCCGGCCAGGTCCGCCCGCCCAAAGATGGTGAACGCTATTTCGCGCTGATCAAAGTCGAAGCGGTCAATTTTGAAGACCCGGAAGTTGCACGCAACAAAATCTTCTTCGACAACTTGACCCCCCTGTACCCCCAGGGCCGCCTCAAGATGGAAACGACTAAGGAGAATTCGACCGGCCGCGTGCTGGATCTTCTTTGTCCCGTCGGCAAGGGCCAGCGCGGCTTGGTCAATGCCCCGCCGCGAACCGGAAAGACCATGATGTTGCAGTCCATGGCCAATGCCATCGCGACCAATCATCCCGAGGTCGCGCTGATCGTGCTGCTCATCGACGAGCGTCCCGAAGAAGTGACCGACATGCAGCGAACCGTCAAGGGCGAAGTGATCAGCTCTACGTTTGACGAGCCGCCCCAGCGGCACATCCAAGTCGCCGAAATGGTCCTCGAAAAGGCCAAGCGTCTGGTCGAACACAAGCGCGACGTGGTCGTGCTGCTCGACTCCATCACCCGGCTCGCCCGTGCCTACAACGCCGTCACTCCACCTTCCGGCAAAGTGCTCTCCGGCGGTATCGATGCCAACGCCTTGCAACGCCCCCGCCGCTTCTTCGCCGCCGCGCGCCACGTTGAAGAAGGTGGCTCGCTCACCATCATTGCCACGGCGCTGATTGACACCGGCAGCCGCATGGACGACGTGATTTTCGAAGAGTTCAAGGGCACCGGCAACATGGAAATCTATCTTGACCGGCGCCTCGCCGATAAGCGCGTCTTCCCCGCCATCGACATTCAGCGCTCCGGCACGCGTAAGGACGAACTGCTCCTTCCGCCGGACGAGTTGAGCCGCGTCTGGGTGCTGCGCAAGGTACTGAGCCCGCTCTCGACGGTCGAGGCCATGGAGCTCTTGATCAGCCGACTGTCGAAATCGAAGTCCAACATGGAATTTCTGAGCTCCATGTCTGCACCGACCTGAGAGCACTCCGCGATCTCTCCATCTCAGTCACCACCTAAAAAAAGGCGCAGTGAGTTTCCCCGCTGCGCTGGTTGAATTGTTCAGTTCCAAGACGAATTGTCAGGCCGCTGCTTGCGCTTCCACTGCGGCGATGAAATCGACGATTCGCTCCGACCAACCGTCAACGTGCGTCCAGCCGTTGCCGTAGCTGATGCCGTGTTTGTACGGGGCCACGTTCAC
>Ga0209807_1001479_pt1 | contig 11149 bp, 9 predicted proteins | sample GraSoiAngelo_154_FD_186168 | JGI IMG/M metagenome (GOLD analysis project Ga0209807, IMG submission 186168) | Grasslands soil microbial communities from the Angelo Coastal Reserve, California, USA - 14_1009_13_20cm (SPAdes) (version 2) | ecosystem: Environmental > Terrestrial > Soil > Grasslands ... | reverse complement strand
CGCCAGTGGCGCAACACGCGGTGCCGCGGGACGGCGGTGGAGTGATCACTGGTCGTGTTGATGAGTTCGCGACGGCGGAGATTCTCGAGCGCGGTCTGGACGGCGCTCTTCGAAAGACCGGTCGCATCAGCCAAGTCGCGTAAGCTTTTCACGACCGGTCTCCATTTGTCCCGAGCGGCCTGACCGTAAAGATACAAATAGACGAGATAAGCCGCCGGTTGGCGATCGTGGCCGACGATGTCGCGCAACAGAATGTCGATGACATAATCATCGATTGGAATCGTTTCGCGAAAACGGGGCATGATTGAAAAGACGAAGGATGAGGGAGGAAGGATGAAGCTGCGGATTCTACAACACTATACTTTTAAACGGACAGCTGTTTTTACTGCAATACGTGGTTGTTCGCTGGACGGGCAAAGAGAGAGCGAACTACGTTCGGCGCATCATGATCAAGCAAATCAAATTCGTCAGTATCCCGGTGGCCGATCAGAACCGCGCGCTCGATTTTTACACGGAGAAACTCGGGTTCACCATAATCACCGATCAACCATTCGATGAGAAGCAGCGCTGGATCGAGTTGCGCATACCCAAAGCGGAGACGCGAGTGGTGCTGTTCACGCCGGAAGGGGACGAAAAGCGGATCGGGACGTTCATGAACATGTCGTATGCGTGCGATGATATCGATAAGACGTACGCAGAACTGAAGAAGCGGGGAGTGGAATTTGAAGGGGCGCCGCAAAAGGAGCCATGGGGCACCTACACGCTGTTCAAAGACAGCGAGGCGAACCGGTTCGTTCTTTCATCGGACTAAAGGAAAGTGATCCGCCTACGCCAAAGTACGGCGGGACAGGCCAGTGATCAGTGGTGAGTTGAAAGAATAGAGCGTCACCCTCACCTCACGTTGTATCTCGGCTGCGTCCCCGCAGCGCTCGACCGCTACCTCGCGGCTGCACCGGCCATGTCGCGATTCCCAACCGCTCCATTCTCTCCCGAGCAAGGGAGAGGAAGCAGAGAATCAAGTGACAACATCAGCGCAAGAAAAAGCGCCCGCGAGACAACGTTTCGCGAGCGCTTCGTTAAATATTGTTGGTCGTTCGCCCTATTTCTTTTTCGTGTAGTTGATCTCCATGGTTTTCTTTTCCTGGCCGCCCTGATTTTCGTACCACTCGAGACTCATGTGATTGTTGTCGGCGACTTTGATCACTTCGCGAATGGCCGTTTTCACTCCAGGGACCGGTTCCATCTCGGAAGTGTAGGTGAACGATTTCGTGGCGGGATCGTAGGTGCCCTCGGAAAATTCGATACCGGTGCCCATGTTGTCGATCCAGGAAGCGACGAATTTCTTTTTCACGTTGTCGTAGCCTTCCATGCCCATCCCTTTGAACATCATATCTTTCATTTTCCCGTCTTCGCCCGGCATCTGCATTTTTCCGCTCACGTCCATCATCACGTAACGGCCGCCCATGATCGATTTCCTGGTGGCGGTGCCTTTCGATTCCTGCGGCTTGGCATTGGGATCGGGATTCATCCAGAACTTGATCGAGTAATCCCAATTGCCGTCGAGACTGGAGAGCAGCTTGTGGTTCTCGTTTAACTTCGACAGCTCCATCATCTGCTTCATCATCTCGGCTGCGTTGGGCTGTCCGGTTCCCGGTTGTGCGGGCGCCGCCACTTGAGGGGTATTGGTGACTTTGCCGCCCGGGGCAGGCGAAGTCGTGGTCGGTTGAGCGAATGATGTGACAGCGAGCGATGTCGCTGCAAAAAACACGGTTACAATCAGGGAAGTTTTCATGCCGGGATTGTCCGAAAGAAATTAGGAAGTAGAAAGCAGAAACGGAGCGACGTAGCGCGCTACCAACCCAAGACTTTCGCAAAAATTAAGGGCGCCACAATTGTGGCGTCAGACTCAATAATAAAACGGGGCGTGCTGGCGCGGAGTTTGCCCCAGGTGATTTTTTCATTCGGGACCGCGCCCGAATACGACCCGAAGCTGGTGGTTGAATCGCTGATCTGGCAGAAATAACCCCACTCCGGCACTTGATCGGTGATGAGGTCCTGATTGAGCAGCGGCACAACGCAGATCGGGAAATCGCCCGCGATGCCGCCGCCGATCTGAAAAAAGCCGATGGATGAAGCCTTCGATTCGCGCCGGTACCATTCCACCAGCGCCATCATATATTCGATGCCGGAGCGAACAGTGTGGACGTCACTGATGTGCCCGGTAATGCAGCGGGCGGCATAAATATTTCCGAGGGTAGAATCTTCCCAACCCGGCACGACCATCGGCAGATCTTTTTGGGCCGCGGCCATCATCCAGCTGTCAGCCGGATCGATCTCGTAGAATTTTTTGAGCCGGCATTCCCGCAAAACCTTAAATAGAAACTCGTGCGGAAATTTCCGCTCCTTCGTCTTTACGGCCAAAACCCATTCATCAATGAGGAGACGCTCGATTCGGCGGATAGCTTCCTCCTCCGGAATGCAGGTATCGGTCACTCGATTTAGATGGCGCTTTAAAAGCGCTTCCTCCTGCTTCGGACTAAGCTCCCGATAATTCGGCAGACGCTCGTAATGGGTCCTGGCGACAAGATTGAACAGGTCCTCTTCCAAATTCGCGCCGGTGCAGGTGATCGCGTGAACTTTGTCCTGACGAATCATCTCGGCGAGGGAGATGCCGAGCTCGGCGGTGCTCATCGCGCCTGCGAGAGTGATCATCATTTTCCCGCCGCCGTTGATATGCGCGATGTAAGCGTCGGCGGCGTCTTTTACCACAGCGGCGTTGAAATGCCGGTAATGCCGATCAATGAATTCACTGACGGGACCCGCCTTCATGCGGTGAACGTTCGCGGCTTCACCTGTCCGCTTTTGCTGCACGGAAAATCTATAACGTGATTTTCAGCGGTTGAGCACGCATTTTTTTCGGTCCAAGTGAAGATTTTTTAAGGCAGGGAAGCGAGGATCCGAGCGGCCAATGTTTGCGGCATCAGCCCGAGAAAGAGAACGGCGGCAGCGAGAACGGTCACGGTGATTCGCGAAAAAAGGTCTAACGATGTTGAGACGTTGAAGTCCGAGGTGCGAGCCGCACCGGCATTGGACTGGCCTGGTTGAGGCGTTGAGGAGGACCTTTGATCAACGAAGATCACTTTGAGGACGATCAAGTAGTAGTAGAGCGATACGAAGCTGCCGAAGAGAGCGAGGGCGACGAGCCAAAGCAAACCGTGATTTCCGCCGGCGCGAAAGGCCGCGCTGAAAAGATAGAATTTCCCAAAAAATCCGGCCAACGGTGGCAGACCGGCGAGCGACAAGAGGAAGATCGACATCGAGGCAGCGAGAAGTGGCGAACGCGAGGCCAGTCCGGCGAAATTTTGTAAATCGTCGCCGCCACTTTCGCGGCGAACCACGCCGACGACGGCGAACGCGCCAACGAGTGTGACTGCGTAGATGCTGGTGTAAAACAACGTCGCGGAAAATCCATCGCGACCTCCGGCGATGATCCCGAGTAACGTGTAGCCACCATGCGCGACGGCCGAGTAAGCGAGCAGCCGACGCACGTTCGCTTGCGCGAGCGCCACGAAATTGCCGAGCAAGATCGACAACGCAGCGAGGACGGCGAGCACGGGCGACCAACCGGCGAGCATCGCGTGCCAGTCGGCACTTCCACGAGCGGGCGCAAAACCAACCAGCACAATTTTTCCAAGCACGACGAACGACGCCACCTTCGAGCCCGAAGCAATAAAAGCAGCACTTGGAATCGGGGCGCCCTGGTAAGCGTCCGGCGCCCAAAGATGAAATGGCGCGGCGGCGATCTTGAAGGCGAAACCGATCAAGGTCATGACGATGCCGACGGCAAGAAGTGGTTGAACCGGACCTGCCGCTAGTTTTTGTCCGATCGCGGCGAGTGCGGTCGTTCCCGCCATGCCATAGACGAAACTGATGCCAAAAAGCGTGAACGCGCTCGCCGTGCTGCCGAAAAGAAAATATTTCAGACCGGCTTCGGCTGAGCGCACGTCGCTCTTGTCGAAAGCCGCCATCACATAAAGGGAGAGTCCGAGCAGCTCGAGTCCGATAAAAATCATGAGGAACTCTTCACTCCCGACGAGCAGCATTAACCCGACTGCGCCGAGCAGTAGCACGGCGATATATTCGCCGGGGTTGCGCAGAGATTTTTCCGAAGACGCAAGCGGAACAGTAACGAGCGCGAGGACGAGACAGATAATTTTGAAAAGCGAATTCAGCGGTGAGATCACCAGCATGCCGCCAAACAAATTTGCGTGCGACGGCAGCATGAGCACAGCACCGATTGCGACTGCGGTTCCAATCGCGGCGACAATGGGACACAATGCCTTCGCGCGCGTGCTAGTTAGCCCAACCGTCAGAACTGCGAGCGCGGTGACGACAACGATCGCTTCGGGCGCGGCGAGCTTGAGTAATTCGAGATAGCTCATTTCAGAAACCGCATCGCTTCAACGGCAGGCTGAATGCGATCGAGCAAAAGTTTGGGATAAAGTCCAACGGCAAGGGTGGCGAACATGAGCAGGCCCGCGCCGAGTTTCTCGGGAATCGTGATCGGTTCCATTTCAGGTGGCGCAGCAGCCGTGTTCGCAAGATCGACATCGAAGAAAGAACGCTTCAGCGCGCGGAGGGTGAATGCGGCGACCAGCACCATTCCAGCGCCGGTGATCCAAACCGCGAGCGGATAACTTTTCCAAGCGCCGATAAGAATCGTTATCTCAGCGGCGAACCCGCTGAAGCCGGGAATGCCCATTGACGCAGCTGACGCGACGACAAACGTAAACGCGGCGAACGGCAACGCACGGCTGAGATTCATTCCCGAAAGCGCGTCAAGCTCGCGCGTGCGCGTGCGCCGATAGATCATCCGCCCGGCAACGGCGAAGAGGAGTGCGCCGATCACGCCGTGGGAAAACATTTGCAACACCGCGCCGGAAACGCCAAAGACGTTGGCGGTGGCGAATCCAAGCAGCACAAAACCCATGTGGCTGACACTGGAATAACCGATAACGAATTTTAGATCTCGCTGCCGCAACGCGACCGCGGCGGCATAAACAATCCCGACGACGGCAAGGACTGCGATCGTGGTCCGCCACATTTGAAAACCTTGCGGGAAAAGATTCATCGCCACGCGAAGCCCGGCATAGGCGCCGAGCTTCATGACGATGCCGGCAAGTAACATCGAGCCTGCGGTTGGCGCGGCGACGTGTCCCGTCGGCGCCCAGGTGTGCAACGGCCAAATACCGGCGAGCACGGCGAAGCCGAGAAACAAGATCGGAAACGCCCATGATTGGAGCTGCGGCGTAAATTGAAATTGCGCGAGCTGATTGAGGTCGAGCGATCCGCCGGTGACATAAATGGCAATGATCCCAAGAAAAACGAGCGCCCCGCCGAAGAAGGAATACAACGTAAGCTTCATCGCGCCGTACTCCTTGTTGGTCGAACCGAAGATCGCGATCAGGAAATATTTGGGCACGATGACCAGCTCGTAGAAAAGAAAGAGCAGGAAAAGATCGGCGCTGAGGAAGACACCGTAGGAGCCGCCGACCACGAGCAAGAGCCAAAAGAAAAACTCGTTCGCGCGATCAGTAACGTCCCAGGAAAAAAGAACGGCGCTGATGGCGGCGATTCCTGTGACCAAAACAAGCGTGAGACTGATTCCGTCGAGCGCGAGATGATAATTCATCCCGAGCGCCGGTACCCACGGCACGCGCACCACGGTCCTGAAGTGCGCAAGATCGACATCATGTTGGCAAAATGTCGCAACACCGATCGCGAACCCGGCGACGGCGGTGACGAGCGCGAGCCAGCGCGCGAAAACACGCGGCAGAACGAGCAGCACAATTGCGCCCGCGAACGTGACATAAATCGTCCAAGCGATCATCGCGCTGTCAGGCAAACAAGCGCGCCATGTGAGTGACGGTTGCGTTGAAGATGTTGAAGATGAATTGCGGCAAGATGCCGATGGCGAACATCAGGAGCGTGACGGGAACGATGACGAGCTTCTCGCTCCGAATGAGATCGGAGAAACCGCTACAACTTTCGACAAGTGGACCGCCGAAAAGCGATTGCATCGCGCGCATGAAAGTCACGGCCGTGAAAAGAAGACCCAGCACCGCGATCCCGGTAAACGAAGCAGCAACTGCAAAAGAGCCTTTGAAAATTAGAAATTCGCCGATGAATCCATTGAGCCCCGGCAAACCGAGCGACGAAAACATCGCAACACTCATCCAGCCGCAGAGCAAAGGTGTGCGCTGCATCAGTCCGCCGAAGTCGTCGATGCCGCGCAGGCCGCGACGTTGCTCAAGCAGACCGACGAAATAAAAGAGCGCCGCGGCGGTGATCCCGTGGTTGAAGATTTGCAGAAACACCCCACTCAGAGCTGCGTGCGTGTCGATCAAGGAAGATGTCGATCTCGCAGTGATCGCGAAAAGACCGAGCAGGCAGTAACCGAGATGGTTGATCGAGAGATACGCGACCATCCGTTTCAAGTCGCGCTGCGCCCAAGCCGCCAGCGGCGCAAAGACGATCGAGCACACCACCAGCGCAAGGAGCCACGGGCCGGCGATTTTGATTTCGTTTGGAAAAAGCGGAACGAGCAGTCGGATAAAACCGTAAACGCCCATTTTCGAAAGCCCGCCGGTCAACACCATCGACACGCCGGTCGGCGCCGTTTGATAAGCGTCAGGCAACCAGGTGTGAAATGGAAAAAGCGGGACTTTGACGGCGAGGCCGAGGAAAATGCCGGCGAAGGCGAACCATTTAAGATTGCCGGTGAGCAATCCGCTTTTGCCGAGACCAGCCAACGTCGCGAAATCGAACGTTCCTTTGGCAAAATAAATTCCGAGAAACGCAAGCAGCATGGCCACGCTGCCGAAGAATGTGTAAATGAAAAACTTTACTGCAGCGAAGTCGCGGTTTTCGCCTCCATAAATTTTGATGAGCAGAAACGCCGGAATCAGGCTCATTTCGTAAAACAAAAACCAGAGAACAAAATTCTGGGCGGTGAAGGTGCCGTAGAGAGCGGCCTGCATCACGAGCATGAGCGCGCACGCGCCGCGTTCCAACCGTTGGGCGCAGAAAGCGAACGGAAAAACGAGCGATGTCAGCAAAACGAGAAGCAGGCTCAGACCATCGACGCCGACGAGATATTCGGCACCGATCGAAGGAATCCAGGCGTGGCGCTCCGCGATCTGCAAACCAGGCGCAGTGGCATCGAATTTTTGCCAAAGCAGCAGGGCATAAAACGCAGAGAGCGCGTTGAAGATGAGCGCGACCGTGCGCGCGTTTTTTGGCTGGCCGATGTAAAGCGCGATCGCGCCGGCGAGCGGAATAAGAATGAGCGCACTGATTAACCCAACCATGCGTAAAGAAGAACGAGCGCGAGCATGCCGAGAGCGATCGCGCCGAGATAAGTTTGAATCTGACCGGAGTGCCGCCGCGACATCAGACGCCCAAATCCGTGCGCGCCAACGGTGCCTTCATCGACACCGGCGTTGATCACGCGTTCGTCGGCACCGGTAGTGAGCCTGGCAAGAAAATGTCCGATCGCGCCGACCCCACGAACCAGTCCGTCCCAGACGTAGCGATCCATCCAATCGGAGAAACGCGCGGCGATCGCGGCGAGTGCGATGACGGTGCGATCATAAATTTCATCGATCCACATTTTGTTTTCGAGAAAACGAAAGAGCGCAGGCTGGGCCTGTTGAATCGGATCGCTTCCAGCAGCGCGCCGATATATCCAGATGCCAAGCGAAACGCCGGCGCCGACGAGCGCGAGTGAGACGATGATCATCGGCTGAATCAAGAGATCCGGGTCAAAACGCGCCGGATGTCCCGTTAAATAGTTTTCCAGCCAAGGCCAGGCCGGGGTTAGAGCAACACTGAAAAGAATTGCGCACACGGCGAGCACGATGAGCGGAAGCGTTATTACGCTTGGACTTTCCTGCCCATGCTCTGACGCAGCGCGGCGATTGCCGAAAAAGACGAAAATGATCTGCCGCGTCATGTAGAGCGCAGTCAGGAAGACGCCGACCAACATGAGGTAGTAAGGAATGTGCGAGCGCGGCCACTGCGACGTCGCGTGCAGAATTTCTTCTTTCGTCCAGCCGCCGGAAAAAAAGAATGGCACACCGCTGAGCGCCATCATTCCTATCGCATAAGTGGAAAACGTGACCGGCATGAGTCGGCGCAGGCCGCCCATTTTGCGAATGTCCTGTTCGTGATGGCAGCCGTGAATGACCGAACCGGCGCCGAGAAACAAAAGCGCTTTGAAAAATCCATGTGCGAGCAGATGCATGATTCCAGCGGCAACGCCGCCCACGCCTAACGACACCATCATCAAACCGAGCTGCGAAACCGTGGAATAAGCGAGAATGCGTTTGATGTCGAACTGCGCGACGGCGATCAGCGCCGCCATCAGACCGGTGGCGACACCGATCCAAACGACGACCGTGAGCGAAGGTGTCACGCCGTTGATCGCGCCGACCAGGAAAATTGGATAGACGCGCGCGACCAGAAAAACGCCGGCCGCGACCATGGTGGCGGCGTGGATTAAAGCGCTGACCGGAGTCGGACCTTCCATCGCGTCCGGCAACCAGACGTGGAGCGGAAATTGACCGGACTTGCCGGCCGCGCCACAGAAAATCAGCAGCGCGATAAACGTCGCACTGGCGCCGAGCGTGAGCAGACCAACATTTTCAAGACAACCTCGCCCGCCATCATAAAAAAGTAATGTGTCGCTCCGGTGATAGAGCCACAGGATGCCGAGAAAAAATCCCATGTCGCCGATTCGTGTGGTGATGAACGCTTTCTTTGCCGCGGCCGCAGCGCTTGGCCGCTCAATCCAGAAACCGATAAGCAAATAAGACGCGAGTCCGACCAGTTCCCAAAAGACAAAAAGGAGCAGCAAACTGTTGGCGAGGACCACGCCCAACATCGCGCCCGAAAAAAACGAAAGGTAAGCGAAGAAGCGGCTGAAATTTTTATCCTCGGCCATGTAGCCGATGCTGAAGACAAAAATGCAAAGACCGACGAGCGCGATCATGATCAGCATCGCGGCCGCGAGTGGATCGAGAACAAAGCCGATCCGCAGGGTCTGCTCCCCGAATGTAAACCAGGTAAAATTCTCGACGGAGCGAAAACCATGAGAATGCAGCGTCGGCACAAAGGCGAAGATCGACATCGTTAGGGCTGTGAGCTGTCCAGTGACAGCGAAAGGAGCGGCTGCACGACGAGCTGCTTTGCCAAAGGCCAAAATCAAAAGCGCCGCGAGAATCGGCGCGGCCGGAATTAACCAAACATTGCTCGTGATCCAGGAGTTCATCCTTTGAGTTGATCGAGCTGATCGACGTTGGTGGTGCGGAAATGACGATAAACCGCGATGACCATGGCGAGACCGACCGCGGCTTCGGCAGCAGCGATGGCGATGGCAAAAATCGCGACCATGACGCCGGTCGGCGGCGCCGGCTGCGGAGCGAACCGCCAAAACGCGATGAAATTCAAATTCGCCGCCGCGAGCATCATCTCGATCCCGATGAGGATAAAGATCGCGTGACGCCGGCTGAGCGCGGCGAGCAGTCCGATGCAAAACAAAGCGGCCGAGACGACAAGCAACATCGACAACGTCGGCATCAGCTCTTCTCCTCCATCACGAGAATGAGTGCGCCGATCAATGCCGCGGTCAGCAAAACTCCGACGCACTGGAGCGGCCAGACATAATTGGTCATCAGCAATTCACCAATTCGCTGGACCGTGACCGGCTTGATCTGCTGTGGAACGATTGAAAGCGATTTTGTTTTCGAAATTGTCCAGACCAAACCGCCAAACACCGCCACGGCGACGAAAACGCCGCTCCAATTAAAGCCGCGGACTTTTCCGACATCGTGCCGCGTGAGGAGAATCGTAAAAACAATCAGCACCGCGACTGCGCCGATATAGACGAAGATTTGCACCAAACCGACGAATTCCGCACCCAGGAAAAAGAAAAACGCGGAGATGCCAACAAACATCACCGCGAAACTGAGCGCAGCGTGCATGAGCTTTTGCAACGTTGCCGCCGCCAGCGCCGCAGCCAGCGTTAGAATTGCGATGCCGGCAAAAGCGACGGTACTCATTCGGCGAAACGATAAGTGCGCGGCGCAAATTTTCGGCGGGTATCGAGCAGGATCGACAATGTGACGTAAACAACGGCGATGACGCCGAGCGACCAGAGCCAGCCGCGCAAACCGCGACCGGTGTAATGCCAGACAGCAGCAGCAATAACGCAGGTAAACGCCATCGGAAGCATAAATTTCCAGGCGAAGTTCATGATCTGATCGACGCGCGTGCGCGGTAGCGTGCCGCGCAGCCAGATGTAAATGAAGAGCAAGATCGACAACTTCACGAAAAACCACGCGTAGGATGGAATGAATTCGAGAAAATGAACTGGCGCGTGCCATCCGCCGAGAAACAGTGTCACCCCCAACCCACTAATCGCGAACATGCCGATGTATTCGGCCATGAAGAACGTAGCGTATTTAAATCCCGAATATTCGGTCATGTGGCCGGCCACGATTTCGGATTCGCCTTCCGGCACATCGAACGGCGTCCGATTCGATTCGACCAGGCCAGAAACAAAAAACAAGATGAAGGCGGTCGCTCCCCACGGCGTAAAAACAAACCAGTGGGGCACGAATCCTAAGGAATAAGTACTTTGGGCGCCGACAATTTTGTCAGGGTTCAACGAGCCGACGATCATCACGACTGGAAGCACGGTAATGATGAGCGGCAATTCGTAGCTGATCATCTGCGCGATCGCGCGCATCGCGCCAAGCATCGAAAACTTGTTGTTGCTGCCCCAGCCAGCCATGAAGACGGCCAGCTCCGTTGTCGATCCGACGGCAAAGAAAAAGAGGATGCCGCCATCGATGATAAACGGGGTCATGTTCCGCCCATAGGGAATTACACCAAGCGCGAGAATTGCAGTCGCGGCGATCAAAACCGGCGCCAGAAAATGCACGATCTTGTCGGCGCGGGCCGGCACGATGTCTTCCTTGATCAACATTTTGATTCCATCGGCGACCGGTTGAAAGAGGCCGAATGGACCGACGCGATTCGGGCCGTAACGATTTTGCATCCGGCCGAGAATTTTTCGTTCGAGGAC
>Ga0209807_1001477_pt1 | contig 11154 bp, 12 predicted proteins | sample GraSoiAngelo_154_FD_186168 | JGI IMG/M metagenome (GOLD analysis project Ga0209807, IMG submission 186168) | Grasslands soil microbial communities from the Angelo Coastal Reserve, California, USA - 14_1009_13_20cm (SPAdes) (version 2) | ecosystem: Environmental > Terrestrial > Soil > Grasslands ... | reverse complement strand
TGAATCCGAGGAATGCCTTGTAAATTTTTTCGGGCGTCGCTCGGAGGACGCGGTGAAGTCGAATAGTATTTGCTGTCATAATTTTCCTTTCGCTTATTTGGCGTTCGTGTCCGGCTCAATAATTCCAACGACGTTGCCGGCCGGATCTGTCACGTAAGCTAGCCAGCCAACCTTTGGGATGCCCATCTTCGGCACGCAGATTTTTCCGCCGCGCTGCTCGATTTTTCTCATCGTTTGGTCAAGAGACTTGACTGCTACGGTGTTTAACGTGCCGGGACTTTGACCTTCTCGGGGCCGGGTCATCCCGCCGTTAATTCCCGGCTCTTTGTCGTCGCCGGTTGTAACCAGCCAATACTCGATCGGGCCGCCTTCGAATTTGTTAAACTTCCAGCCGAAGACGTCCTCATAAAACGGCTGCACTGCTTGAGGGTCATCAGTGTAAATTTCAAAGTGAGTGACACGATTCATTTCTTTTGCTCATTTCTTTCTAACCGGGCTCAATATTCCTTGTGACGCCGCACCGAATCGATCGCAGCTTCATGCTTCGACGATGGTTTTGAATCCGCCGTAGATCATTCGCTTCACGTGGAGCGGCATTGCCCTTGGATCCATGATCTTCGCTAGAGCGGGTCGTTCAGATCGTCGCCAACACATTCCCTAACAATCCAAGTCACCCGTGGTCCCGCGATACTTCCGCAGTCTTCTGAGCAAGTCGGCGATACGCGTTTAGGCGCTTTTTAGGAAGAGGGATAACAAATCCGTCAACGTAATGAGCCATGAGAGATTCTCCGGCTGGGTCGTGTTATGCGTTCGCTAACTGGACCTCAGTCTTAAGTTCGCTCGCGAGCGGACATTCGGCGGCCACGGGCCTCACTTCGACCTGCACACCGTACGGCAATCCGGGGCATTCCCGCGCGATCGCCACTGCATCATCGAAGCTGGCTACGTCGAGCAGAAAATAGCCGCCAATCGCTTCCTTTGATTCCGCAAATGGGCCGTCCGACACCACTCGGTTTTTGCCCGATACGATTTTGCCTTCGGGTTCGAGCGGATTCCCGGCGATGGCTTTGCCTTGATCCGTCAGCCGCCTGAACCAGGCCATCCATTGATCTGTTACTTTTTGTTTTTCCTCGGGCGAGAGCCTCTTGGTCCAATCGTTTCCGCGAAACAGCAGCATGTATCCATTCTGATTTTGTGTGTTCATATTCGATAGTTGATGGTTGAGAGTTAACTGTTGTTAAGTTTAAACATTTACAAGCTGTTCTTCCCGCGCCAACTCACGCGAGCGGATGTCGAGGGGACATTCTTCAGCCATCGGCCGCACTTCGATTGAACCGCCATAAGCAAGGCCCGGGCTGCTCTGCGCAATGGCAATGGCTTCTTCGATCGTTTCGACATCCAAGATCAGATATCCGCCAATGGCTTCTTTAGATTCAGCGAAAGGTCCGTCCATAACGAACCGTCCGTTTTTGCCAGAAACGGTCACACCCGTGCGTTCAAGCGCGCGGCCAGGTTTGGCCTTGCCCTGCGCAGTCAATCTTTCGAACCAGGCTTTGTTCTGGTTGATGAGTTTCTGCAGCTCTTCCTGTGAGAGCGTCTTGTACCATTCGCTGCTTCGATACAACAGCATGTATCCATTACGATCTTGTGTATTCATTTCAGTTTTAATTGGTAATTGATTTCGTTAATTTTTTATCGGTTTCAAAACTACGACGAACGAGCAACCCAGTTTGGGACAAATTATTTTTCAGGCTGCCGCCGGGTCGCTCTCCCAAAGTCCAAAGGCGTTGCCCTCGGTATCCTGGTAGATGGCGAAATAACCCATCTGCGGCACGGCCGTTTTAGCCATGCAGATTTTTCCACCGAGTTTCGAAATTTTATCAGCGAACTTGTCGACAGAATCCACACTGACGTAGTTGACGACTGGCTCTTGCGGATGTTTACGCCTCTTCATCGCGCCGTCCGGACTATCGTCTGCGCCGCCGGTATCGATGTGCCAGTAATCGCCGTTACCGGGAAATGGATTGATTTTCCAGCCAAACAGATTGCTGTAAAACGCCTTGGCGCGTTCTGGATTGTCGGCTGGGATTTCAAACCAAGTGATGCTTGCATCTTGTTTCTTCTCTGACTTGCTCATGTTTGCCTTTCAGTTGATATGCGATGTTTGAAGGTAGGACGAATAAGCGCTCAGGTTTAGGACATTAATCCAGAAAACTTCCCAAAATTTCAGTTAAGGCTGCACCTCGTCAGGTCAGTGACCTGAACCACCGTAGCCGAGGGCAACGCCCTCGGTGATTGGATCGACAAAATTTCGCCCTGTAGGGCAATCCAGATTATGCAACGATGTGCCATTTATGCCGCGATCGTTACACATCTTAAGCGCTCACATCATTTTTTCGACCAAAGAGCGCCAACCGTGGTTAACGCCGAAGATCCGCGACCGAGTATGGGCTTATCAATCACGGATTCTGCAAAACCTCCAATGTAATTCAATCACCATTGGCGGTGTCGCTGATCACGTTCACGTCTTGTGTAATCTCACGAAAAAAATTTCCAACGGCTAAGGTCGTTGAGATTCTCAAGAAGGATTCGTCCAAATTCATCAAGACGTTGGGCGTCCCCAATTTTCATTGGCAAGATGGCTACGGACTTTTTGGTGTGAGTCCCTCTAATCTTGAGGCCGTGCGGAAATACATTCTCGATCCGGAGGAACATCACAAAAAAGAAACGTTCCAAGACGAATATCTGCGCATTTTGAAAAGACGATCCGAGGGCGGTGCGCTCGGCTACGATGGCTCAGGCCGTTGGCCTGTCTTCGGAAATTGGTTCACACTGCTGTACTCGTTTCAAAAGGAATGCTCGCTCCGATTTCGTTTCCGCGAGTTCAAATGCTTTACGGAATTGTTCGGCCGCGGCTTCACGATTGTTCAGTCGCATCTCAAGCTCGCCGATCACCGAATAGAACAAGTAATAGGACGCTAATTTTTCGCGCTCTCTTATGGCGCGTGCTGCTTTCAATCCGGCTTCCGGCCCGTTAACATTTGCGACTGCCACGGCGCGATTGAGGGCAACCACAGGGGAATCATCAAATTCCAGCAATCGATCGTAGAGCGAGAGAATCCTCGCCCAATCGGTCGATTGATAATCCACTGCAGTCGCGTGACACGCTGCGATCCCGGCTTGAAGATGATATTCGCTGATCTGGCCACCCGTAGCCGATTCACGCAGGCGCGACATGCCACGCGCGATCATTGTCTGATTCCAGCGCGTCCGATCCTGTTCTCCAAGTCGAAGCAGGTTGCCTTGATCATCTTCACGCGCCGGGGTGCGGGCGGCATTCAGCAGCATCAGCGCCAGCAGTGCATGCGTCTTTGGCTGATTTCCAGCGCGATGTTGTGCCACTAATTCCGTGAGGCGAATCGCTTCGTGATACAGTTCCTCCCGGACCAGCTTGTCACCACTGGATGCTTTGTAACCCTCGTTGAACAGCAAGTAGAGCGATTGCAGCACGCTTTCGAGCCGCGGCACCAACGCATCGCCGACAGGGATCTCAAATGGGACGTGCGCCTCCTGGATCTTTTGTTTTGCGCGTGTCACTCGTTTGGCAATCGCCGCTTCAGTCGTCAAGAAAGCCCGGCTGATCTCAATGACGCTGAAACCGCAGAGCGTTTTCAGCGCTAGCGCGACCTGCGCTTCCGGAGGAATAATCGGATGACAGCAAACAAACATCATCCGTAGGCGGTCGTCTGCGATTTCGTTTTCTGAAAAACTCACCATTCCGCGCGAGGAGTATCCGCCGGCCTCGATTAGCCGCGCGATTTCCGCTTCCTTCCCGCGAAAAACTTTTTCTCGCCGGATCACATCGAGTGCGAGATTGCGCGACGCGCGCATGATCCACGCGGCAGGATTCTCGGGAATGCCGCGGTATGGCCACGTCTGCAATGCGCGTCCCAGCGCCTCCTGGACGACGTCTTCGGCCAGATTCAAATGCTCAATCCCGAAAATTCGGGTCAGTGTCGCAACCATTTTTGCCGATTCATGGCGAAAAAGATGTTCGATCAATTGAGATACGCCTTCGGGCTGCTGCATATGAAATAAATTGGCGACCGTGCCAATATGAGTGACACTCGGAGACGCAATACGCAATTGTCAGCGATGGATTTAACTAAATACGACCGCTGTTTTCCGCTCGCGCGATATTCCCGTGGAATTTATGAGCGTTTTCCCGATGGCTGAGAGGCAAGAGATCGTCCAGCCGGAGCAGTTGCATTTTACGGACGACGGCCTTTATCCGGGAAGCGTTCTGCCTGTGCTATTGTATCGGGCGGCAATCACGACGGAGGCGCAGGATCGCGCTTCCGTTTTCGAGCGCGGATTCGCTCAGAACGATTGGCGCAATTCCTGGCGGAACGGCGTCTATTCCTTTGCTCATTATCACAGCACGTCGCACGAAGCGCTCGGTGTTTACAGTGGCTCTGCAACACTGCGACTCGCCGGCGAGCACGGCCAGACCGTCGAGGTCCGCGACGGCGACGTCATTCTGATTCCGGCAGGTGTGGCGCATCAGAAAATCGGCGCGAGCCCGGATTTTAGCGTTGTGGGAGCTTACCCGGACGGACGCAACTGGGATTTGCTTCGAGGTCTGCCTGGCGAACGGCCAAAATCCGATCGTACCATAGCAGCCTTGCCAATTCCCGATTACGATCCGATCTACGGCGTCAACGGCCCGCTCCGGCAGATCTGGAAATTAGCGCGGGGTTAATTTCAAGAGTCGGCGCGCGCGGAGTGGCGGCGCGCCCTACTAAAATGGACTGGTACGGCGGCACTCCTTGCCCGCCGATTGCAAATGCGCAAAAAAATCGCGCTCTCGCCGGAGCGGCGTAATCTTCGAAGATGACATCGAGCCAGACATCTCTCGCCGCAAAATTTCGCGCGCTGCACGAGTCCGGCTGCTTCGTGCTTCCAAATCCGTGGGACATCGGCACCGCGATTTATCTCGAACACCTTGGGTTCAAAGCGCTCGCGACCACTTCGGCAGGATTCGCTTTTTCACGCGGGAAACCCGATGGCGGCGTTCCCCGTGACGAGATGCTCGCGCACATCCGCGAGATTGTGAAGACAACCGCATTACCCGTAAACGCAGATTTCCACGCCGGCTATGCGGATGAACCTGAAGATGTCGCCGCGAACGTGCGACTCTGCGTCGAGATCGGCGTTGCCGGTTTGTCCATCGAGGACAGCACTGGGCGCAGCGATTGTCGGCTGCATGAAAAGAAACTCGCGATCGAACGCATTCGAGCGGCGCGCTCGGCGATCGACGCTTCGAAAACTGGCGTGGTGTTAACCGGCCGTTGCGAAGCCTGGCTGGTCGGTAATCCCGATCCGCTGGACACCGCACTCGACCGGCTCACCGCGTATGCTGAAGCCGGCGCCGATTGTCTCTATGCGCCGGGTGTCAGCGATCCAAATGAGATCGCGCGGATTGTAAAAACACTGGCGCCAAAAGCCGTGAATGTCCTCGTCTCTGGTTTTAATCATCAGCTTACATTGTCCGGACTCGCCGACATCGGTGTGCGCCGCATTTCTGTCGGCTCGGGTCTTGCGCTGGCGGCCTGGGGCGCTTTCCTCCGGGCAGCGCAAAACATTCAAACAAACGGCACATTCAATCTTCTGGCCGGCAACGCACCTTCAGCAGATTTGAACGAACTGTTTCGAGAGACCTAGGCCGCTCCAATTAATGATTTGAACGCCCGAAGGCTGTGCCATGTCAGAATGTCGCCAAAAGGCCAGTTGCAATTTGAAATCCGGCATCTTGATTCTTAATTAGGCTGTTTAGCCTTCGAGCCTTTCCGCCATGAAGCGCATTTTGATACTCAGTTACGCTACTTTGCTGCTCGCGTCTGTTGCGGACGCCGAGGAAGACACACCGGCGCCGCCTCCGGTGGAACCGCAAGTCCCCGCCGAACATCCGGGGATGTCGCGATCGACTCCTCCTAGCCAGGGGGTGGTTCCGGTGCCGGTGCCTATGGCCCCGCCAAAACCAAATGGGCCAGTCCAGAAAAGTCTTGTCCGAATCACAGCCACTGCGGTGGATCCCGATTACAAGGCCCCGTGGAATGCAGGCGCGCTCGAGCGCGGCGTCGGCGCCGGATTTGTGATCAGCGGCAATCGCATCATGACGAATGCGCACGTAGTCGCCAACAGTCGGTACATCACCGTGGAGCGCGACGGCGATCCGAACAAATATCCTGCTCAGGTGCAATTCATCGCAAACGATTGCGATCTGGCGCTGATCACCGTGCCCGCGAAGGATTTTTTCAAGAACATGGTCCCGCTAAAATTCGGGGGCATCCCGGCGCTGGAGTCGACCGTATCAGCGTATGGTTACCCGATTGGCGGAGAACGGATGTCCGTCACAACCGGAATCGTGTCGCGAATTGATTTTCAGCTCTACACGCATTCGTCAGTTGACCAGCACCTGGCAATCCAGATCAGCGCGCAAATTAACCCAGGCAACAGCGGCGGTCCGGTGATGCAGGACGGCAAAGTCGTTGGCGTCGCATTTCAGGGCTACAGCGGCGACGTCGCTCAGGGTGTCGCCTACATGATTCCGACACCGGTGATGAACCGGTTTTTGAAGGACATCAGCAACGGGCAGTACGACGAATATCCCGACCTGGCGATCACCTATGCGAAACTGCAAAATCCGGCGCAACGAAAATTCCTCGGACTACAAGATGACGATCGTGGCGTGCTCGTGAGCTCAGTCGTCGCGGCGGGTCCGTCGGATGGCATTCTGAAGAGCGGCGACGTGCTTCTTTCAATCGATGGTCATCCGATCGCCAGCGATGCGAACGTAGAGTTGGAGGGCGAACGCTCGCAATTTGAGGAAGTCGTGGAGCGCAAATTCAAGGGCGACTCGGTGAAGCTCGACATCCTGCGCGATAAACAGCCGATGACGGTCAGTATCAAATTGTTCAAGCCATGGCCATACTCGATTCAGGGTCACAGCTACGATGTGCGACCGCGTTATGTGCTTTACGGCGGACTGTTGTTCCAACCGCTAAACCTGGACATGCTCGAAGCCTATCGCACATCGGACCTTCGCCTTCGGCATTTCTTCGAATACTTCATCCTGGAGCAAATTTATTTGGATCATCCTGATGTCATTGTGCTGAGCAACATTTTGCCGGACCCGATCAACAGTTATCTGTCGCCGTACCGCGGCGGGATCGTGGATGAAGTAAACGGAAAAAAAATTCGGACGCTGAATGAACTGTCGGAAGCTTTCGCGCAGGCGCCGGAGCGGCTGGTGATTCGTATGATCGGAGACGGACCTCCGCTGGTGCTCGACCGCAACAAAGTGGAAGCCGCGCGCGAACGCATCAACACGCGTTACAATGTTTTGAAAGAGCAAAACCTCGAGGACAAGCCCGCATCGCGCATCGCAGCCGCAGAGGACAAACACTAACATGCGAAGACAATCTTTCATTACTTTCGGCATTGTTCTCGTCGCACTCAGCGGCGCGTTGGCAAAGAAGGAACCGGCTATTCCGACCACGGCTACCAAGCCGAAACAGGTCGCCCTCGTTCGAGTGAATGTAACCGGCCAGGGATATGATTATTTTCGGCCGTGGCAAAAGAAAGCGCCGTTTTCGAAGCGTGCACTCGGCGCGATTTTGCCTAACGGTCGCGTCCTTGTCACTGCCGATTTGGTAACAAACCAAAATTACGTCGAGCTTGAACGCGCAGAATCGGGCGAAAAAACGGCGGCGAATATCCGTGTGATCGATTACGAAGCGAACTTGGCGCTCCTCGAGCCGGCGGAGAAAAGTTTCCTGGACGGCATTAAGCCGCTAGAAATCACGTCCGACACAGTCGTTGGCGATCGGCTCGCGGCCTGGCAACTGGAACCGACAGGCGCGTTGCTGGCGACCGAAGGTCTCGTGACGACGGTGCAGATGATGCCTTACCCCATCGATGTTGGACAATTCCTTACCTATCGCGTCAGCATTCCGATGCAGTACCGGGAAAACAGCTACACGGTTCCGCTAGTGAAGAACAACAAGCTCGCCGGGTTACTGTTGCGTTACGATTCGCGCTCGCAACTGCTCGATGCTATCCCGGCGCCGATCATCACGCATTTCTTGAAGGAAGCCGAGGGTCAGAATTATCGTGGTTTCCCATCCGCCGGCTTCTCATTTTTCCCGACGCGGGACCCGGCACTGCGCGAGTTCGCGGCTGAAAAAGGCAAAAGCGGTGTTTACATAACTAATGTCGAGCCCGGCACCCCTGCAAACAGGGCAGGAATGAAGGTGGGCGACATCGTGACCGCGGTCGGGAATCACGACATTGATGAGAACGGCAACTACGTGGATCCGCTTTACGGCAAGATCGAGTTCACGAATCTGCTCACAGCGCACGCGTACGCCGGCGATGTTATTCCTTTCCACGTTCAGCGTGACGGCAAGCCGATGCAGTTGAACGTGACCTTGGAACATCGCGACGCGAAGGATTACGTGAGTCCACCGTACTATCTCGATCAAGCGCCGCGCTATTACGTTCTTGGCGGGCTGATTTTTCAGGAGTTATCCCGTCAGTATCTCAAAGAATGGGGACCGAACTGGCAACGCGAAGCGCCTCAGCGGTTGGTTTACATGGATCATTTCCAATCCGAGCTGTTCCCGGAGAAAAATCGCCGCGTCGTCATTCTCAGCCAGGTGCTTCCTGCGAACAGCACAATCGGCTACGACGATCTCGCCTACCTCACCGTGAAAAAGGTGAACGGAAAAGAAATCAAATCAATGGACGATCTGGCCGAAGCCGTGAAGCAACCAGTCGAAGGCTTCATCAAAATCGAGACCGAAGAAGATCCCAAGCAGATCGAGCTCGACGCGTCGCAAGTTGCCGCCGAAGCCCCCGCGCTTCAGGAAAACTACGGCATTTCTTCGCTACAAAGATTGCAGTGACCACTGGCCCGGCTCTTTTAAATTTTCTCAGCGACGCTCAGAAAGCTCCGGTACAGCTCGCTGACCAGAACCTACTAGTAACGTCGTCTACCCAACCCCCAGTACGCCAGAAACGCCGTCAGGACCAGCAGCGGGCCGAGGACCAAAAAGAAACCGTACGGGTGTTGATTCAGCGGGATACCACCAACGTTCATGCCGAATAAGCCTGCCACCAGGTTGATCGGCAAAGCCAGCACAGTTACCATCGTTAACACAAACAGCGTGCGATTGGTCTGTTCGCTCACGAGCGCGGCCAATTCTTCCTGAAGTTGTTTAACACGCTCAACCAAGGCTGCTGTGTCGCTAATGGCGGTGGAGAACTTCTCTGCGGCTTGTTGCAGGTTCTGAAGCTCGTCCTGTGAAATCCAATCAGGAGGCCGACTGAGAAGGCGAAAGAATGCAGCCGGTTCCGGGGCTAAAAGCCGTTGAAGTCGAACCAACATTCGCCGCAGGGTACCTAGTTCGCTGCGACTGACCGAGACGCGCTTGGCTAACAGTTGCTCTTCCATCGGGCCCACCCGCTTTTTAACCTTTCGCACAATATCGACCAACACACTGGCCTGATCTCGCAACAACCGCGCCAGGATTTCGATCGCCGAGCGAAAAACCTGGCCCCCCTGCACCGCTGCCCGGAGTTGATCAATCGAGCGCCAAGGCCGGACGTGCGCGCTTACCAGCACAGGCGGCTTTACACAAAGAGTGGTGGTTGCAACTGGAACGTCAAAAGTGAAATCGAAAAGCACATCATGGATGCGCGCCACCAAGGCGTCCCCGTCCTGCTCCAAATGAGTCGCATCTACATCGCTTTGCAACGATTCGAAAAATGCATCTGGCAACGTCAGATACCGCCGTAGCCAGGGCTCAGAACCCGCATTGGAAAGCGAAAAATGCAACCAGAGAAATTCATTCGGTGGGGGCGGACCCGACGCGGTCAAAAACTCAACCGCCGCCTCCGAAGCGATTGAACGTGCTGGTTGGTTGGGGACAAAATGATAGCCCCAGATCGGCCCATCCTGGTCTGAACCGGAAGTCGGTTCAACATTTTGCACTGTTGTTTGAGCAGCCATCAGATCATTGGTCAGTGGTTCCCATAGGTCGAAATCGCCTAACGAGAAGAAGCTCAACCACCCTCGGCGGCGGCGAGCCTTGTTTTACTCTCAACTATCATCTCTCAACCCTCAACTTTCTCAGTAGCACAAGAGGTGGTTGAGGTCGCGCTTCAATTGTGCTGCGTCACGAAATAACAGGGCCTGCCAACCCGCAGCTTTTGCTCGAGCGCACGCTACGAACAAAAAAGATTCCTTCCCCGGCTTCGCGCACTTGATGACGTGAGAAGCGAAGATGTGGTCGAAAAGTGCGAACGATGGATACTCGCTGGCCGAGTTTAGCTTCTCCCAATGAAGAGAGATGGTGTTCGATAGCACGCAGCAGATATAGCCGGCTCGTTTGAGCTCCCTAACTACCGCGAATACATTTGTTCGCTCGCGTCCTACGACGGAGAGCCGATTGAGTCTGAGCCCGTCCAGATCCTTCACGCTGCATTCGTTCAAAAACGCGTCCAAATATTCGGCCGTTCCGACTCGGCCGATCGTTGCCAACTCGGTGATGCTTTTGGGACCCGATACAAAAGACGAGCGGGTGAGCCCCGCAAAGGTCTCCGATCGGAACCCATATTTTTCGGTCATCTCGTGGCCAGCGATTTCGGAGTGCAAATCAATCAATACGCCGCCTACATCGAAGACGACAGCCTTGGTGTTGGAACGTACCGGATTATGCAATACGGGCATGTTGGGACGATGCCAAACTGGAGCACCTGTTCAACATCTAACGAGAAAGAGATAAGCCAGCGGCTGGCGGCGGCGAGCTTTGCTGGACTCTCAACTATCATCTCTCAACACTCAACTTTCTTAGTACAACGGGCAGCGGTTCGCTCCAGCCCTTGTTTAGGCCTTTCGCGATGCAGCAACTTGTCTCCTTTCTGCCTGCTTGGCTTCGATGTATGAGCGCAACGCCGCGAAATCGTTCTCGGGATTAAGGATTTCTTCGCGCAGCTCTGCCGCGCGTCTCAGATCGACCGATGCTTGGGACAGCTTCTCGAATTGATCAGCGCCTCCGGGGAGGTCACCGCGCCGGAGACAATCCAATG
>Ga0209807_1001475_pt1 | contig 11163 bp, 9 predicted proteins | sample GraSoiAngelo_154_FD_186168 | JGI IMG/M metagenome (GOLD analysis project Ga0209807, IMG submission 186168) | Grasslands soil microbial communities from the Angelo Coastal Reserve, California, USA - 14_1009_13_20cm (SPAdes) (version 2) | ecosystem: Environmental > Terrestrial > Soil > Grasslands ... | reverse complement strand
TGATTGACCCGCGCCTCGATGTCGGCCTTCTTGCCGGCGCCGTTGACGATCGTGGTGTTCTCCTTGTCGATCATCACCTTCTTGGCGCGGCCGAGCATGTTGAGCGTGACGTTCTCGAGCTTGATGCCGAGATCTTCCGAGATCGCCTGGCCGCCGGTCAGGATCGCGATGTCCTGCAGCATGGCCTTGCGGCGATCGCCGAAGCCCGGCGCCTTGACGGCCGCGACCTTCAGGCCACCGCGCAGACGGTTGACGACGAGGGTGGCCAAAGCCTCGCCTTCGACGTCTTCCGCAACGATGACGAGCGGCTTGCCGGTCTGCACCACGGCTTCCAAGAGCGGCAGCAGTTCGTTCAGCGAGGAGAGCTTCTTCTCGTTGATCAGGATGTAGGCATCGTCCATTTCAACGCGCATCTTGTCGGCGTTGGTGACGAAATAGGGCGAGATGTAGCCGCGGTCGAACTGCATGCCCTCGACGACGTCGAGTTCGGTCTCCAGCGACTTGGCTTCTTCAACCGTGATGACGCCCTCGTTGCCGACCTTCTTCATGGCATCAGCCAGGAACTTGCCGATTTCGGCGTCGCCGTTGGCGGAGATGGTGCCGACCTGGGCGATTTCCTCGTTCGAGGTGACCTTCTTGGAGTTCTTGACGAGGTCTGCGACCACGGCGTCCACCGCCAGGTCGATACCGCGCTTGAGGTCCATCGGGTTCATGCCGGCGGCAACGGACTTCGCGCCTTCACGAACGATCGCAGCCGCGAGCACGGTTGCGGTGGTGGTGCCGTCGCCGGCCGCATCGGCGGACTTGGAGGCGACTTCGCGCACCATCTGCGCGCCCATGTTCTCGAACTTGTCGTCGAGCTCGATCTCCTTGGCGACGGTGACGCCGTCCTTGGTGATGCGGGGAGCGCCGAACGACTTGTCGAGCACGACGTTGCGGCCCTTGGGGCCGAGCGTGACCTTCACCGCGTTGTTGAGGATGTCGACGCCGCGCAGCATGCGGTCGCGGGCATCGACGCCGAATTTAACTTCCTTGGCTGACATATTTGGTTTCCCTGAGTTGAATATCTCTCACCCCTTCGAGACGCGCCCTGCAGGCGCTCCTCAGGGTGAGGGCGTGCAATGGACTAGGCGGCCTTCTTCTTGGAGGCGGGGACGTCGGTGAGCACGCCCATGATGTCGCTCTCCTTCATGATCAGCAGCTCCTGGCCGTCGATCTTGACCTCGGTTCCTGACCACTTGCCAAACAGCACGCGGTCGCCGACCTGGATATCGATCGGGATCAGCTTGCCGCTCTCGTCGCGGCCACCGGGACCGACGGCGATGACTTCGCCCTGCGAGGGCTTTTCCTTGGCAGTGTCGGGAATGATGATGCCGCCAGCGGTCTTCTCTTCGGCGTCGATGCGCTTGACCACGACGCGGTCGTGAAGCGGACGGAATTTCATGCAGTCCTCCTAAGTTTTTGCAGACGTTGTAGAATTCTGGACGATTGGCAGTCCGGGCGAGCGAGTGCCAGCCGCGGCGGACTTGATTTAGGACAGAGCGGTGCGGGGAGCAAGGGCTTCTAGCAGAAAAATTGGCACTCAAATACGGCGCCTGCCAGAATTCTCGACTGTCGTTAATCCGCAAAACAAATCGCGAAATCCCGTATTAGCACGTGCGGTAAGGTGCTGCTAACGCACCAAATTTCAACAATTCATTAAACATTTAGGCTTGTGATGAGTTGGTATCGTGCGTCACATTTGTCTCATGTGAGCGCATCTCCGCCGGGGTGGCTCCCGCAAGGCGGCCACCCACGTGAATGCGCTCCTTAAATGGAGGTTGGCATGGTCTCGCGGGTTGGGGTTGTTTCCGACGATTTCCGGAAGCAGGTGTTGGGCTACGGGCTGACGACGGCGCAAATTCTCTATCGGATGCCGGATCATCCCTCGCTGCTACAAACCTATGTCTGGCAGAACTACGATATGTTTCCGAAATTTCCGGCCTTGAAGGATTTCCTCGCCTTCTGGCAGGAAAAGCTGGAGGGGCCGCTATTCTCGGTCACCGTGGCGCATTCCAAGCTGATCAGGCCTGCTGAACTCCACGCCGTCGACGGCGTGTTCCGGCTGCATTGATGCGTGGGTGGGCAAAGGCGCCCTTCGCGCCGTGCCCACCGCACTTCTTTTCCAAGCTGGATGATGGGCTCGCTTCGCATAGCCCACCCTGCGGATTGCGATTTGTGTTAGCCTCTCCCTGCACACCGGAAAGGGAGAACGTGGATGGCCGGAAAGAAGCCGAAATCGCGCGCAGCGGCAAAGACCGCCCCGCTGAAGAAATCACCCGCGAGCAAAGCCACCTCTAAATCCTCGGCGCGAAAACCGATCAGGACCAAGCGCACGCGGCCCGTTGCAAAATCGAAGGCGCGCCCCAAACAGCGCATCGCGATCAGCCATCATCGCGAGGAGGATTTCAAGGCCGACGGCTTGCGGCCTTACGCGAAATACCGCGATCTCGGCATCGCCGATGCAAGCCATGGCCTGGCGCGCGCGCATGTGATCCGGTTGATGGGACCGTGCAATCCCGCCGAAGTCTCGAAACTGCATTTCCATGACGTCGACTTCCAGATGGTCTACGTCCTCAAGGGTTGGGTGAAGACTTACATGGAAGGCCAAGGCGAGACGCTGATGCAACAAGGCAGCGCCTGGACCCAGCCGCCGCGCATCAAGCACCTGATCATGGACTATTCCGACGATGTCGAGTTGCTGGAGATGATCCTTCCAGCGGATTTTGAGACGATCGAACTCACAGCGTGATCTGTCACTTTCGTCATGGCCGGGCGTCGTCCCGGCCATCCATGCCTGTCCTGCTAAGACGGCCTAGAGGACGTGGATGCCCGGCACAAGGCCGGGCATGAGGACGAAGGTATCGGCGTGACATCCACTTACCGCGAAGATATCGACGCCCTGCGCGCGCTCGCCGTTTTGTCGGTGATCGGATTCCACTTCGAGGCGCCGCGCGTTTTCGGCGGCTTCGTCGGCGTCGATATCTTCTTCGTCATTTCCGGTTTCCTGATCACCGGGATCATCCAGAAGGAAATGCGCGAGGGCACCTTCTCCTTTGCGCGATTCTACGAGCGCCGCGTCCGCCGGTTGCTGCCCGCGCTCTACGTGATGATCGCACTGACCGCGATCCCGGCCTTGCACTATCTGCTGACGTCGGAACGGTTGGAGTTCTTCCGTTCGGCAACCGCCGCGGTGACCTTTACTTCGAACTTCTTCTTCTGGCTGCAGGCCGGCTATTTCGATCACGCCGCGGTCGAAAAGCCGTTGCTGCATACCTGGTCGCTGGCGGTCGAGGAGCAGTTCTATCTGGCCTTGCCGCCAATGCTCTGGGCGGCCGTGCGGTTTTCAGGGGGCAAGCGGTCGGCATTGCCGATGGCGCTGGCAGCGATCGGCGGGGCGTCGCTCGGCTTAAGCATCTGGCTGATGGCGACCGGCCACGCGGAGAACGCCTTCTTCATGAGCCCGCCGCGGGCGTGGGAATTCTTGATCGGCGGCGCGATCGCAATCGAAGGTTTTCCGCAACTGCACAACCGCCTGCTTCAGCATATCGTTCGCGGCATTGCGGTCGTGCTGATCCTCATTCCGGTTTTCTCCTACCAGCAGGGCTCCGATTTTCCGGGATACCGCGCGCTATTGCCATGCGTTGGAGCTGCGCTGTTCATCTGGTGCGGGACCGGAATTCCGAACCGGGTGCGACATCCGTTGTCCTTTCCAAGCCTGCTGCGCTTCTGCGGCCAGATTTCGTATTCATTGTATCTGTGGCACTGGCCGATTTTCACCTTTGCGCGATTTTCGAGGGCAAGCCTGACGCTTGATCTCTTCGACAAGACCGTCCTGTTCGCGTTGACGGTATCAATCTCCTATTTGTCGTGGCGATTTGTCGAGCAGCCGTTCCGCGACCGGCAGCTCGCGCCGACGCGCCGCGCTGCTTTCGGCACGGCGGGTTTTGCGACGCTTATCCTCTTGGCGGGTAACGCCGGCGCAATCGTGCTGAGTGGAGCGCCCTCGGATAGCGATCGCGCCGCGGCGCAACTCGATGCCTACAATGCCTACGATTATCGGCCGCTTTACCGTTTCGGCAGTTGCTTTTCGCCCACGAGCGGCACGTTCGACGATCCATGCCTCAAATTCGCGGCCGGCAGGCCTAATGTGTTGTTATGGGGCGACAGCCTCGCCGCGCATTATTTTTACGGACTGAGCCATGCGGCTGACGTGCGATCCCCAAATATCCTGCAGGCGACGGAGCCGGCGTGCATGCCGACGCTGGACGCGGCCGCGCAGGGTACTGCTTCATGCCGCGGCTTTGCTGCGCAAATGTTGGGCTTCTTCGGGGATCGCAAGCCCGACCTAGCGATCCTGTCGGCGGACTGGCTCGAATATGCCCGCCCGCCGCGGTTCGACGGCATGATCGCGGATATCAAGACAACGATTTCGCGGCTGAGCGGGCTTGGTATCCGCACCGTGCTGCTCGGCCCTGCCGTGCAGTTCCGATCCCGCCTGCCGTCGATACTGGCGCGCGCACACTTGCGCAGTGTCGTTGCCAGCGCCGATGACGTGGTACTGCCGGATATTTTCACGCTCGACCGGATGATGCGGGCCGCACTGCCGAAAGCTGATGGCTTCTTCTACGTCTCCGTGGTCGATGCGATTTGCCCACAGCGGCAATGTCCGCTCACGATCGACGGCAGCATTCCGCTGTCGTGGGATCACGCGCACCTGACCGCGGAAGGCTCGGTATACGTGATGCAGCGATTGGCGCCGATGCTGGGCTTGAGGTAGCCTAAGTCATCACCCCCACGATCGCGCCCATCAAACATGTCGTGATCGTGCCGGAGACAATCGATTTCAACCCGAGCAAATTGATTTCCTCGCGGCGCTCCGGCGCCATGGTGCCGAGGCCGCCGATCATGATGCCGAGGCTCGCGAAATTGGCAAAGCCGCACATCGCATAGAGCATGATCAGCCGAGAGCGGGAATCAAGCGCGTCGGGACCGAGCTTTGACAGATCGACATAGGCGATCAGTTCGTTCAGCACCGTCTTGGTGCCCATCAGGCTACCGGCCGTCATTGCTTGCGGCCATGGCAAGCCCATCAGCCAGCACACCGGCGCCATGGCAAGCCCAAGGATACGCTGCAGCGAGAAGCCGGCGCCGCCGATGTTGGGCAAAAGCCCGAGGACTGCGTTGGCGAGATAGACCAGCGCCACCAGCACGATCAGCATCGCGATGATGTTAAGGAGAAGCTCGAGCCCAGCCGTGGTGCCCTTGACGATCGCGTCCATGGTTGAGGAAGCGTGCAGGTCAGGATCTTCCAACGCGCCGCCGGTGCGCTGGTCCGAAGTCTCGGGCACCATGATCATGCTGATCAGGATGGCCGCCGGCGCGCCGAGTACCGAAGCAATCACGAAATGCGCAGCCGCATCCGGAATCAGCGGTGCCAGCAGCGTGGCGTAAAGCACCAGCACGGTGCCGGCGATACCCGCCATGCCGCCGGTCATGACCAGGAAAAATTCGCTGCGCGTCATTTGCTTGAGGTAGGGGCGGACGAACAGCGGCGCCTCCACCATGCCGAGGAAGATATTGGCGGCGGTGGAAAGCCCGACCGCGCCGCCGACGCCAAGCGTGTGCTCCAACAGCCACGCCATGCCACGTACGACTGGCGGCAGAACGCGCCAATAGAACAATAGCGTGGTGAGGACGCTCATGATCAGCACGATCGGCAGCGCCTGGAATGCCAGGATGAAATCCGCACCTGGCGTCTTGAGGTCGAAGGGAAGGGCGCCGCCGCCGAGATAGCCGAACGCGAACGACGTGCCCGCACGCGAGGCGGAAGAAATCGCGCCGACGGCATCGTTGATGGCGCCGAACGCATGCGCCACGAGCGGCAGCTTGATCAGGACGATTGCAGTGATGAGCGTGACGGCAAGGCCGACCGCGGCCTGTCGGATCGAAACCGCGCGGCGGTTCTCGCCAAAGCCCCACGCGATCGCGAGCAACGCAAAGATGCCGAACGCCGATTGCAGTTGAAGCATAAAATCCCCCGGGCAGCCCGCGATTATGGCAGGGGCCCAGTTCACTGCGCAATGCCATGCGCCGTCGTCGGGGCCGCCATTGACAACGGACGGATGGTCGGTCACCGCTCAAAGAATGTCCTCCATGATTCCTGTGGGCGCCGGCGCTCTGCTTAGGCAGGGCTCCTTTATCTTCTTCCTGCTGTCGCGAAGCCTGTCGCGTTTCTCCAGCCAGATCGGAGCGGTCGCGATCGGCTGGCAGATCTATGATCTCACCGGCAGCGCCTTCGACCTCGGCATGGTCGGGCTGGTGCAATTCCTGCCGACCGCGCTGTTGGTATTCGTCGCCGGCCACGCCGCGGACCGTTACGAGCGCAAGCGCGTGGTGCAGATTTGCCAATTTGCCGAGGCGCTGACGGCGCTGTTCCTCTGCTGGGGCTCCTACGGCGGCTGGCTCACCGAGGTGCATATTTTTCTCGCCACCGCCGTGTTGGGAACAGCCGGTGCCTTCGAAAGCCCCGCGACCGCGGCACTGTTGCCTCTGATCGCACCGCAGGGATCATTGCAGCGGGCGACCGCGCTTTCGAGCGGCGCAACGCAAGTCGCGACCATCACCGGGCCCGCGCTCGGGGGTCTCGCTTATGCCGTCGCGCCCGGCCTGCCCTATGGCATCATGGTGGGGTTCTGGCTGTTGGGCACGATTTTCACCGGTGCGATCCGCCTGATGCAGGCCGCCCCGGCGAATGGTTCCGCGACATCAAGCGATCTCTTCGCCGGCGTCCGCTTCATCCGCAACAATCCCGCGATCCTCGGCACCATCTCGCTCGACCTGTTCGCGGTGCTGCTGGGCGGGGTTACGGCGCTGCTGCCGATCTATGCACGCGATATCTTGCAGACCGGCCCACTGGGGCTCGGCGTCTTGCGCGCCGCGCCCGCGGTCGGCGCGTTATTGATGACGGCGCTGCTGGCGCGCCACAGCATCAGCCGCCGCGTGGGATTGCGGATGTTTCAGGCGGTGATCATCTTCGGTGCGGCCACGGTGTTGTTTGCCGTCTCGCACTGGATGTGGCTGTCGGTCGTCTCACTGGCGGCCCTTGGCGCCGCCGATACCGTCAGCGTGGTGATCCGCTTTTCGCTGGTGCAGCTTGCGACGCCCGACGAGATGCGCGGCCGGGTCGGCGCGGTCAATTTCCTGTTCATCAACGCCTCCAACCAGCTCGGCCAGTTCGAGAGCGGGGTGACGGCGGCGCTGTTCGGCGCGATGCCGGCCGCCGTGCTCGGCGGTGTCGGCACCATCGCGATCGCGCTGTTGTGGATGAAGCTATTCCCGGCGCTGCGCCAGGTGGAGAAACTGGAATAGCTATTCGTCGGACCGCGCGGCGACGGCGGCAGGCTTCGGTTCTGGCCTACAATCTGACGCAGGTCATGAACATCGTCGGGACCAAGCCGCGGCTCCAACGCGGACACCGGGGCGGCATGACGCTCTAACCCCGGCCCACGAACGGCATCTTCGATGCCATCACCGTCATGAACAGCACGTTGGCGTCGAGCGGCAGGCTCGCCATGTAGGCGACCGCGTCGCCGACCGCCTTCGCGTCCATGCGCGGCTCCGGCATCTTGCTGCCGTCGGGCTGCAACACGCCATCGACCATGCGATCCGTCATCGGGGTTGCGGCGTTGCCGATGTCGATCTGCCCGACTGCGATGTCGTAGGCGCGTCCGTCGAGATTGGTCGCCCTGGTGAGGCCGGTGATGGCGTGCTTGGTCGACGTATAGGCCGAGGACAGCGGCCGCGGCGCGTGCGCCGATATCGAACCGTTATTGATGATGCGGCCGCCGCGCGGGGTCTGGTCCTTCATGATGCGGAATGCGTGTTGCGTGCACAGGAACGGCCCGGTCAGGTTGGTATTCACCACCGCCTGCCACTGCGCCAGGCTCAGATCCTCGAACGGAATCGCCGGCGCGCCCATGCCGGCATTGTTGAACAGAACATCGAGCCGGCCGTAAGTCTGCATCACTTTGGCAAACAGCGCGCCGATCGATCCGGGATCGGTCATGTCGGCGGAAACGGGCAGGCTCTTGCCGATGTTGTCGCCGAGCTTCGCGGTCTCCTCCAGCTTCTCCATGCGCCGCCCGGCCAGCACCACGGTAAATCCGACCCGCATCAGCGCCAGCGATGCCGCCCGTCCGACGCCGGTGCCCGCGCCCGTCACCACGGCGATCTTGTTTGCTGCTTCGGCCATACTGTTTCCTCGCTGTTATTTCTTTGCTTCTGTTTCGGTCTTGTAGGGCGGTCTCGGAATATTCTGATGCGCCGCGCGCAGGGCCGCCGACCAGCGCGAGCGCAGATCGTGGAAGTAGGGCTCGCCGGCCTCGATGCGGTGATTGAGATCGGCCTCGCAGGCATCCGTGCGCACCACCAGCACGTCGATCGGCAGGCCAACGCCGAGATTGGAGCGCATCGTCGAATCCATCGAGATCAGGCTGGTCTTGAGTGCCTCGTACAGCTCGACGTCGTAATGCATGGCGCGGTCGAGCACCGGCTTGCCGTATTTGTGCTCGCCGATCTGCAAATAGGGCGTGTCGGTGGTGCACTCGATGAAATTGCCGGCGGTATAGACCATGAACAGCCGCATCCGCGAGCCCTTGATCTGACCGCCGAACAGGAACGAGACGTCGAAACTCACATCTTCCGACTGGAGCGCGGGGCCCTCGGTGGCATGCACCGCGCGGATCGCCCGGCCGATGCGCTGCGCCGCCTGGAACATGGTCGGCGCGTTCATCAGCGTCTCGATGTCGCCGGTGTGCGGATCCTCGAGCCCTTCGGTCAGGGTCGACAATACCGACTGGCTGATCGCGAGATTGCCGGCGCTCGCAATTGCCATGATGCGCTCGCCGGGCTTTGAGAAGACGTGGAGCTTGCGAAACGTCGAGACGTTGTCGAGACCGGCATTGGTGCGGGTGTCCGCGATCATGACCAGCCCGTCCCGTACCAGCACTCCACAACAATAGGTCATTCCGGTGATCCCCGAAGCCGTCGGACGGCGCAGAATTACTAGCCAATTTCACGGTGTCATCCAACCCCAATTCCCTTATGGCGCGACATTCCCCGAACGGCTAGAAAACCGCGGGCTCAATCGTGGGGCCGGGGCGGGAAGCGGCCATAAGACCGCTCGCGTGGCTGAGGGATTTCTGGGAGGCCAAAATGCGTGCCAGCCGGCTGCCTCGGGGCCTGGGAGCGTCCGCCGCCGCTCTTTGTGTCGGGCTTCTGGCTGCAACGCCGGCGGCCGCGCAAAAACCAGGCGGCACGCTGCGGCTCTACCACAACGACAACCCGCCCTCGGCCTCGCTGATCGAGGAAGCAACGATTGCTTCGGTGACGCCGTTTGCTTCCGTGTTCAACAATCTCGTCGTGTTCGATCCCGCCAAGGTCCATGAGAGTATCGAAACCGTCATCCCGGACCTCGCCGAAAGCTGGTCCTGGGACCCGACCAATACCCGGTTGACCTTCAAGCTGCGCCAGGGCGTGAAATGGCATGACGGCCAGCCCTTCACGGCAAAGGACGTGCAGTGCACCTGGCGGATGCTGATCGGCAAAGGCGACACGCAGGATTTCCATCGCAATCCCCGCAGGGTCTGGTATTCGAAACTGCAGGACGTCTCGATCAACGGCGATTACGAGGCGAGCTTTGAGCTGAGCGAGCCGCAGCCGAGCCTGCCGGTGCTGCTGGCGAGCGCGTTTTCCCCGGTCTATCCCTGCCACGTGCCGCAAGCTGTGATGCGGACGAGGCCAATCGGAACCGGTCCGTTCAAGCTGGTCGATTTCAAGCGCGGCGATTCCATCCGCCTCGTTCGCAATCCCGACTACTGGAAAAAGGACAGGCCCTATCTCGATGAGATCACGTTTCGGGTGATCGACAGCCGCGCCACGCGGATACTGGCTTTTTCGGCCGGCGAGTTCGATATCACTTTTCCGTCCGACGTTAGCGTGCCGCTGCTCAAAGACGTCAAGGCGCGCGCGCCGGACGCTATATGCGAGATGACCAACAGCGGACTCCAGATCAACCTGATGGTGAACCGCGTCAATCCGCCGTTCGACAATCCGGACATTCGAAAGGCGATGTCGCTGGCCATCGATCGCAAGCCGTTCAATACCATCCTGATGGAAGGGCAGGGACTGCTCGGCGGGGCAATGCTGCCCAAGCCGGTCGGCGAATGGGGGATGCCGCCGGATAGAGTGTCGCAGCTCGCGGGATATGGCCGCGATAGCGAAAAGAACATCACTCAAGCGCAAGCGATCATGCAGAAGCTCGGCTACAGCGATGCAAAGCCGCTGCCGATCAAGGTTCAGACCCGCAATCTTCCGACCTACCGGGATCCCGCGGTGATCCTGATCGATCAGCTCAAGAAGATCTACATCGCTGGCGAACTGGATATCCTCGATACGCCGCGCTGGTATGCAAGGCTTGCCAAGAAGGATTACACCATCGGCCTCAATGTTACCGGTGTTTCCGTCGACGATCCCGACGGCAATATCGTCGAGAATTATTCCTGCAACTCCGAGCGCAACTACACCCAATACTGCAACGCCGAGGTCGACAAGCTGCTCGCGGCACAATCGCGCGAGCTCGACCGTGACAAGCGGACCAGCATCGTCTGGGAGATCGAGCGGTTGCTCGCCGAAGACGCCGCACGTCCAAGCGTGTTGTGGTTCGCGGTCGGCAATTGCTGGCAGCCTTATGTGAAGAATTTTCATCCGCACGACAACAGCCAGTACAACAACCTGCGCTTCGAGGACGTGTGGTTGGATAAGTTAACGCAGTCCCTCATGGTGGATGAGCGAGCGGGTCGCCTCGCGCCTCATCAATTTCCGATTCGATTTACAAACAGCAGGAGACACGCTTCCACATTCCCGCGGCGCGAATTGCAGCCGGAGTTGCTATCAGAACCACCCTCGATAGAGAGAGGGCGCAGGGAAAGCCGGGTGCTCGCCGCACCCATAGCCTCGCACGCAAACAAAAAAGCGCACGAGCGTAGTCGCCACAGGTTCGCCGAAACAATCCGACCTTCCCTGCGCAATGGTTTACGGCTTATTCCGCGCTCTCCTTGGTGA
>Ga0209807_1001474_pt1 | contig 11165 bp, 12 predicted proteins | sample GraSoiAngelo_154_FD_186168 | JGI IMG/M metagenome (GOLD analysis project Ga0209807, IMG submission 186168) | Grasslands soil microbial communities from the Angelo Coastal Reserve, California, USA - 14_1009_13_20cm (SPAdes) (version 2) | ecosystem: Environmental > Terrestrial > Soil > Grasslands ... | reverse complement strand
CCCAGGCTAAAGCCTGGGCTCGGCCAGCACTGTCCTTAAGGACAATGAATCGCCGAGCACAGGCTTGAGCCTGTGACGGCGAACAGGAAACCTACCATCCCGCGAAACCGGAGGGGAGTTGGCCGCGGAGTCGCCCTTTTCGCAACGCACACGCGCAGCCGCCTTGGCGTCCATGACTGAGACTCCGGTGGACGTGCTGATAATCGGCGGCGGCATCACCGGAGTCGGGATTGCGCGTGACGCGGCGCTGCGCGGCTTTCGCACGGCGCTGATCGACAAAGCGGACTTTGGCGCGGGCACCTCCTCGCATTCATCGCGCTTGATTCATGGCGGCATCCGTTACCTCGAGCAGGGCGCCTTGCGGCTGGTGTTCGAGGCAAGCCACGAACGCCGCGTCCTCCTGAGAATTGCGCCACATCTCGTGCGGCCACTGGCGTTTCTCTTCCCCGTGTATCGGGGCAGCCGCGTTCCCGCCTGGAAGCTGCGCGCGGGTATGTGGCTGTACGATTTGCTCTCAGTCTTCCGTAACGTGCGCGCGCACCGCTGGCTGCGGCCAAAGAAGGTGCGTCGCGTAGAGCCATCCTTGCGCGAGCGCGGGCTCGTCGGCGCCGCGCTGTACTACGACGCTCAAACAGATGACTCCCGGCTCGTGCTTGCGACGGCGCGCAGCGCGGCGCGGGCGGGTGCGCTCGTCGCGAACTACGTCGAGATGACTTCCCTGCTCAAGCCTGATGGACGAGTGCGTGGCGCGGTCGCCCGCAATGTTCTCACGGGCGAATCGTTCACCATCCGTGCCCACGTGGTCGTCAATGCGACGGGCCCGTGGTCAGATGCCGTCCGCAGACTCGACGATCCGCAAGCCCAACCGCTGTTGCGACTGACCAAGGGCGCTCACGTCGTCGTCCAGCGGCGGCGCATCGCGAACGAGCAAGCGGTGACATTCCTGTCACAGCTCGACGGCCGGGTGATGTTCGTGCTGCCGTGGGGAGAGCTGTCCTACATCGGCACCACCGATACCGATGCCGACTCATCACCGGATACGCTGCGCGTCACAGCCGGCGACGTCACGTACCTGCTGCGCTCAGCCAACGCGGCCTTTCCGGACGCGCATCTCGGGTCAAAGGACGTCGTCTCCGCATGGGCGGGCTTGCGTCCCTTGCTCCGCCAGGACGATCACGCCAGTCCGTCACAGCTGTCGCGCGAGCACCGGATCGAGGAGAGTCCGCACGGATTGATCACGATCGCCGGGGGGAAGCTGACCACGTACCGCGTCATGGCACGCGATGTCGTCGATCGGGTCGCCGCTCGTCTCCACGAGCTTGATGGGCGGCCCGTGGCGCGGCGCCCGGCGACGGATCAGTTGCCGCTGCCGGGGGGCGAGGCCGCTGAGTTGGAGGTGTTGGTGGAGGCAGCTCGCGCGCGCGGTGCCGCAGAAGCCACGGCGCGGCATCTCGTTGAGAATTACGGAAGCGAAGCCGCCGCGATCCTGAACTACGTGGACCAGGACCGGTCGCTGGGCAACGCGATCATCGCGGGCCGGCCGGAGATCTGGGCCGAGGTGTCCTATGCCGTCGAACGCGAGATGGCCATGCGGGTGCAGGACGTGCTCATCCGGCGTCTGCACCTGTTCTACGAGCTACCCGATCATGGGCATGCGACCGTACCCGCCGTGGCCGGCCGCATGAAGAAGCTCCTCGACTGGGACGATTCCCGAGAGGCCGAGGAGCTGCGCGATTACTTCAAAATGGTCGAACGCGGTCGCATTACGGCTTGAAAGGTTGCCGGCGTTGGAAATGCCGGTATTATCTCGCCCGGTGCGCCCCCTGCCGTCGGCCAGCTGGCCTATTCTGTTCGGTATCACCGCCGTGATCGGATGCTCCCGATCCGATTCGGCGCGTCCCGTAGCAACGGCGCGCGGTCCGGCGGATTCCCTGATCCCGGCCGGGCCGTATGGAAACTCGGTGCGGCGAGGTCGGGCCTTGCTCGTCGCCACACATGACAGTCTCCCTACGCACGTCGGTAACAAGCTGCGCTGTACGAGTTGTCACCTGGATGAAGGCCGGCGGGAGAATGGGACTTGGGTTGGGGTGTTCGCGCGCTACCCGCAATACCGGCCGCGCAGTGGCGTGGTCGAGACCATCGAATACCGCGTCAATGACTGCTTCCGCCGCAGCATGAACGGCACGGCGATCGATCCGGCCGGAGCCGACATGCGAGACATCCTCACGTATTTCGCGTTTCTGTCGCGTGGCGTGTCGGTCGCGCCACCGGCAGCGAGTGCCGGCAGTCGCCTGCAGAAGTGGGCGTCGTTCACCGCGGACACGTCCGGCGGCGGGCGCGTATTCGCGGCGTCATGCGCCAAGTGTCACGGAACGGCCGGCGAGGGAACGCCTGGCGCGCCGCCCGTCTGGGGACCGCAGTCCTACAACATCGGCGCTGGTATGTCGCGCGTGCGCACCGCCGCGGAATTCATCGATCGCAACATGCCGTTTGACGCACCCGGGACGCTCACGGATCAGCAGGCCTTTGACGTCGCCGCCTTCATCAACGCGCGACCCCGTCCCGATTACAAAGGGAAAGAGAATGATTGGCCGAATGGCGATCCACCGCCCGATGTCGCCTATCCAACTCGGGCTCACCACTGAGGAGGCTTACCATGTATAGACGTGGATTTCTTGGCACTCTGGCCGCATCGACAGCCGCTGGCCTCGCGAGCTTGACGCCGCTGAGCCTCGAGGCGGCGACGAGGACGCGCCGTATCCCCGAGAACGCGGCTGACCCGGCGTTCGAGACGTGGCTCAACAAGATCACCGGAAAGCACAAGATGCTGTTCGACGCGCCCGAGGTGAACAGCGGCATGCCGGTCGTGTGGCCGCGTGTCTGGCTCAACGGCAACAACGAGAACTACGGCACGAAGGATAGGGACAACTCGGCCGTCATCGTGCTCCGGCACGCAGCGATCCCGATCGCCATGCAGGACGCGGTTTGGGCGAAGTACAAGCTGGGTGAGGTGTTCAACGTCAAGGACGGTGATGCGCCCGCAACGCGTAACGTTTTCGCGAAACAGATGCCGCTACCGCTGCCCGGTACGGGCATCGAGCAGCTGCTCGCGAGCGGCGCGCAGTTCGGCGTCTGTAACGTCGCGCTGACCGTTTACAGCGGCGTGGTGGCGCAGAAGATGAACATGGACGCCGCGGCCGTGAAAGCGGATTGGGTGGCTGCTTTGATGCCCGGCGTGCAGGTCGTGCCTTCGGGCGTGCTGGCGGTCAGTCGCGCGCAGGAGAAGGGCTGCGTTTACTGCTTCGCGGGGTAACACCAGCGGCGAAAGGGAGTCCAATGATCAATGATCAATGAACATTGAACATTGATCATTGATCATTGGCACCTCCCTATTTCCAGCCCCTGAGACTCCGAACGAAATCGTGTAACACCAAGAATTTCTCGTAGACGCGTACGCCTTTCCGCTTGCGACCGAACTCGCTGAATAGCTCACGCAACCGGCCGCGGCGTGCCACGTAAAACCGGAATGTCTCGGCGAAGTCTTCCTGCGGATGTGTCGAGGCGTATGCACTGACGTAGTCGGTCAACGTCGTCGCGATGCGCCGGCGCTCGAAGTCCACCCAGTGCTCATCAGCCACCCGATAAGCCTTCCGGACTTCGCCGAACGCGCGCCGGAATCGTCCCGTGCGCGTCCACGACCAATGATGATAAAGAAAAGAGTGGCCCAGCTCGTGGAGCAGGAGACCTGTAAGCATGTTCCATGAGATCTCGTCGCGGCGCCGCTTGCCGGTGACGTAGCGGCGGTCGATCTCGATCACTTTGGGCGCCCGCGGCGCCACGCCCGACATCCCGGGCCGTAACACGACCCGATAGTGCCAGTCCCGCAGCCGCGCCACGATGAGCAGCCGTCGGGCGCGCCGCAGCGCTCTCGGAATCAGATCGCGACCAGTGGCGTCTTCGCCGCACCACGGGCACGTGGCCATCCAGTCATCGACGCCGCGGTCGCAATGCGGACACGCGTTCTGAAAATGGTCATAGCGCCACGTCTGGGTACGGCCGCACCACGGGCAGAAGCGCATCGGGTACATGACGCCGCCGCCACAGCCCCAATCGCAGCGGGCGTGGTACTTGAATCCTTTCGGCGCTTTGAGCGGTTCTGCGCTGGAGTCCTCGTCCTTGATGTTGCGGCCACACCACGGACAGAACGAGAAGGTGTCCGAGACGATCCAGCCGCAGTACGCGCATTCGGCTCCAGTCTCGCGCTGCGTGTCGGGCCACTCGAGCTGGCGGCTGCAGCTCGGGCAGTAGCTCCAGAACCGCTCGAGCTCGGTATGGCATCTCGGGCAGCGCAGCTCGGGGGTCGGGACTTCGCGCTTGCTCACCGGGCCAATGCCTCGTCCACGATGCGTTGGATGAACGCGTTGTATTTGAGGCCGGCCTTCGCCGCCGCCTCCGCCATCTCGTGCTCGGCGGCAATGAATGGGTTCGGGTTCACCTCGAGGACGTAGACCTCGTCGTCATGCGTCAACCGCACGTCAACACGGCCATAGTCCTGCAGCCACAGCGCGTGGAAGGCGGTGCTGCAGATCTCGCCGATACGCCGGGTCAGTTCGTCGGAGACGCCTTTGGCGAAAACATTCTTGATCTTCTTGCGCTTGCGATAATCCTCGTCCCATTTGGCCTTGTATGTGGCGATGCGGTGCTCGGTCGTCTCGGGCTCGCCGAACGTCATCTCCGTGAGCGGCAGGACCTCCACGTCATCGTTGCCGATCAGGCCGACGTATACCTCGCGCCCTTCGACCAGCTCCTCGACGATGGCCGCCTGGTGGAACTTCGACTGAATGAATTCGACGCGCTGCGTGAGGCTGGCATCATCCTCCACGACAGACGCCTGCGCGATGCCGATCGACGCGTCCTCGAGCAACGGCTTAACGATGAGTGGAAAGCGCAGCTCGGAGGGGCGCACCAACTCGTCACCCTCGTGAAACTCGGCGAACGCCGGCACCCGAATACTGTGATACGCGAGCACCTTCTTCGTCAGCGACTTGTTGCGCGCGACCAGCAAGGCGGTGGGCGACGATCCGGTGTAGCGATAGCCGTACATATCGAGCAGCGCGGCGACCGCATACTCGTGCCGCGCGTTCTTGCGGAAGCCCTCGCAGCCGTTGAACACGAGCTTGGGTTGGAAGTCCGCCAATTTCGCGAGCATTGGCCCGACATCATCGCCAATCCCGATCATGAGGACGTCGTGCCCGCCAGCGATCAGCGCGCGGGCGACGTCGTATTCCGCCTCTTCGGGGGGGGCCTTCTGCTCGATTTCGCGCTTGAAGTCCGCGTCTTCCCACTCGGGATGCAGTGCGTCGAAAATGACGGCGATCTTCATGATGCCACACGTGCCCTATAGCGCGACGCGGTGGCCGACTTCGTCATTTCAGGTTGGGTGCTCCACCGCCGGTGGCTGCTTCTGCCCGCGCGTCGCGATCCGCCTTCGCTTCAAGATATGAGTCCGTCAGCTCGCGCATCATCTCCGACCGCCGGTCGTATAGCCGCTTCAGCTTGCGCGGCTTGCGACGCGCCAGCGCATAAGAGGCGAGAATCGGAAAGGCGACGGTATTGTCGAGATACGCGACGACGGTGCCTGGCAGCTTGTCAGGATCCACTTTTCCCCAACTCACTGCTTCCGATGGCGTCGCCCCGGAGAGTCCTCCCGTATCCGGCCGCGCATCCGTGAGCTGCAGGTAGTAATCGTGGCCCTTTTCGCTGATCCCGAGGACTTCCTGAATCTGCGGCTCCGTCTGAAGCACGAAGTTCTTCGGACTGCCGCCGCCGATAATCAGTACGCCGCTCTTGCCGCCATGAACCTTTGCAAAAAACACGATCGCCGACGTTTCATTCACGTCCGCACTGACATCAAAGCGCAGTTTGCTGCCTGACAGCGCCTGCTCGGCGACGTTCATGCCGATCGAGGAGTCGCCGGGGGAGGACGTGTAGATCGGCACGGCCGCCGCGTGCGCCGCGCCGAGCACCGACTTGCGCGACAGGCCGAGCGCCTTCTCACGCTGCAGCACGTAACCGCCGAGCAGATAGTGATATTCGGCCGTGCTCATGGGACGCTGAAATTCGGAGCGGGCAGAGACTTCGCGAACGAATCGATCCGTGGAGAGGAGGACGTCGTAATCGAAGAAGATGTCGTAGATTCGCACGACGCCCTCTTCTCGCAGCACGACGTCGTCGGCGAACGGCGTACCGCGATGCATCGCCATGCCGAGCCCGAAATGCGCGTCGTGATACAGATTCGCGCCGGTCGACACGATCCAATCGACGAAGCCCGCGTCGATGAGTGGGATGATCGTGGACATCCCCAGCCCGGCCGGTGTCATGGCGCCGGTGAGGCTCATGCCGACGGTGACGTCGTCCTCGAGCATGCGTTCGGCAAACAGACGGCACCCTTCGGCCAACCGGCCGGCGTTATACGCGAGAAACGCGTTCTCCACGAGCTCAGACACGGTTTCCTTGCCGGTGACCGGTTTCGGATTGATGCGTTGGCCGCGGAGGAATTCGTTTTGCGTCATCGCGTGGATTGGCTGATCGGTTGCATGGCGCGGAATGCGCGGGTGCGGCGCTCGCGCGCTTCGACGATCCAGCCCAGCGCTTCCTTCGGATCATCCGTCAGCAGGAAGAGATTCAAGTCCTCGGGGGAGATCTTTCCTTCGCCGGCAACGCGCTCCTTCAACCAGTCCGCGAGGCCACCCCAGTATTTCTTCCCGAAGAGGACGACTGGGAACTGTTTCACCTTGCCCGTTTGCACGAGCGTCAGCGCCTCGAACAGCTCATCCATCGTGCCGTAACCACCGGGGAAGGTGATAAAGGCGGTCGAGTACTTCACGAACATGGTCTTGCGCACGAAGAAGTAGCGAAAGTTGATGGAGCGCTCCACCCACTCGTTCGTCCCCTGCTCGAAGGGCAGCTCGATGTTGCAACCGATCGACAGTCCGCCGCCTTCTTTGGCCCCGCGATTGGCGGCCTCCATGATGCCCGGCCCACCGCCCGTGATGATCGCGAACCCTTCCTTGGCGAGCATCCGCGCGGTCTCGCGGGCGGCGGCGTAGTAATGATCGTTATCCAGGCTTCGTGCCGAGCCGAACACGGTCACCGCATTGCGCACGTCGGAGAGCGTGTCGAAGCCCTCGACGAATTCACCCATGATGCGCAAGACCCGCCACGGATCGGTGCTCGTGAAGGAGGCGCGCCGCTCGATCGGAACGACCTGCGGCGGTATGAGGAGTTGTTCGTCTTCAGTAAGCGGGCTGCGCGGCGAGGCGCTCGGTTGCTCTGACATTGTCATCCTGCACGTTATAGAAGAAAGGCGAGAATCGGACGTGCCCGGGCCGTGAGTCGGCGATCACGCTTCCGGCGGCCAGGTGGCGCACCGTAGCCGCCGGATCGGGCATAGGAATCATCACGATGGCGGACCGCTGGCGTGCCTCGGGGGCAATCTTCGGCGTGAATCCGGCCGCGCGCAGGCGCTCGATGAGATCGTCCGTCAACGCGGCGGTCGCCTCACGAATGGCTGGGACACCGATCTCCTCGATGTATTCGAGGCCGCCAAGTTGCGCGTACACAGCCGCGAGGGACGGTGTGCCAAGCTCGAAGCGCCGCGCGTCGTCGTGAAACGTCAAGTCGCGCGGATCAAAGGCGAACTGCTCGCGCTGGCCGAACCATCCGGAAATTGCCGGCTCGAGGCGCCGCGCCACCGCTTCGCGCATATAGAGGAACACAATGCCGGGACCACCGAGTAGCCACTTGAGCCCGCCGGCGACGAGCGCGTCGACGCCCGTTTCCTTCACATCCACGGGAATCTGGCCGACGGACTGATACGCATCGATGAGGCAGAGCGCGCCACGGGCGTGAGCGGCTTCCGCAACCGCCTTGATATCCTGAATCGCGCCACTCGTGAAGTAGACGTGAGACGTCACGACCAGCGCCGTACGATCATCGATAGCCCGCGCGATCGCCTCGACGGGCACGTTGATGCGATCGGGACTTTCCACGATGACCAGCTCGACACCCTTCCGGGCCTTCGCCAGCCATTGATAGGCGACGGTCGGGAAATCGAGGGACGTGATGACGACCTTGGGGCGGCGGCTGTAATCAAGGGATTCAGCGACCGTGCTCAGTGCGACCGATATGCTGGGGGCGAGCGCAATCTCGCCGGGCGCCGCGTTGACGATGCGACCATAGCGGCCGCGCACATCACCGAGAGCTTCCCACCACACGTCGTACCACGCGGCAGCGCCGCGGCTCTGCCACACATCGAGGAATTCCGCTACCTTGCGGCGAGACCGCTCGCCCAGCGCGCCCAGCGAGCAGGTGTTGAGGTATACGCGGTCCCTGAAGATGGGAAACTCGCCGCGATATCGGGCGAGTCCAAGAATGCGAGGTTTGACACTGCTTGCCAGCGTCATAGGCCGTGAATATACAGAAGGAATGCAGCCCCGAGCGAGTTGGACCGCACTCTATGTGCGATTGGCGCTGAAGGCGTTGGTTCGTCCGCGGCTGGCCGTCGATTTATTGCGATTGGCGTGGAGTTTTCGCGCGCGCGATTGGTGGCGCCGGCCGCCATTTCTTCCGCTGCCCCCACCCGATTACATGCGTTGGCGGATGTTCACCGCCTACGGCGACGAGCAGGCCGTGCCGCCGGTCGATGACGTCGTCAACTTCGCGCGTTGGCGGCGCGAAACGATGGGTCTGTGACCATCGAGATCAAACGGCGCGCGGCGGCACTGGGCTTTGCGGCGACCGGCATCGCGCGACTCGAGAAGAATCCGCACGCCGCCGAGCTCGATCGCTGGCTCGCCGCCGGACACGCAGGCACGATGACGTATCTGCATCGCCAGGCGGAGAAGCGGAAAGATCCGCGGGTGATCATGCCGGGTGCCAAGTCGGCGGTCGTAACGCTCACCAATTATTTCCACGGGAGCCTGAGGTCACGTGTCGCCCAATACGCCTGGTCGTCCGATTACCACGACGTCCTCGGCGGTCGCCTCGACCAACTCGCCGCCGCAATTCGGGAAATCGTTCCCGGATCTACTACGCGCTGTTACGTCGACGCCGGTCCGGTGCCCGAGCGCGAGCTTGCACAACTTGCCGGCCTCGGATGGATCGGAAAGAACATGATGCTGATCCATCCCGAGCTCGGGTCGTTCACGTTCCTCGGCGTCGTCCTCACCGATGCCGACCTGGAACCGGATCTTCCTTTTGAAGCGGACCGCTGCGGGACCTGTCGTCGCTGCCTTGATGCCTGTCCCACCGCTGCGTTTGTCGGACCGCGCGAGCTCGACGCGCGCGCGTGCATTTCGTATCTGACGATCGAGCATCGCGGCGCGTTCACAGACGCGCAGCGGGACCAGGTCGGCGATTGGGTGTTCGGGTGCGACGTTTGCCAGGATGTCTGTCCCTGGAATGTGAGCTTCGCGCGCGCGACAACGGACCCGGGCTTCGCCCCACGTCCGGAAATCGCGACGCCCGATATCGAGGCCCTATCCGTCATCGGCAATGATGGGTTCGACGATCAATTCGGGGACACGCCCTTTTCTCGACCCGGTCGGGACGGCATGAGGCGCAACGCCGCGGCGGTACTCGCCAACTCAGCTGACACATGAGGCCGCCGGCTGGCATCTCCCCGGAGGTCATTAGCGAGCTGCAACGCAAACTCGCCGAGGGGCTCGCGCAGATCGATCCGCATCATCGCCTGCTCGGCCGTCCCGTCAGCTACCGCGTGATCGACGGCCAGATGTTGGAAGTCACTTATCGGGACGTCGCGGGAATCGCGGAAGCTGAAGTCCTCGGCGTTAAACGCATCATCGGAGATTGCTTTTGCAGCGTGAGCCCGCAGTCGGCGGAGCGGTTAATCGTGAAGTTCGTGGTACCACTCAAATAGCTCGATCAACCCAAGGAGTGAGACGAGCACCGGGCACAGACCTTGCGCCTTCGGAGGCGCAGGAGGTGCTCGATGCGCGCCGCCATTTTATCGGTGCTCACCATCGCCGCGGCCGCGGCCTGTGCTCGGGGGAGCGCGACCCGATACACGCAGTGGCCGTATGAAGGGCCGATGATGATGGTCAGAAATCCGACGCCGAATCCCGTGGTGGTGCTGGCGCGCGACGGCATGGGCCGCGAGCTCATCACCGCGCGTCTCAAACCAAACAGCAACCAATGTTTCCGGTGGCCATTCATTCATGCGATCGGGTATCTGGTCGCGGCGGGCCGGGATACGCTGACGACGGAGCCGTTCCAACCTTGGTCGGCCGACGGATGGGAGTGGTCCGGTCAGCTCGAGCCGCGGTCCAACCCCAAGGTCTGCCGCTGAGACGTCACTTCGCTGCTACGCGCGACACGAGGTCGTAATAGAAGCGCACTCCGAACCGCAACGCGTCAAGGCTGACGCGTTCGTCGTTTCCGTGCACGCCGCGCGAGTCGCCCTGGGATAGAGGGAACGGGCCCAGTCCGTAGCTCGCAATCCCGAGCTTCCGGAAATAGTGGCTGTCGGTGAAGCCCGCGAGCATCAGCGTCGTGACCAGCGCGTTCGGATGACGCGCATGCGCGACTGCCGTGATCGCTCGAAACATCTCCGTCTCGGTCGGGCTTTCAGTCGCCGGCCAGTTCGGCCCTTGAGGGCGAAACGTTACGGCCGTATCTCCCACCACGCGCACGAGATCTGCGAGAAATGCCGCGGGGTCCTGTCCCGGCAGTAGCCGGACATCGAGCGCCGCTGTGGCAACAGGCGGAATGACATTGGTCTTGTCGCTGCCCTTCAAACCCGTGATCGAGATGGTATTGCGCAGCAGTGCGTTATACGTGAGATCGGCGGTGATCGTCCGCACGGCGGCCGAATCCTTGAGCGCGGCGCGGATGTCGACGGCATTCACGCCGACGATGTACGCCACGAGCTGTTTGGCTCCGGCCGCGTCGTTGCGGACGATGACGACGACGTCTTGCGCTCCGGCCCGGCGGATCGAGGCTTCCACTTCCCCAAGCTCGATCCGGAACCCCCGCACCTTCACCTGGTGATCGGTCCGGCCGACGTACTCGATGACACCCTCCACCCTCCAGCGGCAGATGTCACCGGTGCGATAGAGCCGCTCCCCACCTTCCGGCGCGAACGG
>Ga0209807_1001472_pt1 | contig 11176 bp, 11 predicted proteins | sample GraSoiAngelo_154_FD_186168 | JGI IMG/M metagenome (GOLD analysis project Ga0209807, IMG submission 186168) | Grasslands soil microbial communities from the Angelo Coastal Reserve, California, USA - 14_1009_13_20cm (SPAdes) (version 2) | ecosystem: Environmental > Terrestrial > Soil > Grasslands ... | reverse complement strand
TCTGCAAACACGGCGTGATAAGCTTCTTCAATCAGCGTCCGCTCGAAAATCTGCGGCGTTTGCATTGCGTAAAGTTGATGTCGATCAACTGAAGCCGTGACCATAAGATCGACATCGGCGCGCTTGAGCGTATCGCTAATCGGCTCGGCCAGGGCCGCGGCCCCCTCCACCCGGCATTGTTCAAAGACACCCTCGATTTGCTCCGGGCTGACAAGCGGACGCGCGGCATCGTGGACCGCGACAAAGCGAGCATCAGGGCTGAGATTTTCCAGACCAGCGCGGACGGAATCTTGTCGTCGCTCGCCGCCAGTGATAACTGATCGGACTTTCTTAAAACTTTCATCGCGGCTCATCTTTCGGATTTCATCATGTCGATCTCCGCCAGCAACGACAATGATCTCGGCGACGGAATTGGCCTGCTCGAACGCGCTGATTGCGTGCGCAATTACCGGCCGGCCCGCAATTATCGCGAACAATTTGTCAAAGCCCATGCGCCGGCTGCTTCCCGCCGCGACGATAATGGCCGTGAGCATGTGCTAAACGCTAAAAGAGGTTAGACAGTTACAACGTTAAAAAGGTCGGAAGCGGGGAACCAGTAGCTATTTAACGTTTTAATCTTAACGCGTCACGACAGTTGCCGCGACACTTCCTGGCTCAGCGTTTTGCCATCGGCGCGGCCTGCCAGTTTTGCTTGTAATGCCTTCATGACACCGCCCATCTGCGCCTTCGACGTGGCGCCAGTCTCCGCAATTGTCTCGCGCACAACCTTGGCCAGTTCATCAGAACTCATCGCTTGCGGTAAATAGGCATTCAAGATCGACAATTCCTCTTTTTCTTTCGCTGCAAGCTCAGCACGACCGCCTTTCTCGAAACTCTCGATCGAATCCTCGCGCTGTTTTGCCTGCTTGCGCACAACTTGTGCGGCTTCTGCCTCGCTCAGCTCGGCTTCCGCCCCGGATTTTGCGATCGCCGCGTATTTCAATGCGGATTTAAGCATTCGTAGAACGCCAAGCTTGCTCGCATCCTTCGCGCGCATGGCATCTTTCAAATCGAAGTCGATACGCTCCTCCAGTGTCATCCGCGGAAATTACGGCGGCGACATACGATTGTCGAGATATGGACAGCCCGATGCCGCAGCGCGGCGTCTACCCGTGAACTCGCTCAGCGCATTTCCGCACCGATTCCGCGTCACTCACCGAAATGACATCCGCGCCTTTTCGCGTTCGTTGCAACAAACCAGCCAGCACGCCGCCGGGCCCCAGCTCAATAAAGAAATCGCATCCAAGCGCCGCAAGCCGCTCCACGCAATCCAACCAGCGGACCGTGCCGACGACCTGATCTTGCAATGTTCGACGAATTTCATCCGCCGTTTTCACTTCTCGTCCGGTAACATTGCTGACCACAGCGAAGCGCGGTGTTTCTATCGACAGACCGACAAGTGCCTCGCCAAGTTTTCGGTAGGCAGTCTCCATCAGACGAGAATGATATGCCCCAGCAACATTGAGCAATGTCGCCCGGCGAATTCCATGCTCTTTTGCCATCCCAATCGCCGCTTCAACTTTGGCACGTTCTCCCGAAATCACGATCTGTCCGGGAGCGTTGATATTCGCAATATCGACATCGGCATCTGCGGCCAGCCCGCGCACCGCATTTTCATCTGCCCCGATCATCGCCGCCATTGCGCCTGAGGTCACGGCGCAGGCTTCGTCCATCAATTCGCCACGCCGCTGCACGAGTTTTAATCCGGTTGCGAAATCAAACGTACCGGCCGCTGCGTGCGCAGTCATTTCACCTAACGACAAGCCCGCTGCGCCTGTGATGGGGAAATCGCCCGTTAGCTCGCGTAATGCGGCCAGACAAGCAAGTCCATGAACGTGAAGCGCCGGCTGACAATTCGAAGTCTTCGTCAACTCTTCGATGGGCCCGCGCCACGCAATCTCGCTCAACTTCCGCCCGAGAATCTCATCCGTCCTTCGAAACAAATCGGACGCGACAGGAAATTGCTCCACTAGATCGCGCCCCATCCCGACGCTTTGTGCACCTTGACCGGCAAAAAGCAGTGCGATTTTTTTGGCCATGACATTTAGTTAATCGCGTTCTTTCAGAAGCACGATAACGAAATTTTCGGGTAACGAAATTACGCTTGCGCCATAATCGGGTGCGGGGAGCGTAGCTAGACTTGTCGATCTTATGGCTTTCACGACACGTGAGATTGAATCACCCGACCCCGTAACGCGAGTCGTCGCCGCAGACGCGGCATTGCATCAGTCCGATGACGGTATTGGCGAGAAGATGGTGCTCAACATGGGGCCGTCGCATCCGGCCACGCACGGCGTTTTACGGCTCGTGCTTGAACTTGACGGCGAAATCATTACCAAGGCCACGCCGGACATCGGCTTTCTGCATCGCGGAGACGAAAAAATCGCCGAGAACATGCAATATAACCAGTTCGTGCCTTACACTGACCGGCTTGATTATCTGGCGCCACTGTCGAACAACGTGGCTTACGCGCTTGCAGTGGAAAAACTGATGGGTTGGGAGATTCCGGCACGCGGCAAAGCCATTCGCACGATTTGCTGTGAAACATCTCGTATCTCGTCGCATTTAATGGGGATCGGCGCGATGGCTCTCGACCTCGGCGCAATAACCGTGTTTCTCTACACGTTCACCGAGCGCGAAAAACTTTATAATCTTTTCGAACTGCTAACCGGGGCGCGCTTTACCACGTCATACACTCGAGTGGGCGGACAAATTCGCGATCTTCCCGAAGGCTTTATTCCACAGCTGAAAAACTTTCTCGACGGATTCATTCCAAGCCTCGACGAATGCGATAAACTGCTTACGCGTAATCGCATTTTTGTCGATCGAACAAGAGACATCGGCGTCATCTCGAAGGACCGCGCGATTGCCTATGCTCTTTCCGGGCCAAACTTGCGCGGCAGCGGAATCGAACACGATTTGCGGCGTAAGCGCCCCTATCTCGATTACGATGATTACGATTTCGATGTCGTGATTGGCAGCGCGGGCGATTGCTACGATCGCTATCTCGTGCGCATTGAGGAGATGCGGCAAAGCGTACGGATTTTGCGCCAGGTGATCGATAAACTTCCGAGCGGACCGATCAACGTTGCGGATTGGAAAAGCATGACGCCTCCCAAATCGCACGTCATGACGAAGATGGAGGAATTGATCCATCATTTCATCGTTGTGACGGAAGGATTGAAGGCGCCTGCGGGCGAAATTTATTTCGCGGCGGAAAATCCGAAGGGCGAACTCGGCTTCTATATCAACAGCAGGGGCGGCGGCGTGCCGCATCGGCTGAAAATTCGCGCGCCATCGTTTGTCAATCTTAGCATCCTGCCTGAGCTTCTACCCGGTTGCATGGTGAGCGACGTGCCCGCGGTGCTGGGCAGTCTGGACTTCGTGATGGGGGAATGCGACAGATGAATATGTCGACCATACAGCGAATCTCTCGACTCTTACTCATACTTCTTGTCGTGCTCTGTGTCTCCTGTGGCGGCAAGCGCATTACCAAAGCGAATGTCGATGAAGTGGCCGAGGGAATGTCGAAAAAACAGGTGGAATCGATCCTTGGCCCTCCCACCTCGATCAACAACGAGGATTTCATTATCATGAAAAAGACGACCTACGTTTACAGGCAGGGTAAAGACTCGGTGACGATCGTCTTTAAAGACGACAAAGTGCAGTCAAAGGACAGTACGTTGTCCGATTAATCTTCCGCTTTTCGTGGACTCGACGAGCACAGGCGTTCCCGCCGAGTTGGAGCGAAAAATGGACGAGGCGATCTGCCATTACCCGGCGGATCGCAAACGAAGCGCGGCCATGCCGCTGCTGCATTTGTGGCAGGAGCACTTCGGATTCATCAGCGATGAGGGCGTGCAATGGATCGCGGCAAAGCTCAATTTACAGCCGATCAACATTCTCGAGCTGGTCACCTTTTATCCGATGTTTCGCCGGGAGCGCGCGGGCAAAACACATATTCGCGTTTGCCGCACACTTAGCTGCGCGATGGCCGGCAGTTATCAGTTGATGGAAAATTTGTGTGCGGCTACCGGAGTCAATCGCCGGGGCCATGGCGATGGAATGCACAATCCCATTTCGGTGAGCGCCGATGGAAACTACAGCATTGAATTTGTCGAGTGTCTGGCCAGCTGCGGCACTGCGCCGGTCTGCCTGATAGGCGAAGAGCTGTACCAAAATGTTTCACCGGAATTCGCGGCGAACATTCTTTCAAATCCGCAATTCGCAATCCGCAATCCGCGATTGCGACCTCCCCACCCGCTCGAGCACCGGCTGGTCTTCAAAAACGTCGGACGCGACGATTGGAAGATCGACATCGATACCTACCTGCGCGAGGGCGGTTACGAACAATTGCGCAAGGCGATCACAATGTCGCGTGCCGAGATTGTCAACGAAGTCAAAACCTCCGGTCTCCGCGGACGTGGGGGCGCCGGATTTCCGTGTGGTGTGAAGTGGGGTTTCATCAAGCCCGATGAGAAAAAGCCGGTCTATTTGATCTGTAATGCGGATGAATCGGAGCCGGGCACGTTCAAGGACCGCTACATAATTCACGAAGATCCACACCAACTGCTTGAAGGGATTCTGATTTCGTGTTTCGCGCTCAACGCACGGACGGCTTACATCTATATCAGAGGCGAATTCCCCGAAGGCGCGAAGATCCTCGAACACGCAATCGAAGAAGCGCGGAAACACAGCTTTTTGGGAAAGAATATCCTCGGCACAGGATTTGATGTGGAGGTTTATATTCATCGCGGCGCGGGCGCTTACATTTGCGGAGAGGAAACCGGCTTAATCGAATCGGTCGAAGGCAAGCGCGGTTATCCGCGGATCAAGCCGCCGTATTTCCCGGCGGTGCTCGGTCTCTATATGTGTCCAACAATTGTGAACAATGTCGAGACGCTCTGCCACGTGAAACACATTATCGCCATGGGAGGCGCAAACTACGCGCGACTAGGGCGACCGAACAACACTGGCACACGAATTCTCTGCGTGAGCGGCGACGTGCAGCGGCCCGGCTACTTTGAAATTGAAGTGGGCGCAGTGACCATGGGCCAGTTGATCTACGAAATGGCGGGTGGCTTGAAATCCGGGCGAAAACTGAAGGCGGTCATTCCGGGCGGCAGCTCTGCCAAAGTTTTACGAGCGAACGAGCCGTTCAAGCTGAAGCAAAAGCAACCCGACGGATCGACGATGGAGCGTGAGATGTCAATCGACGAAATCCCGATGGATTTCGATTCGCTCACTGCAGCCGGTTCAATGGCGGGATCTGGCGGTGTCATCGCCCTGGACGATTCGCGCGATATGGTTTGGACGCTTAACAACATCAACGAGTTTTATGCGCACGAAAGCTGCGGCCAATGCACACCGTGCCGGGAAGGTTCGCTTTGGATGCAAAAAATCACCGACCGGATGCTGCTTGGCGGCGGCGTGACTGAAGATCCGAAAACCTTGAAAACAATCGGCGATAACATTGCCGGCCGTACCATCTGCGCCTTCGGCGAAGCTTGCGCCTGGCCGACACAGAGTTTCGTCGAAAAATTTCCAGAGGAATTCGCAGACCGCGCAACAAAACCTGTCCCGCCGCCTCTTCCACCTGAATTCACACCGGAAGAATTGATCGAAGAGGAGCAGATTCCCACCACGCCAATGGCGCACGATCCTGGCTGGGAAAAAGCCGGAACGGCGGGAACGATTTGAAATGAATCTGGAAACCAGGAAACCAGGAATAGAATTAGGAAATACTGAACTAACAGATCGCATCATCGCGGCGGGAATTCGTGTTCACAAAGAACTCGGTCCCGGCTTTCTGGAAATAATGTATGAAGAAGCTTTAGCAATCGAACTCACAACCGCGGGAATATCCTTCGAGCGGCAGAAATTGTTACCTGTTTTTTATCGCGAGCATCTTATTGGTGAACACCGTCTTGACCTGGTCGTTGAAAGAAAGATTGTCGTTGAGTTGAAGGCGATCAGCGCACTCGAAGACATTCACTACGCAATTGTACGTTCCTATTTGAAGGCGGCTGATCTGGCTGATGCCTTATTGCTAAATTTCGCGAGTCCCCGCTTGACCGTAAAACGCGTTGGACGTGAGTACCAGCTCAAACTCGAAGGCCAACACGTAAACCTTTAACTTTCCTGGTTTCCTGGTTTCCAGATTCAATTATGCCTAACGAATCTCCAGTTCCAATGTTCAACGTCCAGATTGACGGGGTCTGGCACCAGTTTCCGAAAGGCACCCGCGTGATCGAGGCGTGCGAGCGCGCCGGCAGTTATATCCCGCGTTATTGTTATCACAAGAAACTCAGCTCGCCGGGCAATTGCCGGATGTGTTTGATCGAGATGGGAATGCCGAAAATGGGCCCTGATCGTAAACCCGAGTTGGGGCCGGACGGCAAACCGGTGATCAACTGGATACCGCGCCCGCAAATTTCGTGCGCGCAAGATGTCGCGGAAGGAATGGGTGTGCGCACAAATTCTCCATTGGTGAAGGAATGCCAGCGCGGCGTAATGGAATTTCTTCTCATTAATCACCCGCTCGATTGTCCGATTTGCGATCAAGCGGGCGAATGTCGATTGCAGGAATTCAGCGTTGAGTACGGCACGAGTGCGTCGCGTTTTCTCGAACATAAAGTGAAGAAACCAAAAAACGTCGCGCTCGGGCCACGCGTCACGCTCGATGATGAGCGCTGCATTCTTTGCTCGCGCTGCATTCGTTTTTGCCAGGAGATCGCCAGGGACGATGTGCTCGGTTTCGTCGATCGCGGCAGTTATACAGTGTTGACCGCGCATCCGGGAAAGCGCTTGGAGAACAATTATTCCCTGAACACTGTCGATATCTGTCCCGTGGGCGCCCTCACCTCGACGGATTTTCGGTTCAAGATGCGCGTCTGGTTTCTAAAGGAAACGAAAAGTATCTGCACCAGTTGCGCGACTGGTTGCAACACAATCATCGGCACACGCGAAGATGTGATCTACCGGCAGACGCCGCGCGAAAATGACGCGGTCAACTCCTCCTGGATGTGCGACTACGGCCGGCTCAACTTCGATTACGTGCAATCGGAGCGCCGATTGCTCGAACCACAGATCGTGTTGGGTGAAAAACTTGTCGGCACTACCTGGCCGAGGGCTATTGCGCAAGCCGCGCAGCACCTAAAACAGTTTTCGGGGCAAGAAATTGCCATCATCGCGTCAGGCCGGATGACTAATGAAGAACTTTGGTTGACGCTACAACTCGCCAGGACACTCGACGTTGAGTTGATCGACATCGTGCCGCGTACCGGGCCCGGCGACGACATTCTTCTGAGCGAAGACCGGAACCCGAACACGAATGGCGCCCGCTTGCTCGGCGTCACTTCGGAACCAGGCGCAAAATTGTCAACGATCACCGACGCCGTGAAATCTGGAACTGTGAAAGCGTTAATCGTCCTCGGTGAAAACCCGATGCGGCTGGGAATTTCGGCGGAGCAACTTTCAGCTCTTTCGGCATTTATTGTGATGGATATTTTGTCAAACGATGCGACGGAAAATGCAACCGTTGTCCTTCCCTCGTTTGCCTTCGCCGAGAAACGAGGCTCGATGATCAATGGCGAAGGCCGTTTGCAGCGATTGAATCGCGCCGTGCGTGGACCCGGCGAGGCGCGGGATGATTGGGAAATCTTGCGCGATTTGATCCAGGCATGTACCGGACAGAACAGCATTTACTCGATCGAAGATGTTTTTCGGCAGATGGCTGAAGCCGTTCCGCAACTCGCAGGATCGAATCTGAGCAAAATTGGCGATCTCGGCATTCAAGTGATGGAAGCGCATGAATCTCCTCCTCCGCCCGTCGACGCGGCGGCAGCGGCCATCGAGAAAGCCGAATCTCAAAGACCGCCAGGCCGTTGAAAGATCGACATGGATTATTTCCTGATCACCACTTCGCTGCTCAAAATCGTCGCGATCCTTTTTCTGGTGATCCTGCCGATGGTCTCCTACAGTGTTTATGCGGAACGCCGCGTCAGCGCATTCATTCAGGATCGGCGCGGACCAAACCGCGTGGGGCCGGCCGGGCTTTTTCAACCGATTGCCGACATGTTCAAACTGTTGCTGAAAGAGGATTTCACTCCGGCTAACGTAAACACGTTTTATTACTGGCTCGCGCCGTGTCTTGCGATGATGCCGGCGATTATTACCATCGCGGTTGTCCCATTTGGCAGCACACTTTTTGGTGTTCCGATGGTGATTGCTGATATCAACGTCGGGATATTGTATGTTTTCGCTGTCGCCTCATTGGGCGTTTACGGCATCGTTCTCGCCGGTTGGGCATCCAATTCTAAATATCCGTTTCTGGGTGGTGTCCGTTCAAGTTCGCAAATGATCTCCTACGAGTTGTCGCTTGGACTCGCCGTGATTCCAATTTTCTTGCTCGTTGGAAATTTGCGGCTGACCAGCGTTGTGCGCTATCAGATCGAGCACGGGTGGATGATCGCGCCATTCGTCGGCGATTGGCTGAACCCGTGGAAATGGTTGCTCGCGGTTCCGATGATCATTTCATTCGTTGTTTTCGCAATCGCGATTTTCGCGGAAACGAACCGTTTGCCGTTCGACCTACCCGAGGCCGAACAGGAACTGGCGGGCGGTTATCACACGGAATATTCCTCGATGAAGTTCGCGCTTTTTTTTCTCGGCGAATATGCAGCCATGATTACCGGATCGGCCGTCATCGTGACTTTATTTTTCGGTGGATGGCATCTGCCACTTCCGTCATGGCATGGTAGTTTTCACTGGGCCCTTGTCGATGGAAGTGCACCGGGCTGGCGCGGCGTAGTAGGCGGCTTGTTCAATATCGCCATCTTTTTCGCGAAGGTGGCGGTGCTCCTGTTTTTCTTTATTTGGGTGCGTTTTACTCTGCCGCGCTTCCGTTACGATCAACTTATGCGGCTCGGCTGGCTGTTTTTCTTCGAGATCGCGCTCGTGAATATCTTCATCGCCGCAATTATTCTCGCATACGTTCCGTCTTAAGAATGAATCAGGAAAACAGGAAGTCAGGAAAAGGAACTAGAACTCAAGGAAGCAAGAATTGCATTTGATTCGTCATTTAAGTTCTCCTGCTTTCCTGCTTTCCCAATTCACTTTTCATTTATGGCCGTCACTGTTCCACGCCCAATCCTGAACTGGCGCGAACGAATGTACCTGCCCGCGATTGTCGCCGGGCTCGCCATCACGCTAAGGCATTTCAAAAACATGCTGCTCGGGCGCACCAAGGTCACAATGCAATATCCCGAGGAAAAATGGGATAGCAGCTTGCCAGACCATTATCGCGGCGCACCGGCGCTCGTGCGCGATTCGGACGGTCGCGTCCGCTGCGTTGCTTGTCAGTTATGCGAATTCATCTGTCCGCCGCGTGCAATTAAAATTATTCCCGGCGAAATTCCGTCAGCGGACCGGTTCGCCAAAGTCGAAAAATACCCCGAGCAATTCGATATCGACATGATTCGCTGCATCTTCTGCGGCATGTGCGAAGAGGTCTGTCCCGAGCAGGCCATTTATCTCCGGAAAGATTACGCCATCACCGGATTCACGCGCGCTGACATGGTGCATCACAAAGAGAAACTGCTCGAGATCGGCGGTGTGATGCACGGCGTCGTTTTGAAATGGAATGAAAAGAAGTAGGTCCTTCACATCATTCAGGATGACCGCGTGTCCGGAGCGTGGGATTCGATCTACAATCCGCAATCCGCAATCCGCAGTCCGAAATCGATAATGTCGCCGCTCTTATTTTGGACCTTTTCGCTGCTTATGCTCGTCTTCGGCGTCGCCGTCGTCATCAATCGCAATCCCGTGGCCAGCGCGCTCAGTCTCGTCGTTTCGTTTCTTGGTCTTGCCGCGCTCTTCATGTCTCTCGATGCCTATTTCATCGGGATCATTCAGGTTTTGGTTTATGCCGGCGCAGTCATGGTGCTGTTTCTCTTTATCATCATGCTGCTTGATCTTCGCGCCGAAGAAGGACGCCAAGTCAGTTGGCTCGCCTTGACCGGCGGAATCGCCGTCGCGCTCGCCCTGCTCGCCCAGATTTTTTATGTCATCCACAATCTAAAATCTGCGCACCAAACTTTCCCCCCGCTGGCAAGATCGACATTCGATGATGTCCGCAATGTCGGACTGTTGCTTTTCGGAAGTTACAATCTGCCATTTCAAATCATCGGCGTCCTCGTCCTCGTGGCGACGATCGGCGTGGTGTTGTTGAGCAAACGCGAACCTCGATAGCATGGTAACGCTCGGCGATTATCTTATCGTAAGCGGCATTCTTTTCGCGATCGGATTCGCAGGCGTGATGCTGCGCCGCAATCTCATCGTCATTCTCATGTCGCTGGAGCTGATGCTGAACGCGTCAAATTTATCGTTGGTCGCGTTCTCCAGATTCCGGGTACAACCGGGCGGCCTGCCCGATTACAACGCACAGGTCTTCGTCTTTTTCATCATTACCGTCGCGGCGGCTGAAGTTGCCGTTGGACTGGCAATCCTCGTCGCGCTCTACCGAGCACGCCAAACCACGGACGTGAAGGATATCATGAGCTTAAAATTTTAGATCAAACATGAAGAGCATGCTTCCATGGTATGTATTGCTCCTGCCCCTTGGTTCGGCAATCGCCATCACTTTTTTTACGCGCCGATTTAAGACGCTGAGCAGCTTCATTTCGATCGCGGCAGTTCTCGGAAGCTTTGTCTGCAGTAGTTTGATCTTCATCCAATCAAATATCTCAGCGCCAGCATCGACATGGATCGAGATAAGCGGCGTTTTCAAAGTGCCGTTTGGGTTCGTGTTGGATAATCTCAGCAAGACAATGCTCCTCCTGGTCTCAGGGATCGGCGCATTGATTCATATCTATTCGCTCGGTTACATGCGAGACGACGAGGGCAAGTCGCGTTATTTCGCGGCGCTTTCGCTCTTCATGTTCGCAATGCTCGGCATCGTTCTTTCGAACAACTTCGTGATGCTCTTCATTTTTTGGGAGCTGGTCGGCTTTACCTCGTATGTGCTGATCGGCCATTGGTTCGAACGCGATGGCGCGGCAGACGCAGCAAAAAAAGCATTTATCACCACGCGTATCGGGGATTTCGGATTCATGGTTGGTATTCTGATGGTCTGGGC
>Ga0209807_1001466_pt1 | contig 11181 bp, 11 predicted proteins | sample GraSoiAngelo_154_FD_186168 | JGI IMG/M metagenome (GOLD analysis project Ga0209807, IMG submission 186168) | Grasslands soil microbial communities from the Angelo Coastal Reserve, California, USA - 14_1009_13_20cm (SPAdes) (version 2) | ecosystem: Environmental > Terrestrial > Soil > Grasslands ... | reverse complement strand
AGGAAGTACCACCACTTGCGCTCGACGAAGTGAAAGAGCATCAGACCGCGGGCGCCGGACGCGGCGCGTGACGCTCAGGCGTTTCCACGACGCGCTCCTCGACGCCGTACAGCCAGCGCCGCCGCAGCGAGGAAAACTCGATGGCTCCATGCAGCAGCATCTGCGTCACGACGACCGCGGTGAAGAAGCTGACCGCGACACCGATCCCGAGCGTGAGCGCGAAGCCTTTGACCGTTCCCGTTCCGAACTCGAACAGGATCGCGGCGGTGAGCACGGTGGCCAGGTTCGAGTAGAAGATCGACGGAAACGCGCGCTTGCGGCCCTCCTCGACGGCGACGCGGAGCGACTTGCCCGAGCGCAGCTCTTCCTTGAGTCGCTCGAAGGTAAGCACATTTGCGTCGACCGCCATACCGATGGAGAGGATGAATCCGGCGATGCCGGCCAGGGTGAGCGTCACCGGGATGAGGCGGAAGATCGCGTACGTCAGCGTCGTGTAGAAGATGAGTGCCATCACCGCGAGCACTCCCGGCACGCGGTAGTACGCGATCATGAAGAACGCGACGAGAAGGAGCCCCATCGCGCCGGCCATGAGGCTCCGATCGACCGACTGCCGGCCGAGGGTCGGCTCGACGCGTGACGACTGGATCACGGTGAGCGACACGGGCAGCGCACCGGAATTGATGAGGCTCGAGAGCTCCTTCGCCGATGCGACGGTGAAGTTCCCGGAGATCTGCCCGGCTCCGGAGGTGAACACGGTCTGGATGACCGGCGCCGAGATCTGCTTCCCGTCGAGGGTGATCTGGACCGGCTGATTCAGGAAATCCTTGGATAGCTGTACCCAGCGGTTGGCATCGTCTCCGGTGAACTCGAAATGCACGACCGGCTGATTGGCGTTATCGAAACGGACGTCCGTCGCGTTCAGGTGCTCGCCGGTGAGCGGCGGTGTGAGCGACTTGAACTGTTGGGGTGGGCCCGGGTTCTCCTTGTCGGGAATCTTGATCTCGAGCTTGGCCTGCTGCGTGGCGAGGTCGTTCGCCTTCTGCAGGTCATCGATGCCCGGCAGCTGGAGGAGAATCTTGTCCTCGCCCACCGCCTGGATCACCGGCTCCGAGACACCGAGACCGTTGATGCGACGGTCAATCACGCGTCGCGCGCGGTCGTTGTAGTCGGCGACGCTCTGGCCGGCCGGGATCTCGCCGGTGTTCATCTGGAGGAGAAGCTGGGTCCCGCCCTGGAGGTCAAGCCCGAGGTGGGTCTTGATCTCCTGGTTGACCTGGATCGGGCCCAGGTTGAGGCAGATGCCGGGGCAGGTCGGTGGAAAAGGGAACGAGAACTGATGTTTCGGGATGTCGAGGAAGACCGACAGCACGAAGACCACGAAGACGAGCCAGGGGAAGGCGCGGTTCACAAGAAAAAGTTTAGAGGGTAATCACGCGTCGCGCTGGGCCTTCAGGCGCTCGCGTGCCTCGCGCATCTCGCGATCGAACGGCGTTTCGCCCTCGATCGGGGCGGCCCCGTTCGTTGGGAGGGTCGCCGGGATCGACGGTACCGGCGCCGCCGGTGCCGCGGCATCCGCGGCCTTGTCTAGCAGCTTGTCGGCATTGAGGAACTCCTCGCGGAGCTGATCGGACGTACGCCGGAGATCGCCGACCACGCGGCCGAGGTCACGTGCGACTTTGGGCATGCGCTCGGGGCCGAGGACGATGAGCGCGATGATCAGGATGAGGACGAGCTCCTCCGGTCCCACGCCGAACATCAGCGGCCACCCGCCGTCGCGGCGGCGCGCGCTGCGTTCGCCGCGTCGCGCAGCGTCCGCGCGGCCTGACCCGCGGCCTTCTCGAAGTCGTCGCCTCGGCTCGCATAGAGCACCGACCGCGACGCCGACGGGAGCACGCCCCCGCCGTTCGCGTCGAGCCCGGCGCGGAGCGCAAGACCGATCTCGCCGCCCTGCGACCCGATCCCCGGCATGAGGAAGAGCCGGTCGGGGGCGAGCGCGCGGAGGCGTCGTGCCTCGTCGGGATAGGTCGCGCCGACGACGAAGCCGCAGCGGTCCGCGGAAAAGTGCTCGACGCAGCGCTCGACGATGCGCTCATACAGTGGACGCCCCGCGACCTCGAGGTCCTGGAAGTCGCCCGCGCCGGGGTTGCTCGTTCGTGCCAGCACGAGGGCATACCGCGCCTCTCGCGTGAACGGCTCGATCGAGTCGAGGCCGACGTACGGAGCGACCGTCGCCGCGTCGGCGTGGAACGAATCGAAGAGCGCGTCGGCGTAGGCGGCCGAGGTGTTCGGGACGTCGCCTCGCTTCGCATCGAGGATCACCGGAATGTCGGCCGGGATCGCTTGCAACGTGAGCGCGAGGACGTCCATCGCCGCACTTCCGTACCGCTCATAAAAGGCGAGGTTTGGCTTGTACGCGCATACGTGCGGGGACGTCGCGCGGACGATGCGCCGAAGAAACCGCACGGCCGCCTGCGGTCCACGGCCGAGCGACTCCGGGATCGAGGCGGGTTCGGGATCGAGGCCAACACAGAGGATGCTGTCGTGCGCGCGTTGCGCCGCACTGAGCTTTGCGAGAAAGGTCAACTCAGCCGCATATGATACGGAGGCGTTCACAAGCAGGGAGGGGATTCATGGTCAGCACTTTGCGCGGCCCGCTGGGGTGGGCATTGGCCGCGGGACTGGTGATCGCCGCGTGCGGCGGCGCCGGGACAGGCGGAGCATCGCCGACCGCAGCCGGGCCAAAGCTCGGTTCGGCGGAACGGCCGATCCAGCTCGCGATCACTCCATCGGCCGAGGTGCAACGGCTTACGGCCACAGGAAACGTAATCGCGGCAGCGCTCGGAAAATCGACCGGCCTCACTTGGAAGGTCTCCGTGCCGACGAGCTACGCCGCGCAGATCGACGCGATGTGCAGCGGTCAGGTCGACGTCGCGTTCATCGCTCCACTTCAGATGACGCTCGCACTGGATAGGGGCTGCGTTACACCCATCGCGGCCGCGCTCCGCAAGGATGCCGAAGGCAAGCTCACCACGACCTACGAATCGCAGATCCTGGTGCGGAAGGACAGCGGAATCAAGACACTCGCCGACCTCAAAGGAAAGAAGTTCGCCTTCACCGACGCGATCTCGGCGTCCGGTTATCTCTTTCCTTCGCTCCTGGTGAAGCAGAAGACTACCCAGGAGCCGAAGACGTTCTTTGGGTCGACGATCTTCGCCGGCGGGCACCCGCAGGCGGCGCTGGCGGTTTACAACAAGCAGGTCGACGGTGGTTCGATGTTCATCGACGCCCGCGTGAAGGACCTTCAGACCAAGGAGCTCGCGGCCGGCATGCCCGCCGACATTCTTGATGCCACACAGGTGATCGACAAGGCGGGTCCGATCCCGAACGACGGGATCGCGATCCGGAAAGACGTGCCGACGGACGTTGCGGCGCAGATCAAGAAGGCGCTCCTCGACTACGGATCGACCGACGACGGCAAGAAGAACTACAAAGACCTCTTCGGGTGGGACGGCATGCAGGAGGTCCAAGCGAATTTCTTCGACCCGGTGCGTGAGGCCGCGAAGCTCGCGGGGATCGACGTGGCCGGGGAGGCTGCGAAGACGCCTCGACCCCCGGCGACCGTCGCGCCATCGCCGAGCAAGTCGCCCTAAACGATTCCGGACGACGAATTATCGAGAAGACCGCCGGACGGCCGGCGGTCTTCTTGTCACTATCCTGAGCCGCGTGCCGGCGCTCCTTGAGATCCGTGACCTTGTAAAGGTCTATTCGCGCGACACGCGGGCGCTCGACGGCATTTCTCTCGACATCCGCCGCGGCGAGTTCGTGGTGCTTATCGGTCTCTCAGGGTCGGGTAAGTCGACGCTGCTCCGCTGCATCAACCGGCTCGTGGAGCCAACGAGCGGACAGGTGATCTTCGAGGGTAGCGACGTGACGCACGCGAGGGGCCCCGATCTGCGGCGCATCCGCACGCGGATCGGAATGATCTTCCAGCAGTTCAACCTCGTGAAGCGCTCGTCGGTGTTCGCGAATGTCCTCGCCGGGCGCCTCGGATATCGATCGCCGTGGCGGACGATCGCATCACGCCCCTCGCGTGAAGATGTGGCGCTTGCCTTCGAGAACCTGGAGCGTGTGAGCATTCTCGAAAAGGCGTACGTCCGCGCCGACGCGCTCTCCGGGGGGCAGCAGCAGCGCGTCGGCATCGCCCGGGCGCTGATGCAGCGGCCCCAGCTCATGCTTGCCGACGAGCCGGTGGCCAGCCTCGATCCGGCCACGAGCCATTCGGTCCTCCGCTATCTCGAAGAGATAAACAAGACCGACGGGATCACCGTCATCTGCTCGCTCCACTTTCTCTCGCTAGCACGCCGCTACGGGACGCGCGTGATCGCGTTGAAGGCCGGGCGCGTCGCTTTCGATGGCAAGCCGGCGGAGATCGACGAGCGCCGCTTCAAGGAGATCTACGGAGAGGACGCCGTCGAGGTCGAGATCGGCGTGAACCGCACCGCGGAAGAGCAACGGGCGGACGAGGCTCGGAAGGTCCTGGATCCGCGTGCGCTCTCGGACGCGGCGACGGACGCGGCCGTTGTCGAGCGCCTCGGACCGGGCGCCGACCGCTAGTGGCCGAGTACTTCGTCGCGCGCGGTCTCCCTGTGCCGCCGGAGCTGCGGCGCACGCCGCTGACCGACTGGCGGCGCTGGTCGGCGATCGGAGCGACGCTCGCCGTCCTGTATGTCGGCGTCCGCCTGCTGGACATCGACCTTTCCCGTGCGAACCCGCAGTACGCGGGCACAAGAATCATCAGCCTTCTCCAGTGGGATCTCTCGATCCTCACGCCGCAAAACGAATTCGAGACTTTCTGGGACACAGCCGGCGGCCTCATGATCGTCACGATCTTTCTCGGGGTCGTCGCGACCGCCATCTCGATCGTGTTCGCGCTTCCGCTCGCGTTCCTCGGCGCACGCAACATCACGACGGGGAACCCGGTCGCGTCGGCGATCTACGGAGTGGCCCGGGTGCTTTTCACGGTGATGCGTTCGATCGACGTGCTCATCGTGGTGATCATCTTTGCAGTCATCTTCGGTCTCGGGAGCGCGGCCGGCGTCTTCGGCCTCGCTTTCCACAACATCGGGGTCCTGGGAAAGCTCTACTCCGAAGCGATCGAGGGAATCGATCCGGGTCCGTCGGAAGCAATCACCGCGACCGGTGCCACGCGTTTCCAGGTGGTCTGGGCCGCGGTGCTGCCCCAGATCGTGAATCCATTCATCTCGTTCTCGATCTATCGACTCGACGCAAACGTTCGGCTCGCGCCGGTGCTCGGGTTCGTCGGTGGCGGTGGTATCGGTCAGTACCTCTTCCAGACGATCAACCTGTTCCAGTACAACAAAGCGGGTCTGATCATCTTCATGATCGTGATCACGGTGGCCGCGATGGACTTTGCCTCGGCACAGATACGTCGGAGGCTGCTCTAGCGGTTCGCACGCGCCTGATACGGGTTCGGCGGACGCCACTCATAGGATCGCCGCGTGTTTGCGAGTCAGTTCACCGGCTACTGGCGCGACGGCAAGCGAGTCGCGATGGACCGCAACGCCGTACTGCCCGACCGCTGTTTCAAATGCAACGAGCCCGCGGACGGCTACCGGCGAACGGTGAAGCTGACCCACGTTCCGCTCGGCACCGAGATGATGGTCGGCGCGATCGCCTATGCGTTCGCGAAACAGGCGAAGGTCGAGGTCGGGCTGTGCGAGCGCCACCGCCGCTCGCGGGCGATCAACATCGCGCTCATCTCTCTCGCGATCCTCGGCGCCTCGATCCTCGTCTTCACGCAGGTCCAAGCGACGGACGTCGTCCTTCCGCTCCTCGCGACGGCCGGCCTCATCGGCGGCGTCATCGGGCTGCTCTACGCGGCGGTCGGGACGCGCCTGGTGCGCGCCAGCGGGATCACCGATACGCACGTCTGGCTCAAGGGCGCGGGCGCGCCTTTCCTCGCGTCGTTGCCGGATGCGCCCGCCGTGGGCGCCGGCGGGACGCTTCCGACCCTCGACGTGGCGACCGCCGCGCCCGTCGATCCGCTGGTCGCGGCCAATGCCGCTTTCCGCGATGCCCGGAACGGCGCGCTGACGTTTCTCGCCGGCTGCATCGTGACATTCGGAAGCTACGCGCTCCTGCCGGGCCGGTACGTCATCGCGTGGGGCGCTGTGATCTACGGGCTTATTCGGCTCGTCCGCGGCGTCGGCACGTACCTGAAGGTGCCGGCGGAACATCGAAAGATGGGCCAAGCCCTGATGCTCGTGGCGATCGTCGGCGCGGGCATATTCACCGGCGGATGGGTCGTGACGAATGAAGTCGCGACCGTGACGCAAGCGAACGAGTTCGATGCCGCGCTCACCGCCGCGGGGGATTTCCAGATTCAGGGCGCCAGGCTTTTTCGAGACGTTATGAACCGGGACGGCTGGAGCGCCCAGGATTCCACGGACATGCGCCAGGTGGCGTCGTCCTACGGCAAAGCCGCCGACGTGCTCGCGGCTTCAAGCGCGCCGGCCGAGTACATCTGGTACCGCGACGGGTTGGTGCGCAACTACCGCGAGGCGGTGGATATCGCGATGCTCTTTTCCAAGCTGACCAGCGCATCGAGTCAGAGCGCCTTCGACGATCTCGTTGCGCGCTGGAGCGCGCGGGTGAAAGACCTCGCACAGCTACAGGCGCGATTGAACGCGCAGCCGACCCCTACGCGCTAGCGCGATCAGGCGCCCCAGGCCGGCCGGCTCGCGCCGTCGATCCCCTCCCCGCGCGTCAGCTTCACGGCGTTCTTTGCCGATCCGCCGGCCAGCGCGTCGCCGAGATCCATCGAGTAGAGATCGATGACTCCGTCCTTCTCTCGGAGAAAGGCCATCTGCCTTCCGTCGGGCGAGAAGACTCCGTTCCAGGATTTGCCGTCACTGGTCAGCTCCACGTCCTTATGAGTTCCGCTCATCTGGATCGCGTGCAGGTCGTTCTTGCCCTCGTGGCGAAGCGTATACACGAGCCACGAACCGTCGGGCGAATACGAGGCGCGGTACGGCTCGCCGTCCGGGGTCGTGAGTTGAACGGATGCGCGGCCATCGACGGGCACGAGCAGCAGACGCGGCGTCCCGAGCGTGTATGACGTGACGGCGATGGTCTTTCCGTCGGGCGACCACGACGGGTCGGCCAGGTTCGACCCCTTCGAAAGAGGGAGCGGCTGCTTTCCGGTCTGCGCGTCGTAGAGCACCAGGTCCGAGTACCCCTCGCCGTCGTCGGCGACGACCGCGATCCGCTTTCCGTCGGGTGAGACCGCCGGGCTGTCGAACCAGGTCACGAGGTGAAAACCATTGTCGGCCTTGACGAGGCCGTCGATGAGGACGGTCTGCGTGCCGCCGCTCGCGCTCGCCGACACGACGTTCGAGAAGCGGAGATGCGCGGGGACGACCTGACCATCGACCGTCCGCTTGCCATCGATCTCCTCGACCCGGGCAAAGAACACCGTGCGGCCGTCAGTGGTGATGCCCGGTTCGTGCGAGCGGCCATCCGACGTGAGCGGCGCGTAACCCTTGCCCGACAGCACGTAGACGTCGCCGCGGAGAGCGAACGCGATCGTGCCACTCACGCTCGCGTCCGCCCCCGGCGGCAGAGTGACGAGCGTGACCGGTTTCGTCGGTGTTGGCGTGGGGCTCGATGGCGGGAAGAACGCCGGACCGACCCGTAGGCCGACGCCTAGATACAGGACGACGAGCACGGCCGCGATCCCGGCGAAGACGAGCTCGCGCGATCGCCCCACTACGAGGACCGCTCGACCGCGGCGACGATCCGATCGATCTCACCCGCGAGGTCGGCTCCGTTGGTCAGCTCGACGAATCCCTCTGCCGGTGGCTCGAACGGTTGCCTGCGCATGCGCTCGTAGATGCGCTCGTCCGCTTCGGAGTGGTCTCCCGCGGCGCGACCGGCCCGCCGGGACAGAAGGCGCGCGCGAGCGTCCTCGTCCGATGACGTGACGCGCACGTACGTCACAGGGATCCCGCGCCGACGCGCCACGCCGATCGTGCCGGCGCGGTTTCGCGCCAGGAGATTCGTGGCATCCACCACGACGCGATGGCCCTCGCCGAGCAGGCCATCGACGAGCGCGGTCACCGCGGCGAACACCGCGCGGTTCTCCTCGTCGGCGTAGGACGCCGCGACGAAGAGGCGGCTGCGGAGCTCATCGCTAGCCACGTGCGCAGCGCCGAGCCGGGCGCAGAGGAGCCGCGCGCAGTGGGACTTGCCCACGCCGGGAAGACCCATGATGACGACGAGCGCCGGCCGTCCGTGGGGTGTGGCCGGAACCGTGGCGATCTCCGCGCGGAGCTGGGGCGCGAGGACGTCGGCGCGCATCGCGTACACGCGGGTCTGCGCCGCGGTCGCGGCACTTGACCGGCGCGGCAGCTTCGTCATGTTCCAAACCCGAGCGCTTTGAGCGCTTCGCGCGCGGCGGTGGCCTCGTCGTACGGCCGCTTCTCCTCGCCGACGATGATCGATTCCTCGTGACCTTTGCCGGCGAGGACCACGGTGTCCTCAGGCGCAGCCCGGCGGATGGCCTCGCTCACCGCCTCGCGGCGATCGTCGATCACGACGTAGTCGGTGCCTTTCCGCTTGCCCGCGCCGATCGCGCCCTTCTCGATCTCATCGAGTATTTTCGCCGGCTCCTCGAGGCGCGGGTCCTCCTGCGTGATCACGAAGAAGTCCGCGTGTTTCGCAGCGATCTCAGCGAGCACCGGCCGCTTCGCGCGGTCGCGCTCGCCCGCACTGCCGAAGACCGCGATGAGCTTTCCTTTCGTGAGTGGGCGGAGAAGGCCAAGGACCTTGTCGAGCGACTCCGGTGTATGCGCATAGTCGACGATCACGCTGAAGGGCTGCCCGCTTTCGACACGCTCCATGCGCCCGCGGACGGCGCGCGCGCGCGACAACGCCTCCCGCGCGTGCTGCAGCGTCGCGCCTGCCGCGAGACCTGCGGCCGCCGCGGCCAGCGCGTTGTGGACATTGAACCGTCCGACGAGGGGAAGGGTCAGCTCGACCGACTGCCCGGACGCCGTGATCTTGATCCGCGAGCCTGAGGCGTCGGACGACAGGATCGCGCCCTGCACGTCGCAGAGCGCCTCGACCCCGTAGGTCAGGACCTTCACGCCCTCGGCGCGGTCTGCGAGATAGCGCCAGTGGCTGTCGTCACCATTCAGGACGGCGGTCTTGGGTACGCCTTTGTCCGCGGAGCTGGTGAGGATGGTAAAGAGCTCGCCCTTGGCCTCGAGGTACTTCTGAAGAGTGCCGTGGAAGTCGAGATGCTCCGGCGTGAGATTGGTGAAGACCGCGACGTCAACCTCCGTACCCCGCAGCTTCCGCAGCGCCAGCGCGTGGCTCGTCGCCTCGAGCACGCCCCAGGTCCCGCCCGCGACGAGAAGCTCGGCGAAGAACTCCTGCACCTCGACCGCTTCCTGCGTGCTCTGACGGGTCTCGTTCTTCCACTCGTGGTCGGCGACCTTGAAGTCCACCGTCGTCGCGAACCCCGTCTTGGCGCCCGACGCCTCGAGAACATCGGAGACCAGATGAACGGTCGTGGTCTTGCCGTCGGTGCCGGTCACCGCCGCAAGCTTCAGCTTGCGGGTCGGGTGGTCGAAGAACTCGGCCGCAATGTCGGCGAGCGCGGCTCGCGCGTCCGGGACGATCGCGACCGGGACGCCGATGTCGATCGCATGTTCCGCGACGACGGCCACCGCGCCGCGCGCGACCGCGTCCTTCGCGAAAACGTGTCCGTCACGATGAAACCCCGGAATCGCGACGAAGAGCGCGGCCTCTTTGGTCTTGCGCGAGTCGTAGGCGATCTGCCGGACGTCGATGGCCGCCGCGCCCTCGGGGACGGGGATCTTCGTCGCTTCCAGAAGGGCGCCGAGCTTCAACGGCGGATCCGCCCCACGAGACGAAGCGCGGCCGTGTAGGCCGGCTCGGCGACCGCGTACGCGCGATACGCGAGCTCGCTCGGGACGGCGTCGTGAGCGCCGACGAACCGCTTCGGCACCCCGCCGAATCCTTTCTTGAACTGGTACGGGCCGTACATCGGGTCGTCCTTTCGAGTGACATCGGCGGGAATGCCGCCGAAATCGAATCGGCGCGCGCCGCTCTTGCGTGCTTCGATGATGCACCGCCAGAGGAGCGCGTAGGCGGCGTAGGCGGTCCGGCCCGCGTCGTTCGTCGCAGCGCTCTGGTACACGTCGCGCTCGCCGCAGCGCCAGGTGAGTGCGCCGGCGACCGGCTTTCCTTCTTTTTCCGCGAGGCGCACCTTCGCGTGTCCGGCCGCGACAAGGGTCCCCCACATGCGGCGGTAGTAGTCCCAGGTCCGCGTGATGAAGCCAGCGCGATGCCCCGTCTCGGCATAGAGGTCGTACAGCGCGCGTAGGTCGCCGTCGCCGCTTGTTTCGCGAACGCTCACGCCACGCTTCTCCGCCTGACGCACGCTCCAGCGAGTGTCCTTCTCGAGCGCGGCGAGGAGCGCGTCCTCATCCGGCGCGAGGTCAAGCTCGAGCGTCGCGATCACCGGCTGGATGTCCGGCGCGCGGCGAAAGCCCGCGGCGCGGAGCGGGCCGGCACCGGCGTCCGCGTCGATCTCGGGATCGACTTTCAAGAAGATCGCGCGCCGCTCACGCGCGATCGATGCGAGCTTCGCAAGCGCGGGCTCGAGCTGGGAGAGGTCGCCGACGATCGGCCCACGCGGAACGTAGGCGATCGATCGGCCCGCCAGCAGCGAACGCCAGAGCACGAGCGCCACCGGCAACGGCGAGCCGAGCTGGTGAAATTCCGCGCGCCAGCCTTGCGCCTCGCGAATGGCCGCCCATGCGGCTGACTGCAGCACGTGACCGCACGGAGAGCGGACCGCGGCGTCGTCCCAGCCCGCCGGTGCCTCGGTCACGCGCTCGCAGCGGCGAGACGCCGGCGCGCTCCAAACCTCCAGAGCGGGAAGAGGAACGCCGTCACCGGCGTCTCGAGGGCGCCGATCCACGGAGTGATCTCGCCGCCGAAACCGAGCTTGAAGTTCTCCACGCCGGAGAGCTCGTCGCCCTCGGCCAGACCCCACATGTCGTAGCGGCGAACGCCGAGCTCTTTCATCTGCATCAGCGAGTGCCACTTGAGCAGATAGAACGGCCGCTT
>Ga0209807_1001464_pt1 | contig 11190 bp, 10 predicted proteins | sample GraSoiAngelo_154_FD_186168 | JGI IMG/M metagenome (GOLD analysis project Ga0209807, IMG submission 186168) | Grasslands soil microbial communities from the Angelo Coastal Reserve, California, USA - 14_1009_13_20cm (SPAdes) (version 2) | ecosystem: Environmental > Terrestrial > Soil > Grasslands ... | reverse complement strand
CACCGTCACCAGTTCGAGTTGGCGGCTCTCGGCCGTCCTCGAACGATCGGACAACTCTGCGTTGAGCCTGGAAAGTTCGTTCTGCTTGTCCTTTAGCGCCTGCTCGGCATCGCGCAGCGATTCGGTCCTGGCGGTGAATTCCTCTTCGGTGGCGCGAAGCTGGTCCTTCATCGCCTTCTCGCGCGCTTCCAGCGAAAATATCGTGGCGTTCTTTTCGCCGAGCTCGAGCTTCATCCGATTGATCGCATCGGTCTTCTTGCCGAGTTCGGCAAGCTGGCTGGTGGTCTTGCTCTTGAGCTGGTCGACGCTCATCTCGAGCCGCCGCGCCGACATCGCGAATTCCGCGCGAAGCTGATCCTTGTCAGCCTGGATCTCAGCCATGGACAGGGGAGTGGCCGCCTCGAGCCGCCGCGTTGTCAGCCTCACCGCGCGATTATGCACCAGCGGCACGATCATCAAGCCGAACAGCATGGAGAGCAGAAAACCGATCGCAAGATACATGATCGGTTCGATCATCAGCGGAGGCTCCCGGTCCCGAACAATATCGATCCACCATGCCATGGGGCACAGGGTAAACGCCAGCGTCACGCGGCCTTAACGTGAATCCCAAACCGAAGTCCTGTTGATGGAAGGCCCGTGTGCGGGATCAGTTCAGAATGGGTTCCAGGTCGCGCGCGGGGTGTATTTCAAATAGCCGATGTTGGCGCCAAGCCGCAGTCCGATGCCGGAGCGGATCGGCACCAGGACAATATTGTTGGCGGTCAGCGCGGTCATCCCGAAGCCGCCGATGATGTAGGCGGAACCGTCGATGCCGGCGAAGCGCTGATAGATCGCGTTAGTGGCGGGGAGATTGTACACCAGCGTCATGGTGCGCGCTCCGTCGCCACCCCAATCGAAGCCGACCGACGGTCCCTGCCAATACACCCGCAAGTCGCCGGCATTTTTGGTATAGAGCGTGCCCTCGCCGTAGCGCAGTCCGGCCACAAAGGCGCCGGAGCCTTCCTCGCCCAGCACATAGCCGTTGGGCAGGCCCCATTGGCTGATCGCGCGCTCAATCACCGAGGCCAGACCGCGCGAGACGTTGCCGAAAAACCGGTGTCCGGCGATAACCAGTTCGTCCGGGCCGAAGGTGCTGGGGCCGGGCTGGCGTTGGGGCGCGGGCAGCGGCTGTGCGGGTTGCTGCGATGAAGCAGGCACGCTCCAGCACATCATCGCGGCGACTATCACCGCGGCAAAGCGTGACGCTGAAATCATTAGAGAAACCCCCAAGGTATCTAAAACACAGGCGCCGCCTTTAACCTGATGCCAACCGGCACCGCCTTAGGTTGCGTCCACTGTGTTCCCCCGATTCGAATGTTATCGGCATCAAGTATGACGGCACAGCGGCAGGAAGGAAACGGTCCCTGGGCCGGATCAATATTTCGCCCTGGAATAGCCGTGCTCGCTGTGCTGGCCAGTGTCTTGGGGCAGGCTTATTGGGGATTTTCGGCCCAGGCCGTCACCACAGAGCGGGTGGTGGTCAACCGTTACACCGGTCTTGCAATCGAGGGTTTCGACCCGGTCGGGTACTTCGTCGAAGCCCGTCCAATGATCGGTCAGGCCGATTTCGAGGCTTCCCAGGCTGGCGCCGTTTGGCGTTTTCGCAACGAGGGCAATCGCGCCGCATTTGTGGCGCATCCCGAAATTTACGGGCCGCAGTTCGGCGGATACGATCCGATCGATGTGGCTCGCGGCATCACGGTCGCCGGCAACCCGCGGTTCTGGGTGATCTCGAAAGGCCGGCTTTATCTGTTTGGGCGCGAGCAAAGCCGGGAGACCTTCTCGGCCGACCCCTCCAACTTCGTGCGGGAAGCAAAGCAGCGCTGGCCGGCGCTGGAGCAGGACCTGTCGCGATAGCAAGATCTGCCGCAACGGGCAGCAACAGAGTATGCCCGTTATGCGCCGGGTGCGGCGGATGGATCGCCCCAGGCGATAAATTCCGGCACGATGAAACCCGTCTGTCCTTGGCCGAACCGCACCGGGGCGCCTTGCGCGTCCGTGATCCTGCCGCCGGCTGCCGTGACAAGCGCGTGGCCGGCCGCGACGTCCCATTCCGATGTGGGGGCGAGGCGCGGGTAGATATCGGCTTGCCCTTCCGCCACCCGGCCGAATTTGACGGCCGAGCCGAGCGCGTTTCGGATCGCGCCAGCTCTCGCCGCAATGAAGCCTTCGGTGCGGCTGTCGGCGTGCGAACGGCTCACCGCGGCGACCCAGGGCTCACCTCTTTTGGGCAAGCTGCGGGTATGGATCGGTTCGGCGAACGATTTTGCCGCTATGCTCAGCCGCTCCGCGCCGCGGCCGACCAGTCCGCGCCAGACAAGTCCGAGCGCCGGTGCGCCGATGATGCCTATTAATGGCGCGCCCTGGGTTACCAGCGCGAGATTGACGGTGAATTCGTTGCGGCCGGCGACAAACTCCTTGGTTCCGTCGAGCGGATCAACCAGAAAGAAGCTGCCCCTATAGGCAATCTTGGCAAGCTGGACGCGCTCTTCGGATATGACCGAAATCTCCGGAACCAGCCGCGCGAGCCCTTCGGCAATGATCCGGTCGGCGGCCAGGTCTGCGTCGGTCACGGGAGATCCGTCGCGTTTGCCCACGATACTCATCGCTGCCGGGTTGACGGCCAGAATGGCCGCTCCGGCCCGGATCACCAGGCCGGTCAACGGTTCCAGCAGCTCAGCGGCGGCATTGCTGTCGATCACGAGTGCGTTTCCGCCTTGTGTTGGCAGCACGCGGCTCCGCAGTGTATCAAACCGGCGAGCATGTGTGATTCGCCTTGGTCTGCGCTGTCAGCGGATTTACAGGAACACTTTATGTCTGGCATCTCGTCTCCCGGTCCCGCCCCTGACGCGCTCGAACTCGCCGCGCTGTTATGTTCGCGGGTCTGCCATGATCTCATCAGTCCGGTAGGGGCGATCGTCAATGGGCTTGAGGTCCTCGACGATGATCCCAAGCCGGAAGATCGCGAATTCGCGCTCGATTTGATACGCAAGAGCGCCAAGACGGCCTCGGCCCGATTGCAGTTTTGCCGTCTGGCGTTTGGGGCGGCGGGATCGGCTGGCGCGCAGATCGATCTTGGCGACGCTCAGAGCATGGCACGCGGTCATCTCGAGGACGCCAAGACCAAAATTGTCTGGAATTTGCCACGGGTGCTGCTGCCAAAGAACAGAGTCAAACTGCTGCTCAACATGATGGTGATCGCGCAACAGACGATCCCGCGCGGCGGCGTCCTTACCGTAGATTCGATAGGCGAAGGCGGTGGATCAGGCTTTCGCGTCTCAGCCAGCGGGCTCAACGCCCGCTTGCCCCAGAATATCGCCGAGCTCCTCAGTGCGGGTTCGAACTCGGCGATCGATGCCCATGCGGTGCAGCCGTATTATACCCGGCTGTTGGCACAGTCCTGCAGCCTTAAGGTAGTGCTCGCCGTGGAAGGTGATGCGGTGGTTGTGAGCGCCTCCTGAGGGGGCTTTTGGCGCGAAAACATGGTTAACTGATCGTTAAAGAGTGCGCGCAGAGTCCGCGCGGTCGCCTTATCTCTTTGTTGATCCCGTTCTTTTCCATTTACTCAACCAATATTAAACGCTTTCCGGGGAAGCTGGCTCCAGTCGAAAGGGCGTCTCGAAAGTCGCGCGCCCGAGCGTTCGAAGGCCAGTGTGATGGATGATCTGTTGCGAGAGTTTCTGACGGAAACCAGTGAGAGCCTGGATACCGTCGACAATCAACTGGTGCGGTTCGAGCAAGAACCGAACAACGCCAAGATCCTCGATAACATCTTTCGGCTGGTTCACACCATTAAGGGGACGTGCGGCTTTCTTGGGCTTCCTCGTTTGGAAGCGCTGGCGCATGCCGGCGAGACCTTGATGGGCCAGTTCCGCGACGGAATGCCGGTCACGGCCGAAGCGGTGACGCTGATTCTAAGCAGTATTGATCGGATCAAGGAAATTCTTTACGGATTAGAGACAACCGAGGCGGAGCCGGAGGGCACCGATCAGGATCTGATTGTGAAGCTTGAGGACATGGTGGAGCGGGGGATTAAGCAAATGTCAGGCTCAGGCGTATCCCCACAGCCCGCTCATCCTTCGATTGCAGAAGGCACCTTGGTGCCCCAGACACTGCAGCGGCAATTGCGTCCAGGTGAAGTGTCGCTGGATGAGCTGGAGCGTGCCTTCCGCGAGACCGCGATCGAAGCGGCGCCGAGCCCCGCGCCGCAGGCGCAAGCAGCAGCGGCCCCGCGGCCGCGTGCGACGGCGGCAAGAGACGCAAAGCGCCCCGCCAGAGGTAAGCCCGCCGATATTGACCCTCCCGAAGGCGATCGCGTCGCCAACCAGTCGATCCGCGTCAACGTGGATGCGCTGGAACATTTGATGACAATGGTGTCGGAGCTGGTGCTAACGCGCAATCAGCTGTTGGAAATCTCCCGCCGCAACGAGGACACCGAGTTCAAGGTGCCGCTGCAGCGCCTGTCCAACGTGACCGCCGAGCTGCAAGAAGGGGTCATGAAGACGCGGATGCAGCCGATCGGCAATGCCTGGCAGAAGTTGCCGCGCATCGTGCGAGATCTCTCCGGCGAACTTGGCAAGCAAATCGAGCTGGAGATGCACGGCGCCGACACCGAGCTAGATCGCCAGGTGCTCGACCTGATCAAGGATCCACTCACTCATATGGTGCGCAACTCCGCCGATCACGGGCTGGAGACCCCGGCCGAGCGGGTGGCCGCAGGCAAAGCCGAGCAGGGTACCATCCGCCTGTCGGCCTATCATGAAGGCGGCCACATCATCATCTGCATTGCCGACAACGGTCGCGGGCTCAACACCGAGAGGATCAAGGCCAAGGCACTCTCCAACGGTCTCGTCAGCGAGGCCGAGCTGGAGAAGATGAGCGAAGCGCAGATCCACAAGTTCATCTTCGCGCCGGGCTTCTCCACGGCCGCGGCTGTCACAAGCGTCTCCGGCCGCGGTGTCGGCATGGACGTGGTCCGCACCAATATCGACCAGATCGGCGGCACTATCGAGGTCAAGTCGGTGGCCGGAGAAGGGTCGTCCGTCACTATCAAGATCCCGCTCACGCTTGCGATCGTCTCGGCGCTGATTGTGGAAGCCGCCGGCGACCGCTTTGCGATCCCGCAACTGTCGGTGGTCGAGCTGGTGCGCGCGCGCGCCAACTCCGAGCATCGCATCGAACGCATCAAGGACACCGCGGTATTGCGCCTGCGCAACAAGCTGCTGCCGCTGATGCATCTCAAGAAGCTGCTCAAAGTTGACGACGGCACTTCCTCCGATCCGGAGAACGGTTTCATCGTCGTAACCCAGGTCGGCAATCAGACCTTCGGCATCGTGGTCGACGGCGTGTTCCACACTGAAGAAATCGTCGTCAAGCCGATGTCGACCAAGCTGCGCCACATCGAGATGTTCTCCGGCAACACCATCCTTGGTGACGGCGCCGTCATCATGATCATCGACCCCAACGGCATCGCGAAAGCGCTCGGCGCCTCGGGCGCGGCGAGCCACGAGATCTCCGAGGAGAACGCCGCCTTGCGCGCCAGCGCTGCCGAGCAGCTGACTTCGCTGTTGGTGTTCCGCGCCGGTTCCGCCCAACCGAAGGCGGTGCCACTCGGGCTGGTGACACGACTGGAAGAGATCGCCACCGACAAGATCGAGCTCTCGAACGGCCGCCATATGGTGCAATACCGCGACCAATTGATGCCGCTGGTGCAGATGGAGGGCGTCAGCGTCCAGACCTCCGGCGCACAGCCGATCCTGGTGTTTGCAGATGACGGCCGCTCGATGGGGCTCGTGGTCGACGAGATCATCGACATCGTCGAGGAGAGGCTCACCATCGAGGTGACAGGCCAGCAGGATGGCATTCTCGGGTCCGCTGTGATCAAGGGCCAGGCAACCGAAGTGATCGATGTCGGTCATTTCCTGCCGATGGCGTTCGCCGACTGGTTCAGCCGCAAAGAGATGCGCTCCTCGGCATCGGCGCAATCGGTGCTGCTGGTCGACGACAGCGCCTTCTTCCGCAACATGCTGGCGCCGGTCCTCAAAGCCGCCGGCTATCGGGTGCGGGTGGCGCCCAACGCGCAGGAAGGCCTGATGGCGCTGCGCTCGGGGCAGTCCTTTGACGTTGTGCTGACCGACATCGAAATGCCCGACATGAACGGGTTCGAGTTTGCCGAGACGATTCGGGCCGACCAGCATCTGAGCTCAATGCCAATCATCGCGCTCTCATCGATGGTCTCCCCCGCGGCGATCGAGCGCGGCCGGCAGGCTGGCTTCCACGACTACGTCGCGAAATTTGATCGTCCGGGCCTGATTGCGGCACTCAAGGAACAGACGTCCGAGCTAAACCGAGCGGCATGAACATTCAGATTGGGCATGCAAAAACTTCAGAACCGGTTCGGCCCTGACGAGACGAGGATAATAGGATGAGCAGCAAGATCGAAAGCACCGAAGACACCGTGGTCGAATATGTCACCGCAATGATCGGCGGCCAGCTGTTTGGGCTGCCGATCTCGCGAGTGCAGGACGTGTTCATGCCGGAGCGGTTGACCAGGGTGCCGCTCTCGCCTCGGGAGATTGCGGGCGTGCTCAACCTGCGCGGCCGGATCGTTACCGTGGTGGACATGCGTGCCCGGCTCGGCCTGCCAAAGAACGAGGAGGGCAAGCCTCCGATGGCCGTAGGCGTCGACCTGCGCGGCGAATCCTACGGGCTCCTGATTGATCAGATCGGTGAGGTGCTGCGGCTTCCCGGCAACGGCCGAGAAGACAATCCTGTCAATCTCGATCCCCGCCTGGCCAAGCTCGCCGGCGGCGTGCATCGCCTTGAGGGTCAGCTCATGGTCATCCTCGACGTCGATCGTGTCCTTGAAATCGTGCCCGAATTGCTGGCCGCCTAAGCTCGCAGGCCAGCCGCGCTAACTGTTGGAATGGAACGTCCCTTTCGGGAATGGAAGAAGCAGAGGCTTAAATGAGAACATGTCTCGTGGTGGATGACTCAAGCGTCATTCGAAAAGTCGCAAGGCGCATCCTGGAAGGGCTGGACTTTCAGATCGTCGAGGCGGAGGACGGCGAAAAGGCGTTGGAAGCCTGCAGGCGCGGACTGCCTGACGCGATCCTGCTCGACTGGAACATGCCGGTGATGGATGGCTATGAATTTCTCGGCAACCTGCGACGCATGCCCGGCGGCGACCAGCCCAAGGTGGTGTTCTGCACTACCGAAAACGACGTCGCACATATCGCGCGCGCGCTACACGCCGGCGCCAATGAGTACATTATGAAACCGTTTGACAAGGACATCGTCACAGCGAAGTTCCAGGAAGTCGGCCTGATCTGATCTGACCCTTTAGATCCGGCGGCTGAACGGCCCTCGGCGTTACCGAACCATACTGCCGTTTTTCAGCCGTAGCTGGTGAGTGATGAGTGTTGCGTTGACAAGTTCCCCGGCCCCGGCTTCGTCGCGGCAACAACCGCTGCGCGTGATGGTGGTTGACGATTCGGTGGTCATCAGAGGCCTGATTTCCCGGTGGATCGCCTCCGAACCGGACATGGTTGTGGCAGCATCGCTGCGCACGGGGCTCGACGCCGTCAACCAGCTTGAGCGCATCAATCCGGACATCGCCGTGCTCGACATCGAAATGCCGGAGCTTGACGGCATTTCCGCACTGCCGCTGATGCTGGCAAAGAAGCGCAATCTGATCATTATCATGGCCTCGACCCTGACGAGGCGTAACGCGGAGATCAGCTTTAAAGCGCTGGCACTCGGGGCCTCGGACTACATTCCAAAGCCCGAGAGCACCCGCGTCGCAACGGCTGCCGACATCTTTCATCACGATCTGATCCAGAAAATCCGTTCACTTGGCGCCAAACTGCGCCGGAAGGGCCTGGCGCCGTCGCCGGCGCTAGACCGGATGCGTGAGCTATCGCCGCGGACGGCGATGGCAAATCCGGACCTGCTTCGGCGCGCGTTCGGAACGCAAGCGCCGCGCGCGCTGTTGATCGGGGCCTCGACCGGTGGTCCGCAAGCGCTTATGACACTCGTTGCCCAACTCGGCCCGGTGATCGACCGCTTTCCGGTTCTGATCACGCAACACATGCCGCCCACCTTCACCACCATCCTCGCAGAGCATCTTGCGCGATCGAGTCATCGGCCGGCGCACGAAGGTGTCGATGGCGAAATCGTTAAAGTGGGCCAGATTTATCTCGCGCCGGGCGGCCGCCACATGCGGGTCGCGCGCCAAGGCGGCGAAGTCACGATCGCGCTGGATGACGGGGCGCCGGTTAATTTCTGCAAGCCCGCGGTCGACCCGTTGTTCACTTCCGCGATCGACGTGTGGCAGGGCGGTGTTCTCGCGCTCTTGCTGACGGGCATGGGCTCGGATGGCACGCGCGGCGGCAAGGAAATCGTCGCCGCCGGCGGCAGCGTGGTCGCCCAGGACGAAGCGTCCAGTGTGGTGTGGGGAATGCCTGGGGCAGCCGCGCATGCCGGCATTTGCGCCGCCGTTCTGCCACTTGATCAGATCGCCGCGAAACTGGTCCGACTGTTCTCGGGAGATCGTTCGTGACCCCGCTTGACTATGAGTTTTTGCGCAAGCTTCTGAAGGAGCGCTCCGGTCTGGACCTGTCGTCTGACAAGCAGTATCTGGTCGAAAGCAGATTGGTACCGCTGGCGCGAAAGGCCGCGCTGCAGGGCATCCCCGAACTCGTTCAGAAGATGAAGGCGGGCGGCGAGGCGCTGATAACGGAAGTGGTCGAAGCCATGACCACGAACGAGACGTTCTTTTTTCGGGACAAGATTCCCTTCGATCACTTGCGCGAGACGATCCTGCCGGCCTTGGTGCAGGCGCGCGCAAGCCGTCAAACCTTGCGTATCTGGTGCGCAGCGTCCTCCACCGGGCAGGAGCCCTACTCGGTGGCGATGTGCGTCAAGGAATTCGCTGGCCTTGCAGGGTGGCGGGTTGAAATCCTTGCTACCGATCTTTCGCAGGAGGTGCTTGAGAAATCCAAGGCCGGGATCTACAGCCAATTCGAGGTGCAGCGGGGTCTGCCCATTCAGATGCTTGTCAAGTATTTCACCCAAATCGGAGAGCTGTGGCAGCTCAATCCGGACATTCGTGCCATGGTCCAGCACCGGCAGCTCAATCTGCTGCAGGACTTCTCTCATCTCGGCAAGTTCGACGTGATCTTCTGCCGCAACGTTCTGATCTACTTCGACCAGGGTACCAAGACCGCGATCTTCGAGCGCCTTGCAAGGATGATCGAGCCTGATGGCGTGCTGACGCTAGGTGCCGCTGAATCCGTGGTCGGCATATCCGAAGCCTTCAAACCGTATTTGGACCGGCGCGGGCTCTACCGTCCGAACGCCGAGGGATCGGTACGCGCGGACGCCAAGGGCCTTCTGACGCGGGCGTTGCGAGCGGTGGCGGCAGGCTAGCCGCGGTTCAGAGAATGGCGTGCGGCAGGAACCGCGAACCGTTGCCGGTGATCGGATTTTCATCCTCGCGGATCGACAGTCCACACGGCGCATGATCGACAAGCCAGCTTCCAACAACTGGATATTGGCCGGAAAAGTTTGGCAATGGCGCCAGCGCCTGGCGAATAAAACCTTCGGCGCCATATGGGCCTTCTTGTTCCACAACGATAACGCCGTCGCTGACCAGCGCAACGTTGCCGCCTTCGCGCGAATAAAGCGGCTTGCGCACGAACGAGGAGCCGAGCGTCGCTGCGTTCGGGTCGTCATCGAAAAAAGCTGGCAGCAGATTGGGATGATCCGGAAACCTCTCCCACAGCAAGGGAAGAATGCCCTTGTTCGACAGGATGGCCTTCCACGGCGGCTCGATCCATCGGGTCGACGCTGCGAGGAGGCGCTTGCCGAACTCGTCGTCAAACATCCATTCCCAGGGATAGAGTTTGAACACAAGCTCGAGCGGTCGAAGTTCGGCGTCAACGAAGCTGCCGCCGTCGTTCCATCCGATCTCCGCGACGTCGATCAAGGCTGTGGCGACGCCGGCCTGTATAGCGGTGTCTTCGAGATAGCTGAGCGTGCCGGCGTCCTCGTCGCTTTCGGTGGTGCCGGCCAGATGCAGGAAGCGTCCGCCGCCGAGCTTTCGCCACGCCTCGATCAGGCGCTCATGAATCGAATTGAACTGGTCAGCATGGGCGGGGATGATGCGCCGCTCGATGGTTTGCTCGAGCCAGGTCCACTGAAACACCGCCGCCTCGAAAATCGAAGTCGGCGTGTCCGCGTTATATTCCAGTAGTTTTGCAGGTCCGCGTCCGTCGAAACTGAGGTCGAGCCGGCCATAGAGGCTGGCGTGGTCGTTGTGCCAGCTTTCGGATATCAGCGGCCACACGGCTTCGGGAATCTTCAGCCGCCGCAGATATTTCTCCTCGTTGATTGCAGCGCCGACCAGCTCCAGGCACATGGCCTCGATTTCAGCCGTGGGCTGTTCGATCTGACGTTCGATCTCTTGCAAGCTGAACGCGTAATACGCCCGCTCGTCCCAATAACGCTCGCCGTCGATGGTGTGAAAGTCAAACCCGGTTTGTCGGCAGTGAAGCGCCAGTCATCGCGCTCGGGGCAGGGAAGGCGCTGCATCAGAGCGGGCTAACCGCCACCGCGCGCATGGAAGTGCCCATGCAATCGCTGCGGCGCGCCGCCGAAGCCGCCATAGGTCACGGGGCAATATTCCTGGAGCCGTCCATCCGGCTCGCGCACAAGCTGCGACAGGCGCCCAGGACCGCAATCCCGCCGCCGCACAAAGCCCATCGAAACCGCGCCAATCGTGGCGGTGCCCATCATCGTCAGAACGACTCGTCGTGAGCGTTTCACGCTGTAGCCTCGACGGAAATGATGGCCTGAACGGCGGCAGTTTTCATTAACCGGAGCGGCTGAGGCAAGCGAAAGCTTGCTCAATTCACAGGATCGTGCGGCAGTCGGTCCTGTGCATGACGTCAGGCCCGCGGTCGCTTCACTTCTCGATACTAACCAAGGTGATGCCGTTGACCAGACTGTTGGCCAGCAAGAAGTTGCCATAGCGCGTGACCGAAGTGTTGCGGACGATATTTCCACCGCCCGGGATTGCCCAGCTCTGGAATTTTTCGGCTTTGGGGTCGAAACGCACGATGGTATTCGGGTTCGATCCGGACTCGCTGT
>Ga0209807_1001463_pt1 | contig 11202 bp, 8 predicted proteins | sample GraSoiAngelo_154_FD_186168 | JGI IMG/M metagenome (GOLD analysis project Ga0209807, IMG submission 186168) | Grasslands soil microbial communities from the Angelo Coastal Reserve, California, USA - 14_1009_13_20cm (SPAdes) (version 2) | ecosystem: Environmental > Terrestrial > Soil > Grasslands ... | reverse complement strand
TCGCCGGCCTCGATGCGCGCCAGCGTCTCCGGCTGCATCTGCACCCGCGCGCCGGCCACCGCAATGCGGTCGGTCTCGCCCTTGTCCGATACATCGACCATGCGGGCGCGGCCCTCGGTGTCGACATGACTGAGATCGGGCAGGCGCAGCAGCCGCCTCGTCGCCGCCGCGACATCGCCGGCGCGCATCAACGACTCGCCCACCAGGAAACACCGCGCGCCGACCGCGGCGAGCCGGTCGAGATCCGCAGGCTCGTTGAGGCCGCTTTCGCCGACGATGATGCGCCCGGGCGGCACCAGCGGCGCAACGCTTTCGGCGGTATGCAGATCGACCTTCAGCGTCTTCAAATTCCGGTTGTTGATCCCGATGAGCCGCGCCTCAAGTCGGAGTGCACGGTCGAGTTCGGCGTGGTCATGCACCTCGACCAAGACATCGAGGCCGAGTTCGGCAGCGGCGGCGGCCAGCTCGCGCGCTTCGCCGTCGTCGAGCGCCGCCATAATCAGCAGGATGCAATCCGCGCCGAGCACCCGGCTTTCCAAGACCTGGTACGGGTCGAGAATGAAATCCTTGCGCAACACCGGCAGATGGCACGCGGCCCTCGCCGCACGCAGATCGTCGTCGCTGCCCTGGAAATAAGGCGTATCGGTCAACACCGACAAGCAGGTCGCGCCGCCGGCCTCGTAGGCCCTTGCGAGGCTCGGCGGGTCGAAATCGGCACGGATCAGTCCTTTGCTCGGCGAGGCTTTCTTGATCTCGGCGATCAGCCCGTATCGTCCCTCGGTGACCCGGGCTTCGAGCGCGGCCGCGAAGGACCGCAGCGGCGGCGCGGCGGCGAGATCGGTCCTCAGCGCTGCTTCCGGCCGCGCTGCTTTGCGCCGCGCGACATGCGCGCGCTTCTCGGCGCAGATCTCGGCGAGAACGTCGCTCATGCGGCCTTGCTGTTGGTCGCCGCGATCAGACGTTCGAGCACCCCGCGCGCGGCGCCGCTGTCAATCGATTGCGCCGCCAGTTCGGCGCCTTGCCGCAGCGAAGTAGCGCGGCCGGCGACGATCAGCGAGGCGGCGCTGTTCAACAGCACGACATCGCGCAGCGGGCCCGGGCTTCCGCCCAGCAGATCGCGCATCAGCGCGGCGTTATGCGCCGGCTCGCCGCCCTTCAGCTGCTCGATCGTGGCCCGCCTTATCCCGGCGTCTTCGGGCTCGACCTTGAATTCAACAACCCGCCCGTCCTTGAACTCGGCGACTGTCGTCGTACCGGCGGTCGTCAGCTCGTCGATACTCGAGCCGTGCACGACCCAGACATGCTCGGCGCCGAGCCGCCCCAGCACCTCGGCGATCGGCCGCACCCATTCCGGCGCGAACACGCCGACGAGCTGCCGACGCGTCCCGGCCGGGTTCGACAGCGGACCCAGCAAATTGAAGATCGTGCGCGTCGCCAATTCGACCCGGGTCGGCGCGACGTGCCGGGTCGCGCTGTGATGGCGCGGCGCCATCAGAAAGCAGATGCCGACCTCCCACAGGCAACGCCGCACGATTTCCATATCGCAATCGATATTGACGCCGAGCGCCGCCAAGACGTCGGCCGCGCCGGATTTCGACGAGAAGGCGCGGTTGCCGTGCTTCGCGACCGGCGCGCCGCAGCCGGCAACGACGAGCGCGCTGGCGGTCGAGATGTTGAACGTGCCGGAGCCGTCGCCGCCGGTCCCGACCGTGTCGATCGTCCCGGGCGGTGCCTCGATCGCGAGCGCCTTGGCGCGCATGATGCGGGCCGCGCCGGTGATCTCGTCGACGCTCTCTCCTCGCACCCTGAGCGCCATCAAAAAAGCGCCGATCTGCGACGGGGTCGCATTGCCGCTCATGATGATCTCGAAGGCCGCCTCGGCCTCGCTTTCGCTCAAATGCCGGCCTGCCGCGACCGCGGCAAGCAGCGGTTTGAGGTCACTGATCGGCACGCTCATTGGCTCCTGCTCTCGCATAAGGTGCTTGGCGGCGCGCGTAAAATCGGCCTTCATAGGGCCTCGACCGCGTCGTGCGGCGCGCGCCTGAAACTTGGCGCCGGTTATATCAGCCCCGGCAATCGGAGGGAAATCGGGGCCGGCGGTGTTGCCCTTTCGTCTGCCGGGACGTCCCCCAACCCGGCGCAAAGGAGGTTCGATGTCGGCCTATCCCGCATGGGCGCTGATCTGCGCGATCCTGGGCTGCATCGGCGCGGTGGCCCTCCTGGCCTGGAACACCGCTCAGGAGCAGCGGGCCGGCCGGTTTGACAGCCTCATCGCGGTCGTCGCCCGGTCCCAGAGCCTCGCCTTGTTCCGTGCCGTCGCGATTGCCCGTTGGGCCTGTATCGGGGTGCTAGCGGTCGCTGTCGTCGGCCTGATCCGGCTCGTTGCACTGGGCGCGATCTGACCGGCCGGTTGCCGTAGCGACGCCCGGCTGCTACCCTAAGCCTATGAACGCGTTTTCGCGCACAACCGGCTGGTGGTGGCCCGTGTAACCCGGGCGGCCACGCTATTTCTTTTCCACAAGGCCGCCTCGGAGCACCGGGCGGCCTTTGCCATTTCTGGCCGAGGCTTCGCGGATCCCTCCGAGGCGGCGCTCAGACAGAGGGACCCCGATGCAGGGCACCAGCTATACGACCCGCGGCGGCATTCGCATCCAGCGCGAGACCTGGATCGGCCCCTATGAGCGCGAGCACGACACGCTGGCGCATACGCTTGACGACCGGCGCGGCGTCCTCCTGTCCTCGAGCTTCGAGTTTCCCGGCCGCTATACGCGGCTCGATATGGGCTTTGTCGATCCGCCGCTCGTATTCACCGCGCGGGACCGCCGCTTCACGGTCGAGGCGCTCAATGGCCGCGGCCGGGTTCTGATCCCGGATATCGCCGAGGCGCTGGGCGGCCTCTCGACAGTAGAGCTCAGTGATATCGGCGAGGACCATGTCTCGGGCGAGGTGCGCCAGAGCGACACGCGCTTCCCGGAGGAACAGCGCAGCCGGCAACCGAGCATCTTCTCGGTGTTGCGCGCGCTCAACGATCTGTTCGGGAGTCCCGAGGACGAGCATCTCGGCTTCTATGGCGCGTTCGGCTACGACCTCGTCTTCCAGTTCGAGCCGATGCGCCTTCGACTGCCGCGCCCCGAGGATCAGCGCGATCTCGTCCTCTATTTGCCGGACGAGATCCTGATCGTCGATCATATGCGCCAGCATTCGGCTGTGCATCGCTATGAATTCGAGGTGGCGGGCGAGTCGACGCGCGGCCTGCCGCGCGCCACCCCGCCTGCGCCCTATCGCGCGGACGCCTCCGAGCCGCTGCCGCCTGACAGCGATCACGGCCCGGGCGAATATGCGGGCCTCGTCAGAAAGGCCAAGGAAGCCTTCGTCCGCGGCGATCTGTTCGAGGTCGTCTGCGGCCAGCTGTTCTCGACGCGCTGCCCGGACGCGCCGAGCACGGTTTTCAACCGCTTGCGTCAGGCGAACCCGGCGCCTTATGGCGCGCTGATCAACCTTGGCGAGGGCGAGTTCCTGGTTGCCGCTTCGCCGGAGATGTATGTCCGCGTCGAAGGCCGGCGCATCGAGACCTGCCCGATCAGCGGCACGATCGCGCGCGGCCGCGATCCGCTCGAAGATTCCGAGCGGATCCGCGAATTGCTCAACTCCAAAAAGGACGAGAGCGAATTGACGATGTGCACCGATGTCGATCGCAACGACAAGTCGCGCGTCTGCGTGCCGGGGAGCGTGCGCGTCATCGGCCGGCGCCAGATCGAGATGTATTCGCGGCTCATTCACACCGTCGATCATGTCGAGGGCGAGCTCGCACCCGAATTCGACGCGCTCGACGGCTTTCTGTCGCATGCCTGGGCTGTTACCGTGACCGGCGCGCCGAAATTGTGGGCGATCCGCTTCGTCGAAGAGCAGGAGCGCTCGGCCCGCCGCTGGTACGGCGGCGCGATCGGCCGCGTCACCTTCGACGGCAACATGAATACGGGGCTGACCTTGCGCACGATGCGCATGAAGGACGGTATTGCCGAGATCCGCGCCGGCGCGACCTTGCTCTACGACAGCGACCCCGATGCCGAGGAAGCCGAGACGCGGCTCAAGGCGGCGGCGCTGGTCGCGGCAATCCGTGGCACGAGCCGACCCGCGGCGAGCACAGGCTTGGCATCCTCGCGCACCGGTTCAGGCCGCAAGATCCTGCTGATCGACCACGAGGACTCCTTTGTCCATACGCTGGCCGGCTATATCCGCACGACCGGCGCCGAGGTGACGACGCTGCGGCACGATTTCGCGCGCGAGCAATTGCGCAAAGGCTTGCGGCCAGATCTCGTCGTGCTGTCGCCGGGACCGGGGCGGCCGGAGGATTTCGCGATCGCCGACACGCTCGATCTGCTGATCGAGAAGCAAGTGCCGGTGTTTGGCGTCTGCCTCGGCTTGCAGGGCATCGTCGAATATTTCGGCGGCTCCCTCGGCGTGCTCGATGTGCCGATGCACGGCAAGCCTTCGGTCGTGCATGCCAGCTCGGGGCGGCTGCTGCAGGGCATGCCCGAGCAGTTCACGGTCGGCCGCTACCATTCGCTGTTCGCTGAGCGCAGCTCCTTCCCGGCGGTCTTGTCGGCGACCGCGGAGACCGAGGACGGCGTTATCATGGCGATCGAGCACAAGAACCTGCCGATCGCGGCGGTGCAGTTTCACCCGGAATCGGTGATGACCTCGCCCGGCGAGGTCGGCATGCCGATCCTGGAGGCCGCGCTCTCGGTTTTGTGTGAGACGGTGGCCGCCTAAAACGCGGCCCCCATCAGAACATGCGGTCGAGCGCGTCGCGCTTTATATCGACCGGGTAGCGGCGCTTGAGCGCTTCGGTGAATGCGCCGGCAACGTCGGAGCGCGCCTCGCCGGCGAGCTGCTGCGTTAGCCCCGAGACGACGTCGTCGGACGGGTTCTCCGGAACCTGGACCTCCTTCAGCTGCGCGACGTAGGCGCCGCTCGCGTCCGTCGCGGTCACGACATCGCCCTTTTTCGCGGCGAACAGCTTCGAGACCAGCGCCGCCGGCGCCGGGGCAGCGTTCTGCGCATCGCGCGACAGGGGCGGGGAGGGCGTCACACTCAGCTTCTTGTCCGCCGCGACCTTGGCGAGCGGCACATCCGGCTTGACGGCCGCCGCGAGCTCTTCGGCCTGTTTCGTCACCGTCTCGCGTTTATGCTCCGCCTGCCACGCGGCGACTGCCTTGTCGCGCACCTCGGCCAAAGGCCGCACCTGCGGCGGCGTTACCTTGTCGACATGCAGCGCGAAGATCGCGCCGTCTTGCGTCTGCGCGACTCGGCTGGTGTCGCCCTGCTCGGTGGAGAAGGCGGTCTTCAGCATTTCCTCTTTGCCCGCGGCGAGCGCGACCGGCTTCCCGTCGGGATCGGCGCCGTTGGAGTCTGCCGCCGCGACGGTCGCCAGCTTCAGCCCGAATTTGGCGGCCGCATCGGCAAGCGGCATGCCGCCGGCGAGGGCATCATCGACCTTGTTGCCGAGCTTTTCGAGTTTGTCGATCCCCTCCTGCTGGGCGAGCTCGGCCTGGATCTGCGGCTTCGCCTGCTCGAAGCTCTGCGTCGCGGCCGGCTCGATCTTGACGACGCGCAGGATGTGCCAACCGAGCGGCGTCTTGATCGGATCGGTGGGCCTATTGAGCGGCAGTTCGAACACGACTTCGGCCAGCTGCTGCGGCAAGTCCTGGCGCTTCATCATCCCGAGATCGATCGACTCCGGATCCTGCTTGGCGATGGTTGTGGCGACCTCCTTCCAATCCTTCCCGGCATCGAGCGCGGCCGCGGCCTCTTTCGCCTTCTCCTCCGACGGCGACAGAATCTGCTGCACATCGCGCTGCTCGGGTGTCTCGAACTCGTCCTTCCGCTGTTCGTACTCTTCGCGCACTTTGTTCTCAGGAATGTTGCCGGGCTTGACGACGTCCTCGGGCGCGAGGCTCCCCACCGTGAAGGCGCGGTATTCCGGGGCGCGGAACAGATCGGGATGCGCTTCGTAGAATTTCGCCAGGTCGGCGTCGCTCGGTTGGCCGACATCCTTCACGCCCGCAACCGGAAATCCGACGATGTCGGCGAGCCGCTTCTCTCCGCGATAACGATACAGAGTTTCGACGATCGGGCGCGGCAGCGTGACGCCGGTCGTGATCGCCTGCAGGAGATCCGCGCGCGGCAGATCGCGGTGCAAACGGGCGATCAGCTGATCCTCGGTCAGCCGGTTCATGATCAGCACCTGGTTGAACAGGCCGCGGTCGAACCGCCCGTCTGGACCCCTGAATGCCGGATTGTCGTAGATCGCGCTGCGGATAACCTCGTCAGAGGCTTCGAGCCGCAGCCGCGCCGCCTCCTGGTCGAGCAGGTCGCGATCGATCAGCTGTGCGAGCAGGTTGTCGACGACCCCGAACTGTTTGATCTGCTGCTGATCGATGGCGCCGCCGAGTTGAGCGCGGAGCCGTTCGAGGGTCGGCTGCAATACCCGCTGCAGATCGTCCGCACGGATATTGTCGTCGCCTACCGTGGCGATGACGGTTTCCGGCGAGTGCCCCTGGAAGTAGTCGGAGCGGGTATAGATCCCCCAGAAGCCGAACGAGATGATCAGAAGCCCGAACAGGACCTTGACGATGATCGAGCCCGCTCTGGTGCGGATCGCTTGCAGCATCGGCGTGCCAATGTGATCGTGGAGGTGATCGTACAGCGGGATGTATAGAGAGCGGCTGCCGGCGCCGCAACGGGTCGCCGGCATCGGCCTCGCTGGTGTGCAGGGGGTTAGAAATGGCTGAGCGAAAACGGCTTGTCGCCGGCAACTGGAAGATGAACGGGCTGCGCGCCGACGCTCTCGCCCTGGCGCGGAATGTCGTGGCGCGGGCTCGGCAGCCGCATCGTTGCGAGCTCCTGGTCTGCCCCCCGGCGACATTGCTCGCCGTGGTCGGCGAGGCGCTCGCCGGCAGCGATGTTGCGCTGGGCGGACAGGACTGTCATGCCGAGCCGAAGGGCGCCTTCACCGGCTGTATCAGCGCCGAGATGCTGAAGGATGCCGGTTGCAGCCATGCGATCGTCGGCCATTCCGAGCGCCGCCACACCTGCGGCGAGACCGATGCCGATGTCCGGGCCAAGACGCTGGCAGGATGGCGCGCCGGGCTCATCGCGATCGTCTGCGTCGGCGAGACCCGCGCCGAGCGCGAAGGAGGCCGCGCGATGTCGGTCGTCGAGGCTCAGATCGCCGGCTCGCTGCCGGACGGCGCGATGTCACAGAACCTGATCGTCGCCTATGAGCCGGTCTGGGCCATCGGCACAGGGCTAACTCCGACAATGGCCGATATCGCCGAGATGCACGCGGCGATCCGCGCCCGCACCCCGTCGGATACGCGCATTCTTTATGGCGGCTCGGTGAACCCAAAAAATGCCGGCGAAATCCTGGCGCTCGAGGATGTCGATGGCGCCTTGGTCGGCGGCGCCAGCCTCAAAGCCGATGATTTCTGGGCCATCGCGCAGGCCTGCGAATAAGGGTGCGGCTCAAATGCCGCGCCGCCGCTGGAGCGGCTGGTTATTGGCGGCCGAAGCGCTTACATAAGGCGCAATCCCCGACACCGCCGCGGCGCCCATGATCGTTCTGCTGTTTGTTGTTCACGTCTTTATCGCGATCGCGCTGATCGGAGTCGTGCTGTTGCAGAAAAGTGAAGGCGGCGCCCTTGGCATGGGCGGGGGCGGCATGTCCGGTTTTATGACTGGCCGCTCGACCGCCAATCTGTTGACCCGCACGACGGCGGTGCTGGCCGGCCTGTTCTTCCTGACCAGCATTGCGCTGGTCATGCTGAGCAATGCCGGACGCGCGCCGCGCTCGCTGGTCGACGAAGCGCCGTCGGGTCCTGTCGCGCCGCTGGCGCCGTCGCCGGCCGCGCCACAGGTGCCCGCGCTGCCGGGGGCGCCGCCGCCGTCCTTGCCGGGGCAGCCGAGTGCGCCCCTCGCCCGCTGATCGCGCGGCGATCCCGCCGAATCGCCGTTTCGGCGAGGGAATGCCGGGCTGATCGAAGCCCCCGCCCTTCGGGGCGAGCCTGGGGCGGCCGGCAATCGGCCGCTGGCGGGCTCGAGAGCCTCGACGCGTAGAGAGTTGATTCAGAAGGAGTTTGCGGCCGAATAGCTGTGGCCGCGGTTTTCCCGTGGGATGGGTATGCCGCTTGCTGTACTGTAAAGGTCCATGACGCGGTTCATCTTTATCACCGGCGGCGTGGTCTCCTCACTCGGTAAGGGTCTGTGCTCGGCGGCGCTGGGCGCGCTGCTGCAGGCGCGCGGCTTCAAGGTGCGCCTCCGGAAGCTCGACCCCTATCTCAATGTCGATCCCGGCACGATGAGCCCCTACCAGCACGGGGAGGTCTTCGTAACCGATGACGGCGCCGAGACCGACCTCGATCTCGGCCATTACGAGCGCTATGTCGGGGTCGCCGCCCGCAAGAGCGACAGCGTGACGACCGGCCGCATCTATTCGACCGTGATCGCGCGCGAGCGCCGCGGCGAGTACCTCGGCGCGACAGTGCAGGTCATCCCGCACGTCACCGACGCGATCAAGGAATTCATCACCGCCGATCTTTCCGACGAGGATTTCGTGTTGTGCGAGATCGGCGGCACGGTCGGCGACATCGAAAGCCTGCCGTTCCTCGAAGCGATCCGCCAGCTTGGCAACGAGCTCGGCCGCGAGCGCGTGTGCTTTGTGCACCTCACCTTGGTCCCGTGGATCGCCTCGGCCGGCGAACTCAAGACCAAGCCGACCCAGCATTCGGCGAAGGAGCTCTTAGGGCTTGGTATCCAGCCCGATATCCTGCTGTGCCGCTGCGAGCGCCCGATCCCGGACGGCGCCCGCAAGAAGATCGCGCTGTTCTGCAATCTGCGCGAATCGCGCGTCATCCCGGCGATCGATGTCGACACGATCTACGCGGTTCCCGGCTCCTATCATGCCGAAGGCTTTGACCGCGAAGTCTGCGCCCATTTCGGGCTTCAGGCGCGCGAGCCCGATCTGTCCCGCTGGAACTCGATCGTTGACCGCATCCGCCGGCCCGAGGGCGAGGTCAACATCGCGATCGTTGGCAAGTACACGCACCTCCCTGACAGCTACAAATCGCTCGCCGAAGCGATGACCCATGGCGGCATCGCCAACAATGTCCGCGTCAAGCTCGACTGGATCAACTCCGAGGTCTTCGAGACCGAGAGCGAGGCGGTGCAGCAGCTCGAAGGCGTGCACGCGATCCTCGTCCCCGGCGGCTTCGGCGAGCGCGGCTCCGAGGGTAAGATCGAGGCGGCACGTTTCGCGCGCGAGCGCAACGTCCCGTATTTCGGCATCTGTTTCGGCATGCAGATGGCGGTCATCGAGGCGGCGCGGCATTTGGCGCGGCTGTCGGGCGCCGGCTCGACCGAGTTCGGCCCTTGCGAGCACCCGGTCATCGGTTTGATGACCGAGTGGATGCGCGGCAACGAATTGGAACAACGCGAGGCCAATGGCGATCTCGGCGGCACGATGCGCCTCGGGGCCTATGACGCGGTGCTTGACCCGGAAAGCCGCGTCGCCGCGATTTACGGTGCCGACCGGATCAGCGAGCGGCACCGTCACCGCTACGAGGTCAATATCGCCTATCGCGACAGCCTCGAAGCGGCGGGGCTGCGCTTTTCCGGGATGTCGCCCGACGGGTTGCTGCCTGAGATTGTCGAGATCCTGGACCATCCCTGGTTTGTCGGCGTGCAGTTCCACCCGGAGCTGAAGTCGAAGCCGTTCGACCCGCACCCGCTCTTCACGTCATTCGTCAAGGCCGCGGTCGACCAGTCCCGCCTGGTGTAAAGATTTTGCCCCTCACCCTAACCCTCTCCCCGCAAGCGGGGAGAGGGAGTTATTGTGCGCAATTAAGGCGCTCTTCCCGCTCTAGCGGGGAGAGGGTGTCCGAGGCGAAGCCGAGGACGGTGAGGGGTTCTTTGGGGGATTTGTACGATGCAGGCGCGGCATGTTTCAGTCGGCAAGCTGACCCTCGGCAACGATCTGCCGCTCGTCTTCATCATTGGCCCCAACACCCTCCAGTCGCGCGGCCATGCGCTGGAAATGGGCGCCGCGCTCGCCGAGATGGCGAAGCAGCTCAATATCGGCCTGATCTACAAAACATCCTTCGACAAGGCGAACCGCTCCTCGATCAGCGGGGAGCGCGGGATCGGGCTTAAGGCCGGGTTGCCGATCCTCGCCGAAGTGCGCGAGCGCACCGGTCTGCCGGTGCTGACCGACATCCACACACCCGAGCAATGCGCTCCGGTGGCGGAGGTCGTGGATGTCTTGCAGACACCCGCGTTTCTCTGCCGCCAGACCGATCTGTTATTGGCGGCTGGCGTCGCGGGCAAGCCGGTCAACATCAAGAAAGGCCAATTCCTGGCGCCCTGGGACATGAAGAATGTCGCCGCCAAGGTCGCCTCGACCGGCAATGAGCAAATCCTGCTCTGCGAGCGCGGCGCAAGCTTTGGCTACAACACACTGGTCGTTGACATGCGCGCGCTGCCGATCATGGCCCAGACCGGCTACCCCGTCGTGTTCGACGCAACGCATGCCGTCGCGACCCCGGGCGGGCTCGGCGACCGTTCCGGCGGCGAGCGCGAATTCGGGCCGGTATTAGCGCGCGCCGCAGCCGCGATCGGGGTTGCCGCGATCTTCCTCGAGACGCACGAGGATCCGGACCGCGCCGCGACCGCCGAAGCTCTGACGATGCTGCCGCTGAAGGCGCTTCCCGAGCTGATCGAAACGCTCGTCGCCCTGGACCGCGTCGCAAAGGCGAAGGCGTACGAAAGTCTTGGCTGAGCGAGCGAGTATCGGGCCGGATTGCTTCGCTTCTTGACGCCGATCCAGTAAATGTCATCCCGGCGAAGGCCGGGATCCATTTATCCGCTTTTCAGCGGCTGAAGGGCGGGCCCGCTTCGCTGAAACGACGGCTTTTTTGGTTGCGAGGCCCCGATGAGCGCGATCGCCGATATCCATGCCCGCGAGATCCTCGACAGCCGCGGCAACCCGACCGTCGAGGTCGAGGTCACGCTGGATAGCGGCGCGGTCGGTCGCGCGGCGGTGCCGTCGGGCGCCTCGACCGGGGCGCATGAGGCGGTCGAGAAACGCGACGGCGGCCAGCGTTATGGCGGCCGCGGCGTGCAGCAGGCGGTCGGCGCGGTCAATGG
>Ga0209807_1001462_pt1 | contig 11207 bp, 9 predicted proteins | sample GraSoiAngelo_154_FD_186168 | JGI IMG/M metagenome (GOLD analysis project Ga0209807, IMG submission 186168) | Grasslands soil microbial communities from the Angelo Coastal Reserve, California, USA - 14_1009_13_20cm (SPAdes) (version 2) | ecosystem: Environmental > Terrestrial > Soil > Grasslands ... | reverse complement strand
AGCTCCCCGCCGGTGCTGTCGAAATAGATGTCCACGCCGCGCGGCGCGAGCTGCTTCAGGCGCGCGCCGACGTTCTCGCTGCCGTGATTGATGCAGGCGGAGAGGCGGGCGTGGCGTGTCACCCAGTCGCACTTCTCGCGGCTGCCGGCGATGCCGATGGCCCGCGCGCCCTTGAGCATCGCGATCTGGCCGGCCATGGCGCCGGCGGCGTTAGCCGCCGCGGACACCAGCACGGTTTCTCCCGGGCGCAGCCGCGCCAGATCGAGCAGTCCGAAGTACGCCGCCATGCCCGGCACTCCGAGCACTCCCAGAGCGCTCGAGGCGGGTGTCTGCCCCGGGTGAAGCAGTCGGGCGCGCTGGCCGTCCGAAACACACAGGTGCTGCAGGCCGAAGTCGAGCACGACGAGGCTGCCGACGCCGAACACCTCGTGGCGCGATTCGACGACCTCGCCGACGCCGTGCGCGGGAACCAGATCGCCCGGTTTTGCCCCATCGCGCGCCTCGGAGTCCGAGGCGCACACGAACGGATCGAGCGCCAGCCAGAGGGCACGGGCGAGAAACGAGCCGTTCGTCAGGCTCGGGCTCGGAGCCTCGACGAGCTCGAGATCGCTCGGCTGGGAGGGCGGCCGCCTGATCCGGATCTGGAGGTTCCGAAGGTCCATGGGGCTCACTGCGCGTCCGTGTCGGCGGCGCGCCGCTGCTCTGCGGCTTGGCTGTAGCTCGCCTCGATCTGCTGCTTTACCTGTGCCTCGGTGCGTTTCGCGTCGGCCGCCCGCTGAGCTTCAGAGGCGGCACCAGCGCCGGCCGCAGTGGTGGTGCCGGCCAGTCCGCAGCCGCCGAGGGCGCTCGCCAGGACCAGGAGGAGCAAGGCACGTGCTCGTTCCATTTCGCCAATGTACGCACCCCGCCCGCTGACGCAAGAGCCGGCGCGGTCGTGGCACTATGTAGCGTATGCGCAGGCAAACACCCACCCGCCCGGTCGCGGCGCAGGCGCGCGTGCGCCGCGGCTATTTCGAGTGTCGCTATGGTCAGCTGCACGTGCACAACTCGATCCCGCCCGGAGGGGGGTTCGAGGAGGCGGCGCCGCTGCTGTGTCTGCACGATTGCCCGGGCTCGGGCCGGGTGTTCGCGCGCTTTCTGGCCCTCGCCGGACGCGACCGCTCGGTGTACGCGCCGGACCTGCCGGGATTCGGCGAATCCGACCCGCCGCCCGGCGTGGCGGCGATCGAGGACTACGCGGCCGCGATCGGCGATTTCCTCGACAGTATGCGGCTGCGCCGCCTCGACATCCTGGGTCAGCGCGTCGGCGCCCTGATCGGCACCGAGCTGGCCGTGACGCGCCCGCGACAGATCGGCCGCCTGGTCATGGTGTCGGCACCGCTGTTGACGGCGGAGGAACGGCGGGCGGCCGCGCGGGCACCGCCCTCGCCCGTGCCGGGCGATGGGCTGCCGCGCGCCGGCGACGGGCAGGGGTGGCTCGAGGCGGCGGCGGCGCAGTATCCGTTGCGAGAGCGCCTGGCGCGCCTCAGTCAGCGGCTGCTGGTGCTGCGCCCGCACGACGATCTCTGGGAAGCGACCGGAAGGGTGCGCGACGTGCTGCCGGCAGCCCGCCTGCTCGAGCTGGAGCCGAGCGGGCAGGAGCTGTTCGCCTCCGCGGCGGCCGGCGCGGCGGATACGGTGCGCGAATTCCTGCAGGGCTGATTTGCGCATTTGCGCGATTCGGATCAGATTTATTGAAGTCGCAAGGAGCAGCCGAGGTCACGCTGAGCGCGCATGCCGTCCCCACCCGCCTCATCCAAGGGCGAATCCGACATCGAGAACACGGCCGAGCTGCCGTCTCTGCAGCCCGCCGCGAACCCGGGAAGCGGGGACCGCCGGCCGTCCGCCACCGACACGTGGATCGCGCCGCCGCTTGCCGGCGCACGCGCGGCGGAGGCGCCGGCCACTCCGGGACCCGCCGAGGCCCGTCACGGCGACAGCGCCGTGCAGACGCTCACCGGGCGGCTGCGCGAGACACAGGGGCTGCTGGCGGGTAAGGACGAGCGACTCCGGCAGATCGAGCACGCCCGCGACGAGGCGCTCGAGGCGCGCGCGGCGGCCGACCGTCGCGCCGCGCAGCTCGACCACGAGCTCGCACAGCTGAAGGCCGAGCACGCCTTTCAGCTCGATGAGCATGCCCGTGCACGCGCGCACTTCGAGGAGCAGCTCGCGCAGGCACGCGCCCTGGTGAGCGCGGCGGGAGCGCGCGCCGACGATCTGCAGCGCCGTCTGGCGGAGCTCGAGAGCGCAGCGCGCCTGCAGCGCGATCAGGACCCGAAGAATCAGCAGCGCCTCGCGCAGGATCGCGCCCGCACCGCGGGCGCGATGGACGATTTGCGCGAGGAGCGCGAGCGCGTGCTCGGTCTCATCGAGTCGCTGCAGAGCGCCGAGAGCCGCCGGGGGATTCTCGAAGAGCTCGTCGGGGATCTGCAGCGCGAGGGCGAGGAGCGCGAGCGCGAGCTGGCGCGCGCCGCGCGGGCGGTGGTCGGCCGAGACGCGCGCACGCGCGAACTGGAGGCCGAGCTCGCGCAGAGCGCTTCCCGCATCGCTCGCCTCGAGCAGCAGGCGAGCTCGCTCGCCGCCGCGCTGGCCGAGCGCGACGCGGAGCTGCGCCGATCGCAGCAGGACCCGCGCCGCGCGCCGCGCGACCGCCCCGCCTCGCCGCGCACCCAGCCCGATTCCTCCAGCGAGCGCGCGCGTACGCCGCCCGGCGTCGCCGTCGGGCCGGGCAGCGGCGACGCGAGGCAGGAGAGCGAGCTCGCGCGGCTCAAGGCCGAGCGCGCCGAGCTCACCAAGACGCTCGCGGAGGTGCGCGCCGCAACGGCCGCCGCCGCGACGAAGGCCGGAGGACACGACGAGGCGCTCGCCGAGGTGCGCGCGCGCAATGCGGAGCTCGAGTCGGCCCTCGCGGCGGAACGGCGCCGGTTCCGCGAGCTCGAGAAAGAGCGGGCCAGCGCGCGGCGCGAGACGCAGGACTGGGCCGGCGCACTCGAGACCGCGCAGCAGGAGCGCAGCGCCGAGGCCGAGAGACTCGCGGCCGCGCAGGCGCGTGTGAAAGAGCTCGAGGAGCACGCCGCGGAGCAGCAGGAGGCGACGCGCGCGCTGCAGAGCGAGTCCGGCGCGAGCATTGCGCGCGCGAAAGAGCTCGAGGCGGATCTGCACGCCGCCGAGGAGGCGGTCCACCGCCTGGAGTCCGAGGCGCGCGCGCGCAACGCCCGGCTGGAGGAGCTCGAGAGGGCCAACGCGCGCTGGCGCACCTTCGAGGAGGCGCGGCATGCGGCGGCGGAGCCGCCCGCCAGCCCCGCGCCAGAGCGCAGCCCGGCGCCGCGCGAGGTCCTGCGCGAAGCACCGCGCGAAGTACCGCGCGAAGTACCGCGCGAGACCCCCGGCGCGCTCCCCGAGGGCGATGACTCCGCGGGGGCACCCGAGCCGGTCCCCGAGGGCGCGACGCGCCTCCTGGTCCGCAGCGAGGACGGGCGCGAGATCATGCACGTGCTGGGCCGCAGGACCAGCATCGGACGCACTCCCGACAACGATCTGCAGATCGAGGCCGACTTCATCAGCCGCCACCACGCCGTCATCCTGGTCGGCCCGGTGCACACCATCGTCGAGGACCTGAACAGCAGCAACGGCGTGCACGTCAACGGCCGGCGCGTCACCCGCCAGATCCTCAGGGACGGCGATGTCGTGCACTTCGCCCGGCTGCAGTATCGCTTCGTGGTGCGCCGGGCCGGCGAGAAACGCTGACAGCCGCGAGCACCGCCGCTAAGCTTCGCAGCTTTCCCCTGGCACGAGGCGCGGGCAGCTCGAGATGGCGAGTCCCTACATCGAGAGAATCCTGAAGGCGCGCGTCTACGACGTCGCCATCGAGTCCCCGCTCGAGGAGGCGGCGCGCCTCTCGCGGCGCCTCGACAACCAGGTACTGCTGAAGCGCGAGGATCTGCAGCCGGTGTTCTCGTTCAAGCTGCGCGGCGCCTACAACCGCATCGCTCACCTGTCGGAGGCGGCGGCGCAGCGCGGCGTGGTGTGCGCCTCGGCCGGCAATCACGCGCAGGGGGTGGCGCTCGCCGCCCGCCGTCGCGGCTGCCCGGCGGTGGTGGTGATGCCCGAGACCACCCCGCACATCAAGCTGCAGGCGGTGATCGACCTCGGCGCGGAGCTCACTCTGCACGGCGATGATTACGACAGCGCATTCGAGCACGCGCTGCGGCTCGAGCGCGAGCGCAATCTCGTGTTCGTTCATCCCTTCGACGATCCCGATGTCATCGCCGGGCAGGGGACCATTGCGGTGGAGATCCTGCGCCAGACCGGCGGTAACCTCGACGCGATCTTCGTGCCGGTCGGCGGCGGCGGGCTGCTCGCGGGCATTGCGGTGTACGTGAAGTACCTGTATCCGGGCGTGAAGATCATCGGCGTCGAGCCCGAGGACGCCGCCGGGATGCACGACTCGCTCAGGGCCGGCCGACGCGTCACGCTCGAGCGGGTGGGAATCTTCGCCGACGGAGTCGCCGTGCGGCGCGTCGGCGAGGAGAGCTTCGCGCTATGCCGCGGCCAGGTCGACGAGATCGTGCTCACCAGCACCGACGAGATCTGCGCCGCGATCCAGGACGTGTTCGAGGACACCCGCTCGATCGTCGAGCCGGCCGGGGCGCTGGCCGTCGCCGGGGTCAAGAAATACGTGGCCCGCGAGGGTTGGCGCGGCAAGCGCCTGGTGGCGATCGCGAGCGGCGCGAACATGAACTTCGACCGGTTGCGGCACGTCGCCGAGCGCGCCGACCTCGGCGGCGAGCGCGAGGCGCTGCTCGCAGTCGTGATTCCCGAGCGGCCGGGGAGCTTCCTGCATTTCTGCGAGGTGCTCGGGCGGCGCAGCGTCACCGAGTTCAACTACCGCTACGCCTCGGCGGAGAGCGCGCAGATCTTCGTCGGCCTGGCCCTGAGCGGGGGGCGCGCGGAGAAGGACGCCGTGGTGCGCACGTTGCGCGAGGGCGGCTACGCGGTCACCGACATGAGCAACGACGAGATGGCGAAGCTGCACGTGCGCTACATGGTCGGCGGGCACGCGCGCGGCATTCGCGATGAGCTGCTGTATCGCTTCGAATTCCCGGAGCGCCCGGGTGCGCTGCTCAAGTTCCTGCAGGCGATCGGCTCACGCTGGAACATCAGCCTGTTTCACTATCGCAACCACGGCTCCGACCATGGCCGCGTGCTCGCCGGGATCCAGGTGCTCCCCGCCGAGCGCACCGACTTCCTGCAGCATCTGAACGTGCTGCACTACGCCTACGTCGAGGAGACGGCGAACCCGTCCTACCGCATGTTCCTCGGCGCCTGAGGCGCGGACCCTCACCGCGCGCGCCTCCGCTGCGGCGGCGGCGCGCCGTCACACGCGCCCTGTACCGCGCGCTCAGCCCCGCGCGGCCGGCTGGCTGCTCTGCAGCAGCCACTCGCGCCAGATCGCGAGCAGCACCGCGAGAATCACCGGACCCACGAAGAGGCCCACGAGTCCGAACGCCGCGAGCCCGCCCAGCACGCCGAACATCACCACCAGGAAGGGAATCTGCGCCTCGCGGCTGATGAGGAACGGCCGCACGATGTGGTCGGTCCAGCCGACGACGATTGCGCCCCAGATGAGCAGCGCCACGCCCGCCACGGGGCTGCCGGTGATCACGAGCCACACGCCGACGCCGCCCCAGAGTGTCGGTGCGGCGAAGGGGATCAGCCCGAAGACGGTGGTGAGGGCCGCCAGGAACACCGGCGCGGTCGCGCCGGCGATCCAGTAGCCGAGTCCCGCGAGCGCCCCCTGCACCAGCGCCGCGAGCACCAGCCCGTAGACGACCGCCTTCACCGTCTGCCCGATGGCCCGCAGGTAGTTATGTACCCGCGGACCGAGCAGCTGCTCGAGGGCGCGGGCGAGCTCTCCGGCGACGCGCTCTCCGTCGCGGAAGACGAAAAACAGGCTCACGACCGTGAGCAGCAGTTTCGCCACGTTGCGGCTGATCTCGCCGACGATGTGTGTGATTTCTTCGAAGGAGTGGTCGGTGAGCTTGCGCAGCTCGGCGCCGAGGGCATGCGGATCCTGGGCAGCCCGCGCGGTGAGGTCGCGCAGCTGCTCCCCGAGCCAGGGCAGCTTCAGCACCGCCGGCGGCAGCTGCAGGCCGCCAGCGAGCAGCGCCTGGGTCTCGTGATAGGCGCGGATCAGCTCGATCCGCAGCACCACCGTCAGCCACGCGAGCGGGGCGATCACGGCCAGGCTCACCGCGGTGGTCGTGAGGAGCGAGGCGACGGTGCTGCGACCGCGACACAGCCGCAGCAGCCGCTCGTGCGCCGGCCAGCTGACGAAGGCGAGGATGCACGCCCACACCAGCGGCACGACGAACGGCTCCAGCACGCGAAAGCCGAGCACCACGAGTCCGGCCAGCACCACGGCGGCGATGAGCCGGCGCAGCCACGGTGCGGAGACGAAATCTTCCATCCGGTGCTGTCCGCGGGCTTAAGTCAGCCCGGCGGCGTCGGAGGCGAACATGATCAGGGCGAGCAGTATGCAGACGGCGAGCGTCAGATGGCGGCGCAGGGCGAGATACGCGGGCGGCAGCAGCGCGCCGACGGCCCGGTGCTCGTACAGCCAGAAGCCCCCGGAGCCGACGACCAGCAGCGCGAGTCCCCGCTCCCCGCCGAGCGCCACGGCGGCGGCCGCGACGGGCGCCGGCAGCAGCGCGCCGCCGATTCGCGCCGCCTCCCACGGCAACCGCCCGGCGATCGCCAGCCCCCAGTGCACGGCGCCGCCGGAGGCGAGGAGCACCGCTCCCCAGGCGAGCGCGATGCGCTGCGCGACCTCGCGCGCGGCGTAATCGGGCAGCAGGCCCACCCCCGCCAGGCACGCGAGCAGTGGCGCGACGCTCAGGTATCCGACCCACTCCGCCACGCTGTTGAGACCGCTTGCCGCGGGGTTGTTTTCGCCGGCGCTCATGGAGGTGGCGGATCATGCCACGCGGGCGCACCCGGCGTGAGGGCTCTTGACGGTGGCCGATCGCCACAGGCACGCTTGCTCCCGCGTGAGGTGTACGTTCCAACGCATGCGCACCGTGCGGGTGCGCGCTGCGGGGGAGCGGAGAAACGGGAAGACCGGTGCGGATTCGTCCAAACCCGGCGCTGCCCCCGCAACGGTAATCGAGATCACGCGGATCACATCCGCCACTGCACCGGAACCAACGGTGCGGGAAGGCGATCCGCCGGAGAATCTGCTCCAGCTCGAGAGCCCGGAGACCGGCCTGACGCGCTTACCGATGGGCATCGCGGCGGGCGATGCTGGTCCGGCGGTCTCACTCACCGCGCTCGAGCCAGCTCCGCAGTGCCACGACCCATCCGCACGGGTGTGTGCACTTTAGGAGCTGAAAGCCCATGCCAACAGGTCTCACTGCGCGCCGCGTGTCGGTGAGCACGCTCCTAGCCTGCAGCATTCTCCCCGTCTGGGCGGGCAGCGGTGCGCAAGCCGCCGCCGATGCGGAGGCGCTGCAGCTGATCGTCGTCACCGCCACGCGCATCCCGACGCCGGAGGCGGAGCTCGCGAGCAGCGTCACGGTGGTCACCGCGGACGAGATCGCGGCGCAGCAGCAGCGCACGTTTGCCGACGTGCTCAGGAACATTCCGGGGCTCAACGTGGTGCAGCAGGGAGGGCCCGGGTCTGTGACCTCGGTGTTCATGCGCGGCACCAGTTCCAATCACACCAAGGTCCTGGTCGACGGCATCGACGTCGGCGATCCGAGCAACGCCAACGCCGCCTTCGACTTCGGCCAGCTGCTGACCGCCGACATCGAGCGTGTCGAGGTGCTGCGCGGCCCGCAGAGCGGGCTGTACGGCTCGGATGCCATCGGCGGGGTGATCAACGTCATCACCCGGAGCGGCTCGGGGCCCATGAAGGCGGCGGCCTCGGTCGAGGGCGGCAGCTTCAACAGCTTCAACCAGACCGCCGGCCTCAGCGGCTCACAGGACGCGCTTCACTACGCTGCCAACGTCGCGCACCTGCACTCCGGCGCCGTCCCCGTCACGCCGCTCGACCTCCTCGGCCCCGGCGAGCCGCGCAACGACGACTCCTACGACAACCTCACCCTCTCGACCAAGCTCGGCCTCGACGTCACGCCTTCCTTCGATCTCGGGCTGGTCGCTCGCTACACCAGTACCCATCTCAACTACACGGGCGAGGACTTCAGCACCTTCCCGGCGCTGCCCGCGGCCCAGCAGAGCGAGAGCAACACCGACGAGTACTACGGGCGCGCCACGGCGCGTCTGGCCTTGCTCAAGGGCGCGCTGAATCAGACCCTCGGGGTCGCTTTCATGCGCAACCAGACGGCGACGCTGCAACCGCAGACTCCCGAGACTCTCAACACCGGCGAGCGCGTCAAGGTCGACTGGCAGGGGGCGCTCCGCCTGGCAGGCAGCGAGACGCTGCTGCTCGGTATCGAGGATGCGCGCGATGAGATCAGCCAGCCGCTCTCGGCGAGCACGCGCATCGATTCGGGCTACGTGGAGCTGCAGTCGCGGCTCGGCGGGCACTGGTACTCGGCTCTCAACGCGCGCTACGACGACAACGACCGCTTCGGCGGCAAGCTGACCTGGCGCATCGCTCCCGCCTGGGTGAGCACGGCCACGGGAACCAAGCTCAAAGCCAGCGTCGGTACCGGCTTCAAGGCGCCGACGCTGAGTGAGCTGTTCCAGGACTTCGCGCCGTTTTTCTTCGCCAATCCGAATTTGAGGCCCGAGAGCAGCATCGGTTATGACGCGGGGATCGAGCAGCGCCTGCCCGGCAACCGGCTGCGCGTCGGGGCGACCTACTACCACAACCGCATCCGCGACCTGATCACCTCGGACGTGACCGGCACCAGCTGGGCCAACGTCGGGCGTGCCACCACCGACGGCGTGGAGAGCTTCATCGCCTTTCAGCCTGCGGAGGCGCTCACCCTGCGCCTCGATTACACCTACACCGAGGCGACCGATGATGTGCTGCAACAGGAGCTGCTGCGCCGTCCCAGGCACAAGGGCACGCTGAATGGGGATTGGCAGCTGACCCAAGCGTTGCGGCTCGACCTGAACGTGCTCGCGGTGAGCCACTGGGTGGACGGCAACCGTGACTTTTCCATCCCGCGCCTCGATGCACCCGGTTACATGACGCTGAATCTCGCGGCGGCGCTCGATGTCACCCGCACGTTCACGGTGTTCGGCCGCCTCGACAATCTCTTCGACCGGCGCTACCAGAACCCGGTCGGCTTTCTGCAGCCGGCCCTCGGGGTGTTCGCGGGGATCAGGGCAAAGCTATAGACGCGGCGCCGGCGCGAAGTGCTACGCTTCGCGCCCGTGAACGAGCCCACGCCAGTGCCCGCACCCGGCACCGCGCCCACGGAGAATGAACGCACCTGGGGGATGCTCGCGCACCTCGCGGCGCTCGCGGGTCTGCTGATTCCGGGCGGCGGACTCGTCATCGGACTCAACGCGCTCGGCCCCTTCCTCGTCTCGGTCGCCAAGGGCGATCAGTCCGACTTCGTTGCAGCGCAGGCGAAGGAGGCACTGAACTTCAACATCTCGGTCGCGCTCGCGGCGATCGTCTGTCTCGTCCTGTGGCTGGTCTTCATCGGGATTCTTCTCGGCGTTGCGCTCTTCATAACCTGGCTCGTCATGACGCTCATCGCCGCCATCAAGGCGAGCGAGGGCGTCGCCTACCGCTATCCCGTCTCGCTGCGTCTGGTGAAGTGACAGGGCGCTCGCCCGAGCGCCGCGCGTCGACGACGATCCGCGTCCGCTTGGCGCTAAGTTATTGTCACTGCGGCAGTTTTTGCTGCATTCAGCGCTTTACACCTGTACTGGCTATATATACAGTTCAATCATGCGCCGCACGATCATGGGCCGGCAGTCCTTCACCGGCCGGGGAGCCCTTTCCAACCCGCCTGGCCGCTTCGACCGCCAGAAACTCGAGGCGGTCGACGACGGTTGGTTTCTCGAGGAGTCACCCGACAGCATCGCGACGACTCTCGAGCCTGACCGGGCGCGATCGGTGATCACCACCAACGATTCGCCCGACGTGCCCTTTGACCAGTCAATCAATCCCTACCGGGGATGTGAGACAGCATGCGTGTACTGCCAGTCGGGTGAGACGCCGGTTCTCATGGGCGATGGCCGTCAGCGTCCGCTCTCTGAGCTGCGAGTTGGTGACGAGATCTACGGCACACGCCGAATCGGACTGTATCGCCGATACGTGAAGTCCCGGGTGCTCGCACATTGGAGCTCCATCAAGACCGCATTCAGAACAACGCTCGAGGACGGCACAAAGCTCGTTACGAGCGGGGATCACCGCTTTCTCAGCAATCTCGGGTGGAGGTTCGTAACCGCTGCCGGAGACGGCGAACCACGCAGGCCGCATCTCACCACGACGAACAAACTCGTAGGAACCGGCGCGTTCGCACAAACGGCGACAGCGGATGCCGATTACCGACGTGGTTATCTGTGCGGGATGATCCGTGGGGATGGACTGCTACGTGAGTACTACTATTCCCGAGAGGGACGCAGCCACGACAACAGGTACCAATTTCGGCTTGCTTTGTGTGATCAGGAAGGGCTCGTCAGAACCAGGAATTATCTGCTCGGCTTCGACATCTCCACCTGCGGATTTGTATTCCAGGCCGCGGCCGGTGTTCGGCGGGCCATGCATGCGATAAGGACGCAGTCTTACTGGAGGGTGCAAGCCATTCGTGAGCTCGTCGCGTGGCCGACTTCTGCAACGGCAAACTGGTCCGCCGGTTTTCTAGCCGGGATATTCGACGCCGAGGGGAGTTTCAGCCACACCCTTCTTCGCATTGCCAACACTGACCCTGAGATCATCGGTTGGATCTGCAGCTGCCTGCAGCTCTTTCGGTTTGCCTTTACTGTCAAACACTACCCCTACGAAGGGCGAAAGCCGATCGACGTTGTGACGATCACAGGAGGTCTCCGGGAGCATATGCGCTTCTTCCACACCGTCGGCACGGCCATATCGCGCAAGCTCGATATCAGCGGCCAGAGGGTGATGAGCGACGCTTCCTTGCGTGTCGTCGGCGTTGAGCGCCTTGAGGCGATGCGGCTTTATGACATCACGACAGAAACCGGGGATTACATCTGCGACGGTATAGTCGCTCATAACTGCTACG
>Ga0209807_1001461_pt1 | contig 11210 bp, 11 predicted proteins | sample GraSoiAngelo_154_FD_186168 | JGI IMG/M metagenome (GOLD analysis project Ga0209807, IMG submission 186168) | Grasslands soil microbial communities from the Angelo Coastal Reserve, California, USA - 14_1009_13_20cm (SPAdes) (version 2) | ecosystem: Environmental > Terrestrial > Soil > Grasslands ... | reverse complement strand
CCAACAGCCCAGACGATTCCGGCAAAAAACAAGGCTAGCAACAAGCTGAACACCGGACCGGCGACGGCTACAATGATTTTGTCCAGCGCAGAAATCTTCGGCAGCTTCGCCCGGTCCAAATCAGCCTTGCCCTCGATGATGTCCATTGGCGCAAGTTGCGGCAGCGCAACAAAACCTCCGAATGGCAGTGATCCAAGCGAGTATTGGACGCCATTAATTGTCTTCTTCCAGAGCGGTTTGCCAAACCAGACGCCGAATTTCTCGATGTAGAGACCCCGCCACCGCGCCGCGAGGAAGTGCCCAAGTTCGTGCACCACGATGAGCAGGTTAAACAGGATGAGAACCTCGAGAAGGATGAAAATGACGCGAGCGATATGGAGAATCATGTGGTCAGCCGGTGATCAGTGAATCGTTGGACACGCCATTCTGTCTGCCGTTCTAAATCTTTTAAGCTTTTGCCGATTGCAGGCATTCCTGCGCTTGCGCTCTCGCCCACTGATCGGCTCCCAATATTGCATCGAGATCGGGGTGCGCAACGGGCGTGTGTTGGTTCATCACTTGTTCAACGATCCCCCAGATCTCCGTAAAGCGTACTTTGCGATCTAAAAACGCCGAGACTGCGACTTCATTGGCGGCATTCATCACCGCCGGCGAGGTGCCGCCGGTCTCTCCCGCGCGACGCGCCAGATTCAATGCCGGAAAGTCCTCATAGCGCGGAGTGGAAAATTCCAACTTCGACAGCTTCGAAAAATCGAGTGGCGGCAACGAGTTCGGGACGCGATCCGGCCACGTCACGGCGTATTGAATCGGAAAGCACATGTTCGAATAACTTAATTGCGCGAGCGTGGAACCGTCCGTGAACTCGACCATTGAATGGACGATGCTTTGCGGATGAATGACTACTTCAACTCGGTCCATCTCTACGGCAAAAAGCCAGTGTGCCTCGATCATCTCAAGCCCCTTGTTGAACAACGTCGCTGAATCGATGGTGATTTTCGGTCCCATGTTCCAAGTCGGATGCTTTAACGCCTGCTCCGGTGTGATCGAATTGAACCTTGTTCGCGGCGTTTCGCGGAACGGACCACCAGAAGCGGTAAGGATGATCCGGCGAACGTCTCTCGGGGACCCGACAACGTCGTCGCGTCCGGCCCGAAGGCGGGCCGCCTCCAAACACTGAAAGATCGCGTTATGCTCAGAGTCCACCGGCAAAACGTGCACGCTCTTGTCGCGCGCTTCGCGCATAACGATCTCGCCTGCCATGACCAAAATTTCCTTGCTCGCGACGGCGAGATCCTTGCCCGCTTTGATCGCCGCCAACGCGGGGCGCAAACCGCCCGTGCCGACGATTGCCACCAGCACCATATGCGCATCTATTAGGCAGGCGATCTCGAGCAAACCAGCTTCGCCTGAGAGAATCCGCGGCTGGTAATCGAGTGCTTTCCGAAGAACATCGATCTGAGTTTCATCAACCAAGCAAACTGATTCGGGCCGGACTTCATTCGCAGCGGCAGCCAGCTTTTGTGCATTGCTTTTCGCCGCGAGCCCGACGATTTCCATCCGCTCCGGAATATCCCGCGCGACGTTCAATGCGCTTTCGCCGATGGACCCAGTCGCCCCCAGAATAACGACACGTTTACGATTCATTTGGACAAAACATCACACAACCATCACAATGGCACACGACCGTAAAGAAGTTCTTTTGGACCTTTGCGAATCTTAGTGTCCTTAGTGGTCTGCGTGTGAAAACAAAGTCTTTAGGGCACGCGAATCACGAGGCGCATGTAGAAAAACAACAGCGGCGCGGTGAAAAGCAAGCTGTCCAGCAGATCGAGCGCTCCGCCAATTCCCGGGAGCAGATTGCCGGAGTCTTTTACGTCCGTGCTGCGCTTGATAATGGATTCGGCCAAGTCGCCGAGGACTGCAGCAATCCCGAGAAGCAAGCCGAGCACTGTCGCGTGTGTCCAGTTGAGCACCGATAAGTGGCCGGGCATCAGTTTGTAAAGGGCCAGACTGCAAAGCAAGGCGAAGACAATCGCGCCAAAAAAGCCTTCCCAGGTTTTCTTTGCACTGATGTGCGGCACCATCAAATGCCGTCCAATCGCGCTCCCCGTCAGATACGCACCCATGTCCGAGAATTTTGTGACGGCGATCAAATATAACACGTAGAACTGACCGGTGAGCTGGCCGCTGCTCGAACGAGGAGTGAGATACACAATTTTGGTGATGAAATTGTAAAGCCAAAGCACGTAGAGCAGGCCGAACAATGTGTAAGCCATCGTCTGCAGGGGCTCGTCGTGCCGCAACCGCGCAAACATTTGTCGTCCGAATACCGTCAGCAGAAAAAAAAGCAGGACAGCAACTTCGAAATCGTAGGAGCCTGCTGGTCCGATTTTGGAGAAGTAATAAAAGCTCCCAGCGAGCATTACTGCCCCACAAATCATTCCGGTGATCTTGAAATTCGGCAGGCGCTTGTGGTCGAGCATCCCGTAAAATTCCCAAAGCCCAATCATTCCGAACACGCTGATCAATACCCAGAACAGGATCTCGTAACCGGAGAACATGATCAGCAAGGCGACTGTCCATAATGCGACGGTGCTAATAAATCGCAGAATGAACACGGAACGCCGCGTCACTACGTTCGGCCCAGTTTGTTCCAGCGTTGCAGGCATGGCTCTGCATCATCTCGAAGGAAGGCACGGTGTGCAAGAGGGGAGCGCATCCGTTAGCGACGAATACGCGACCCTCTCGCGAGTTGTTATCTGGTCATCCCTCATCAGCCCTGCTTTGGATCGCGCCCGCGATGAACGAATCAGCGGCGAAAGCAATCAATCGTCGGCCCATTGCGACGCGAAATCGCAAATGGCACAGTCCGCGACGACGTGGCTGGCTTCACGAAAGTCGCCGAATGCAATTTCGATTGCCGGATTTGTGCGCGTGTATCGCGGCGGCCCTGGCGCTTGGCCTGACTTCTGTTGAATACAATCGACTCTTCTGGCTCTTTGCCGCGCTTGGCGCGCAACTGCGGCTAAGGGCAAACATGCTGGACGGGATGGTCGCACTCGTGTCAGCTCGTGCTTCGAAAGTAGGTGAACTTTACAACGAGGTTCCCGATCGCGTTTGGGATGCGGCGGTGTTCATCGGGCAGGTTACGCCTGTGGCGGAACATTGCGCTTGGCTACATCGCAACGATTCTGGCGTCCTTCACTGCTTACGCTCGCGCCGCGGGAAAAATCGCCGGCTCGCCTAACGAGTTTTGCGGGCCAATGGCCAAACAACATCGGATGCTGGTATTACGATTGCCTGCCTGTATTCCGTGGTCGTTCCGGGATCGTGGCAGATCTTCCATTTGGATGGTTTGGACTTTGGCATCATGAGCCTTGCTTTCACTCTGATAATCGCGGGCTGCGTCATCACAGTAGTTCGGAGGTACAAACGCATCGCACGCGCTTTGAGATGAACGACACGACTTGGCAGCGGCTATTCGGATAATTCCCGGACCTCTGAGAATCAAATTGATTGTCGGAGAGCCTCTGAACTTTGCAGCGAGTCCAAACAATCGTGAAGGTTGGTCGCAGATCGCGCGAAACCTCGAATCGAGGGTCGGCGAGCTGGCTGCACGATAAAAACCTACGCTTCCGAGTATCGCTCGAGCTTTTGTGCCAGATCAGGCGGAACGTGCGCGACGATCAAAGCGTCGTTTGCTTCGTATCGCAGTTCGAGCACGTGACCTACCCGATGGATCTCCGCGATCAACGCGCTTTCGTTCGCGGGAATCCGAAACCGCGAGCGCAATCGCCATGAGCTGAGTGCGCCTTCCAGAGCTTGCACGAGGATGTTTACTCCTTCTCCGGTGCGCGCGGAAATCGCCACGCTACCGGGGAATCGCCTGAGGTACGAATCGACGAGTTCGCGGTTTGGCAGATTATCGATCTTGTTGAAGACGATCAAAGTTTGCTTGCCGTAAGCGTTGAGTTCTTTGGTCACTCGATCGACGGCTTCCATCTGCTCGTCCACGCGCGGGTGACTTAGATCAGCAATATGAATGAGCAAATCAGCTTCGCTGACTTCTTCCAGTGTCGCCTTGAACGATTCGATCAGCGTGTGCGGAAGCTTTCGTAGGAACCCGACCGTGTCCGTGAGCAGGACCCGCTGCTTGTTAGGCAAAACAAAGCTTCGCGTCGTCGGGTCCAGCGTGGCAAAAAGTTTGTCCTCCGCTACCACGTCCGCTCCCGTAAGCAGATTCAGCAAAGTCGATTTCCCCGCGTTGGTATAACCGACTACTGCAGCGACCGGCCATTGATGGCGTTTTCGTCCCTCTCGCTGAATGGCTCGCGTTTTCCGCACCGATTCCAGCTCGCGCTCGAGCCGCGCGATTCGTTCCTGCACACGCCGGCGGTCGACTTCCAATTGCGTTTCACCCGGGCCGCGTGTGCCGATCCCGCCGGTCTGGCGCGACAGGTGATGCCACATCCGGGTGAGGCGCGGCAAGAGATATTGCAGCTGCGCGAGCTCGATTTGCAATCGGCCTTCGCGACTTCGCGCCCGTTGCGCAAAAATGTCCAGGATCAATTGCGTTCGATCGAGGACCTTGCGCGCGAATAAAGTTTCCAGGTTCCGCCCCTGGGCGGGCGAAAGTTCGTCATCGAAAATCACCGAGGTCACCTGTTGATCCTGACACGATTCTTTGATGGATTCCGCTTTGCCACGGCCGATGTAGTAGGGCGCGGTCGGTTTCGGTAATTTTTGCGTGACTGTATCGACCACTTTTGCTCCGGCGGAACTCGCCAGTTCTCTCAGTTCATCGAGCGAGTCCTGTAAGTCCCACTTTGAGATCCCTTGTTTTTCCAGGCCAATCAGGAGCGCGCGCTCCTGTGTTTTCTGCGGACGCGTTTCAATCATCGCTTGTTTCGACCTCCGATAGAATTCGGAGCGAGATCCATTTGACAGCTTCGTTGTGAGTAAGAAATGACAGGTTCAGCGGCAAAAAATTAGTTTGCCGCCGAAACCAGGTCAACTGCCTTTTGGCATAGCGGCGAGTGGCCTGTTGAATCTCCGCGATACACTGCGGGAGCGACTTCTTTCCAGCAAGCAGTTCCCGAATTTCGCGCAACCCGATCATCTGCGACGCTGTCGCACTCGTTGTCCCCGCGGCGCGTACCTCCTCGATTACACCGCGCTCAAACATCATTTCCACTCGCTGATTGATTCGTTTGTAAAGTTCCTCCCGATCGCGAAACACAAAAGCGCTTGTAGCCGGAATCGGTGATCCCGGCCTGCCGGCGTCAGCGACTCCGGCTACAACATCTGAAGCAGGTTTCCTAGTGAGTAAACAAATCTCCAGAGCCCGCACCACGCGGCGGCGATTTTTTAGATCGAGCTTGCGCGCCATTCTGGGATCGAGTTCTCCAAGTTGCGAGAGCAATTCATCCAGACTCATCGCATTGAGTTTTTCGCGCAGATTTGGATCAGCCTTCGGAAGAGGATCCAAGCCGTGGGTAAGCGCTTTCACATAGAGCCCGCTTCCTCCGACCACGATTGCGATTTTGCCGCGCGAATTAATTCCTTCAATAGCGCAAGTTGCGGCGCGCCGGAATTTTTCCGCGTTCATTTCTTCGGTGAGTGGCACGGTGCCGATCAGATGATGCGGCGCTTTCGCAAGCGTAGGCGGCTCGGGTTTCGCCGTAAGCAGGTCGAGACCACGATAAATTTGAAATGCGTCGGCGCTCACAATCTCCGCGCCAACTTCCCGCGCGACATCGGCTGCGATTTCGGATTTTCCCGTGGCAGTTGGGCCGACGATAAAGAATGCGCGCGTCATTCAATCAGACGCAGTGCACGTTTTTTCTTCGCGCGCAGCCTTCACAATCTGAGCGAAGCTGCGCGGATCGAGGCTTGCTCCGCCGACGAGGGCGCCGTCGATGTCAGGCTGGCTCATGAGTTCGCGAGCGTTCTCCGGTTTCACGCTGCCGCCGTACTGAATCCGAATTCGATCGGCTGTAGTGTCGTCCGCCATTTCGCGCAAGGTGCGTCGAATGAACGCGTGCGCTTCCTGTGCTTGCTGGGGGGTTGCGTTGCGCCCGGTGCCGATCGCCCATACCGGCTCGTATGCGATCACTGTTTCCTGCAATTCCTTTGGGGTCAGACCGGCGAGACTGCCGCGCAACTGAATCGACAATGTTTTTTCCACGTTGCCTGTGTCGCGCTGTTCGAGTGTTTCTCCAATGCAAACGATGGGACGCAGCTTTGCCTCGAGCGCCGCGCGCATTTTGCGATTGACTATTTCGTCAGTTTCGCCAAACAACGTGCGGCGTTCGCTGTGACCGAGCACGACGTAGTGCACAAACAGGTCGCGTAAAAGCGGAGCGCTGATCTCGCCGGTAAAGGCGCCGCTCTTCTCCCAATACATGTTCTGCGCGCCGACCTTGAGGTTCTGCGCTCTTCCCAACGCTTCGCTCACTCTTGCGAGCGCCGTGAACGGCGGAATGATCACGACTTCGACATCAGTGATCTCGCCAACGTCGCGAAGGAATGACTCCACAAACCGCACCGACTCGCCCTGAGTCATGTTCATCTTCCAATTGGCTGCGATGATTTTTTTGCGCATAAATCGTTCTGACAGAATGAACAAAATTTACAAAATGATTTCGGAGAAACCATTCTGCCCATTCTGTTAATTCTGTCTAAGTCTTATCGCTGAGCGCAGCCACGCCGGGAAGCTCCTTGCCTTCCAGCAATTCGAGCGTCGCGCCGCCGCCTGTGGAAATAAACGTCATTTTCGCGGCGAGCCCGGCCTGTTTGACAGCTGTCACCGAGTCCCCGCCGCCGATAATAGTCGTGGCTCCTGATTGTGCCATCGCTTCGGCGATTGCGATTGTGCCTTCGCCGAATTCAGGAATTTCAAAGACTCCCATTGGTCCGTTCCACAAAATCGTTTCTCCCCTGGCAATTTCCTCCTGGTAAAGCGCAATTGTTGCCGCGCCGATATCGACTGCCTGCCACCCGTCCGCGATTCCGTGCTGGGGCGAGAGACGGCTGGTATTTCGCATGTTTGCGCCCGGGCGAATTTCATCCGCCTCGACCACATCAATCGGAATGAGAAACTTCACGTCGCGTTGCTTCGCCCGATGCAAAAGCTCCCGCGCGAGACCGACCTTGTCAGATTCAACGCGGCTCGCGCCGACTGGAATTCCCTCCGCTTTTAAGAAGGTGTTCGCCATGGCACCGCCGATGAGAATCGTGTTGGCCCTTTCCATCAACGCCTTTAGAACACCGATCTTGTCCGACACCTTGGCGCCACCCAAAATGACAACGAACGGCCTGGCGGGATTCTGAAGTCCGTCGCGCAGATGCTTCAGTTCTTTCTCCATCAAAAGCCCCATGGCCGATTTCTGCACGAATTTTGTAATACCCGCTGTTGATGCATGCGCCCGGTGCGCGGCACCAAAGGCATCGTTTACATACAAATCGCCTAATTCGGCAAGCGCCTTGGCGAATTCCGGATCGTTCGCCTCCTCACCCGGTTGAAACCGAACATTCTCCAGTAGCGCGACATCGCCGTTGTCCATGTGGTCGATGATTTGCTTTGGCACGTCACCGATGGTGTCGCGACTGAAAATGACCGGATGACGGATCAGGGAATGCAAATATTCGCCGATTGGCCGAAGTGAATATTTTTCTGCCGGCTTCCCCTTAGGCCGGCCGAAATGCGACATTAAAATAATTTTCGCCCCGTGTTCGCGCAGATAATTGATGGTCGGCAGGCTTTCGCGGATTCGCGTGTCATCAGTGACGCGAACTTTGCCACCGAGAACTTCAGTCGGGACGTTAAAATCCACCCGCACCAGCACGCGTTTCCCGCGGACGTCGAGATCACGGACAGAAAGCTTTGTCATTTCTACTCCTGCTCGTGATCATGCTCCTGCTCATGCTGAATCGCGTAAAGTCCTTCGTCTTCACGTAAGAACTTCACTCGTCCAGAAAATCTCTTCAGCATCCCCATGAGCATGTTCACGACTCGGACGAGCCTTTCCTTGGCGGGGGAGGATCCGTTCAGCAGCAACAAGCTTTCGCACCTCAAGCACATCGAGGCATGCAGCACACTCCAGCGCTGAACTGCGAGCGATCTCCAGAAAGCGGGCACGATCAACCGTGGAGAACTTGCCATTTCCTTCCGCGATATTCAGGGCGAGACTGTCGAAGCGCGATTGAGCTGATCTTTGGCAGCTGCTTTAGCTGAAATTTCACCCAGCAATTCTCCGACCCACCCACAAAAAGCATCGCTTCCTGATAAACGTCCAGTTTTTCGTGGTCGAGTAAATTTTCATACTCGATCATGAGCAGAGCAAGGGCATGAGCAAGATCAACTACTCAGCCACCATTTCCATCAACTCCACGCAGCGATTGCTGTAGCCCCATTCATTATCGTACCAGCCGACCACCTTAACGAACCGATTGCCGATCATTAGCGTCAGCTTGCTATCGAAGATGCAGGAGCGCGGATTGCCAACGATATCCTCGGAAACGAGCGGCTCATCGCTAAACTCGAGCACGCCTTTGTAGCTTTTATCTGACGCCGCTTCCTTGAACGCACCATTGATCGTGTCCACGGTCGCATCTTTTTCCAGCACGGCGGTGAAATCTGTCACCGAACCATCCGGCGTAGGCACCCGGAACGCGCCGCCATTTAGTTTTCCTTTGAGGTCTGGAATTACTTCACCAATTGCCTTTGCTGCGCCAGTCGTGGACGGAATGATGTTAATTGCTGCGGAGCGCGCCCGTCTCAGATCCTTGTGCGGGAAATCGAGAATCCGCTGATCGTTCGTGTAACTGTGGATCGTGCTCATGAATCCGTGTGCGATCGCGAATGTGTCATTCAACACTTTCGCCATGGGCGCGAGACAGTTTGTTGTGCAACTGGCGTTGGACACGATTTTGTCCTTCTTGGGATCGAACACGTTGTCATTCACGCCGATGCAAATCGTGACGTCCGGATCTTTCGCCGGCGCGCTGATCAACACGCGCTTGGCTCCGGCCTTCAAGTGCAACTCGGCCTTATCCCGGCCAGTGAACAAGCCGGTCGATTCAAGCACCACATCGATGTCCAATTTTTTCCACGGGAGATTCGCTGGATCGCGATCCTTTAAAACCTTAATTTTGTGACCGCGCACGATGATATTTTCGTCGTCGTAACCAATCTCTCCGTCGAATTTGCCGTGCACCGAATCCCATTTAAGCAGATGCGCCAGGGTATGCGTATCGGTGAGATCGTTCACCGCTAGAACCTGCTCCACCTGTTTTTGTGACATGGCGCGAAGGACGTTGCGCCCGATGCGCCCGAAACCGTTGATAGCGAAATTAGCCATACAAAAAGTTTGAAAGTTGAAGGGTTACCGTTACGCGGAAAAGCTTCAACGTCCAACGTCGAACAGACGGTTGTGCGGCGGGCGCTTTGCCTGCCCTACCCGGGAACCGGAGCGGTTGCCCTATAACGGCGCATGACGTTGTATATTTTTGAATGAAATACGCTGTCGCGGGGTTTTTGGCCATGATGTCCCTGGTTTTTGCAGAACACGCTCCCGCTGCCGAAACGAAAACCATTCTGGTGTTCGGCGACAGTTTGTCAGAGGGCTTTATGCTCAAACACAGCGAAGCTTACCCGGCTTTGCTCGCAAAAAAGCTGCGCGTCGAAGGGCTGAACTTTTCAGTGACCAACGCGAGCGCCTCTGGCGGGACAAGTGACGGCGGATTGGAACGCTTACCACCACATTTAAAACACAGAATCGACATTTTGATCCTGGAGCTTGGGATCAACGACGCCTTTCGCGGCGTGCCGATACATCAAATTCAAAAGAATCTCCAACAGATCATCGACAAGGTGAAAGCGAGAAATCCAAATGCGCGCGTGGTGATCGCAGGAATGCAACTCCCTGGTTATACGGCTGACGATTATGTTTTCGCATTTGGCCAAATGTTTGCTGATTTAGCAGCGGAAAATCGAGCAGCGTTGGTGCCCTATTTGCTCGAAGGCGTGGCAGGCAATCCTGCGTTGAATCTGCCGGACGGCATCCATCCGAATGCAGCTGGCCAAAAGATCCTTGCTGAAAACGTCTGGCGCGTGCTTGAGCCCGTGGCGCGCGAAGCGGCGGCGGATAGGGGCGGTTCACCTGAACCGGCGACGGCCGATTGAGGTCAATCGCCCCTACCTTACGGAGACAACCGCTACGCCTGTCTCACACGTTAGATAAAGAAACACGATGGACCCTGCACGACCGACCGATCCCGATCCGGCTGATCCATTTTTTCCGGAACGCGCCGACCACGCGATCTTAGAAACCATTGAGATTGCCACTGAAGGTGAAGATTGCGATGAGTGCGTGCGCAAACTGCGACCGGTGCTGAAGAACGTTCCGGGAGTGCAAGACGTAAAACTCGATCTTCCGCACGAGCGCGTAGTCGTAACATTCGATCCGCGCAAAACGCACGCGCCAGATTTGCACGATGCAATCTTGAAGAGCGGCTATAAACCGGCGCCGTCGCCGATTGAGTAAGAATGTGGCAGCAGCCTTGGTGCCGAGACGATCGGGACACTTACGGTCCCTCCGACATTTACACTGCCGGTTGCTGCTGCGTCAGGCAGTGAAACGTGCCGAGCCCCCAGATTAACTCGCGAGAATCGATGCCGATTACGCGACGATCCGGAAAACATTCGCGCATGATGGATAATGCAGCTGCATCGTTCGCATCGGCAAACATGGGTACGAGCACGCGTGTGTTTGCGATATAAAAATTCGCATAGCTGGCTGGGAGTCGCAGTCCGTCGCGCACGATCTTGTTCGGCATCGGAAGTGTGAGGATGTCGAGTTTGCGACCACCGAGTTTCATCTCGCGTAGACGCTTGAGATTTTCCTGAAGCGGTTCGTAATTTTCGTCGTTGCGATCCTCTTCAACGGCAGTTACGACACTTCGCTCGGATACAAACCGTGTGAGATCATCGATGTGACCATCGGTGTCGTCGCCAACAATGCCACCGCCGAGCCAAAGAATGTCGCTGACGCCGAGATAATCGCGCAGGCGCTGCTCGATCTCGTCGCGCGAAAGATTGGGATTCCGATTCTTGTTTAGCAGGCAGGACTCGCTCGTGAGTAATGCGCCGCTGCCGTTCACGTCTATCGAGCCGCCTTCGAGGATCATGTGCGGATAGAAAACCGGCA
>Ga0209807_1001459_pt1 | contig 11212 bp, 7 predicted proteins | sample GraSoiAngelo_154_FD_186168 | JGI IMG/M metagenome (GOLD analysis project Ga0209807, IMG submission 186168) | Grasslands soil microbial communities from the Angelo Coastal Reserve, California, USA - 14_1009_13_20cm (SPAdes) (version 2) | ecosystem: Environmental > Terrestrial > Soil > Grasslands ... | reverse complement strand
TCAGCCGGACAGCATCTGGACGGCGAACATCGATGGCTCGAACGCTCGGCCCTTCTTCAAGACGAGCGACACCTGGTGGTACCTGCAGACGCCGCGCTTCGCCGCAAAGGGTTGCGAGATCGTCTTCTCGGCGGCCGGACACGCGATCGCCACCGCGCCACCTTCGTTTCCGGGCGGCACTGCGCCTGGCTCGGCGCATCTCACAATCCCGAGTTACCTCTATCTCGCGCCGTGCGACGGCATGAGTGTCAGGGAGCTCGTGCAAACGCTCGACGACGTGGTTCCCGCTTGGTCGCCGGACGGGACCCAGATCGCATACGTCGGCGCCGGCGGATTCTTCGTCGTCACGGTCGCGACCGGAAACGTCAAGACGCTCGCTCAGGGTCAGGACTTCTTCTTTGGCGATCTCGTCTGGCTGAAATGATGGTCTCTATCTGACAACAGCGGCCGTAGGTGGGCATACCCGCTGTACCGATGCGTGATGGCCGAACTGAAATCCGTCACGCAATAGGAAAGAGGAGAGCCCCATGTCGCAAGAAAAGTCTGACGAGCGTGGCTTCGCGGCGATGCAGGGGCAGGGGCCCCTGATGGGGTAGGGGCCCCAGGGAAGAGCGCCGTCGAATCGCGGAGAAGGGCGGCGAGACGTCAGCAAGGACCGCGAGCACATGAGCGACATCGGCCGCAAGGGCGGCGAGGCTTCTGGCGAGAAGCGCCGGGAAGACGACCGCTAACGCAGATGTTCGGCGGGCGCCCGACGAGGGCGCCCGCCGCGCGGTCTATTCGTCAGGCCGCGCGAATCGGTAGCCGACACCGCGGACCGTCTGGATCAGCGTGGGCTCCTCGGGTGAAGGCTCGATCTTGTCCCGAAGCCGTCCGACATAGACCTTGAGGTACTGCGTTTCGTACCGATACTCGGGTCCCCAGACGCGCGTGAGCAGCGTATCGTGCGTGAGCGCTTCGCCGGGATGCGTCGCCAGCTCCGCGAGGAGATTGAATTCGGTGGGCGTGAAATGAATGTCCTTGCCGGCGCGCCGGACGCGACGCGCGGTCAGGTCGATCAGAAGGTCATGCGTGGTGATGGAGCCTGAGCGCGGTGCGCGGGGCGACGAGCGACGTAAGACGCTTTCGATGCGCGCGACGAGCTCGCGGGGCGAGAACGGCTTTGTGAGGTAATCGTCCGCTCCCAGTCGGAGGCCTTTGATCTTGTCGTCCTCGAGGCCGCGGGCGGTCAGCACGATGATTGGCAGGTCGGTCTTTTCGCGGACCTGCTCGAGGACGGCGAAACCATCCCGTTTTGGAAGCGCGAGATCCAGGACGACGAGATCCGGTCGCTCGGAGTAGATCATCGCGAGGGCCTCATCACCATCCGCTGCCTCGACCGCGGTGAGATCCTGCCGAGCGTAGGAGAGCGCGCTCCGTACGAGCTGACGCACGTCGGGCTCATCGTCGACGATGAGTACCTTCAAGACGCGAGCGGCAAAAGCGTCACGAATGCCGAGCCACCACCGGGATTCTCCTCGTATTCGAGGGTTCCGCCGTGGAGCGTTACCAGGGACCGGGCGATCGCCAGCCCGAGGCCCGATCCGGGGGTACCGTCCGCGTTCTGACCGCGGAAGAACTTGTCAAAGATCCGCTGGCGGTCTTCCGTGGCGATGCCGGGACCGTGGTCGCGCACCTCGATGCGAAGGGCGTCTCCTTTGCGGTGCGCGGCGACCAGGATCGGCGTGCCCTGCGGGGCGTAGCGGATCGCGTTGACGATGAGGTTCGCAAGGGCCTGCTGCATCTTGCTGCGGTCGGCGACAACGCGAGGCGGATCCGGATCGACGTCCAGCGAGATCCACTGCCGCTTCTGCTTGGCGAGGACGGCGTGGTCGGCGACCACGTCCCGGACGAGCGCGATCGCGTCGATCTCCTCTTTGTCGAGCGCGATCTGTCCTTCCTCGAGGCGCGCCATCTCGAGGAGCTGCGCGGTGAAGTCCTCGAGGCGTCTGACGTTGCGCTCGGCGCTCTCGGCGAGCTCACGTTGGGCCGCGGTGAGTGACCCGGGCCGCTCGCCCAGGAGGAGCTCGACGGCGCCGCGCACGACGGTGAGTGGGCTGCGGAAGTCGTGGGACATCGCCGCGAGGAACTCGCTCTTGATCCGATCGGCCTGCCGGAGCGCCGCGGCCTCGACCGCCTGGCGGACGAACTTCTCGCGCTGCGCGCGTAGGTGCTCCAGCTCGCGCAGGAGGCCCGACATCATGTACGCCGCCAGGATAAAAACGCTGACGTGGAACGCGAGGCGCCACGGCTCTGCCACAAGGCCAAAGTGTTCGGACCGATACGCGGCGATCGCGACGTAGGAGAGCGAAATGGCGCCGGCCGCGGTAAAAGCGCCGGCCGTCCCAAAACGAAAACCGCCCGCGATGATGATCAGACTGCCGATCACCCAAGTGGTCCAGCTTGGGTCGGACGAAAAGACGAGCATGGCCGACGACACGATGCCGATGTCGAGAACGAACATCACACGCGTGAGGCGCTCGAAGCTCTCGGGCTTCGACTGCATCATCCAGTAGACGACCATGGCGTAGCCAAGCACGAACACGCCCAGACCGACGAGGTAGGCGATGCCGATGTTCGGGAAATACGGACCGAGGATGAAGATCAGACCGGCGCCCCCGACGCGCGCCCAGTTGAACGTTCGCTCGAGCCGTTGTGCCACGGGCGCTAAGTTAGCGCGTGGGTCGCTGGCTGGGCTGGCCCCGGGGAGGGCTGCTGGCGCTCGACGCGCGCGTTGCGCCGCTCCTCGTCGATCATTTCTATGAACGAATCCACGGCGCTCTCGCGCCACTGCTTCCCGCGCTGCCGCACGAGCTCGGCGCGGACCACGTCCCAGGCGAGACCCTTTCGATACGGACGATCGGTCGTCATCGCGTCGTACGTGTCCGCCACGGAGATCACGGAGACTTCGACCGGAAGCTCATCGCCCTTGAGGCCGCGCGGGTAACCCGCGCCGTCGTGGCGCTCGTGATGCGAAAGCACCAGCTCCGCGCCCTCCCAGAATTCGGGAAGCCGTCGCAACAGCCGGTGGCCGATCTCGGTGTGGCGTCGCATCTCCTTCTGTTCCTCTTCGGTGAGAGGACCCGGCTTGAGAAGGATCAGATCGTTCGTCCCGATCTTCCCGATGTCGTGCACGCGCGCCGCGTCGCGGATCAGCTCGATCTGCGAGTACTGCAGGCGAAGCCTCCGCGCAAGACGCTCGGCGAGAGCGGCCACACGCTGGGAGTGGCCGTGCGTGTACGGATCCCGGAGGTCGATGAGATCCGCGAGCTCCAGGATCGCGGTCTTCGTCTGCTGGCGCACCCGAGCGCTGTCTCGGACCGTGAGCAGGACGATCGCCATGGGCACACCGAAGAGGACGAGCGTCCAGGGCTGCGCCTGAGCCGCGATCCCCGCGAGCGCTCCGAGAACGAGGAGTGCCGCCTCGTATGGCAGCAGGCGGCGGTGCAGCGTCCACCAGCCGGTGAGTGGGTTGCGCCGCACCTGAAGCGCCACGACGAGGTCGATGAACGTGCTGTTCACAAGGTACTTTGCGATCGCCGCGATCCCGATGGCCCACGGCTCGCGTACGACCTGGGCGCCCGGACCCGCGATGAGTAGGAACGCGGTCGCGGCGGCACCGGTCGAGAGCACGGAGGTGGCCGCATTGAAGCCGCGGTTGTACCAGCTCTGACGCACGCCGCGGAAGTGCAGCGCGATGAGAGTCGTCCCGCCCGCGATCACCATCGCGTAGAACGGTCCGAGAAGAAGAGCTGCCGCGAACGTCGCCGTATCGTCGACGGTGATCTTCATCTTCACCGAGAGGTGCACCGGCCAGAGCTGGGCGACGGCCGCCATCGCCATGAGCAGCGCGAAGAGGACCGTGTCGGTTGGTCGGAGACCCTCTCGGAAGGCGGCGCTCGCGGGGAGGGCCGCGAGCGCCGCACCGAGCACGCCGAGGATGTAAACGCGTAGAGGCCAGCGAAGTCGCGACACGCGGCCTAGAGCCCGATGAGCGTGTACTTCACCTGGGTCGTGACGTTGGACTTGCCGTAGGCCGTCGAGCTGAGCCAGAGAAAGGTTCCGGTGACCTGCGTCTTCGTGTCGAACGACGCCGTCGCATTGATGGTCACCTTGACGATCACGGGCACGCCGAGGCTCAGAAGCCCGGTCGCGGGAAGCACCCTGCTGATCTTCGCCGTCGTCGGGACCGCAGCGGGGAGCGAGACGACCGTGGCGATCGCGTTCGAGGGCACGAGAAGCTCGTAAGCGACCGCTCCCTTGAGGGTGCTGGTGTAGCTGGCCGGAAACCCGGTCGTGACGTCGACGAGCGCGCCGTTTACCAGGAAGACCGGATCCGATTCACACCACTGAACGCCGGCGTCGGCGCCAACCCCCAGGATGAGCGTCGAGAAAGCGAGCGCGGCAGCGAACGCGAACCTGCTGAACGCGGAGATACGAAACCGCCCCATCTATCCACCACCCCATGCCCATTTGATCGCGCAACTCAGTACGAAGTGAGTACGTCGCAAGGATGAGTCGACGAAGCGTGCGATTCGTGTCGCTGGGGTCGCAGGACACGTCAATAGACGGTCCGTCAACGAGCGGTAAACGATGCGTCAGGCGGTAGGCGGCAGCGGATATCCGGCGAGGGCGGGCTCGCCACGAAGGCGCGCGTAGCCGGGCTTGATACGCGAGTAGATGATCGCGACACGCTCGTCGTATCCGACGAAGGCGCTCTTCATCGCGTTGATCGAAAGACGCTCGACGTCGGCGAGAGTGAGGGCGGCGATGCGTGATAGGCGCTGGAATTCGTCCGAGAGCGCAACGTTCGACATCAGTCGGTTATCGGTATTCACCGTCACGCGGAAGCGCTGCGCGATGAAGTGGCGGATCGGATGCTCTGCGAGCGTCGGTACAGCGCCGGTATCCACGTTCGACGAGGGACACAACTCGAGCGGGATCCGCTTGTCGCGGACGTATGCGGCGAGAGGACCGAGCTTCACCACCCTGCCTTCGCTGATGGCCATGTCCTCCACGAGCCGCACGCCGTGGCCGATCCGATGCGCTCCGCAGTACTGCAGCGCCTGCCAGATCGAAGGCGGTCCGAACGCTTCGCCCGCGTGGATGGTGATGGAAAAGTTCTCGCGGCGGCAGAGCTGAAACGCTTCGATGTGGGCCTTCGGAGGATGCCCGGCCTCCTCGCCGGCGATGTCGAAGCCAACGACGCCTCGTTCGCGATTCGCCACGGCGAGCTCGGCCATTTCGAGCGAATCGGTCCGATCGCGCATGGCACAGATCAGCTGGCGCAGCGTGATCCGGTGATCGCGTTCGGCGCGCTCGAATCCGCGCGCCACGCTCTGGACGACCTGCTCGAGGTTGAGTCCGCGCGCGGTGTGGAATACCGGCGCGTAGCGGACTTCGGCGTAGACGATCCCGTCCCGCGCGAGGTCCTCGCCGCATTCGTACGCGACCCGTTCGAGGGCCTCCTCTGTCTGCATTACCGCGATCGTGTGCGCGAACCCACGGAGATAGAGGGAGAGCGAACCCGACGCCGCGCTCGCATGGAACCACCTTGCGAGCTCGTCCGGGTCCGTCGTGGGGAGCCCTGCGTAGTCCTGCTCGCGCGCGAGCTCGACGACCGTGGTGGGGCGCAATCCGCCATCGAGGTGGTCGTGAAGAAGGACCTTCGGGGCCGCGCGAAGCGTCTCGAGCGGAATCACGACCAGGCAAAACGATACGCCTTGCTGTGCGTCGGGCGAGCATGCGACGCGAAGAAATCTCTTCTTCTTCCGCGACCGCGCGCGTAGGTTATCCGCGCAGTTCGCATGGGAGGGGCCAGTGATGGGACGGGTCTTTGCATCCGGAATCGTCATCGCCGTCTTGGTTGTCGGAGCGACGACCGCACTCGCAGGTTCCGCGAAGGAGCGGCTCGACAACGATCTCGTCAGCTTCACCGAGAGCGCTGGGAGCGGCACGAATGGACCGGGTGGCGGGGGTATCTCCGGTGTGGCCTGCACGTCATCGGTGACCGCGCAGCCCGCCTCGTTCGCTGGTAACGCGCTGCTCGACTGCGACAGCGTTGGGCCGCACAACGAGACGACCATCGCGGTGAACCCGACAGACCCCGCCAACATCGTGGCGGCGTCACACACGTATATGTACAACCTCGACAAGCAGAGCGCCCTGGCCCTACTCCGCATATTCACCGAGGCGTACGTCTCCAAGGACGGCGGGCAGAGCTGGACGAACGTTCATCCGCCGCACGGGAGCTACCGCTTCCTCACGGATCCCGCGCTCGCATTCGATGCGGCTGGAACCCTCTACTGGTCGAACGTCGCCTCGCACGACAGCGTCGGCGGCGCGTTCAGCGACGTCAGCGTGATCGTCGAACGATCCGACGACGGCGGGATCACCTGGACGGATCCGGTGACCGTCGCCTCAGGTAACGGCACGATCAGCAACGGCGGGTCGAACGTCCAGTTCAACGACAAAGACTGGATCGCCGTCGATCGCGGAACGAGTTCCCGTCGGGGAAACATCTACGTGACCTGGGCACGGCAGCAGTACCGAAAGGACGTGCAGACCGAGTCACCGATCTACTTCGTTCGTTCGCGCGACGGCGGCGCGACGTGGACCTCCGGCGCCGAGATCAGTGGCTCGAGCGCCCTCTGTTCGGGACAGGGGGCGACCGGTCCGACGACGCGCTGCGATCAGAACGACGCCGGGTTCTCTTCGCCCATCGTCGCGCCCGACGGGACGATCTACGTCGCGTTCCTGAATCACCAGGCCCAGGGCGACACGCTCCGCGATCAGGTGTTGGTCGTTAGCTCGACCGATGCCGGGGACCACTGGAGCGCGCCGCGTCAAGTCGTCGGGCTTATCCACGACGGCGCCGGCGACTATCCCGTGAACTGGCGCAGCGACTCGACTCTGACCGGATGCCAGTTCCGCATCTTCGCCGCGGGTAACCTCGTGATGTCGACCGCGGCCGCCAATTCTGGCCAGCTCTATTACGTGTACGCGGAGAACCTCGACCCCGGGGCGACCGCGCGCACGAACATCATGGCGACGACCTCCGTTGACGGCGGCATCAGCTGGTCCACGCCGGCACTTGTGAAGAGCAGCCGGTATGACCAGATCTTCCCGTGGGCGGCGGTCGGCCTCGACGGAAAAGTGCGCATCGGTTTCGTCGATCGGGCACGGACCGCGCCCCGCGGTCAGACGTGCGTCTACGGCTACACGCTGGCCACCGCGAGCGACCTCGCGGCGACGAGCTTCGCCACGAAACGCCTCGACACGGGGGCGAGCGTCGCGTCCGACGCACGATGGTTCACCAACTTCCCGGTCACCGGTAACTACAACACCCGTTTCATCGGCGACTACACGAACATCGCGATCTCGCCGGACGGATCGGTGTGGGCCGCCTGGACCGACATGCGCGAGACGGTGGATGTTTTCGGACGCGCCGGTCATACGGAGCACGCGGTAGCGACGAAGGGCTGACGCTAGCCGGACCAGCGAGCCGCGAGGGCACCGATCGAGAGCGCGACCATCGCGAGCCATAGGAGGCGGAGTCCAGCCTCAGGGCCGGCGATGAGCGCGCCTCGATCGAGGCTCTCGGTCGTGCCGTCGCGGAAACGTACCGTTCCCGACACGTCCAGCGCCTTGCGGCGAATCCGCCGGACCGGGGTGGAGAGCCGCCGCTGCGCCAGCGAGAGAAGAGTCGCCCCGACCGCCGCCACGGTCGTCGGCAGTGGCGCCGCGCCGTTGGCTGCGGCACTCGCGACGACGGGGAATCCGCCCCACGCGAGGGCGAATCCGATATCCGAATGCACGATCGGCAGCTCGAGTCCGTACGAGATCACGAGAAGCGCGCCGATCACGACGATGGCAAGAAACCACGGACCGAGCTGCGACGCGGCGACGATCCCCAGCCCGATCGCACCGATGAGCGCTAGCGAACCTAAGGCGAGGAGGACGCTCGACGGAATTCGAGTGCCGAGAGGCCTTCCTTGAAGCTCGTCGAATGCGTGCGACGCGACACCGACCGCCAGAAAAAATGCCAAGAGAGAGCCAGCGACGATCCATGGATCCGGCATCGGAGCCAAAGCGGCGCCAAGCAGCACGTACGACAAGTGCCAGGCGGTGTACGGGGGATGTAGAAGCGTCCAATAATCGCGCCAGCTACCCGGAGCGAGTGCATAGAAGGCCGCCGCCGGCACCACCGAGGGCCTCGTTCCGGATGGCGCCACCGAAACCCTCTGTTCGCGCCGGGGTCCCCCCGGCTCCGGACGCCGGAGCCGGCTCCCCGTCGCGCGGGGGCCCTCGGTGGCGCCATCCTTCACTCCGGTCATCACGACGCCAGCCCCGAAGCCCATGCGATCGACATGGACGTTGACCAGACCCGCATCGCGCCAGTAGCGCTCGACGGCATGTTGCGAGTGCGCCGCGTTGAAGCGCTCGATGCTTCCTCGGAGAAAAGCGCCGACGCCGGCCCATTGTCGCGAGATCACTCGGCCGATCAGCGGAAGTCCGACCGTCGTGTACGCACGCCAGAGCGTTCGAAGGATCGGATTCGGCGGGACACCGAAGTCGAGCGCGGCGATGCGCCCTCCGGGCCTTACGACTCGCGCGAGCTCGCGCATCGTCGCAGTGGGATCGTCGACGTAGCGGAGGAGGTACGTGAAGGTCAGGTGGTCAAAGGATTCGTCCGGGAAGGGCAGCGATTCGGCGCGGGCGAGCACGAGAGGGGTGTGTCCGTTGCGCGCGACCGCCGCCGAGAGCATGTTCGCGCTGCGGTCGAGTCCGACGACGTCGCATCCGTAGCGGTCGCTCACCGCACGCGCCACGAGTCCCGTTCCCGTCGCCACGTCGAGCACGACATCGTCGGGGCGGGCTTGCAGCGACTCGACCAGCCGCTCTCGCCAGCGGGCGTCTTGGCCAAACGAAAGGACAGCTCCCGCTCGCTCGTATGTGGCTCCGATCCCGCTGAAAATGCGGCGTGCGTCGTCTGGCGGAGATGAGGGCATCGCCCTCTCCTTACGCGCGGACCGCGCGGCGCGGATCGTCGCCGGGTGCGATACGCCAGCCCGACCGATAAGGCGCGCCGAAGACGATGTCATCGGGGCTCACCGGCACTCGGTTGAGCTCCTTCCCGGTCGCTGCGCGGATCGCCGCCACGATCGCCGGCGTGCTCGAGATGGTCGGCGGCTCCCCCACCCCTTTGGCACCGTATGGAGCGTCAGGATGTGGATGCTCGATGAGCACGGTGACGACCGGAGGCATGTCGAGCGTCGTCGGCAGCAGGTAATCGGTGAACGAGGCATTGCGCACGTGCCCGTCGCGAAGCTGTACCTCCTCCATCACCGCGAGCCCCAGACCCTGCGCGATACCGCCCTCGATCTGCCCGACCACCGCGACGGGGTTGATCGCCTTGCCGACGTCCTGCGCCGTCGCGACCTGGACGACCTTCACCAGGCCGGTGTCGACGTCCACGTCGACTACCGCGCGATGCGCCGCGAACAGGAACGCGACGTGGCCCTGGTTTTGCGTCTTGGCGTCGCGCGGCTCGGTGTCGCGATGACGGTGCGTGACCGTGCGATCGATCGGCTCGTCCAGCAGCGCTGCGAGATCGTCGGGTGAACGGCCTGCCTTGCGCGCACGCGCGAGGAGCTCGGCCTTCACCTCGCGACACGCCGCGAGGACCGCGCCGCCGGTCATCCACGTCTGCCGCGATGCCGACGAGGATCCAGCCGAGCCGATGGTCGTGTCGGGCCGGTCGACCTCGACCCGCTCGACCCCCAGCTCGGTGCGCGCGATCTGCGCGCACACGGTCACGATCCCCTGCCCCACCTCGGCGGCCGCGGTGTGCACGTGCGCGATCGGACCGGCCGCGTCGCGTGCAAGCCGGACGCGCGCAGTCGAGAAGTCGTCGAAACCGTGCGAGTAGCAGACATTCTTCATCCCGGCCGCGTAGCCGACGCCGCGGCGCACACCTTCGCCGTGCGTGAGATTGCCTAGTCCTCCCGGAAGGGCGATCGGGTCTGTCGGGATCTCACCGTCGGGCATCGCGATGTCAGCGCACCGGCGGATGATGTCGGCAACGGGCGCGCTCCCCTCCACCGGCTGACTCGTGATGATGCGATCGCCGTTGCGCAGGGCATTTCTCTCGCGTAGCGCGACCGGATCGATGTGGAGAGCGGCGGCGAGCTTGTCCATCTGCGACTCATACGCGAAGCACGACTGGACCGCGCCGAAGCCGCGCATCGCGCCGGTCGGCGGGTTGTTCGTGTACGCGCCGACCGCGTGCACGCGCGCGTTCGGAACGCGATACGGCCCCGCGCCGAAGCACGCCGCGTTCGCGACCACCGCGGGGCTGGACGACGCGTATGCGCCCCCATCGAGGACGATCGTCGCCCGGACGAAGACGAGCTCGCCGTCCTTTGTCGCGCCATGTGTGTACCAGAGCTTCGCGGGGTGGCGATGAACGTGCCCGTAGAAAGACTCCTCGCGTCCATATGTCATACGGACCGGGCGTTTGGTCGCGAGCGCGAGCAGACATGTGTGGATCTGCAGCGTGACGTCCTCCCGCGCGCCGAACGCGCCGCCGACGCCGGCGAGCACGAGGTGGACCTTCGATTCGGGCAATCCCAAACACGGTGCGATCTGGCGCAGGTCTTCGTGCAACCACTGCGTCGCGATGTGGAGCTCGACGCCGCCGTCTTGTCGTGGAATGGCGAGGCCCGCCTCCGGGCCGAGCGCCGCCTGGTCCTGCATCCCGAGCTCGTACTCGCCTTCGACGACGACATCGGCCTTCGCGTCCGGATCGCCGTGCTCGACGAGAACGTCTTCGATCACGTTCCCTTTCTGGTGCAGCGTCGCCGCGTTCGGCTGCAACGCCGCGACGGGATCGGTGATCGGCGCGAGCGGCTCGTACCGAACGGCGATCGCGCGTGCCGCAAGGCGCGCCTCCTCGGCCGTCTCCGCCGCGACGATGGCGACCGGTTCCCCAACGTAGCGGACCTTGCCGCTCGCGAGGACGGGCTGGTCGAGCTTCATGAGACCGAAGAGCTCGCGCGTCGGCAGCTCTGCCGAGGTGATGATCGCCTTCACGCCGCTCATCTTCTTCGCGGCGGCGGTGTCGATCCCGGCGATGCGCGCATGCGGGTGCGGGCTCCGAAGCGTCGCGCCG
>Ga0209807_1001458_pt1 | contig 11221 bp, 7 predicted proteins | sample GraSoiAngelo_154_FD_186168 | JGI IMG/M metagenome (GOLD analysis project Ga0209807, IMG submission 186168) | Grasslands soil microbial communities from the Angelo Coastal Reserve, California, USA - 14_1009_13_20cm (SPAdes) (version 2) | ecosystem: Environmental > Terrestrial > Soil > Grasslands ... | reverse complement strand
TTTGATGCCTCAGTTTGGGAGCTATGGCCGTACATCACGGCTGGCGCCAGCCTTCATCTGCCGGAGGATTCGGTTCGCACGGATCCAGAGTCTCTCCAACGCTGGTTGCTGCGACAAGAAATTACGATCAGTTTTGCTCCTACGCCACTCGCGGAGCGCTTGATCACGCTATCGTGGCCTGCGCGCACATCGCTGCGGATTCTGCTAACCGGGGGGGACGTGCTTCATAGATTCCCTTCAAGGGAACTGCCCTTCACGCTCGTGAACAATTACGGCCCGACAGAGTGCACCGTCGTAGCGACCTCTGGGCCAGTTGGAGCCAGAACGGAGCCTGCTAGCCGGCCCACAATCGGCCTGCCCATCGCTAATACGCAAATTTATATTTTGGACGAGAATTTTGAGCGCGTCGCGGATGGTGCTTCAGGAGAACTATTCATTGGCGGCAAGGGAGTTGGGCGGGGCTATCTGAACCATCCCGAGCTCACCGCCGAGAAATTCCTTCCAAATCCCTTCGATTCCAACCCCGACGCACGAATGTACCGGACCGGAGACCTTGCCCGCTTACTGCCGGACGGCCAGGTCGAATTCCTGGGCAGAGTCGACGATCAAATCAAGATCCGTGGTCATCGGATCGAACCAAACGAAATTACGTCCGTCCTGGCTGAAAATCCGGTTATACAACAGAGTGTCGTTGTCGCTCGAGAGCTACAAGATGGAGAGAAGAGCCTGGTCGGCTACTTTGTGCCGGCTCCTGGAGTGCGAGTACGAGCGTCAGATCTCAAATCTGCGCTGCTAAAACGTTTGCCCGACTACATGGTGCCAACCGCTTTTGTGCAATTAGAGTCCCTACCGCTTACACCGAGTGGAAAGGTCGATCGGACAGCTCTGCCACAGGTGACGTCAACAAACACCCTGACCGACAATACGTACGTTGCGCCGCGTACGGCCGTCGAGGAAAGAGTCGCAGGAATCCTTGCGCAGCTTCTAGGACTTGAAAGTGTCGGCGCTGAGGACAATTTCTTCATGCTCGGCGGCCATTCACTTTTGGGAACGCAGGTGATTATTCGACTCAGGGATATCTTCGGGATCGAACTGAGCCTGCGAACTATCTTTGAGGCTCCCACGGTCGCTGAACTTGCCGCTCGTGTCGAGGCTTCTCTGATTGCGAGACTGGAAGCGATGAGTGAAGAGGAAGCCCAGCGAATTCTCGAGCCTCCATCGGGTGGATTGCTTCAGGCAATTTAAGATTGACAGGCGAGCAGCGCATGTCATCGGGACCAAAAATGGTGGACTCAGCTCCGAGCCTAGTGCGTTTGCTCGAACCGGAAGTCCTTGCCAATCCGTACCCGCTCTTCGAGGAGCTGCGGACGAAAGCTCCTGTTTACTGGGATCCTTTTCTTCATGCCTGGGTGGTAACGCGCTACCAGGACGTAGTCAGAGTCTTGCATGACTTTTCCGCGGATAGAACGCCGACTCCCGAATATCTTGAGAAAATTGGCCTGGGCGATATAGCTCCGATCGCACAGGTGATGGTAAAGCAGATGCTCTTCCTGGATCCGCCTACCCACACGCGGATCCGAAGTTTGGCTTCTTACGCGTTTACCCCCCAACGTGTGGAGATCCTGCGGGGTCACATCCGCGATGTAGTGAAGAGGCTCATCGACGACGTCGCGCCCCGTGGGAAAATGGATGTAATCGCTGATCTTGCTGAGCCGCTCCCGTACGTCATCACGGCGGAAATGTTAGGAGTTCCGGTCGAGGATGCTCCTCAATTAAAGATATGGTCGCAGGATTTCGCCGAGATGCTCGGGAACTTTCAGCACAACCCCGATCACTTTCCGCGGGTGCGCCGTTCTGTCGAGGAAATGACGAAGTATTTCGAATCGGCGATCCGAGAAATCAAGAAGCATCCGCGAGAAGGACTCATTCAGTCCTTCCTGACAGCGGAAATCGACGGAGATCGTTTTACCGAAGAAGAGACCATCGCAAACACTATCGTCACGATGGTTGGTGGCCAGGAGACGACCACAAATTTGATCGGAAACGGCGTGCTTACGCTGCTGCGGCACCCACTGGAGCTCGAGCGACTGAAAGCCGATCTCGCCTTGATACCTTCCGCTGTAGAGGAAATGCTCCGTTATGAGCCGCCAAGCCAGCACACCGCGCGTCTCGCACCGTACGATTTGGAACTTGGAGGGAAGGAGATTCGCAAACGGCAAGCCACAATCGCCGTGATGGCAGCGGGAAACCGCGACCCAGAACGCTTCCCGGAGCCCAATCGCTTCGACATCACGCGCAAGGACAACCGGCACCTCTCTTTCGGCTGGGCAGCGCATTTTTGCTTCGGTGCAGCGCTAGCGCGCATCGAAGGGCAGGTCAGCTTTGAAGAAATGGTGCGCAGACTCCCTGACTGGTCGCTCGACGAAGGTCCTCTCGTTTGGCGGACAAACCTCGGGCTTCGGGGTTTGCGATCTTTGCACATTCAGTTCGGCACGACTGAGCGGTACAAGAGTTACATTTCAGGTTCGAAGAGCACATAGACGAAACACTCAAGGGGTACCGAGCCGTGGAACCAATTGCGTCGATAGGGCACCTTTCTGAGGCAAAGCGGCGCCTTCTTGATGCTCTTCTGAGTCACGAGAAGCCTGTTAGACGAGGGAGTTCACGAGCGATAACTCGTCGCAATACTTCCGCGTCCGTCCCGTTGTCGCTTGCCCAAGAAGAAATTTGGCATCGGGCCCAGGATGGCATCGACAAGCCTCCTTTTTACAACGAATCAATAACGATCCATCGGCAAGGGGCGCTCGACGTAGCTGCTTTGCAGCAAAGTCTCACCGAGATTGTGCGGCGACACGAAGCTTGGAGAACGACCTTTTACACTTTGGATGGTCAGCCGTTTCAAATAGTGCATCCAGCGCCGGAGCGCTTTCCAATTAGCACCTATGACCTTAGCACGCTACCCGAATCAAGAAGGGAAGAGGAAGCCCTCCGACTGGCGTCGGAACAGGCGAGAGAACAATTCAATCTCAAAACGGGCCCGCTGCTCCGTGTCATGCTGATCCACCTAGGCGACACGCGTCATCAAGTGCATGTAACCATGCATCAAATCATTGTTGATGGGGTCTCAGTGTTCCGAATATTTCCCCTTGAACTAATCAAGTTATATGAGGCTTTTGCGGAAGGTCGCCCTTCGCCTCTCCCGGAACCAGGTATTCAATATGGAGACTTTGCGAGGTGGCAGAAGGAGTTTCTCGGACAGGAGATTCTTGAGCGGCAACTGAACTATTGGCAAGAACAACTGTCGGGAGAGCTTCCATCTTTGGAGTGGCGGTGCGACCGTCCACGCCTTTCCATATTAACTTACCGGGGATCAATCGTTTCGGGCGAGTGGCCGAGCGTTGTAGCAGAACAGCTGCACGAAATTTGCCGAGAAGAATCAGTCTCCCTGTTCATGGTTCTTCTTGCCGGTTTTGTTCTCTGGTGGCACCAGCACACGAAGGAGAACGACATTATTGTGGGAACCTTGGCTCCCGCGGGACGTGAACAGCAAGAAGTTCAAGGACTACTCGGTTGTTTTCTAAACCCAGTTCCCCTTCGGTTCAGAATCACTCAAAGCATGACCTTTCACGATCTGCTTCGCCAAACCCGCGAGGTTGTTTCGGGAGCGGTAGCGAATGACGACGTGCCATTTTTTCGTATCTTGGAGCGGGTCGGGGGGAAGCCCGGTCTCAGCGAGAATCCCTTATTCGATGCTGTAATTTCGTTGGCACCCAGACTGCCTGATTTGGGATCTGGCTGGGATCAAACATTTATGGATGTCGAAAGCGGCGGGTCTACATGGAACCTGTATCTTGAGCTCAACGAGCGGTCCCACGGCATAGTATTCCGCACACAATACAATCCTGACCTGTTTAACGCCGAAACAGTGTGCCGTATGACTGACGATTTGAAGTTGCTGCTTGAGGCGGGGGCTGCGGAACCGCAGAAGACTATTTCCGAACTTTGCAGGGAATGACCTTGGAAAAACAGCAGCTAAATCCCGAAAACATCCGCTTGTCTGAGTCCAAGCAGGTACTGCTTGAGAAATACCTCAAGAAGCAGCCAGCACGTAAGCCTGAGGCAAAGGCGGCAATTCCCGTGTCACCGTCCGGCGAACCTATTCCACTGTCTTTTGCTCAACAACAAGTGTGGCTGCACTCGCAGATGGCCGGCGACATTCCCATTTACAATGAGGCGATCACCATCTACAGGCTAGGTCCGCTTGATGCGAAGGTGTTTGAGCGTTGCATGGTTGAAATCCTTCGCCGTCACGAAATCTGGCGAACCACTTTTGATACGGCCGGCGGTTTTCCCATCCAGATTGTTCAATCAGCCCCCCATAAATTCCCGCTGGAAATGACTGACGTTCGGCACTTGGAGGAATCCGAGAGAGATAGGGAAGCAAGGCGACTGGCCACGCAGAGTGCGCAAAGGCCCTTTAACTTGAAGAAGGGGCCACTTCTGCGTGCCATCGTTGTTCGGCTAGGTGAGGAAGAGTATCGCGTCTACATGACGTTTCACCTGTTGGTGTTTGATGCGGTCAGCGCGTACCGTGTTTTTCTGCCGGAATTATCGGCGTTGTACGAGTCTTTCTCCGCCGGCAAACCGTCGCCCCTCCTGGAGCCGACCCTGCAATACGGAGACTTCGCATATTGGGAGCAGAAAACATTCGCGGACGAAAGTCTGTCAAGTCAGCTTTTGTTCTGGCGCGATAAGCTATCCGGCGAGCTGCCCGTTCTCTCATGGCCTAACCACCGTCCAAGGCCACCCCATGAGACCCATCGTGGAAACGTTGAGCGATTCAGATTCGATCCAGCAGTCGTCCCGGCCTTAAAAGCCTTCTGCCAGCAGGAGGGCGTGTCGTCATACATGGTCTTGCTAGCGTCTTATGTAGCGCTGCTAAACCGTTATACCGCCCAAGAGGATATCGTGATTGGCGCGCTTTCAGCGGGCAGGAGGTGGCCTGAGGTCGAACGGCTGCTCGGGGATTTCGTCAATCCGCTCCCTCTCCGAGTGGATCTCTCCAGGAATCCGACTTTTCGGGAGCTCACGAAGCGGGTTATGCATGTCGTGCTGGATGCTCTCACGAACGAACAAGTTCCCTTCGAAATGATTGTTAAAAGTTTGCGACTGCGGCCCGATCCAAGCCGCAGCTCGATTTTCCAGATTATCTTGTCTAAACAACCGCAATTGACACCTGTCTGTCCGGGGTGGAATCTCGCGACAGAGGAAGTTTCGAATGGCGCTTCAAAGCTGGACCTGATGATCGTCATTGATGAGCGTCCCGATTCTTTATCGGGGCCTATCACCTACAACACCGACTTGTTCGATGCTTCGACGATAACCAGGATGGTCGAGCACTGGCAGAAGCTTCTCGAGGGAGGACTAGCACACCCCGATTGCTGCATTTCAGAACTCCCACTGCTTACAGACACCGAGCGCAAGCAACTTCTAGTGGATTGGAACAATACGCTCGCGGACTATCCGAAGGACAAGTATCTGCATGATTTAGTGCAGGCCCAAGCCGAGAGGACGCCAGACGCTGCGGCGGCAGAGTTCGGGGAGGCGCGTCTTTCGTATCGCGAACTCAATGCACGTGCCAATCAGCTCGCCCATTATCTAGGGAAGCTAGGAGCTGGGCCAAATGTTTTGGTCGGCGTCTGCATGGAGCGCTCGCTGGAAATGTTGGTAGCCCTGCTGGGGATTATGAAGGCAGGAGGAGCTTATGTGCCCTTGGATCCTTCTTTCCCCCAAGACCGCCTCGCCTACATGGTGGAAGACAGCCAAATGTTTCTGCTCGTCACTCATCGCGAAGTTGACAAGAATCTGTCGGTCCGGCCGGAATTGGTCGTTCGCCTGGACTCTGATTGGCCAGAGATCTCAAAACGAAGAACCGATAGTCCGACATTGCAGAATGCAAGCCCACAGAACCTCGCCTATGTGCTCTACACCTCTGGTTCGACCGGCAAGCCCAAGGGTGTCGAGATTCCGCACAGCGCACTCATGAATTTTGTACTTTCGATGCAGCACGAGCCGGGCTTCACGGCCGGGGATGTGATGTTGGCTGTCTCCTCCGTGTCCTTCGACATCGCAGGGCTCGAGTTCTATGTTCCGCTCGCCAGCGGCGGAAAAGTGGTGATCGCCAGCCGCGAAGAGGCCCGCGATCCCGTCCGGCTGATAACACGAATGCACAACTCCCGCTGCAATGTGATGCAGGCTACACCTGCTACCTGGCAGGCTTTGATTGATGGCGGCTGGCAGGGTTCGCCAGACCTGAGAGTTCTCTGCGGCGGGGAGTCCCTTTCCCGCTCTTTGGCACAAGCGCTCCTTGCACGCTGCGCGGAATTGTGGAACATGTACGGCCCGACGGAAACCACGATCTGGTCAGCGATTCACCGGGTCACTTCCGCCAACGGGCCGGTTCCGTGCGGCCGGCCGATTGCCAACACTCAGCTCTTCGTTCTCGACCGCCATCGCAATCTAGTTCCTCCGGGCGTTATCGGCGAGCTATACATCGGTGGTTCGGGTTTGGCCCGCGGCTACTTGCATCGCCCCGAGCTGACACAGGAACGCTTTGTCAAAAGCCCTTTTGAACCGAACGCGCGCTTATATCGCACGGGCGATCTCTCGCGGTGGCTCCCCGACGGCACTCTGGAATGCCTTGGCCGCAACGATAATCAAGTAAAGATCCGCGGATTCCGAATCGAGCTGGGGGAGATCGAAGCTGTGCTCGGCCGCCACGAAGCGGTGAGCCAGTGTGTCGTCGTGGCGCGCGAACAGACGCCTAATGAGAAAGTCCTGGTGGCGTACATCGAACCGAGGCCGGGATTGGTGCCGGACATCAATGATCTGCGGACTCATCTGAGAAGGGAACTACCCGACTACATGCTCCCGTCAGCCATCGTCTTGATGGACAAGTTGCCGCTGACGCCCAACGGTAAGATTGATCGCAAGGCGCTGCCACCTCCGGCAGAGCAGTACGTTGAGATTCAAGGAGAGTTTGTCCCGCCTCAAGATCCGCTTGAACATGCGCTTGCCAGAATATGGGCAAAGATCTTAAGAGTGAAACGAGTGGGGCTGAAAGACAATTTTTTTGACCTGGGTGGACATTCTCTTGCCGCAGTCCGCATGTTATCCGACGTCGAAAAGCTGAGTGGCAGAACGCTGCCACTTGCGACCCTCTTTCAGGCTACAACGGTGGAAGCACTTGCCGAACTGATACGCAGAGAGGGCTGGACCCCGTCGTGGTCATCGCTTGTGCCCATGCAACCACGCGGATTAAGAACTCCGTTATTCCTGGTCCACGGTGCCGAGGGCAACGTTTTGCTATACCGGAATCTGGCTGCTCATTTCGGACCCGATCAACCGGTTTATGGCTTGCAATCAAAAGGTTTGAATGGCAGCGGTCGCCTTAACACAACGATTGAAGACATGGCGTCCGAGTACGTAAAGGAAGTAATGACTGTTCAACCGCACGGTCCGTACTTCCTGGGGGGTTACTGCCTTGGAGGAGTTATTGCCTTTGAGATGGCACAGCAACTGAGTGCGCTGGGCGAGAAAGTTGAACTCGTGGCCATGCTTGATACGTACAATCAATGTGCGGTTCCAAACTCGATATCATTTCCGAAGCTGGTCGTGCACTTCTTGCAGAATTTGTGGTTTCACGGCGCCAACATGTCTTCGCTTCGATGGAAAGACCGTAGAAAGTTTCTCAGGGAGAAAGTCGATGTTGGACTGTCCAGACTCCGGATCAGGCTGCATGCCGGACGTTATGCTTTGCTGCGTGCTTGCGGCCGGAAGGCACAGAACAGCTATCCGCATTTGGCCATAAAGAAGGTGAACGATCAAGCTGCGCTTCGCTACGTGCCTCAACCTTATGACGGTCGTGTGGCTGTCATCCGTCCAAAAGGACACTTCTTGGGCTTGACCGACGCAAGCTTAGGATGGCGCGAAGTCGTGCCCCATGGTCTGGAGGTTCATCAGCTCCCCGTTTATCCCAAGGGCATCCTAGTCGAGCCATTTTGTCGTTTGCTAGCCAAGACCATGAAATCGTGCTTGCAGGACGCATGAAAGGGTCAAGCAAGTCCGGCCAGAGGTTCTTCGGCGGTGCTGTATTTTGCCGATAAAAGCAGACGAGATTCACGTGTGGAGTGGCCGCATCGCTGCGGAAGAGGATTGCTTCCTGGCACTCTTCAAATCCTTGTCGCAAGATGAAACTGAGAGAGCCGCGCGACTCCATTTTGACCGGGACAGACGATCTTTCATCATTTGCCGCGGCTTGCTGCGCTCAATTTTGGCGGGCTACCTGGGACTTAACCCAGCCGAGATCCTGTTTGAGTATGGTGCACAGGGAAAGCCTTCGTTGCAAAATCGGGCTATGTGCTTCAGCGTTAGCCACTCGGAGGAACGGGTGCTTTACGCCTTTTGCAAGAATTGCGAACTCGGCGTCGACCTAGAATATGTACGCGAGCTACCCGATGCTGAGATCCTCGCCCAGCGTTTTTTTGCTCCTTCCGAGTACATCGAGTTTTGCGGCACAACGCCGGCATCTCGCACAAGGGCTTTTTTTTGCTGCTGGACTCGTAAGGAGGCTTACATTAAAGCTACAGGGCGCGGTTTGTCACTGCCGCTGGACTCGTTTCAGGTGCCTATATTGCCTGACCAACCCGCGCAGCTCAGAATTACGACAAGGCCGAACGAATACCTCTCCGGTTGGAGTCTGAGACACCTGGACCCTTCACCCGGATATGTCGGAGCCTTGGCTGCTCAATTGGTGTCCTTTCCCTTGGCCCACCGGACTTTCGAAACGGCTGAAGAGTGCATGGAACGTATTCGTCGGCCCGAATCCTCCGTTCTTGCGGGACTCACTAGGAACTGACAGCCCGAATCTTGCGGGCTCGTAATCCCACAAAAAGAACAAGGCCGGACGCCTGTGTCCGGCCTATGGATCTCAAAATGGTTGCGGGGGTCAGATTTGAACTGACGACCTTCGGGTTATGAGCCGGATGAAATACTAGCCCGTCTTTGCTTCTCAACAACTTACGTATATGTTGATCGACTTATTTCACGGGTGTTCCTCGATAGTTTGTTCCCAATTTGTTCTCGATTTGTTCCCAGTTGGTGGGGTGAACCCCTAAGATGGCACAGTTTTTTTGGACACAGCTTCCGCTTTCGTAAAAGCGTTCTTGCATCTCCTAGCAGGAGAAGGGGTCTGGGGAAGGGGACGGCATCTGAGTCCCCTTCCCCAGCAGCCTTTTAGAAATCTTTTTGTTGTTCTCTTTGTTCTCAAAAAACACCATCGTTGCGCTTCGAGATTCGGCCTTGCTTTCGGCCTGTTGCTCGAATTCTTCCGGAGGTCGATAACCCAGGGCGGAGTGCAGCCGCTGCCGATTGTAATACTGCTCGATGAAGTCTTCGATGTTCGCTCTCAGATCTTCCAGGTCGGTGTACTTGTTCGCGTAGATTTCTTCTCGCTTCAGTGTCTTAATGAAGCTTTCGCAACTGGCATTGTCGTAGGGGTTCGCCGGTCGGCTCATGCTCGGAATCATGTGGTACTTCTCGAGGAGGGCGATATATTCCCCGCGAGCGTATTGCAGCCCTCGATCCGAGTGATGCACGAGGCCGGGTTTCGGTTGTCGGCGCTCGATGGCTTGTTCCAGCGCTCCGACGGTGAGCCGCATCGCCAGGGTACGATCCAGCGCCCAGCCCACCACTTTGCGAGAGAACGCATCGAGGATCACCGCCAAGTAGACAAATTCCGCCTTCAGCCGAATGTAGGTGATATCCGCTACCCAAAGCTGATTGATCCCGGTCAGTTTCATCCGAGCCGCTAAGTTCAGATAAATCTCGAACTTGTGGTTCGAGTTCGTGGTGACCTTGAAGCACTTCGGTTGTAGCGCCAGCAGGTTATCTTTCCGCATGATCCGCACCACGCGTTTGTGGTTCACCTGCATTCCTCGGCGGCGGAGCTCCGCGGTGATTCGTCGATACCCGTAACGACGACGATGCTCCAGGGCAATTTGTTGGATGACCGATCGCACCTCGGTCACTTCTTCCGCAGGTCGCTGCTCTTTCAGCGATCGATAGAAACTTCTGCGACTGACCGGAACCAACTGGCACATGCGCTCGATACTCAGGCTGCCTTGCAAAAGCATTACTTCTCGGATCTGCTCGAAGATCCCGTCTCGCCAGTTTCGCCGCTCTTCTGGCGTCGAGCCTCGACTTTTTGCAAGGCACCTCTGAAAAAATCCACTTCCAGGGTCTTCTCGGCCAATAGCTGCTTCAAGCGATGGATTTCCTTGCGGTGTGCAGATGCGTGTGTGCTGGGCCGTGACGCTTCTTGTCCTGGTTCAACCATCTCCAGCTTCCTGCGCCACTTGTAGAGGCACCTCGGTCGTACCCCGAGTTCTCGCGCTAACTCACCGACATCTTCGCAAGTCTCCATCCGTGCGACAGCCATTCGCTGAAATTTCCGGGAGTATCTCTTTCTCTCCACCTGTGTTTCCTTTCCCGGAAACTGTGCCCAATTTTGTGTGCCACTTCAAGGGTTCACTCCATGGGTTCAATTGGACCCCGATCTTTTCTTGCTCACGCCTTGCTGTGTGAGCACGGTTCTACCTAGGGAAGAGAGATGGCTTCAATTAAGACTCGACTGCGAGTGTTGCGGGCGGAAAGGGAGTGGTCCCAGGCGAGGCTTGCCGCAGAAGTCGGGGTAACGCGCCAGACGATCAACTCCGTTGAGAAGCTCAGGTATAACCCGAATCTGCGACTGGCCTTCAAGATCGCGCGCGCTCTTGGCAAGCTCATCGAGGAAGTGTTTGTCTACGAGCCCGAATGAACAGTTCGACTACTTGACCACATACCTGCGCCCCATCTGCCCGCTCTGATACCGATGCTCTATCACGGGCATAAACGAGTGCTTCCCTTCAAGGCGGCGGCCGTGTGCCTGCCACTCTATGGTGTCATCCAACGCCACAATGGCGAGACGCGATATGCAGACAAAAAAGAGCTAGCCAAGGGATTTAGTTTTGGCACGGATGTACGGGTCATTCTTACAGGCACAGCAAGCGACCCACCCTTGGAACGCTGGAGGTCGTTGGGAGCACAGCGACGTGAAAGGATCCGAGATCTACGCCATCTTGGTGTCGCTCTTGTGACCATACCCAACTACAGCTTGTTCGTA
>Ga0209807_1001457_pt1 | contig 11226 bp, 9 predicted proteins | sample GraSoiAngelo_154_FD_186168 | JGI IMG/M metagenome (GOLD analysis project Ga0209807, IMG submission 186168) | Grasslands soil microbial communities from the Angelo Coastal Reserve, California, USA - 14_1009_13_20cm (SPAdes) (version 2) | ecosystem: Environmental > Terrestrial > Soil > Grasslands ... | reverse complement strand
CGGCTTCCAGTTGACTGGCGTAGCCACCTGGTGTCTCGCGGTTAGTTGCAGCGAATCGATTACGCGAAGCACCTCGTCGAAGTTCCGGCCCGTAGTCATCGGGTAGACAAGGATCAGCTTGATCTTCCTGTCTGGGCCGATGACGTAAACGTTGCGCACGGTTGCGTTCTCGCCCGGCTTGCGCGTTTTGGCATCGCCTGCGGTATCGGCCGGGAGCATCCCGTACAGCTTCGAAACGTTGAAATCAGCATCGCCGATAATTGGGTAATTCGGTGCGTGGCCTTGCGTCTCCTCGATGTCCTTCGCCCATCCTTTATGATCGCCGGTCGAATCGACCGACAATCCGATGACCTTCACGTTTCTGCGGTCGAATTCTGGCTTAATCCTTGCCATATAGCCGAGTTCGGTCGTGCAAACCGGAGTGAAGTCCTTCGGGTGGGAGAACAGGACGGCCCAGGAGTCGCCGATCCAGTCATGAAAGTGCATTCGTCCCTCAGTGGTTTCCGCCTCGAAATCCGGTGCCATGTCGCCAATTTTCATTGATTTTTTCTCCTCTTGTTTGCGTCGGAGACAATTCATTTCAAATCGCCGAGCGTAAGTCAATACGTGATATCGTTACGCCTCTGCGCGCTCCGGCTTATCGTCCGAACTCGGGACGCGGAAACACAAGGCTGCTTCCGAATGGATCCAATCGAATAACTCTTCCGAGCGAAATGAAACGTTAATTCGCCGCTGACGCGACGAACTCGCAAAACTTATTAAGGTCGATATTGCCGCCAGACACAATGGCGATGATCGGGCCTTTACCTGTTTTTCCAGTCAGTGCGGCAGCGACCGGCAGTGCGCCAGCGCCTTCGGCGATGATTCTCGCTTTCTCCGCCATGAGTCGCATCGCTTTTTTCGTTTCATCCAGGCTGACGACGATGTAACCGTCCACCAGCGGTTTCATTCGCTCCCACATGCGGGGGAACATGCTTTGACCGCCAGCGCCATCGACAAACGATGCCTTCCAATCCTTGAAAACCTGTGGCGATCCTTTCTCAAATGAGAGGGCGGCAGGCGCGGCCGTCTCCGGTTCAACGCCCCAGACCTTAATCGCTGGTTTGAGGGCCTTGAGCGCGCTCGCGACGCCTGTGATCAAACCACCACCGCCGATGCTGGCGATGACCGCGGCCGTGTCAGGCACGTCTTCAAGAATCTCCAGGCCCATCGTTCCGTGGCCCGCGATGAAATTGTGATCGTCGAATGGATGGATGAACGTTCCATCCACTCCCCGGAACGCGCGGTCTTCGAGCGCTTTCCAAGCGATGTCGTACGGAACTGGAAGTAATTTTGCGTCGAGCGATTGCATTCGCTCGATCTTCGATGCCGGCGCCGTCTCGATCACCACAACGGTGCACGGTACGCCCGCTTGTCTCGCCGCGTAGGCCACGCCCTGTCCGGCATTTCCCGCGCTGATTGTCCACACGCCATGCTTGCGCTCCGACTCGGACAGCATCGCCACGGCATTGGCGGCGCCGCGCAACTTGTAAGCGTTGATCGGTTGCAGATTCTCCAGTTTCAGGCGGATGTCGGGATAGTCCGGTCCGAGCTCGAGCCGGATTAGAGGTGTACGAGCGATCGTTGCTGCGATTCGTTTGCGCGCTTCTCGAATTTCCGAGAGTTCGATCGGCCTGACAGGTGCGAGCGTAGCAGACATTGTCGATCTTGTTCTAGCGCCTGAATGAATTCGCGCCAGCCATATTTGAAAAACCGGAATGATTGAACGCCTTGGGGCGTATGCCTGTCTGAGCATTCACCATGATCAAAATTACTGTTTCAGCATTAGTTGCAGCCGCGATGCTCCTCGCATCCAACGCGTTCGCAGGAGACAAAGCGTGTTGTGCCAAAGGCGTGTCGAACACTGAGAAAACGGCATGCGCTGATCTGGCAACATTGAATCTTACTCCGGATCAAAAGAGCAAAATCGAAGCGTGGCAAGCCGAATGCATGAAGGCCGGTTGCACCAAGGAAAGCCGCAAAACCTTCCTTAAGCAGGCAAAGGGAATTCTTTCGGCTGAGCAATTCGCCCAGCTAAAGGCAGAGTGTAAGAAGTCTGCAGGCGCAAAGAAAACTGAGACTTGATCGTCCTTAGAGTTTGATCGGCTGTAATGCCGAGTCACCGCCGCGGCGGGAAGACATCTCTTGCTATTTTCGTCTGCACTTGCATGCACACATTCGGCAGTGCGTGAACAGTGAGAGATTTCTCCACTCCACTTCGGTCTAAATGATAATTGTCGCTCCGGAAGAAATTCCGGCGCGATTTTTATTTCTCGAATCCAGATACATTAAGCATTTCGCCGTCAACGTTCGTGGTCATCACCTAAGAGCTTTCTCCAGCAGATCGGCAAGACGCCAGCCGGCTTTGTGTAACTCTTCACGCACGACATTCTCGGCCCAGGCGCGGTAAGAGACATGCTCGGGCGATGCTTTTTCCTGGGCTTCGCCCGCAGCAACGATCCGATCTTCTTCCTGCTGGGCGTGCACATTGGTAAATTGCAACCGTTCATGCGCCTCCCGCGCAATTGGCAAAATCTCGTCCGCCCAAATCTCCGCGTAATTACTGGGGTCGATATTGCCCGCTATTTGCCAGTTCTTGGGTTCATGCGTGGCCATCTCGTGAGCCAATTGTTTTTTGAGGGGTTCGATTTGCGCTTCGAGGTCGCTTTTTCGGAGCGTTCTTGGCACCTCGGGAAAGAGCGCAATTACGGCATCATAATCCCAAAAGGCATGGAGCATCTTTTTATGTATACCGCGGCCGCGCGGCGGCTCATCACTAAGTGCCAACGTAAACGTGTTTCCGCCTTCGTCTCTCAGGGATGATTTGTCCTTGTTCGGATCGGCGATTCGACCCTGCGCATCGAAATATTCCGCGCCGACATGCAGCGGCTGATGAATGTCGCCCACGTAATGGGCCAGCAAAATGAGGGCAACGGGCTTGGTGATGTTCCGTTCATTTTGTTCCGAGACTCGTCCTCGCAGGACTTCGAGACAATATGGAATCATGTGCACCACGTCCCATTTACTGCGACCAGCCTGACCCTCGGCATATTTCTCCACTCGCACGACAGGCACGTCTGTGTAGTGAAACCAGTGATGCGAAGGCATCGCTGAACCGGGATTATGAGTCGGTTGATTAGCGCGCCAAAAATCACGCAGCTGCCGGTCAATTTTCGGATGCGCCGAGTAATGAAAAGCTTTTGGATCGTCTACTCCCTTTTTGTCCCAGCCTTTGATTTCATCTGCAATCACGGCTGCTTTCTCCAACGTTATTCCATCAATCAACGCCCGGATCTTCGCAGCGGTGGACGTGTTTGCTAATCGTTCATCAGCAATCGCGCCGACAATCTCGTGGCCATCCGGGCCGTAGGCTTGGAGGCGCATTGCAAATCCGATCGTAAAAAAGATTGCCGCGGACAAAGAGCGGCGGGATCCGGATTTCATTTTTTGAATTGGCCGACGATACAATTAAATCTGCGGTTGCCGAGCCGGTGGCGCGAATCAGTCAGGCTGCGCTCCTCGAAATTGTGCGCGTATCTCTTCGAGCCGCTTTTGAAGCTTTGAGAAATGCGAGCCGGCCCAATAAATTTGGCCGCATCCCACGCAGCGCCGGAATTGCTCGTAATAGATTTTCGTAAGCGGTTCCAGTTTTTGAATCACGTCGGCTTTCTCAACTTCTTCGAGCGGCGCATTGCAGCGCAAGCAGCGCGTGAACGGAGCGATGGCTGAGAAAAGGTCAAAGCGCTTGAGCACTTCGATCGTTTGATTGATGGGATTCTGTGAGCGCAAGTAATAACCATGGCGCACGATCGCGTGCATAAGCAGCCGGCGGTCGCGGGTGAGCAAGGCGCGATTGCTCTCTCTCATGATCGCAAGTAATTGTCGATCATCCGCGGCGCGATCGTAAGCAATATCAAAGCCGAGCAGTCGCAGATCACGCGCAAGTTTTCCAAGATGACCGTCCGCTACAAATTCCATTGAATTAGATACCTGCAGGCGATTTTCCGGAAAACACGTTGACAAAAATCCTACCGGATAAACATCGGCATCAGCATCTGTTCTGAGCGTGTGATGAAAATCGACGGGCTGCCCATCGACCAGAATCAAGTCGACTTCCGGATGCGGGACGCCGCACGATTCGATCACATCCTTTACTGAGGTTTTTTCGCGTAACACGCGTTCAATGGTTTCACGTCGCGTCTTGGATCCGAGAAAAAAAGGCAGGTCTCCATGGAACTTGAGCCGAATTGTGAACGGGCTCACGTTACTTCACGATTTTGGTATCTGAGTAGGCGTACTCAAATGTAGTCCCGCGCGGTCGAGCCATGAAGCGACCTGGCCCCAGCGGTTCATCTTCTCCGTAATAAAGATCCACTTGCCACCGGCGCAGACCGCCGCCGGTGTCGACAATTTTCCACCGGGTGCTGCCGAAGACTTCCTTTACAGTGGAAGAGGGCGTCTCAATGATTAGACCACGCCGTAACCCGCTTTGACCCAGTTTCGTTGCAGCGGAAAAGCGCGCGACTAGACTGGCGCCTCCGCCGGTGGGTGTCGACGCAAAGGCAAACGAATTTCCTCCGTTGTAACGAATGTAGTTGCGGCCGTTTACGGTAATCGTTATCCGACCGAAGCCTTCTTTTTTTACCGAGCGAAGAAAATCGCGGGGATAAGTTCGTCCATGCAATCCGGGCTTCGTCACAGGCGTCGCGTCGAATCCGCGCTGAAAAGTGAAACCCGATTCCATCGGCGTGTAATAAAGTGTGCAGACGACGAAGTAATCGCCATTGTGACCCTGCGGACGCCGCGCAAGTTTCTCATTCTCATACGCGAGCCGTTGCACCACTTCGGGCCATGGAATGTCCGCGTAAAGTTCGGGCAGGATCGACAACGACCAGGCGAAAATGACGCGGGTAATTAATCGCCGAAAACCGAGTCGAGCGGGCCGCCGATTAAGATTTCGATGGGGAGACAGTCCCATTTTGACTGATTTTAGCCAGATTTTGCGGAAAGCAGTTGGATTTGCTGCGACGCTTAGGTGCGATATAAAGACGATATGAAGACCTTGAGTATCACCGAGGCGCGAGCAAATCTCTCCGCGGTTCTCGAACGTGCGAAGAAAGGGGAGGATATCGGCATTCTTTCCGGGAATAAGATTGTGCAGCTCAAGCCGGTCGAAGTTGTTTCCTGGGAGGACAGCTATTTATATCAGGAATATGGAGTTGGCCCCGAAGATTGGGAGCAATTCAAAAAGCGGATGGAGTCGAGGCGGCAAGGCGGAAAATATGTTGTCTTCAAAGGGAAATTTCACCCGAAACAATTTGAATGAAAAACGTCCGGATCGATCCGGCGCTATTAAAAAGCAATTCGTCGGAGAACTTCGGCCGAACGGCGCACGATAGGCAGGCGCATCGCAGAGGTTCAGCGCATCGTCGGTTGGCCGCATTTGCACAAAGGGGCTGGCTTGCGAAAACTGCGGGATGAATATTTCGAAGCTCGGATGGGCTTAAAAGAACGGCTGCTCTTTGAGAATACGCCAGAGGCGCTGGTTTTTGAATTCATCGGTGATTACGATGAAGTAAAACGATTTTTGAAAGGGCGCTGATCGAATCACTTATCAATCACCGTCGAAGAAACGCTCGATTGGACCGCCGATTAGGATTTCGATTGGAAGACGTTTCCATTCGTATTCATAGGGTGGCTGTTTCCATTGAAACTGTTCGCCATAAATCTTGCGAATGCGCTTGATGATTTCGACTCCTGTCATAAACGGACGGAAGCATTCCCTATCCGTCACGTGCAATTGAGCGCCACTGCAAAGCTGACCAACAAATTTGTGGAAGGTTGGCTGAAAGTAATTTTCGCGAAAATGAACGCCCGGCAGTTTTAAACTGTTGAGTTCCCGGCAAAGAACCTCCGTGTCGATAAATGGCGCGCCGAAGATTTCAAATGGCCGCGTCGTGCCGCGACCTTCAGAGATATTCGTTCCTTCGAGAAGACACATGCCGGGATAAACGGTGGCGGTGTCAAGCGTCGGCATGTTCGGCGACGGCATGACCCACCGAAGGCCGGTTTGATCAAGCCACATCGCACGCTCCCAATTTTTCATTGGTAAGATCGACAAGCCGCAATTGGGGAATGCTTCATCTCGGAATTGCTGGGCGAGTTCGCCGATCGTCCGTCCGTGGCGGACCGGAATCGAATGCAAACCGACAAACGATCGGTATGCCGAATCGAGAGTTGGTCCTTCCGTGGCGACGCCGTTAATCGGGTTTGGGCGGTCAAGAACAAGAACATGAACGCCGGCTTTCTCGCAGGCGTGCATACAGAGATACATCGTCCAAATGAATGTGTAATAGCGTGCGCCGACATCCTGAAGATCGACAAGGAGAAGATCGACATTTTCCAACATTTCCGCGGTTGGCTCGCGGTGTTCTCCGTAGAGACTGTAGATCGGAATGCTTAGCCGCGGGTGTTCGTAGCTTTTCCATTCCGCCATGTTGTCTTGTGTCTCGCCACGAAAACCATGTTGCGGACCGAAGAATGCAGCGAGGCGAAACAGGTCGCCGTTCTGCTGCTCAAGAATGTGAGACGCGTGCTCGAGCTTCGCAGAAACCGATGCTGGATGAAGGAGTGCGCCGACGCGCGCCCCGCGAAGTTTTTTCGGCCAAAGCTCGCGAAGATTATCGATTGGCAGTTCAACACGCACCGCTCTCGTTTAACACACCACCGAAACTCCTGCGAGGTGGATTGAGTAGGCATGGGCGGTTCACCACAAAGTCCCAGCAATTGAGGTCAATTCTTCCTATCTGCTCGTCGCTGCCGGAGAAAAATCATCACGACAATTGCAATCAAAGTGACGTAAGTGCATAGCTTTGCGAACAGTTCCCCATGCCGTGTGTAAAAGGTCAACTCATGCTCGGTCGGAACGCCGATCTCGCCAGTGAACACGCCTTCGGTGAATGTGCTGCCGGTTCCATCCTGCAACAATTGCATGACGCGACCGAAGCTATTCACAAAACAAGTCACGCCCGTGTTCGCCGCGCGCACCATCGGACGGCGCGTCTCGACGCACCGAAAAATCGCGTTCAACAGATGTTGCTGCGAACCCGCTGAATGCAAAAACCAGCCATCGTTCGTAATATCGACGAGCAGGTTCGCACCTTTGAGCACAAATTGCCGCGTCAGTTCGCCGATCGTATCTTCAAAACAAATCAACGGCGCGACCTGGACATCACGATTCGTTAGGCGAAACACCGTGTAATCTTTGCCAGCATCGAAATCGCCGGGCACCCACTTGCTCGCCGCGATGGCGAAAGGCGGAAATGAATGTCGAAGTGGAATGTATTCACCGAACGGAACGAGATGGATTTTGCGATAAATTTGCACATTCTGACCAGCGTCCGAAACCAGCAGAGCGGCGTTGTAATCGCGCCCATCTTCCAGATCGAGGGTACCCAACAGAAGGTCCGTCGTTGTCGATGCGGACAAATTTACGACGAATTGGTGGCTTTCTTCGTCCTGAAGCATCGGGCCCGGCGTTGAGCTTTCCGGCCAGATTAGCAGATCGAGGGGCGGCCCCGGATCGGATGGAGGATTTGATTCGTCGGTGCCACATGTTGGACAACCGCCTCGAAGCAGCGCAATTTCGCTCAACCGCGTGTATTGATCGAATATTTTTCTCGTGAACTGAGGATCGAACTTTTGTTGCTGCGGAACATTCGCTTGCACGGCCGCGACGCGGAGCGGTTTCGACGGGGGCGGATTTTGTGCGGCGTGCACGCCAAATGCGAGGACCCCTACAATCGCGGCCATCGTCAGTGTAAGATCGTAATGCGGGCGCATCGCGTGGACGCGCGCTTCTAAAATTAGGCGGCGCACCGTCGTCAATGCGATGACATTGGCAAACACCACCATGAAGGATAGTCCGGCGACGCCGGTGAACTCCGCGATTTGAATGAGCGGCCAGTTCGCGTGCAGCGCTACGCCCAGGCCGTTCCAGCCGAAGCCGGTGAAGAGCCATCCACGTAGCCATTCATGCGCTACCCAGGCGCACGCGAGCAAAAACGCGAGCCGCAAATTGCTTGTCGATCTTAGCCACGCTGTTTTCGGGATCGGTGCCGGCCGTCGCGCGCGTTCCAGCATCGAACTCCATTTGCTTGCGGCTGGATGAGCAGCTGTGTCCACGGCTGTCTCAGTCGCTGCAGCGCGCGGCCGCAGTAACCCGCAAAACCAGCTCCAAAATGCAAAATTAAGACCGAGATAAATCGAGAGTAACAGCGACAAGCCGTGCAGCCAAAAATTCTCGAATAACGTGCCAAGCGCGCCAAGCCAACTGAAACTGGCGGTGAAAAAAATGACGCCGGCTACGTAGCCGAGTAACAAATCGCGCAGCCATCGCCGTTTCGCATTCTTACCCGAAAACCAAACAGCCGCGATCAATGGCGTGAGTGCGATCCAGCACAGCCAGGTGTGGTCAAACGGCGGGAAACATGCCGTGCAAAGTATTCCGCTTAAGATTGCTGCCAACCATGGCCAGAACCACAGCGATTTTCGCAACATATTCACTGCTGCGATCCGTTCAGACGCGACTGAGCATCTTTTTGCAGCCAATCCCAGAGCCGATCGAGTTTTTCTTCCACGTCCGACTTGATTCGCTCGAGCTCCCGGGAGTCGAATTTTCTTTCTTTCGGCCGGCGCTGCGCAAATAGATAATACTTGATCTTTGGCTCAGTCCCCGACCCCCGCACCGCAATGCGTGTTTTATCTTCGAGTTCAAAGATCGACATCTTCTCCTTGGGAATTTCGTCGCCTTCGATGTCACGAATTGTTTCGGTCTCGAAATTTCTGACGCTCGTCGCTTTTGATCCAAGGACTTCCGAAAACGGATGCTTCGCGTAAGATTCAACCAGCTGCCTGATTTTGTCCGCGCCTTCCGCGCCTTCGAAAACGAGCGAACCGTTTTTTTCCGCGAAGTAACCGAAGATTGAGAAGATTTCGTCAAGCAACTGGTCAACGGTCTGGCCGCGCGATTTCGCATATGCAGCGACTTCGCAAAACATGATTACCGCACCGTTGCCGTCCTTGTCTCGGACGAAATCAGCTCCGCTGTACCCGTAACTCTCTTCGCCGCCAAAAACGTAAAACGAAGAGTGAGCGAGACGAAGTCGCCGGGTTTCCCCTTCGCTAAGATCGACATACTTTTGGCGCACGTTTTCGGGAAGCGCCTGCTCGTATTTGCCCAGCTTCGCTCCGATGTATTTGAAACCGGTCAGCGTTTCGACGCAGCGCAAACCGTAGTGCTCTGCGATAGCCTTTTGCAGATCGGTGGTGACAAATGTTTTGATGATCACGGCGCGCGATGCGTTTTCCTTGTTGAGGACGCCCTGATCAAACAGCGTCTTGGTACGATAGTAGGCAAGGAGGGAGCCGATTTGATTACCGGTCAGCAATTTGATTGGTGTAGTGACGCCTGTCGCAGGTGCAGCCCGCACCGCTGCGCCCATCCGGTCGCAATCCGGATCAGTCGCTACAACGAGATCGGCATCTTCCTTTTCCGCGAGATTGATTGCCATCGTCAGCGCCTCGGCGTTCTCCGGGTTTGGCGATTTCACTGTCGGGAATCGTCCGTCGAAAAGGTTCTGCTCTGGTACGACTTCGAACTTGAACCCCAGCCGTTTAAGCATCGGCTCGATAATCACTTGCCCGGTTCCGTGAAGCGGCGAGTAAACGATACGGAGCGATTTTGCCTCGCGAATAATCTTCGGATCCAGAATCAACGTCTCCAGCCGCTGCATGTATGCTTCATCGATTTCTTTTCCGAGTGTCGTGATTTTTCCTTGTCGATCTTTCGGCAGCGGCGTGAAGGTTTCGCTCGTGATCGCATTTACTTTGGCAATGATTCCGCTCGCGTGCGGCTCGATCACCTGCGCCCCATCGCCAAAATAAACTTTGTAGCCGTTATCGTGCGGCGGATTATGGCTCGCCGTGATAACCACGCCCGCATTCGCTTTGAGATGGCGAACAGCGAACGAAAGTTCCGGAACGGAACGCGGCCCGTCGAAAACAAATGCGTCGTAACCGTTCGCCGACGCAACTTTCGCAGCCAGTTCAGAAAATTCGTCTGAGAAAAAACGAGGGTCATGGGCGATCACAATCTTTGATTTCGTCGAAATTTTCTTGTGCTGATTCCAATCGTGCAGATAAGCAACGAGGCCCTGAGTCGCGCGGCTGATGTTAAAGAAATTCATCGCGTTCGTTCCGACGCACGGAAATTGCGGCCGCCCTGTAGCCACGGCGCTTCGCGCCGTGTCGCCACGCTCCGCTTTTGTCACGATTCTCCCGATCGTCCGTCCACGCAGCCCGCCGGTGCCAAAAGCAAGTGTCTGGTAAAAACGGTCGTTTAATTCTGGCCACGCGTCGGCCGCGACAAGTTCGTTGACGACTTGCGAATAGAAATCAGATGGCGCTCCGGATAGAAGATGGCGAATGTTCTTCGCTGCCGAATCCATCAACTGCTCGTCAGCAACTGCGCGTTCGATTTTTGAATTCAGTTTTTCAAATTCGCTCGACATCGCTGCCAACTGTTCCGGCATGGATGCCCTTTGCAAGCACCCTTATCTAGCCGTGGTCGCTGATCGCGATTCTCCGATCTTGTCCGTAGATTGCGCAGATTGACCCAGATGGATGGAGTGGAAATTCCGTTAATTCTGTCTAAAAATTTTTCCTGGATTCCTGTTTTCCTGATTGAAGTTGTAATGGCGTGCTGTCTTCAGCCGAAATTCCGGGCAACCTGCGCGTGAGGACACGCGCCTCTACACGCGTCCGGATTCGTAAACCAGCAGCGCAGCGGCAATGTCTTCTACGGCCATTCCTAACGACTTGAAAATTGTGGTTTCGTTTGCGCGGGCAGGAACCTTCCCAGCGACCGCTTCGCCAAGCTCGGCATAAATTTCTGCCCCGGAAAGAATGACGTCGCCGGATTCTTTCATCGCGGCTTCGCGTGAATCGACAAATAGGACGTTCGTCATTGCCTCGTCATCGAGCTCGCGCCAATCGGGGCGACACGCGCCGACCGCGTTAACATGGCAGCCGGACTTTAGCCAGGCTCCTTTTAACACTGCTGTCTTAGAATTTGTCGCCGTCACGACGACATCCGCGCCGCGCACTGCGTCCTCCGCCAGCATCGCT